>ERZ1027240.997-NODE-997-length-10306-cov-3.991123_pt1 | contig 10306 bp, 8 predicted proteins | sample MGYA00519263_ERZ1027240 | MGnify/ENA primary metagenome ERZ1027240 (study PRJEB26926, sample SAMN06164633) | human gut metagenome | biome: ENVO:00009003; feature: ENVO:2100002; material: ENVO:00002003 | host: Homo sapiens | place: USA | collected 2012 ... | reverse complement strand
AAACCCGCGCCGAGGTTGCCGAGCTTCAGAAGATACGCAAGTGCGTTGATATTGCGCTGAAAGCCGAGCAGCCGGAGCAGACACAGAACCGCACTAAGCGGCACGAACAGGAGCGATAAAGAAAAGGACGGGCAAGCTGCTTTGCCTGTCCGTCCTCTTTTTTCGGCCAATAACAATGGTCATCCGTGTAAAATTCCTTTTGGAGCAGAATCTTTTGTTCCAGCTCTTCGTTCTCGATCATCCGGTATATCACTGCCGCGGAAATCCCCTGTTTCTGCTCTTTCAGCCTGTCATACATCTGTTTTCTCGTCCAGCTTAAAATACGTTTTGTACACTCCGCCTGCATCTGGTCGATCGTGTATTCCACCGCAATATCACACGCTAAATGCCACGTTTTTCTGTCCCTGTTTCCGCCGATCCACAGATGTGAAAAAATGCAGTGTAATACCGTGTGCAGATATGCACGGCCTAAATACTGTGCATTTTTCTCAAAAATCCCGATCAGCCATTCCGGTGCCACATAAAGATACGCACCGTCCGTCGCAAATGCCCGCAGATCTGGATCGGACTTTAACTGTAACTGCGATAATGCCAGTTTTAAATACCGCAGTTCCATGTATAATTCATGCCGTACAAATTCCACGATCTTTGCCGACATCTCTTCCTGCCACTCTGACTCTGTCTGTATATGCGCCATTTGGGTTTCTCCTTTAAATTACAGTAGATTAACATTCTTTTACCACAGTTCATCAAATGAATATCGTTCTTTTTTCTGTTCTGTAAAGTATTTTCTCTGCAAATGCAAAAGTTCTGCCGTTCCCTCTGCCCACTCCATCCGGGAAGCCTGTTCTAATCCGGCTTTGACTGCCGCCTGTGTGATCCAGCCATTTTCACAGAAAAATGTGATCCGTTCCATGTTTTTTTGTCCTACAAGTTTGGGTATGATATATAATTCCTGCTCCCTTAAATGTGCCACATACCGCTCCTTCGCCTCATCCGTGAGACTGACCGGATAACGCAGCCGCAGGCTTAAAATGTGAAGCAGCGTATTTTCTTTTTCCTCCGCACATGCTTTCGGAAAAATCGTATCATACTGGCTTAAATCCGGGACTCCCTCCTTAAAACACTGCCTTGCCCGGAAGCCTTCTCCCTCGATACTCCGCCCAAAAATATGTGCTGGAGCGATCTCATCATAGTTCTCATAATATTCAGGATAAAAGACGGCTGTCTGCCCAGTTTTTCCTTGAAATGTCACTTCCATATCTGCAGCAATCCGGCTTAAGATCTGATTTGCCCCGCTGCGCTCCCCCACATCACAGCGTACCGTCAGAAAATGAAACTTTTTACAGTTCATAAAAGCATCACTTCCGATCTCTTCCAGATACTTTCCGGTCTCAAGCATTTCTAATGCGGTGCAGTTGTAAAATGCATAGTTTCCCACTTTGTGCATATTATCCGGCAGTGTCACCTTTTTTAACCTGTCACCGCTAAGTTCCACGAGGCGTGTGTTCCAGTCTGCACCATCTGCCGGTATCTCCTGCCACTTTTTTTCCTCCGTGTCATAAATACAGACCGTGCACTCGTATTCTGACGGCAGGTGTTTCGACGCCGCAAAGCAGTAATCCCCCGCCTCCATGACTGCACGTCCGCCTATCGTCTCCGGCACGATGACGTCCTCTGACTCTCCAAATATCCTCAAAATCCTTATACTTTCCTCATCGATTTTGTTCCAGTAAAACTGATAATATGTCTGCATGGTACTCCTCATTTCTGTACTGTTCAATGCAATTAAGATCCTATACTTCCAGACAGCTGCGGATTGCATCCTCCACCAGCTGTTCCCCGATCACGATGATGACCTCCTGCCCCATTTTGATTGGTGAGATCACCAGATTCTTTTGGGTCGCATTGAGTTCGATCCACTGCTCTTTTTCATTCTTCATAAATCCCTTGACGCGGAATACATTTCCACAGGACTTGTCCGAGAACAATTTTTGTGCGGCTTCCTGTAATTTGACCTCCGTCAGGTGCATATTCATAAAATAGAGAGACTGAAATGTTTTCTCCTGTGTCAGATCCGGCTTGAGGTAGTTTTCCATGCGATAGCCACAGGATAACAGCTTTTTAAAGTCCTCATCCGTCAGCTTATCCCAGTCTTTTGCGAAAACTTTATCAAACTGTCTCTTACACCCGATTTTTTCCAGTGCACGGTTTAAATGGTCAACCGCATTTTTCTGATCCGGTTCTGTTGTCTCCTGTGTCTTACTAAGAATAATACACCCTGCATTCGCTGCCTGCGACGCAAGCAGAAAATCTGCACCTTCCGGCAGGTTTTCTTCCAGATTCGAATCTAAGACGGTGATGACATTTCCGATCTGATACCAGCCGTCTAGCGGCTCCTCATGGAGCGTGTCAAAGAACTCGTCCACATCATAGATCCCGGATGGCTCCACGATCACGCGGTCATAACCGCACATTCCCATCGAGATCAGCTTGGTTTTAAAACGTCTCCGATGCGTATCAGCATCACATCCGCCCGATATCATCTCAAGTTCACAGTTGTCCCCCCTTAGATCGCCAAGCAGCATCATGTCCACATTGACGGCTCCAAAATCATTTTCCAGTATTCCGATATTCTGCCCCTGCGTGATCAGATAAGAGGCATACTTCCTTAAAAACGTTGTTTTCCCGGAACCTAAAAATCCGGTGATCAGATCTATTTTTACCATTTTTCACATTCTCCTTTTCAAATAATCTGCCACGAACTATCTCATAAGCTATAGTTTTTACATTAGTCCCAGCCGTGAAAAATTTTCTATAAAGCAGGCAGAGAATCCTGTAAACCAGGATTCTTTCTTATTCTGCCGCCCTTTTTCTTTTGATTTTAACGCAGCTGCGTCATGCCGCCAACCAAAATTCCCTTATTGTCATGATAAATTCTCTCAAACTGTGTCATCGGCAGTGGATTTTCTCCCATGCCCGCCTCGACTGTATAGCCCGATCTGTCATATTCCTCGATAAACCAGTCTTTGTATCCGGCATAGCCGGAGGCACCCGGTGTTTCTTCCACCGCATAGCCACTCACACTGCCGAAATAATCTGCGATCTCTTTTGACCTTGCCGGTTCATAATCAAGATATTTCCAGTAAATGACTTCACCCTGCGTGTGGTATGCAAGGATCAGTAAAAAATCATTCTCTTTTGTCAGTTCATAGACTGCAACACTCTCCGGTGCCGTGAGCGGTGCTTTTCCGACGTAGTCCCGTGGTGCAGGTTTGTCATAGCCCTGAGAAAACTTGATCTGTTTTGCTATCTCCCAGCCCGCCGGAAACTGCAGATTTAAATCTACCCCGTCAATATTTGCCTTCCAGCCATCCGGAAACGGGATCGACGGATAATCATCTGCGATCCGTTTTGCCCTGCGGTAATATACACCACTGTTTAACAGACCATTGACTAAATCCACCCCGTCCGGATTCACAAGCGGCACCATGCAGAGCCTGAATTCATCAAACAAAGTCCGCGCATCCACCGATTCCTGCCCCATGCCCGTCTGTCCGTCATTTTCCTCCCGGGCGGCCGATGAAAAAGCAATGTTTCCGCCCGCCGCATAAGCCGCCGCGTACTCCTCTGCAAACGTTAAGAGCACCGGCGTTGTAATACTCTCATTTGCATGATAGGAAGCGCTGTAAAATACCTGTTTCTCACCGGTTCCAATCCAAAGGCTGTGAATATCCTTTCCCATCACACTTTTTCCGATGACACCGGCGGACAGAAACGGATAGCGCACCACAAGTCCCTCTACGATCCACTGTGTCAGGACTGACGTATATTTTACCATCTGCGGAACTAGCGGAAATCCAAGCGGGATCGCCAAAACGGCATCAACAACCAGATCATCCGGATCGATCAACGGATTTGTCACAAGGATTGCCTCCTCCGTTGTCCCATATCTGCGCGACAGTCCAAAGACCGTATCTCCCTTTTCGATCGTATGCATGCGGTATCCGGTCAGATATGGTTTTAACTGCTCCCATACCGCACGGTTTACCGTACACACATCCGTATTTCCGGTAAAATCTTTCAGCGCCTGACAGGTGTGCTCCCCGAAAATTCCGTCAATTCTCGTCGGATATCCCGCTCTGGTCAATGCAAGCTGCAAATATTCCACCCAGATACCACGGTCTCCCTGTATTAAAAATTGCATATTTTCCCCTTTGTATCATTCTTTCCACTATTATATGCACCTTCCCGGAAAATTTTCTTTTTTCTAGTTTACAAAAGCGATATTATCCATGTTCACCGCACCGTTTTCTATCCTGTCAAACGCAAACCGTACACTTCTGATCTGACTCCTGTCAAATCCGTTTTCCTCCGTAAACTGCTTTTCCGTGATATGCACGGTCTGAAGCTGCCTCTTATATTCATTTTTTCCTGTGATATACTGGATCTTGGATAATTTTACCGGAAATGCCGGATACAGGATCGTAGAATCGCATAAAGTACTGACCGCACGATTTCCATGGATATCTGTCAGCACCACAGAAAAATCCATCGGTTCATTCTCCGCTTTCTCCCTCAAATCCATGGCATCAAAACAGATTCCACCCTCTCCCATTGCCATCGGCTCATCCAGTGCGATCTCATAATATGCCGCTTTAGTGTCCTTCCATTTCAGGCGCACTGCATGGTTCTCCCTCTTTCCCATCGCCGATTCAGAATCCGCCAATTCTTCCTCCGTCCACATTGTAAAATGCTCCGCTGATACGCTGCCACATGGTGCCGTTTCTAAATCAGAGTCCTCCTCATAATCAGTGATAAACAAAGCGTCTGACGTTTCATACTGCTGCACATAGAGTGTTTCCGGCAGATATTCCGCATACTTTGCATAATCTGTCAGAAAATCCGCATAGGTGTCTTTTTCCTTTAAGCTCTTATCTAAAAAAACAAGTGAGGCAATTTTTAAGATCTCCTGCTGATCCTCCGCTGTAATAAAATTTTTTACATTCAGCCACAGGGAAAACGGCCTCCCGATATCATATTCTCCCCATTCCGTATTGAATTGCCCGTGATTTGCACCGGCAATATAGAGCGAGGATGCTATATACGATCTGTCTTTTGAAAATGAAACATTCTCATACTGCTCATTTCCGAGAAAAACACTGATGTCCTGATCGTTTGCCCCCTGCAGCACCAGATAATCGACATCTGACAATTCCGTTTCATGCCCCGCCGGCAGATACTGGCTGACAGACGGTGCAACTGCGATAAGTGCCCGGATTCTGTAATGATAATCAAACATAAACATTCCATTGCTCGGATATGCATCATACTCATTAAAAAGATATGCATCCGCGATCATCTCACCGCCCCGCGAATGTCCCATCAGTGCAATATTGTCCTCATCGATCTTACTGTAGACCGGCTGCGATTCATCCCCGTTTTTCTCTAAGATCTCCCCGATATTTTCCAAAAGAAGAACAGCGCGCGCATCATTTTCCCCACTTCTCTCATTTAAAATATTTTCATCCACAGAGACGAACACATAGCCGTGTGATGCCAGATACTCTCCGAGATAATCATATCCACGATATGACTCTGCCGTAATGCTGTGGTTGCCGTGCGCCATAAACACGACCGGACAGTTTTCTGCCTCCTTAGGAAACCAGATTTTTCCCGCGATTGGTGCATCTTTTCTGGTATGTTTCGTAAAGAAACTGCGATAGATTCTGTGCCACTTTTTCTCTTTTGCCACATATGGACTTAAATCCACTGTCCCCGTCGTCATATCGGTTCCACCATCCGGACCATAGGTCAAACAGACGGGCGTATATGCTCCTTTTGCACAGTAATCTGCAAATCCTGCTACCTCACCTGCCTGTGTCACATAGATATTTTTTTTGAGATAATCCGAAATATATCTGTCCGAAAATCCCTGTCCAAACAAAAATGCCAAAAATGCGCACCAGACGATGCAGCCCGCTGCAAAGTGGATTCCGCTAAACAGTGTATGCCGTCGTTTCACAAGCCACGCCCAGATAAATCTTCCCGATAACAGCAGCAAAAAATAAATCAATGCAGCAAAAAAAGTGCTGACCATATGTTCATTGCCAACACTTCCATATACACAGCAGCAGACAAATATCAAAAATCCTGCAATCCCATACAAAAAACTCTCAATATTGCGATGCCAGATGCGGCCGCCGATGCGCGAAAACAGACATGCTGCCCCCGCGAACAGCATATCGCCTAAGATCACTCCTCCAACGAAAAAAATCAGTTTCGTTCCAAAATATTCAGATGCCAGTGCACCGCAGAAAAATCCCGTGATCACAAGCACCACCAATTTCATTCCCCATCCGGTATCTTTCAGATTCAACCGGTATGCCCTGCCATATCCCTGCAGTCTGCCACGCAAAAATTTTCTCATCTGTCAACTGTCCCTGCTTACTTTTTTCTCCGCTTTTTCCTCATACATCAGCATCTCAGCCCGTTTTACATAACTCTCTAACACGTTTTCTTCCCCGGGATGTGCGACTACAGCACCGATACTTGCGCTCAAATCAAAAGGGAGCTGCATTGCTCTCTGTGTCTTACTCAATTCCGTCCGGATCTTCTGTGCTAATACCCTGCCGGATTCCTCGTCCTTTGCGCCCTCTAATACAATAAACTCATCGCCGCCTGTCCGCGCTGCGATTGCATCTGCATCACAGTGTTTCAACATCGCTTTTGCAATGGAAACGATTGCAAAATCCCCATACTCATGTCCAAAAGTATCGTTAATGTATTTCAACCGGTCTAAATCGATAAACATCACTAACACAGGCATTTTTTTCTCGCGCATAATCGTGAAGTAACTTATCGACAACTTCTGGTATCCCATGCGGTTATAAAGTCCCGTCACAGAATCCCTGACATAAAGATCGGAAAGGATCTGGTTCATATGCTCTAATTTTTCTTTTTTATGGAGATTTTCCATCGCATTGGTCAGTGTTTTTATCACCTGGAACAGATATTGTTTTTCCATCAGATAAACTGCATTTTCAATAACAAAATACCCGACTGTACGGTTTCTGAAATGCATTGGCAGAAACAGAAAATCCGTTCCGCCCTTTTGTGGTTCAAAAAATGGAAAAATACCTTCGATCTCCATCTGGTCTGTATCCAGCATTTTACCATTTTTATATGCAAACTTTACCTGCATGCATTTCGGATAGCCCTCCACATGAAAATCTTCCTCCTCAAAAAAGCTGAGGCTCCGATGTGTTTTCACCTGTTCCTTATACGTATCCATATGTGAATCCAGTATCAAATACATCGCATCACACTTTAAAGACGGGATACATTGTGGAATACAATACATCATCTCACGGACTGTATTGCATTTGAGAAGCTCGTATTCCAGGGAAAATACTTCATCCTCAAACCGTGCTGTCTCAATTCCATACATGACCTGCCCTTTTAAATATTCTGCCTGATCCGGCACTTCTCCCGGCATACAGCCACAGCTGTCCCAGAAAATGCCTTCTGTATCCGTATAATAAAACCGGTCCGGTTTTTCCCCTTTCCAGATGTGAAGAAACAGATCTACACATGCGATTCCGACATTTTCCCGGATATGACTGATTGTGGAAATCCTCGGTTCATAATATGCCGCTTTGTCAAAATTATCAAAACCTGTCACACAAAAATCTTTCGGCACCTGGTATCCGTGCGCCGTGGCTGCCTCGCACACGCCAACTGCAATATTATCATTTCCACAGATAATCGCCTGTGGCAGCCTGCCTTTATCGTGTGTTTCAAGCAATTTTTCAAATCCGTTGACTCCGCACTGATATTCAAAGCTCTCACAATAAAAATCAGACTCCGAATATGTAAGCTGCTTTTCATCCATATATGCCCTTAAGGCAGCAATTCTTTTTACATTCTCATAATTATCTTCCGGGCCCATGACAAACCAGTATTTTTTACATCCGTGTTTCTCATAAAGGTGTTCAATCATCATCCGCATTGCTTTTTCATTGTTGATTCCGACATAATAAAAATCTTCAATCTCATTTGCAATGGAAATGACCGGTACACCGGACTCTTTTGCCCGCCGTATCACATCTTCCCACACCTCCGGATAGCCAATGTTATTGAGATCAAGAATGATTCCGTCAAACTCACGCAGATCCGGAAGCCGGTATATATTATACTCACCGGTATTATACTCCTCATCGCAGCTCCATCCGCCCGAACTGTTAAAGATGTACAGACTCACTTCCTCGCCGGTCTGTCTGATTCTCTGAAGAATTCCTGCCGGCCATGCAAAAGTAAACCACCTTTTCCAGCCATCCATAATCAGTGCAATTTTCTTCATGACTCTCTCCTGTCCACCTTAATCCTGATAGAGTACTATACTAGTACATCGTTTTCAAAATAACTACACCATTCACTTGCCTGCGGATTGGTATAGTTATTTACGAAACGATGTACTAGACGAAAAAACCCCGGAAACAAAACGCTTCCGGGGTCTTCTATGCCAAATCAGCACTCGCACCCATTAAACTCTGGATAAGTACTCACCTGTTCTTGTATCGATCTTGATCACATCATCCTGCTCAACGAATAATGGAACAGATACAGTTGCACCAGTCTCAACAACTGCCGGTTTTGTAGCACCTGTTGCTGTATCGCCTTTGAATCCTGGCTCTGTATCAGTAATTCTTAACTCTACGAACAGAGGTGGCTCTACTGCGAATACGCTTCCGTTGTGGGAGCACATTTTAACCATTTCGTTCTCTTTTACGAACTTTAAGGCATCACCGATATCGTCTTTGGATAAAGCGATCTGGTCATATGTCTCAACATCCATGAAGTAGAATAAATCACCATCTGCATACAGATACTGATAATCTTTTCTGTCAATACGTGCCTGTGGGCATTTCTCTGTAGGACGGAATGTTTTCTCAACAACACCGCCACTCTTAATATTTTTTAACTTAGTTCTAACAAACGCTGCACCTTTACCTGGTTTAACGTGCTGGAATTCAATGATCTGGTAAATGTTACCCTCTAACTCGATGGTAATACCATTTCTGAAATCTCCTGCTGAAATCATGTAACTTCCTCCTTAAACATACGCCCGAGTTTTGGACTCTCTGATTTTTCTATTTTATAATAAATGCCTGTACATTTCAAGCTTTTTTTCGTTTTGCTCCATCAAATTGACAAAAAAACTGCGGATTTATTCATTTCGCTCCTCAATCTCATGGATCAGATCAATTCTCGTCTGGTGTCTTCCGCCTGAAAACTCTGCATCTAAATATGCTTTTACGATGTCTTTTGCAAGCTCTGTTCCTACGATTCTTGCACCGAATGCAATAATGTTTGCATTATTATGCTCTTTGACAAGTCTTGCAGTTGCACAGTCAGAACATACAGCCGCACGTACTCCCTTTACTTTATTCGCAGCAATCGAAATACCAACTCCGGTTCCGCAGATCAGCACTCCGCAGTCTGCCTCCCCTGCCACAACAGCACGTCCGACTTTTTCACCGTACTCCGGATAATTGCAGCTGTCTAAGGTATCTGTTCCAAAATTAATGACCTCATGACCTAATTCTTTCAAATAATCCATGATGACAAATTTTAACTCTGTTGCTGCATGATCATTTCCAATCGCGATTTTCATTTTTTTCCTCATTTCTTTCTATTTTATTTACTCTTAAATGAGCATTTTATCCATGACAAAAGCGCTGCCCAAAAATATGCTGTCTATTGTTTTTCTTTATTTTTTTCCAGATCTCTTCTGTAGAAATACAGCACGATCTTTTCCAGATACCGTTTTAACACGATCTGTATCTCCTCTTTCGGATGAATCGGTTTTACCAGGATCGAGCGGATACCGGCACGCTTTGCACCATATACATCCGTAAAAATCTGATCTCCGACAAAAATGGTATTGCCGGTATCTGTCCCCAGTTCCTCCATCGCCTTTTTATAATTTGCCGGATTCGGTTTGCCCGCCTTATAGATATAAGAAACATTGACTGCATCATTAAACATTTTCACACGCGGTTCCTTGTTGTTTGACAACAGCATACACGCAAATCCCAGTTCTTTTAAATGTGCAAACAGTGCACATGCACGCTCATCCGCCGGTGCTCCATGCCGCACCAGTGTGTTGTCTATATCAAAAATCACACCGCGATACCCCTGTGCATACAATTCATCAAAATCTATCTCGTAGGTTGAATCCAGATACTCATCCGGATAGAACTTTTCCATCATATTTTCCTGTCTCTTATACACATCTGACGCT
>ERZ1027240.983-NODE-983-length-10395-cov-13.267698_pt1 | contig 10395 bp, 9 predicted proteins | sample MGYA00519263_ERZ1027240 | MGnify/ENA primary metagenome ERZ1027240 (study PRJEB26926, sample SAMN06164633) | human gut metagenome | biome: ENVO:00009003; feature: ENVO:2100002; material: ENVO:00002003 | host: Homo sapiens | place: USA | collected 2012 ... | reverse complement strand
TTCTGATGGAATTGTAAGAATAGACTTGCAACAATATGCTATAATTTGCCCAGAAACCGTACTTTTGGCTGCAAAGTAAAAATAGCAGAATATAAGAATAAATTACAATGGGGATGTGATAGAGGGAGAGGATCAGCTGGGCTGGTCCTTTTTCAGTGGAGTTAAACTTGTCTGAGTAATATGCTACAAACAAGTTTGTGGACTGAAAAAACCAAAATAAAAGTGCCGAAAAATACAAGACGCAAAACATTAAGCAAACGCAATAATTAAACGCAAAATATCGAATTGATTTGACTTTTTACGTTTTACTGAGGTATAATTTGCGTAAGATGAGGAATAATATTGCGAATGACAGGAGCTGATATATATATGAAAACTTGTAAAGAAAAGGCTTTAGAGTGGAATGTTTCTCCACGTTCCGTAAATGATATGTGCAAAAAAGGAAGAATACAGGGTGCAATAAAAGAAAAAGGATCTTGGTTAATTCCAGACGACTCTCCAAAGCCAATGGATGGAAGAGTGTCTAATGGAAAATACATCAAGAAAAATATGGTTGCGAAAGCAGAAGTTAAATCATTACCAATCGGCATCTCTGACTATGTTCGTGCGCAGGAAGAATATTACTATGTCGACAAGACGTTATTAATCAAAGAATTCTTGGATCAAAAGCCATTGGTATCTTTGTTTACGAGACCAAGGAGATTCGGAAAGACCTTGAATATGGATATGCTCAGAGTGTTCTTTGAAATATCAGATAAGAATACTAGTAAGTATTTTGCCGATAAAAATATTTGGCAATGTGGAGAAGAGTATCGTTCACATCAAGGAAAATATCCAGTCATATTCTTAACTTTTAAGGATGTTAAATTTGATACTTGGGACGCAACAATAGATAAAATAAGGGGACTACTTCAAGAAGAGTATGGAAGACATCAAGAGCTACTAAATAGTGATAAGCTCTCACAATATGAGAAGGAGTATTTTACAAAGATTATTAGCGCTACAGCTAATGAAGTGGAGCTTACTTCTTCGCTAGAAAGACTATCTAAAATGCTTGCTTCACATTATGATAAGGCTCCAGTAATCATTATTGATGAATATGATACTCCGATTCAAGAGGGATACTCTAAGGATTTCTACAATGAAATTATTGGATTCATGAGAAATTTCTTTTCAGGAGCATTTAAGGATAATAAGAATTTATCCTATGGTTTCCTAACAGGAATTTTGCGTATTGCTCAGGAAAGTATCTTTAGTGGTCTAAATAATTTAACAGTGAACTCCGTAATGGATGAAGAATACGATAGCTTTTTTGGATTTACAGAATCTGAAGTGAAAGCAATGCTCAGTTACTATGGAGTATCAGATAAAGAGGAGGAACTTAAAGACTGGTACGATGGATATTTGTTTGGTAGCGAAGAAATATATAATCCATGGTCTGTAATCAACTATATTTCCAAGGGATGCCTTCCTCAAGCATATTGGGTAAATACAGGAAAAAATGAAATCCTTGATGATGTACTAAGAGTGGCTACAGATGATATTACAGAAAGATTATATGACCTTTTGCAAGGAGAAAGAGTAGTTGCAAGAATTGATCAAAATGTGGTGTATAGATCGCTTGCGGAGGATCCAGCAAATATTTATAGCTTATTGTTGGTTGCTGGCTATTTGAAAACTCCTAAAAAGGAACTGCAAGCAGATGGTTCATATTTATGTGAAGTATCAATTCCAAATAGAGAGATTGCAGCTGTATATAAGAGTGAAATCTTGTCATATTTCTTGCAAACTGGAGCAATTACAAGGACTACAGCAAATAAGATTGCAGAAAGTCTTTATGCCAATGATTACAAGAAGTTGCAGAGCGCTATTGGGGAATATATGGATAAAGCAATTAGCTTCTTCGATGGTGGAGCTGAAGGATTTTATCATGGTTTGATGCTAGGATTAATAGCATTAATGGATAATCAGTATAAGATTAAATCGAACCGAGAATCTGGAGATGGCAGATTTGATGTTTCTTTAATTCCAAGAGAAAAAAGGTATCCTGGTATTATTTTGGAATTAAAGTGGAAAGAAAAATTAAGCGATGTTGAGCTTGAAAAATGGTCTAATGAAGCATTAAAGCAAATTGGTGAGTTGCGATACGATTCTGAAATGAAAGAGGATGGAATTACGGAAATCTTGAAGTTTGGAATTGCTTTTTCGGGGAAGAAAGTATGTGTAAGAACTGAGTAGAACAAGAATTTAGTGTAAAGGAGGCGTGCTTTTGACAAAATGCTATTTTTCTAATCTTCAAGCAATTACTATTTCAGAGTTGAGAATGGCACAAAAAAATGTGTGCATAGCAGTTGCTTGGATCAATTTCGAAGTATATTACCCTATATTCTCTGAACTGCTCTCACGTGGAGTTAGTGTTCAGATTATTGTAAATGATGATAGTAATAATGCTCGGTATAAATGTCAGATTGATAGTCTAATTTGCTTAGGCGCAAGAGTTATTATGATTAATGCAAGCGGAACGATGCACCATAAATTTTGTGTTATAGATGAGGTGAGGTGTTTATTTGGTTCTTACAATTGGACAATAAATGCAGAATTGAGAAATATAGAAGACTTGAATATTTGTGATGAACCTCAACTTGTTTATAATTATTTACAAGAATTTATTGCATTAAGAGAACTTTCAAAAACAGATCTTAAATTATTAAGAAATCCCGCTAAATGTAATCTTTGTGGGAATCCTAAAATGAATATTCTTATTATTGAACAGGATGGAAATTATCAGACTAAGGTACAAATAATGGAATTGTGTGGTTGTAGATACCACTGGTGTGATCCAGAGTACTATGACATCTCAGTATATAGTAATTATATTGGCATTATTGAAAAATATGAAAATGACATAGAATATTTCAACCAATACAACGATGAAAGATTCTTAGAAGAAATAAAAGCGAAAATGGATTTTGAGATAGCTATGTATTGGTCAACGGTTAGGTATAATAGATTTGGTTTTGTGATTATTCATGCTGTAGGAATGCCAGGCTCTAGGATGTATGGAGGACATGATGAGGAGTACTTTTATCATATGGTTTGGAAGGAGAGAGGAATGGAAAACTTTATTCCGGATGAAATACCAAGAGATGAATATATGTAATCAGATATTGGGACAAGATAATGCTCTGCCATCTAAAAAATGGCAGAAAAAATTCTTAGACCTATCTTGACATACGCTGACGAGGCACATCATGTTCCTGCTGATACATATCAGAAAATTATGAAGCATGACTAATGAATTCCCAGCTGGCTCTGGAAAGAAAACGTATGCTCAGTGTGTATTCATTGAGGAAGATGGAGAGGCTTGAAAGGATAGAAAAAGAAATGAAAAAGTGTGCCAAGTAAGGAAATAAATAGCATAGGGAAAAAGTACTGATGAGTACGAATCGGGTTTATACCTAGATTTGTACTCATTTTACTTACTGAGATATGGTAAAATATGCGATTTTATGCTAGGATAGGTACACTAGGTTAGATGTCGTGAAAGTGTGATAAAACCTAGGAAAAATAAGGATATACAAGGAAAAACGAAGATATGCAAGATAAAATTAAAGTGCTCATGGTTTGCCACGGCAACATCTGCCGCAGCACCATGGCCCAAAGCATCTTCACCCATCTGGTCCACAGACAGCACCTCGATGCTGTTTTCGAGATAGATTCAGCTGCGACCAGCCGTGAGGAAATAGGCAATCCGCCGCACTACGGCACCAAAAACAAACTATACGAGGAGCATATTCCTCTTATTCCACACCGCGCGAGACAGATGACACGCGATGATTATTTGTACTATGACCTTCTGATTGGAATGGACACTGCAAATATCAGGAATATGACAAGGATTGCAGGTGGCAGTGACAGTCAGCAGAAGATATTTAAGATGCTGTCATTTGCTGATTACGGGACAAATCATAAGCTTACAGCAGCGCGCGATGTTGCAGATCCATGGTATACAGGTGATTTTGATGCGACCTTTGATGATGTAATCAGTGGATGCCGGGGCTTGTTAGAATACATAAAAGAGGTGTATAATCTATAGCTATAGCAATTAAAAGAGAATAATAGCAGCGGTTACGGTGCTGAACACAGCTGCGATAATTAATTTCAGGAGGCACAAATGCAATTACAGAATGGAAGACCGACAGATACCACAGGCAGACTGGATAAAGAAATTCGTACATACGATTTTTTGGACAAACTGGGAATCGAATATCAGAGAATAGACCACGAGGCGGCATTTACGATGGAGGTTTGTGAGGAGATTGACAAGACACTCGGCGCAACAATCTGCAAGAATCTTTTTCTGTGCAACCGCCAGAAAACCGATTTTTACCTGCTCATGATACCGGGAGACAAGACCTTTAAGACAAAAGAGCTCTCGCATCAGATAGGCAGTGCGAGACTTTCGTTTGCAAGTCCGCAGGATATGGAAAAATATCTGGATATCACACCGGGCTCAGTCAGTGTGATGGGACTGATGAACGACCATGACAATGCGGTCAGACTTCTGGTGGATGAGGATGTGCTAAAAGGTGAGTGGGTTGGATGTCATCCATGCATAAATACCTCCAGCCTCAGGATAAAGACAAAGGACATGTTTGGCCCGGTGATAAAGGCCATGCATCATGATATGACAGTGGTAAAATTAACAGGTGAAGCATAGTAAAGCCTGGCAGAACGTAAGGAGAACCAATGATAAAAGCAGTAATATTTGACATGGATGGAACACTCATAGATACGGAGAAATATTATCGTATTTTCTGGCCGATGGCACTTAAGCAATTCGGCTACGAGATGACAGATGAGCAGGCGCTTTCAATGCGAAGCCTCGGGCAGCCGTATGCACCGCAGCATCTTAAGGATATGTTTCATGATCCGGATATGGATTATAATAAAATCAGGGCATATCGGAGAAAAATCATGGAGGAGCATCTGGAAAAGGTGGGTATTGAGCTTAAGCCCGGTGCAATCGAGATACTTACATTTCTGAAGGAAAAAGGCATTCACAGAGCGATTTCCACAGCGAATGATATAGAAAGAGCTGAGAAATATCTTAAAAAGATAGGGCTCTACGGATATTTTGACAAGATCATCTGTGCACCTATGGTTGAGCATGGAAAGCCGGCACCTGATGTGTATGAGTTTGCATGCAGCGAGCTTAAGCTGGCACCTGAGGAGTGCATGGCGGTAGAGGATTCGCCAAATGGTGTCAAAAGTGCATATTCTGCAGGCTGTAAGGTTGTCATGGTGCCGGATTTGACACAGCCTGATGAGGAGCTGAAAAAGATGCTTTTTGCCTGTGTTGACAGGATAGATGAGATTAAAAGTATAGTATAATCACAGCATATATAAGTCGTGGAGGCATGATGGGCACAGAAAATGATTTACCGGGAATTTCATTAAAAGACGAGCAGAGACAGCTTCAAAATATCATAGGGATTGCACAGGATAATCTGGACCGTGCAAAGGAATCGGTAAAAAAGCTGACAGATGATTTAGAGGATTTAAGAGATGTCTACGAGGCGCAGGACAAGGAGGGACTTGCCCTGTGGAACAATGCGACAGCGCAGCTTCATGAGAACGAGAGAAATATCGTAAGATGTGAAAAGGCGCGGAAAAAGCCGTATTTTGGTCCGTCGCGCATTGCATTAAAGCCTGAGCAGTTGACAAATAAGGCTGAAAATGAGAAGCTTGATTTATCTGCATTTGTAAAAAAAGACAGGGAAAATCAAACACAATGTACTGCTACAGATATGGCAAATAAAATTAAGATTAAGGAAGTAAGTAAGGCTGCAAAAAAGAGCAGCCTCCCTCTCAATCCCTCCCCATACGCATACGGCTCAATTCCAGACAACGATATACTTCATGTAAAGGGACATTCAAAGGGCAAGTTTGCGGTAAAATGGCTCAAAAAAGGTAAGTCGCATGTTGAAATCGCCACAGCGGACGGCACACTTTATGTGATACCAATAACACCGGAGATAGTACGCGTAATCTTTGTAAAAGGAATTGGAGTGAAGCCGCATAAAACCTATTGGAAGCAAAAGGCCGATACAGCCTTCAAATGGGTGGCAAAGGAATCCAAATCGCTTATTGAAATTCAAACGGAGAAGCTGATACTTAGGATAGAAAAGAAAAACGGAGCCATACAGTATTTTGATGCCGACAGAAATCTCCTTGTAAGTGAAAATGCCACAGAGCCAAGGCTTTTAAATAATGGCGAGTGCTACACATTTTTTGACTGGGATAAATCGGAAAAGCTCAAATCCAAGGGAATACTTGCGACAGACCTTACTGATTTGACAAACAAAGCCAGATATATTTCGTTCGGAGGCAGACAGCAGAGACTGCCGCTTGTCGTGTCAAACAAGGGCTATGGAATCGCACCAGCATCAAGTAGCACAGCACTCTTTTGCAATATAAAGATGTACGGACAGTATATCTATGCAGACGGTGACACCCAAAGCGACTATTACTTTATATGCGGAGGCAGTGTGGGGTATACACTTGAGCTGTACGGCACGTTATAAAATGCAAGTTGCCCAAAGCAAAATTATCTGATAAAATATCGGCATGAGTATATACGGAGGATAACAGATGAAATTCAGGACAGAAAACGAGTTTACACATTTCAAATTTTCGGATGTGCATGTGAGCGATATCATGATGAGCTTTGGCACCTTCAAAATATGCCTTGACAACGTAATCATAAAGGCAGATAATTCTAAAAACAGAGATATCCGTGATATGAGGACAAACGGCCTTATATTAAAGCTTTCAGATGCAAATATTATTTCATTCATACGCGAGGGCTTTAAGACATATGATGCCGATGGCAACCTAAAGAGCACCACGGCTGACGAGGAGATTGAGGAGACAGATTATCTCGACACCTTCAACAATTTTCTTGACGGATATGCATATTTAATCGAGAAGGAGAATGAAAATTATACCTTCGTATTCGATGGAACAGATGAGCGCTCGTACACCTTGATTGTATCGGCATCAAAAGACGAGTGCGAGTGGGACAGATTTATGAATATTGAGGCATAGAGTATGCCATGGTGCATTTTTAGACAAGTCCAAGATGCACCATGGCATTTTTAAGCCCATCCTCTTTGATATCGTCTGTCACTATATCGGCTACAGCCTTGACTTCATCGCTGGAATTGCCCATGGCAACACCGACATCACAGTAGCGCAGCATATCAAAATCATTCTGGCCATCGCCAAAGCCTATTGTATCAGCCTGACTCATGTGAAGAAACTCTACCACATCACGTATGCCGGTTGCCTTGTTGACACCGCGCAATGTAATCTCACCGCTGTAAGGTTCAGGATCTTTAAAGCTGCTCAGGGTTACTACAAATTCATCGCCGAGGAGCTTTCTTAAATCATCAATGTGGTAGTGGCAATTGCAGTAGATGGTGCTTTCAACATCGGCGTATCGATTAGAAAAGCTTGATAATTCATCATCAATCACGATATCCTTAAATGTCGGGTTGTCCTGTATCACATGCATATCAAACTGCTTTGAGAATGCTGATATGAATTTGTCGGCCCACTTGTGGTTGGTGATGCTTTTATCCTTTGTCTGGAAGATAAGTCCTGTGTTGTTGTCACCAACAGTGTCAAGAACCTTCTGTAACAGATTCTGCCCATAGACATGATGTGCAATTACCTTATCACCCACAGTGACATAGCCGCCGGCAGCAGCCACAACGCCGTCAAAATCAAAGGCTTTTAATGATGGATAAATCTGATTGTAACTACGTCCTGTGCAAAGAAAAATCATGTGACCGTTTTGTTTTGCGTTTATTAGAGCATCAGCGGTTGATGGGCTCATGGTGCTATTGCCGAAATCAACGAGAGTGCCGTCTATATCAAAAAATAATAGTTTTTTCATTAAGTGTTACCTGCCTCATTATTATTAATTACATATACCAGATATACTCTACAATACGAATTCAATAAAGGCAATAGGGAATAGCCTAAATTTATTTAATAATTGTTGCAAAAGAAGGCTCTGTTATAACCACAATTAAGAAAAACTATAATATATTCCTATACTTTATTTTTTTAAGTTTTGACTATGATGGGTTGAAATAATAAGTTTATTGTGTTATAACGTTAAACAACAAAAAACAATAAATGCGTTGAAGGAGACTTGGATCACCAGACACCGACAGGAATACAGCGTCACCGACTGAGAGCGCTGTTTGGAAGAGCTGATTGCAGGAACACTACCGGAGCAGATCTGTTGAACGATTGATATGGTTTATTGCATAGATAGGTTTATCGTATGTGAATTAAGCTTTTTTATATATCAAAAGTAGGCAGATACGATTCATCCACGTTACGGATAAGAGTGGAGAAACAGGAACAGTCCTTTTTCTCAAAGCGGGTGGTACCGCGGAATATTTTTAGAATTTTCGCCCCGGAGCATTTCATTAATCTGATATGCTCCGGGGCCTTTTTTCCGTCCCGCTTAAAAAATCAAAGGAGCACAAAAATATGGAATTCTTAACAGGAGCAGTTCAAAAGGAAGACCTCGGTATCGCAGAAATTCTTGCAGGCGACTACGAGGGCAAAAACATCAAAGTAAAGGGTGCGATTCACACCATAAGAGATATGGGTGAGGTTGCATTCATCGTCTTAAGACGCAGGGACGGACTCATACAGTGTGTATACGAGCCGGGCAAATCCCAGTTTAGCGTCGATGATCTAAAGGAAGCAGATACAGTGGAGGTATGCGGCACATACAAGAGTGATGACCGTTCTCCAAACGGCTTCGAGCTTCGTCTTGACACTATCACAATTTTATCTGAGCCGGCGGAGCCTATGCCGCTTCAGATCAACAAATGGAAACTGAATACTTCGCTTGAGGCAAAGCTCAATAACAGGGCAGTGGCACTCAGAAATCCAAGAGAGCGTGCTACGTTCCGTATACAGGAGGGCATCACAAGGGGCTTTAGGGATTTCCTTTATAATAATGGATTTACAGAAATTCATACGCCAAAGCTTGGTGCAAAGTCAGCCGAGGGAGGAGCCAACCTCTTCAAGCTTGAATATTTCCACAGACCGGCTATATTACAGCAGAGCCCGCAGTTTTACAAGCAGATGATGGTAGGTGTCTTTGACAGGGTCTTTGAGACTGCACCTGTTTTCAGAGCAGAAAAGCACAATACAAAGAGACATCTGAATGAGTATACATCACTCGATTTTGAGATGGGCTACATTGACGGATTCGAGGATATCATGGAGATGGAGACCGGCTTTTTGCAGTACACCATGGAGCTTTTAAAGACCTCATACGCCAAGGAGCTTGAGCTTTTAAAGATTAAGCTGCCTGATGTGACAAGCATACCAAGAGTCAGATTTGACGAGGCAAAGCAGCGTGTCGCAGAAAAATATAACAGACAGTTTAGAAATCCATTCGACTTAGAGCCGGAGGAGGAGGTACTTATCGGACAGTACTTCAAGGAAGAGTATGGTAGTGATTTTGTATTTGTCACACATTATCCTTCAAAGAAGAGACCATTCTATGCCATGGATGATCCGGCAGACGAGACATACACCTTAAGCTTTGACCTGCTCTTCAGAGGCCTTGAAATCACAACAGGCGGTCAGCGAATCCACGACTACAACAAGCTTATGGAAAAAATCGCAAAGCGTGGCATGGAGACAGAGGGTATGGAGAGCTATCTTTCAGCCTTTAAGCACGGCATGCCGCCACATGGAGGTCTTGGAATAGGACTTGAGAGACTTACAATGCAGCTTATCGGAGAGGATAATGTGCGTGAGGCTACGCTGTTTCCTCGTGATCTCAGCAGATTGGAGCCATAGGTCACAGCTTTTGGGGTTGTGGCGGGTGCGCATGCAGGCTGTGAGGTGGCATGTGTGTATATATTTTGCTCAGAAAATTTTTAAGTTTGTTCCGACATTTCCTGCGGATAGGTTATTGGCAGGAGGTATGCTGTGAGGTATTACAGGCTGTGAGCGTCGGAACTGTTAAAAATTTGTCTTCGCAATATATATACACCCATGCGCTGCAGGGGGTTGATGCGCACCCGGATGCAAGTTTTGGCAGTCCCAGATATGCAGGATTCAATTATGGCGGGTGCGCTTTAAGGCTTAGAAGTGGCATGTGTGTATAATCCCAAGTAGAAATTAAAATATCAGGAAAGAGAGAAAGGATATCGTATGAATCATATAGGAACAAGAGAAATCGCCACAGAGCGGCTTACTCTTCGCAGATTTGAAATAGAAGATGCCGAGAACATGTTTTACAACTGGGCAAATGACCCGGAAGTGACAAAATATCTTACATGGCCGGCG
>ERZ1027240.944-NODE-944-length-10726-cov-4.881548_pt1 | contig 10726 bp, 6 predicted proteins | sample MGYA00519263_ERZ1027240 | MGnify/ENA primary metagenome ERZ1027240 (study PRJEB26926, sample SAMN06164633) | human gut metagenome | biome: ENVO:00009003; feature: ENVO:2100002; material: ENVO:00002003 | host: Homo sapiens | place: USA | collected 2012 ... | reverse complement strand
ATCTACACTTCTAGCTTCGTCGGCAGCGTCAGATGTGTATAAGAGACAGGTATCGTCCCAAGCGAAAGACCCGTGCGTCTATGGCGATCGCCCGTGGCTTGGAGCCGCTGGCACGGACGCTGATGGCGCAGGATGCCGGAACAGACCCGGTGCAGGCGGCACAGGCGTTCCTCACGGAAGAAGTGCCGGATACGGATGCGGCGCTCCAGGGCGCAATGGACATCCTGGCAGAGGAGATGGCGAACGACGCCGACCTGCGCAAACAGATGCGCCGTCTGGTGATGCTCACCGGTACGATACAGTCCCACGCTGTGGATGCGGATGCGGAAACACCCTATCAGAACTACTACGACTATGCCGAACCGGTAAAGCGCATCGTGGGTCACCGTGTCCTCGCCATCGACCGTGGCGAACGGGAGGGCGCACTGAAAGTGGCAGTTACGCTGCCGGAGGGACACGGGGCATCCATGCTGATCCAGAAGTTTGTGAAGAACCAGAGTCCCTGCGGAAAGCTGGTGCAGACTGCCGCAGAGGATGCGTTCCAGCGGCTGCTGTTCCCGGCGGTGGAACGGGAGATCCGTAAGGCGCTGACCGAACAGGCGGCAACGGCTGCCATCGGCGTGTTTGCGTCCAACCTGCGGCAGCTGCTCATGGCGGCACCGCTGAAAAACCGAACCGTCCTGGGCGTAGATCCCGGCTACCGCACCGGCTGTAAGCTGGCTGTGGTGGACGAGACGGGAAAGGTGCTGGATACCGGCGTGGCACACATCACCCTGGGAAAGGGCGCATCCCTGGAAAAGGGCAAGGATACCATCCGGAAGATGCTGCGGCAGCACCATGTGACCGCCGTCGCCATCGGAAACGGCACGGCGTCCCGGGAATCCGAGGCTGTGGTGGCAGAACTGCTGAAAGAGCTGCCCTATTCTGTGGCGTATATGGTGGTCTCTGAGGCTGGGGCATCGGTGTACTCTGCGTCCAAGCTGGCGGCAGAGGAGTTCCCGGAGTATGACGTTTCACTCCGGAGCGCCGTGTCCATTGCCCGGCGGTTACAGGACCCGTTGGCGGAACTGGTGAAGATCGACCCTCAGGCGATCGGCGTGGGACAGTATCAGCACGATATGCCCAAGGCGGAGCTGTCGGCGGCGCTGGACGGCGTGGTGGAGGACTGCGTGAACCACGTGGGCGTAGACCTGAACACCGCCTCGTTCTCCCTGCTGTCCCACATCGCCGGCATCAACCAGACCATCGCCAAGAACATCGTGGCGTACCGGACAGAAAACGGCGCATTCACCGACCGGAAACAGCTGAAAAAGGTGGCAAAGCTGGGACCCAAGGCGTATGAACAGTGCGCCGGATTCCTCCGTGTGCCGGGCGCAAAGAATCCTCTGGACAACACCGCCGTGCATCCGGAAAGCTATGGCGCAGCGGAGCAGATTCTCCGGGAATGCGGCTTTCAGCTGGCGGACATTGCCGGACAGGACCGCAGCGAGATCACATCCATTGCCAAGCAGCACGGTATCGCAGCCATTGCGAAAAAAGCTGGCGTGGGTGAGCCGACGGTAAAGGATATCATCAAGGAGCTGGCAAAGCCGGGACGTGACCCTCGTGACGAACTGCCGCCGCCGCTGCTTCGGAGCGGTGACATCATGGAGCTGAAAGATCTGAAACCGGGCATGGAACTGGTGGGAACGGTGCGGAATGTCATCGACTTCGGCTGTTTTGTGGACATCGGCGTCCATGAGGACGGGCTGGTGCATATTTCTCAGATCTGCGACCGGTTTATCAAGCATCCGCTGGAGGCAGTCAAGGTCGGCGAAGTGGTAAAGGTCTGGGTGCTGGATGTGGACTTGAAACGCAAGCGCATTGCACTGACCATGAAACCGCCGAAGAAAGGATAAAGGAGAACATATGGGATTTGGAAAGAAACTGACTGCCCTGGTATTGGCGGCGGCAATGACGGCTGCGGCGTGCAGCTGCGGCACGGAAAGCGGCAAAAGCACCGCCGGAGAAGAGAGCAGCCAGGCAGAGGAAAAGCCGGACTTCCGCACGGAAATGCGGGACGATATGACCACAGGCGACATCGTGGCGGAAATGGGGCTGGGCATCAACCTGGGGAACACCCTGGAGGCGTGCGGCGACTGGATCGACAGCAGCGGCGGCGTGAACAGCTATGAGACCGCCTGGGGCAGCCCTACGGTGACTGAGGAAATGATCGCAGGCTATGCTGCCGCCGGGTTCGACTCGGTGCGCATCCCGGTGGCGTGGTCGAATCTGATGGGAGACGACTACACCGTTGCGCCGGAACTGCTGGATCGTGTGGAGACCGTGGCGCAGTATGTGCTGGACAACGGGATGTACGCCGTGGTGAATCTCCACTGGGACAACGGCTGGATCGCCGGATTCTCCACCGACTATGACACCTGCATGGAGAAATACACCCGCATCTGGGAGCAGGTATCGGAGCGCTTTTCCGGTTACGGCGACCATCTCATTCTGGAATCCATGAACGAAGAGGGCTGTTTCGACGATCTGTGGAATCACTACAGCGGTTCGGAGGACGGCAAGGCGGAGGCATACGGCATCGTCAACCGTATCAACCAGAAGTTCGTCGATCTGGTGCGCAGCTCCGGCGGCAACAACCCGGAGCGCCATCTGCTCATTGCCGGCTATGCCACCGACGTGGACATGACCTGTGACGAAATGTTCCAGATGCCGGAGGACAGCGCCGGACGGTGCGCCGTGTCGGTACATTATTATACGCCGTCTACGTTCTGCATCCTGGAAGAGGACGCCGACTGGGGCAAGGCAAAGACCACCTGGGGTTCGCCCAGAGACCAGCGGATACTGGAAAAGGACATGGAAAAGCTCCAGACCCGTTTCCTGGACAACGGCATCCCGGTCATCATCGGCGAATACGGCTGTTCCACCGGGAACAAGACCGAGGACGCCGTCCGGACATTTCTCACGGCGGTGGCACGTGCGGCGTATTCCCGTGGGATGTGTCCCATGCTGTGGGACATCACCGGGGTGTTCTATGACCGCAGCAGCTGTAAAATGATCGACAGCCAGCTGGAGCAGGAACTCCGGGATATTGCAGAGACGGCGAGAAACTGAAAAAATTGGTAAAGATGCGCTCTGAAAACTGCCGGAAAAAGGCGTCAGAGCGCATCAAAATAGCAAGTTGTTTTTCACGCAATTTTTCAGATTTAGAAGAATTGCACAAAAACAGAGGTTGCTTTTATTCGTGCTGTATAAAAATGTGTGGAAAATGAAAAAAACGCTTGCAAAAAATCTACAAATATGCTATGCTGGTATATGGAGAAGTAGGGTGCAGGAAAGCACTGGTATGGCTTCATGAAGATGTGCGCCGACTGTGCAATTGGAAAGCGGAAAGCACGCAAATCAATTTTAAGAATGTCCCCCTTGAAAAGGGGGATGTCAGCGTAAGCTGACAGGGGGATAATCCCGACCCTTGCTCTTTACGGAGCATTCACCTCAGCACAAGGCACACTCTATGGGTGTCTTTGCAAGGGAAGTAATTAGAAAATTGATTTGTGTGAGCGGAAAGGGGGCAGCAGACGACTGGCACGGCGGAGGTACGGAAACCAAGGGGCAGAAAAGCTTCTCTGCACACAACCAAGGCGGCGCTATGCCGCAGAAAATCAAGAAAGGAAGAATGATAAACATGAAGATGAAGAAGTTTCTTTCATCTCTGACTGCTGGTGTAATGGCGGCAACCACCGTATTCACCAGTGCGCTGGTAACACCGGTTATGTCGTTTATTGCGACTGCGGCTGATGCTGACGCAATCGGTACAGCAACTTTAGTAGGTGTAGTCGGTGCCAATACGAATTGGGAAGCTGATGTAAATGCAACAAGTATCACTGGCGACGGCGAATACACCGTTTCCTGGAATCTGGATAGTGCATCAGACTCCATTAGTTTCCTGACAGTTCAGATCAGTAAGGCAGGAGACACCGAAAACTTTACCACTGATACATTTAAGGATCTGAAGGTATCTCTGAGTTCCGTTTCCATCAACGGCGAAGAGGTAGCAGATGCGGTAAAGGACGATAAGATTGTAGATACTGCTTTTTATGAAGGCGGTAATGCTGGTACGACTCGTATCTATCTGAACGGCAGCTGGGCAGGTAATCATGCTGGTGCGCTGGATAACTTCGATACAACTAAGGTAGAGAACGGTATCTCTAAGATTTCCGTTACCTTTACTGTAGAAGGCACCGGCAAGACCACCACAACCACTACCAGCGAGACCACTGCGGAAACCACAGAGACCACCGTTTCTTCCGCAGTTTCTTCTGATGTTTCCAGCGAGACATCTGAATCTGTTGTAACCACTGCATCTGCATCCTCTGCCGAGACTGTGACAACCACAACTGCTCCGGCAATTAAGGACGTAGAGGCAAAGATCACCACCGGCACCCAGAAGGGTAAAGACGGTGATATCCAGGCATATGCAGAATTTGACCCGAACGGCGCAAAGTCTGCAACACTGTATTATACCATAACTTCCAAGGATACCGAGTCCAGCGGTGCTTTCGGCACATACAACGGCGATTGGTTCCAGGAAGAATTTAAGGCAAGCGTTGGCGCAAATGGTGCCTGCACAGCAGATTACACCATCCCGTCCAATGTTGGCAAGACCGTAAAGGCAATGATCTTTTATCCGGATGCAAGCAGCGTCAAGATCGACAAGGTGGTTCTCCACTATGATTCCGCTGTTACCACATCCGCAACAACCACCAGTGTCACCACAACCACTGAGGCAGCAAAGTACACCAAGGTACTGACTCCGAAGGCTGAGGAAGACAAGGGTACTGACGGCAAGGCAAGCAACACCAAGGTTGAGTTCGACCCGATGGGCGCTTACAAGGCAATCGCTTACTACACCGTAAAGACAAATGACACCAACACCAGCGGCGCTTTCGGCACATGGAACGACAGCCTGCCGGAGGGTGAAGAGTGGCAGAGCGAGGAATTCAAGGATCTGGCCGTTCCGGCAAACAAGCAGGTCGTTGTTTCCTACAACATTCCGAAGACTGTCGGCGAAACCGTGCAGTTCATGGTTTATTACCCGAAGTTCGGTGATGTGACCATCGACAAGATCGTTCTGTGCTTCGACGAAGATCCGGATGCAACAACAACCTCCGTTTCTTCCACCACAGAGATCAAGACCACTGCATCCAGCGTGTCCTCTGAGACAGAGACCACTGCATCTGCAACCACCAAGGGAACAGAGTCCAGTGCATCTGAGACAACAAAGGCAACAGAGACCAGCGCAACCTCTGCAACTACCGAGACTGACAAGGCAACAGAGACCAGCGCATCTGCAACCACAAAGGATACAGAATCCAGCGCAACCTCTGCAACCACCAAGACTGACAAGGCAACAGAGACCAGCGCTACCGAAAAGGCAACCACTGTTACAAGCACCACCAAGCAGTCTGCAACCACAACTGCAACAGATGCACCGAAGGGCAAGGGCATTGTCATCGACATCGGCGAGGCTAACGCAGAGCCGGGCGAAGAGGGCGTTGAACTGCCGTTCTATCTGCAGAAGTATATCCCGTCTGAGGGCTTTAGCTTTGCAATTGATGTCCCGATGGTAACTGCAAAGATCCTGAGCATCAACAAGACCGAAGTTTCCAAGGACGGCGTGGATGAATATGTATCCGGTTCTGTCCGCAGAACTTCCAACACCGCAGGCTTTGAGGCATTCGGCGCTGACGAATCCGCAGCTCCGGAAGATCGCTGGATGTACTTCATGTGGACTGTTTCCGCCGGCACTGCAACCATCCCGGATGAAGAAAACGGCGCAAGCAACTTCATGAATATGTACTTCGACATCGCTGACAACGCAGCAGATGTTGCAGCAGAATACGGTCTGGAACTCCAGACAGATGCTGACGGCAATACCTACTACTTCTTCCCGGTCAACTTTGCACAGTACCAGAAGGTAAACTGGGACTTCTCCGGCACAGCAGGCAGCGCATACATCATGCCGAACCAGCAGTTCCTGGACGACAGCAGCAATGACCTGGCTACCACAGACGTTACTTACTACAACGGCGGTTTCCGTGTATACACCGACAAGAAGGATGTTACTACATCTTCTACCGCTGATACAACCACATCCATCACAACCACAAAGGCAACCACAACTACCGAAGAAAAGGATATGCCGATCAACCTGGACATCGATGAGGTTTATGTATATCCGCAGCCGGCTGGCGAAAACCCGGATTATATTGGCATTGAAGAAGAACTGGGCGTAAAGGTTATTGCCAAGGAAGGCGTAGACACCAAGAGCTATGGTATCAGCGGTGCAGTCGCATTCCCGGATGCAACCGCAAAGCTGTTCACCATTCCGGACGGCATGGAGAGCAAATTCGCAGTCAACGACTTCGGTTCCAGCGGCAGACCGAACATGATCGACTTTGCTGCTTATAAGAACGGCACATCCACCATCACCGACGGCAGCGACCGCTGGATCCGCTTCATCGAAGCATTCTCCAACGACGGTCCGCAGGATCCGGCTGAGCTGGATCGTATCTTCCACCTGGTATTCGATGTACCGGATGCAGATACCGTACAGGCAATCGCAGACGAATATGGTCTGACACTTCAGACCGGCGAGTATGACGGCAAGACTGTTCAGTACTACGAGTTCCCGGTAACCTGGGCTCCGGACGGCATTGACCAGATGCCCAGCGGCGGCACCATTGTTGATGTTGAGCGCTTTAAGTATCTGAACGGCGAGGGCGTGACCGGTGAGGATATCTTCGACGACCAGGTTGGTCTGAAGGATGGTGCGATCCGTGTTATCATGAAGGAAGTGGAAGATACCACAACCACAACCACAACTGTAACAACTACCACTACTACAAAGGCATCCACAACCACAACAAAGGCATCTGCTACAACAACCACAAAGGCATCCACAACTTCTACAACAAAGGCATCTGTTACAACAACGACAAAGGAATCCACTACGACAACAAAGGCGTCTGCTACAACAACTACAAAGGCATCTACGACAACAACAGAAGAAGCGACTTCTACAACAACAACCGAAAAGACAACCGTTTCCGAGACTTCCGGAACAACAACTACAAAGGCAACGGAATCCGAGGCTCCGGTAAGCACAACTACTGTAGAATCGACTACCACAGAGAGAGGCACATTCACCAAGAAGACTACAACTGTGACAACGACTACAGAAGATGCAAACTACACCAAGGTCTCCAGACCGACCGGAACAACCACAACAGAAACCACAACTTCTGCTGAGAATACCACAACTTCCAGCGAGACAACCACAAGCACTGGTTCTTCCAGCGATACTGTTACTTCTACCACAACAACCGAGACTCAGCCTGCCGGCAAGCCGGATGTTAAGGTAAAGGAAGATGCAAACTTCTACCTGTCTGAGGACACTCGTGCATTCGACCCGGCAGATCTGGTAGAGAGCGCAACTCTGGACGGCGAGGACATTCTGAGCCAGCTGACCTTCGAGTACGCTTCTCCGAAGGATATGTACGATGCACTGCACGGCGATATCGCTTATGTTGCATCTGACTTGAAGGTTCTGTACAACGGCGAAGAAGTCGGCACTGCTAAGGTTTACATCGGCATCAAGGGTGATACGGACTTGAACGGTAAGGTTGAGGCAACTGATATGTTCTACAATATGTACTATCAGGCAAGACTGGGTGCCGGCATCAAGGATGGCGTAACTCTGCTGGAGAACAACAAGGATGCAAACCTGGAGAAGCTGTCTTACTTCCTGACCGATATCGATACCGAGAGCAAGGAAGGCAAGAACACTGCTGACAAGTCCATCACTCCGACCGACCTGTTCTATCAGATGTACTACATCGCTCTGCAGGGTGCTGGTTACAAGGATACTACTTGGACTGACGTTTGCCCTGAGCTGAAGGAACTGAAGGGTTCCTGCTGGTACACCGGCAAGTAAGTTCTGCTTACAAAGAACGTGAAAACGTTTTTGACAACTCGGATATGACATCATAAGAAAAACCCGATGCGGGAGCGATCCCGTGTCGGGTTTTTTGCGTTCTGCCGCAGGAAACGGCTCGAAAAAAGGTTTGTCTTGACAAACCGCCGGTCAGTGTGCTATACTGAGTGGCAATCGCATAAAATACAACATACAAGAGAGCGGTTCCGTGACCGGTGGCGAATGCCGGCGGTGCGGCGACGGAAAGGAAGACGGATTATGGGATGGATAGAACTGCTGCTGACGGCGGTCGGGCTTTCGATGGATGCTTTTGCGGTGTCCGTCTGTAAGGGGCTTGGAATGCGCAAAATGCGGTACGACCGGGCACTTGTGATCGGGTTGTACTTCGGCGTGTTTCAGGCGATCATGCCCCTGCTGGGCTGGCTGCTGGGGGTCTCGTTTTCCCGGTACATCCAGGCATTTGACCACTGGATCGCATTTATCCTGCTGGCGTTTATCGGCGGAAAAATGCTGTGGGATGTGTTCCACGAAAAAGAGGAGGAGACCACGGAAAAGGTGGATGCCCGGCTGGATCACAAGGAATTGTTCATGCTGGCGATCGCTACCTCCATTGACGCCCTTGCGGTGGGCATCGCTTTTGCCTGTCTGGATGTGCAGATCTGGAGTTCCATTTCCATCATCGGCTGCGTGACCCTGGTGCTTTCTTTCTGCGGCGTATGGATCGGCAATCGTTTCGGCAATCGCTTTGAGAAAAAGGCAGAGATTGCCGGCGGTCTGGTGCTGATCCTCATTGGCGTCAAAATCCTGGTGGAGCATCTGGTGCAGCACCAATAATATGCCAAAATTTCCCTTATTCTTTTCAAATTCATGTTTATATTTTTGTACGAATTTGTTACAATATATGTATGATTTTGTGCAAGGAATGAGGACTTTACATGGCACAGGAAAAACCAGAACATCATAGAAAGCGCAGACAGCTTGTCTGGATGATCGTCAGCCTGCTTTTGGCGGCGGCGGTGATCGTTTCGGCGATATGGCTGCGTTCCAACCGATATTTTTATTCCAGCGAGTCGCACTCCCTGGAGGCTTTTCGTGGGTTAGAAGGAAAGGGCGAGGTGCAGTCGCCGGAGGATTCAGCGAACCTGGCACGGCGGCAGGAACTGCTGCTGAACGGTCAGGCGGAGAACGATGCCATGATCGGCTGGCTGGTGCTGCCGGGAACGATGATTGATTATCCGGTCATGGGCGGCAAGGACAGCAGCCGCTATGCAGAACAGAACTATGACGGAAAGTATGATAAATACGGAACGCCTTACCTGGCGGAGACGTGCTGCACGGATTTCAGCGATTATTTTTCCGTGATCTATGGGCATGATATGAACAACAGCACCATGTTCGGCAGTCTGGAACGGTTTCAGAATGCAGATGTGTTTGCGGATGCCCAGGACGGCGTGCTGATTCTGGAGGACGGGCAGCATCGGCTGACGCTGACGGCGAGCATTTCGGCGACGGCGACGGTGCAGGCTCTGGTGGAAGATCTGACGGATACCGAACAGGCGCAACCCGAACAGCTGTCCCAGCTGCTGCAGCTGGCGGCGGTGCAGACTCCGGATGTTTCTGTGACAGAGGACGACCGCTGGGTGCTGCTCTCCACGCTGGACTATGCAGATGAAAAAAGCGAAAACGGCACGCCGTCTATGCTGCTGCTGAAATTACAACCGGCGTGAGCATATTGCAATGCGACAGGGCAGGGAAACTTGCCCTGTTTTTTGTCCCTTTCAGGGGAATTTTTCTCCCAATCTGCCGGGTTGACTTTGTTCCGGCAAATGTGCTATAATAAAAGTGTTGAGAAATTGGATAGATGGTTTCACGGGCTGAATTTGCCTGTGATATTGGAAACGTACATTCTCCGGAATGATTCACGAACAACACGCTATGCCAGAACGGCGGCACTGCACGGTTTCGGTGCAGGACTGCCGAAACCTGTCTGCATCGGTACGCAGACCGGAATGGCTGGGTGCAGGTGCGAAATTTATTCTAGGAGGATTTTTTTATGCCCAAAAACAAAGTGCAGGAAGTTATTTTTACCGTTCTCATGGTGTTCGTGATGGTCTACGCCATGATCTGCTACAACATTGCCGTAGAGACCGGCGGCATGACGAATCTGGTCTTTCTCCATGCGTTCCGGGAACTGCTGATTATGGGACCCATCGCATTTCTGCTGGACTTTTTCCTGGTGGGCGGTCTGGCGAAGAAGGCGGCGTTCCGCATCGTCAACCCGGAAAAGGACAACCCCTTTCACCTGGTTCTGGCGATTTCAGCGGTGTCGGTGCTGCTGATGTGTCCGTTGATGAGCCTGGCGGCAACCCTGCTGTTCAAGCACGCCGGCGTGCAGATTGTCGCTGTCTGGTTTGAGACAACGGCAAAGAATTTCCCCATGGCACTGCTCTGGCAGCTGTTCTTTGCCGGTCCGCTGGTGCGGTTCGTGTTCCGGCATCTGATGGCACTGGTGCAGCCCCGGGAAAAGGCGGCTGTCACAGAAAAGGCTTGATGTAGAACGCAAAAATCCCGTTCCATTCTGCTGCACATACAGCAGTGTGGGACGGGATTTTGTTTGACATTTTTCGCAGAGTATGTTATACTAAAACTCTGAGGGCATACCTAAAACGGTAGGTGGTTTGTTTCTGCTCCCACTGCTCATTTGAACAGATGGGAGGTGATCGGTATGAT
>ERZ1027240.905-NODE-905-length-10971-cov-3.108556_pt1 | contig 10971 bp, 9 predicted proteins | sample MGYA00519263_ERZ1027240 | MGnify/ENA primary metagenome ERZ1027240 (study PRJEB26926, sample SAMN06164633) | human gut metagenome | biome: ENVO:00009003; feature: ENVO:2100002; material: ENVO:00002003 | host: Homo sapiens | place: USA | collected 2012 ... | reverse complement strand
CAGCGTCAGATGTGTATAAGAGACAGGGTATCTCCACAGTAACCGATTCCTCCGCCAAGGCCTCCCATTGCCTTTACAAGCTGTGGATTTTCCTCTCCTATGGTTTCCAGAGTCATGATCATAATGATCTGTGAACAATGATATCCCATGCTGCCTAATTCCATTATTCTTTCGTAAAGATCCATACATTACTCCTTTCTGCCAACCACCATGGTATAGCCTATTTTTCTGCCTTTGTATTCTTTCTGCAGAAGCTTATGATCCTCGCAGCAGAATGAATCATTCCAGATTGCTTCCAGATAATATTCTCTCCAGAGAGCAGTCTGATCCTCCTGACAGAGAATCGTAAACCCTGTTTCTTTCACAATTTCCAGAAGATTGCCCGGATCCAGATCTGACAGCAAAAGAAATCCTCCCTTTTTCAGTACACGCCAGCATTCAGAGACTGCCTTTTTCTGATCTCTGCTGACAAAAAATGCACACTGGCTGATACAGAGATCCATACTGTCTGCTGCATACTGAAGGTCCAGAAAATCTCCCTGCTGCACCTCACTGCTTCGCGGAACAAGATCCACACCCTGCACATTCAGACCAAATGCTTTCATGATCCGCACGGTCTCTCCCTCTCCTGCTCCCAGATCCAGAGCTTTCATTCCTTTTTTCAGTTCTATGCTTTTCAGAAGATGAATTGTCTGCTCTTCCCCTCCGGGGTGTCTGTTCATCTATTTATCCTCCAGTGCACGTTCCACTGCCAAAACCTTTCCAAGAGCCAGCTCTTCCGGAACATAGACAAAGCCACATTTGGGACAGACCGGCATCTCAACAGGAAAACCGTTCTCCAGATACATAAATTTTGCTTTTCCCTTTACAAGAGGAACCTTGCATTTCATGCAGGTCAGCTTTCCCTCAGGATCAATGGTATAATATGTTCTCTCTACTGCCATTACTGTCCCACCCTTTTCATAATATTCATTCTATGACTGTATGCTCTGCGTACCAGATACCCTTCTTCTGTTTCCACAAATCTCACCCAGAATGTAACATTTCCAAGTCTGCTCCTTGTCACCAGTTCTTTTGTCTCTTCATCAAAAATCGCTTCCTGGTTTTCTCTGTAATCTGATAATACACGCTCCACATCGCTTTTCAGGATCATACGTTCATCCATCATACTGATGGCATCTTCTGTATATGCAACGGTATAATCTTTTTTCTCCATCATCAGTTCCTCATTCCATATATTTTTTAAAAGCTTCTCTTTTAGCTCAAGCCGGTTGTAGCGTTTCTCACTGATATCCGGCATATTGGCGGCATTTATACCATACAGAAGTTCCAGGATATGTCTGGATTCCCTGCCTTCCCTGACAAATCGGTCCCTGCATGCCATGCAGTACGTTATATATGGGCAATCGGATCGTTCCAGACACTTTTCTGTCATTTTATCTGCCATCTCTTTATTAGCGTAGGCAGTCAGTCCGCCGTATCCGCAGCAGGGAGACCGATCTCTGGAATATTCTGTATTTACAACAGTGCACCCCATATCTGCAAGAAGCTCTCTTATTGTATCCTGTGTCTGTGTATCTCCCCTGGCACCGCAGGCATCATGTATTGCAACAGGTATCTCCAGCCCTTTTGCCTGTGCGGGAAGTCCGATTTCCTTTAAGATCTCCCAGATTCCTGTGACTCTGACACCAAGACTCTCTTTTAACTGTTTCATACAGCTTGGACAGCCTGCTATAATCATAGGATCTCCCAGTTTTGCAAGCTCCTGCTTCAGCTGTTCATTTACCTTTTCTGTCATTTCATAGCGTCCTGCCCATTCACTGATAGCACCACAGCATCCCAGCATCAGAGCAACACCGCCCTCTGTCCTCCTGCACAGATCCTCATATGCCTCTGTGACAACATCCGGCGCTATAGCTCCTGCCTGACATCCTGGGAAAAATACATATCTGCAGGTTTCATATCCCGGCTGAGGTCTGCATAAGAAAGCCTCCGAATTGGAGAACAGCATATCCATCAGTGCAAATTCATGAGGTGCCAGAGGCATTTTGTCTGTAGATACCATGTTTTCTCTTGCAGATTTGCAGACCTGGCTCATATCAAACCCATTTGGACAGGTTACAGTACACTGTCCGCAGAGTGAACAGGAATTCATCGGTTTATTCATCTGGTGATCTCCCATAATGATCTGGGTATTATTATAAATCTCACGTGCAAGAAGACCCGGATGCTTTTTATATTCCCTTAAATAGACACAGCTTTTCATACACTCATCACAGTGACACTGAATGCATCGCTTTGCTTCCTCAACAGCTTCTTCTTTTGAATATCCATCTGTGCTGCAGGGAATCTTTTTGGAGCCTTTCATCCCGTCCATATTTGTATAGAGCCTGGTGGTAACTGCTCCTTCACTGCCTCTGTTGCTGTGGGGCGAAAGATTCTGTACAAGGAGGTCTACAGTCAGGGCAGCTCTCTTTGCAGCAAAAGCTGCATCCATCACAGACCGGACCGGACCGCTGACAATTCCCGCCTGTTCTCTCAGCATGATCTCTGCGTCTGCTGTTTCCTCTGGAGCCAGCTTTTTGGCCACCTCCTCTGAAGCACAGACCACATCTGCCTCCTTCATTTTCGCTCTGATAAACGGAAGGTCAAGACTGCATCCGAATTCAAAGGAAAGGTCCATGGAACTGAGACGTTTTACCTCATTTTTGCGATCTGATTCCAAAAGCTCCGGAGCTGCTGCTGCAATATAGGCTTCATAATCTTTCTCCTGACAGTAAATGGTTGCAGGATACATCTTCTTTTCCAGTTCCCCTGCAAGAAACAGCGGGAACAATCCTGAGCCAAAGATCACAGCCTTTTTTTTCTTTCTGATACGAAATACACTGCTCCGTTTTCCAGGTTCCCCATATCGTACAATGGCACGCTCTACTTCACGTATGGATATGCCATCACCCAGCTCACAGAGTCTGCATTTTTCCTCACATGGTGCAGTACATCCGTTACAGAGGATCATGGGAAATGGTGTGATCTTTTCATAGATAGCCAGAGCTTTCTTAAAGTTTCCTTTTGCAGCATAAAACAGCATTTCTTTTGTATCTGCTTTGAAAGGACAGGCTGCAACACAGTACGCCGGCTGTTCATGAACACAGAGGCTGATCATATGATCCATCTCTTCCTTTGACATTCGATTTACGTGATAAACATGAGTGGAACCTCTTTCCTGTATATATGTCATAACCCGATACTCCTTTCATTTCCAAAGGGGAGACAGTCTCCCGTCTCCCCTTATTATATCACATGATAAAATTATACTGACAGTTATTTCTCAAGTTCCTTTAATGCTGCAAGAACCTTTTCAGGACGGGCAGGAACACGTGTGATACGTGCGCCTGTAGCATTGTAGATCGCATTCAGGATTGCAGGATGAGGAGCATCCAGCGGAGCCTCACCACAGCCGGCAGCACCGTAAGGACCGCTTGGGCGATATGTTTCATTGAAATGAAGTTCAATATCATCCGGCGCATCATTTGGATACGGAATGCCACAGTTCTTCAGAGAAGTATCATGGTTCAGATCCTCGAAATCTTCTGTAAGAGCAAGACCGATACCCTGTACAAGACCACCGTAGAAGTTGCCTTCTACAAGAAGTCTGTTCATGATGGTACCTACGTCAGCCACACAGGTGAATTTTTCAACTTTAACTTTACCTGTTTCTGTATTAACAGCAACTTCCGGAAGGAAGATCGTGTACATGTAGGTTGCAAACGGATCACCCTGTGCTGTATCCTGATCGATCGGATGATCTGCACAGAAGGTTGTCACCCAGTTACCTTCATATTTTGTTGCAAGACCCTCAGCCACCATCTCATCATAAGTACGGAAGGTTCCGTCTTCTTTCTTCATAGCTGCCACAAGGTTTTCTGCTGCCAGACGACATGCATTACCTGACATAACCTGTGAACGTGATCCGCCTGCGGGACCTGCATTCGGACAGGTCTTGGTATCATTCATAACAAGTTTGATCTGTTCCGGTCTGATTCCTGCCTGACGAAGTGTTTCATGTGATGATACAAGAACCCCCATATCAGCGCCCTGTCCGTGATCTTCCCATGCAGCATACATTGTAACTGTTCCATCCGGATTCAGCTCTGCAAATGCGTTTGATGTATCAACACCATCAAGACCACAGCCATATACACCGAGAGATACACCGATACCATATTTGATCTTGCCATCAGAAGCTGCATTCTTTTCAGCCACACGTTTCTTAGCTGCTTCATACAGTGGACGAGCTGTCTTGAACAGTTCTTCTTCACAGTATACTTCAGGCGGATAACCTGTAGGGATCGTACTGCCTTCTGATTCTTTGTAACAGTTCATTTCACGGATATCGAAGGGGTCGATTCCCATCTTTGCAGCCAGAACATCTATCGCAATCTCAGATCCCATATAAGACTGAGGAGATCCGTAAGCACGGAATGCTGAACCCCATGCATGGTTTGTAAACACTGTTGTAGATTTGTTACGGATAGAATTGATTCCATAGCCTGCACCTGTAAACTGGGAAAGTCTCATTGTAAGCAGATCACCGAATTCTGAGTATGGACCATGATCCACATAGTTATTGCCCCAGAGTGCAAGAAGCTTACCATTTTCATCTGCTGCAAGCTTGATATTCATAAATGCAGGAGATCTCTTTCCTGTATAAGTAATATTCTGGAACTGATTGAATACCAGCGATACAGGACGTTCAAGGATCTTAACAGCAGCGCCGATCAGAGCCTCATTTGTAGGAGAGAACTTGTAACCAAAGGTTCCTCCTGCATGGTTCTGAACAATTCGTAAGTTCTCCATTGGCACACCGATACCATCAGCGATCATAGGCATATGCAGATGGATACCAATGGATTTGGAATGAACAGTTATCATACCGTCTTCGTCAATGTAACCATAACCGCAGTCCGGCTCAAGATGAAGATGAGGCTGACGTGAACAGTAAGATTCGATCTCAACCTGCTGTGAATCCGGAATGCTGTCCCAGTCAAAATCAGGACCCTTGATACAGTTTGTCTCAAAGAATGCGTTCGGAATACCGGGATGAATCTCTGCCGCATCCGGTGCGATGGCATCCATTGCATTCATATATGCAGGAAGCTCTTCGATCTCAACTTTAACTGCTTCTGCTGCTGCCCTTGCATGCTCTTCTGTATCAGCAGCTACGATGGCAATCGCATCACCAAACTGGAAGATTTTTTCATCGCAAAGTACAGGACGTTCGAAACCGTCTGTCTTGTTGTGTTTTGGAAGCATTACAAGACCATTGATCTTATTGGTTCCGCCTGCTGCCTTAATATCTTTTGCTGTGATAACACGAACAACACCAGGCATACTCTCTGCTTCTGCTGTGTCAATATTGAGAATATTTGCATGAGAAACCTTTGCCTGTGTAAGAGCAAGGCGAAGTGTTCCTGATGGCATCTTTAATGCATCATCTGCACCAAAATCCCAGGTACCTGTTACCTTCTGTGCTGCTGACGGACGGATATAATTTGTTCCAACAATAGAATCACCTGTCTGTTTGAACACAAGGACTTCCTTTGTCATCTCGCCGCGCATAACTGCTGCTGCAGCCATAGTAGCATCGATCAGCGGCTTATAGCCTGTACAACGGCAGAGATTACGCTGTTTGTTAAACCAGTCTCTTACCTCCTCGCGGGTCGGACTCGGATTATTATCGAGAAGAACTTTTGCTGAAATAATGAAACCTGGTGAACAGAAACCACACTGTGCACATCCATATGCCATCCATGCAACCTGAATCGGATGCATATCAGAAATTGTTCCCACACCCTCGATTGTTGTGATCTCTGCATTGTCCGGAACACGGCTCATCTTGTAGATACAGGATCTTGTGACTTTTCCGTTCATAATAACATTACAGGCTCCACAGTGACCTTCACCGCAGCCAATCTTACATCCTGTAAGAAGAAGGTGATCACGGAGCACCTGCGCCAGTGTCTCATCCTTATCAAGAATAAGTATTCTCTCAACACCATTAATCTTCAATGTCTTTTTAATCATGTCCCGTTCCTCCTTTTAAAAAAATTCATTTCAATCTTACTGATCTTCAGGCTTATGTGTTCCGCACGAATCATGGTCAGCTCCCCTGCCTGTCAGATCTTTCAGTCTCTCTATTCCTCTGGCGGAATAGAAAACAATGGAAGAGCTGCTCCCGTCCAGATTCTCACCGCTGAGCTTTAAAACATTTGCATTCTCATAATAATCGATGGGAAGCGTCCGGCTATATACAACCCCTGTACGCTCATCTTTTACCTGTACAGTAACTTCTTTTGCGGTAATCTCAAAAATCTTATCCATAAAAAAGTTCTCCTGTCCACGTTATTTTATATATCCATACTACCATAATTTTGCACAATTATACAAATTACAAATAATTAATAGTTGGCTATTTTATATATTGCAGACAATTTTATTTTGTTTTATTTAAAATTTTAACTATTTTTATTCTTCTATATGTTATAATAATATCAAATTTGTATAATATCATTGAAAGAAGGAGGTATCTAAATGCAGACAGGCGCCCTCATCGTGGCTGCGGGGAAATCATCACGAATGGGAGACTTTAAACCCATGCTTCAGCTTGGCTCCATTTCCATCGCACAGCGCGTGATCAATAATTTCCGGCAGGCCGGAATCTCCAAAGTAGTAGTGGTAACCGGATATCATGCAGATGTTCTGGAATGCCACCTGGCTTCCAATAATGTAGTCTTTCTTCGAAATGAGAACTATGCAAACACTCATATGTTTGATTCTGTCCGAATCGGACTTGAGTATCTGAAAGACAAAGTGGATACGGTACTCTTTACACCTGTTGATGTTCCGCTGTTCACAGCCCAGACAGTCACTCAAATGCTCTCTCTGGGGCGTCCCCTTGTAACTCCGGTCTGTAATGGCAATCCCGGTCATCCCATTCTGATCCGTTCCACACTGATTGATTCCATCCTAAGTGATGACGGAAAATCAGGACTTAAAGGTGCTGTGGATAACTGCGGGGAACCCATGTATTATCTTAATGTAAAGGATCCCGGTATTATTCATGATGCTGATACACCAGAGGATTATGCTGAACTTCTCCGCATACACAACCAGAGTCTGATCCGTTCTGAAATCCATATTCAGCTAGCCCGGGAAAAAGTTTTTTTTGATGAAAAACTCTATTCGCTGCTTACACTGATCCATGAAACAGGATCTGTCCGCGATGCCTGTGAGCGCATGCACATTTCCTATTCTACCAGCTGGAACCTGATCCATACCCTGGAATCACAGCTTCATGAACCTCTGATCATCAGAAGCCAAGGCGGTACAAGGGGAAGCCATAGCGAACTGACACCATACGGCGAAGAATTTCTGAAACGATATGCCCGTTTTTCAGAAGAAACACGTTCCTGTTCAAAAAAAATATTTGAAGAATGTTTCGGAGGGTTTTTAAATGCGTAACCTTTATCTGGTCCGGCATGGAAAACCACAGTATCCGGATGAACATTCTTACTGTGTAGGACAGACAGATTTCTCTCTATCCATGCTTGGACACTTGCAGGCAGTCCTTCTTAATGAAGAATTGTCCGATAAAATATCAGGGGTATACTGCAGTCCTTTGTTAAGAGCAGTTGAGACAGCAGGCCATATGGCACCTGAGCTTCCACATATCATTGTTTCTGATCTGTCAGAACGAAATCTGGGAGAATGGGATGGCCTTTCTTTTGATGAAATACGCCAGAGATGGCCGGACATTTATAAAGCGCGTGGGAATAACCCTGATCATCCGATCCCGGGAGCAGAAACTCCTGCTGCATCTGGTTTTCGCTTTTCGCAGGCAGTTCATAAGATTCTTTGCGCTTCTGAAGGTGATATTGCAGTGGTAACTCATACAGATGTAATCTCTTCTTATATATATGCATTACATTCCGGTATGTACAGCAGGCAGCGGTTTCGTCTTCCCTGTGGCTCTTACTATCATCTGGAAGTGAATGAAAGAAATAATATTTCTTTCTCTGATCCCAATTATATACTGCCTCATCCTGAATTAAATGACGGACTATGTCTCAGGCTTCGCAATGCTGTTTCTCTGCCCCGTCATGTACAAGCTCACAGTGATGCTGTTACTGAACTTGCCTGTTGTTTATGCAATATGCTGGAATCCAATGGTTATATCTTTGACCAGAAGCTTGTTCGCTCCGGTGCACTTCTGCATGATATTGCCAGACTTCAGAGGCATCACGCGAAAACAGGCGGTGAACTTTTCTTACAGTTAGGTTATCCTGAGATCAGCCAGATCATTTCACAGCACCATGGTCTGTTGGAAGCCACGCTGGATGAAGCAGCTATTGTATTTCTGGCTGATAAACTGATTCAGGAAACACAACGTGTAACCATAGAAAAAAGATTTGCCGACAGCATGAGTAAATGCAAAAGTCCGGAAGCTCGCAAAGCTCATGAGCAGCAGTTAGAACAAGCCCGCAAACTGCAGGACATGATACAATCACTCTGCCATATCACGCTTTAGTTCAGGCGGGCAGACGTACACAACTGGAGCAGAAAAATCACTTAATTTAGTTAGGAGGTATTTTATTATATGAGAACATTATTTCAGACAATAAAACAACAATTCCTGGAGGGAAACGATCTTGTACTTGTTTCCGTTACAGCATCCTCAGGGTCTACACCAAGAGGTGCCGGTTCCCGCATGCTGGTCGGAAAAAACGGCAGAATTTCCGGAACCATCGGAGGTGGAGCTGTAGAATATCGTGCTGAATGTATGGCATTGGATATTCTTGAAAAAAAGGAATCCTGCGAGCATGAATTCCGGCTGAATCATAAAGATGTTGAAAATATTGGTATGATCTGTGGTGGTGATGTTACGGCCTTTTTCCAGTATCTTGATCATAACGATCCGATTATTATGGAAATCACGGAAACTGCTGAAAAATTCTATGAAGAGCGAAAAGATTTCTGGCTGATCTGCGATCTTCTCACCACCTCCGGTGTGAGCCTCTACAGTCCTGCATGCGGTCTCATCGGAACTGCCAATGTTCCTTCTTCTGTATTATCTTCTTTGTCTACAAAGCCACACCGATATCACAGTGAAGATTATGATCTGTTTTCTGAACAGATTGGAACCTCAGGAACTGTCTATGTATTCGGCGGCGGACATGTCTCACAAAAGCTTGTCCCAATCCTTGCAAGCGTTGATTTTCGCTGTGTTGTCCTGGATGACCGGCCGGAATTTACAAATCCTGCTCTTTTCCCAGGAGCAGTTGAAACAATACTTTGTGATTTCAACCATCTGGACCAGTATGTTTCTATTACAGCTGCTGATTATTGCTGCGTCATGACACGTGGACATTCCTATGATACCATTGTACAGGCACAGCTTCTCGCTACACCTGCATGTTATATAGGCGTCATTGGAAGCCGTGCAAAAAAAGCTGCTGTATTTCGCCGTCTGATTGAAGAATACAACATTAATGAACAAGATTTAAACCGTATCATCTCACCTATAGGACTGGAGATCAAAGCAGAAACACCGGCTGAAATCGCCATCTCCATCACAGGACAGATGATCCAGGTTCGCGCTGACAGAAAGGCTACATCAAAATGATGGCAAAATCAGTATATAAAACTGTAATATTTGGTGCCGGACAAATTGGACAAATGACAGCAAGACTTCTCAACAGTCCCTGTCAGCTCCTGTGCTTTGCTGATAATGACCCCCATAAACACGGATCATATATTGGAAATATTCCAGTCTGTTCTCCGGATGCTGCAGCAGCACTTCTCCCAGATCTGGTCATCCTGGGAGTTCTGGATGAAGAACGGCGTAATTCTATGATAAAACAGATGGAAAACCTAGGTTATCACGGACCTTTTCGTGATCCCTCCGTCCTTCGCATGTTTGACGCACGGGTTGCTGTTATGCGTCTTTTATCTGAGCAGATCTATCAATTGGATATTCCGGGAAATGTTGCAGAACTAGGTGTTTTTCGAGGTGAATTTTCTTCCCTGATCAGTGCAGCCTTTCCAGACCGAAAAATCCATCTTTTTGATACTTTTGAGGGCTTTTCAGAAAAGGATATCACAATAGAAGCCTCCGGTAATCTGTCCCGTGCCAAAACAGGTGATTTTTCTTCTACTGATATTGACTCTGTTCTTCATGTTATGCCTGATCCTACACGTACTGTAATCCACAAAGGATGGTTTCCGGATACCTTTTCCGATGTCACAGATGAAACTTTTTGTTTTGTATCTCTGGACGCAGATCTCTATGCTCCAACTGCAGCCGCACTTCCTCTGTTCTATGAACGCCTGGCCACCGGAGGAGTTCTCCTGATCCACGATGTGTACAGTACACAGTTTTCCGGATGCCGAAAAGCGGTTGGGGAATTCTGTCTGAAAAACCATCTGTTTGCAGATCCTGTATGCGATCTGCATGGAAGCGCAATAATCCGAAAATTATAAAAAGAAACGCCGGAACCGGTATTTACCGGAACCAGCGTTTCTTTTTCATTTATTTATTGTATAGCCCTTTTCCACGTCCATGCCTAACCTTTATAAAGTTCCTTTCAGAACATTTTCCAACTGTTCATCGGACAGATCAACATGATAAAAAAGATCGAAAAATTTATGTATTTCTTCATTGATATCACATTTAATATATTCCGGATAAATCAATGCTGAGAACCATCGCATACCGATCAGGCGATTTGGTCCTGCCGGACGATCCACCCAGCTAAACGGTGCATTCGGAGTTCCATAAACCTTTTGGTCCTGTACTGCTTTTAATGAAGCATAATCAGGATTGCTCAGGATATCTTCTGCTGCAGAATTTCCGCTTTTATCTGCCTTTGGTTCACCATTTACAACAATCACATCCGGATCCCATGCAAGAAG
>ERZ1027240.884-NODE-884-length-11080-cov-4.209796_pt1 | contig 11080 bp, 8 predicted proteins | sample MGYA00519263_ERZ1027240 | MGnify/ENA primary metagenome ERZ1027240 (study PRJEB26926, sample SAMN06164633) | human gut metagenome | biome: ENVO:00009003; feature: ENVO:2100002; material: ENVO:00002003 | host: Homo sapiens | place: USA | collected 2012 ... | reverse complement strand
CTTCTAGCTTCGTCGGCAGCGTCAGATGTGTATAAGAGACAGACATCATACTCATAAACGAAGCCAGCCTTGATAGGCGAACTGGGGAAATCCGTGAAGAAGTCGACGGATTCGGGCATCCAGGTCTTCAGGTCAACGGTATCACCCGGCAGCAATATGGCGTTCCGGCTGGACAGTGCACTCACTACCGGAGTATTGCCGCATATGGAGTCTTCCAGAGAAAGATAGGCAGCCCAGGCTTCCTGCCCTATAAGTACAATCAGCGCCGGACTTTTATCACCTTGATATTTAGCCAACAGCTCAGCCATTCTCCTCTCCCAAAGAGGGGATTCGGAAAAACTCTTGCAGTTCATGTTCTCCAATGCGATGGTGTTTGTCCCGCCCAGGCGTTGGAACTCCTCCATAAAGTCGGAGATGTTGCCGGAAGTACGGCCGGCATCCGGATTATAGGAACTGATAATCAGTACCGGATGCTCTCCCGTAATAGAAAAAGCGGGCAAAAGGCAACAGAAAAGCGCTACCATGCATGGTAATATTGTACGATATATGTGTTTCAATTGATTGATTCGTTTAATTGCTCCATAGCTTTGACAAATATAGATAAAAGTTGGAACCTAAAGAAAAAACAACAATTGTTTTTTGTACTTTTGGCACCTATTATAAAATGAGATACAAAATGATACAAGATTTTCATCAAATGATATCTGCCGCTCTCGGCATATCAGAAAGACAAATAAGCCAGACCCTCGGCCTGCTGGAAGATGGAGCGACAATTCCTTTCATCAGCCGCTACCGAAAGGAAGTGACGGGAGGACTGGACGAAGTGCAGATTGAATCCATAAAGACCCATTACGAAAAGCTGAGCGAAACAGCCAAACGTAAAGAAACCATCCTCAACACCATACAGGAACAAGGCAAACTGACCGCCGAACTTCAGAAGCGCATCGAGGAGACTTGGGACAATACCCTACTGGAGGACATCTACCTCCCCTACAAGCCCAAACGGAAAACACGTGCCGAAGCAGCCCGTCAAAAAGGACTGGAACCCCTCGCCACCCTGCTGATGCTGCAACGTGATCCTCATCCGGAGGAACGCGCCGCCAATTACGTGAAAGGAGACGTGAAGAACGTGGAAGATGCACTGAAAGGTGCCCGTGACATCATAGCCGAGCATGTTAGCGAAGACGAACGTGCCCGAAACAGCGTGCGAAACGCATTTGCCCGCCAAGGCATACTGACCGCCAAAGTGGTGAAAGGCAAAGAAGAGGAAGCGACCAAATACCGTGACTACTTCGATTGCTCCGAATCGTTGAAGCGATGCAGCTCCCACCGCCTGCTCGCCATCCGGCGTGCCGAAGCGGAAGGCCTGCTGAAAGTCAGCATCAGCCCGGACGATGAGGAGTGCGTGGAACGGCTGGAACGCCAATTCGTGCGAAGCAACAACGCCTGCGGACAGCAAGTGGCAGAAGCCGTGCAGGATTCCTACAAACGCCTATTGAAGCCATCCATAGAGACGGAATTTGCCACGCAAAGTAAGGAACGTGCTGATGAGGAAGCCATCAAGGTATTTGCCGAAAACCTCCGTCAGTTGTTGCTGGCTTCACCACTGGGGCAAAAGCGTGTGATGGGTATAGACCCCGGATTTCGTACGGGTTGTAAAGTCGTGTGCCTCGATGCACAAGGAAATCTGCTCCACAATGAGAACATCTACCCCCACCCTCCGGTCAGCAAGCAGAAAGAGGCATTTGCCAAGCTGCAAATGATGATAGAGTCTTATAAGATAGATGCCGTTGCCATAGGTAACGGAACTGCCAGCCGCGAGACGGAGGAGTTCTTGAAACATCAGCGCTTCAACCGCGACATACAGATATTCATCGTCAGCGAGCAGGGAGCTTCCATCTATTCGGCCTCTAAAATTGCACGGGACGAGTTTCCCGACTACGACGTCACCGTACGCGGTGCTGTGTCCATAGGCAGACGACTGATGGACCCGCTGGCAGAGTTGGTAAAGATTGACCCGAAATCTATTGGTGTGGGGCAATACCAGCATGATGTGGACCAAACCAAGCTGAAAAAATCATTGGACCAGACCGTAGAAAACTGTGTAAACTTGGTAGGTGTCAACCTGAACACCGCAAGCAGCCATCTGCTGACCTACATCTCGGGATTGGGGCCGCAACTGGCACAGAACATTGTGAACTATCGTGCCGAAAACGGTGCCTTCACCTCGCGCAAGGAACTGATGAAAGTACCTCGTATGGGTGCCAAGGCGTTTGAGCAATGTGCCGGCTTCCTACGCATTCCGCAGGCAAAGAATCCGCTGGACAATACTGCCGTACACCCGGAAAGCTATTGCATCGTAGAACAGATGGCAAAGGACTTGGATTGCAGCGTAGCCGAGCTGATAGCCAGCCGGGAGCTGCGTCTGAAGATTAATCCCGAACGCTACCTCTCCCCCACCGTGGGCATGCCGACACTGAAAGACATCCTGCAAGAGCTGGACAAGCCCGGACGTGACCCACGCGGACCGATAAAGATATTTGAATTTGACAAGAACGTGCGCACCATCAGCGACCTGCGCGAAGGCATGGAATTGCCCGGCATCGTAGGAAACATCACCAACTTCGGCGCATTTGTCGACATAGGCATCAAGGAAAACGGACTGGTACACCTCTCCCAACTCGCCGACAGATTCATATCAGACCCTAATGAAGTAGTGTCCATTCATCAACATATACGCGTAAAGGTACTCAGCATAGATATGGACCGGAAACGCATACAGCTGACAATGAAAGGAGTGGAACAGAATTAGTGATTAGGGATTAATGATTAATGGTTAGTGGTTAATGGTTTCTGTATTAATCATTAATCCCTAATCACTAATCCCTTATAATAGTGTCTTAAGATAATTACTGTACCAAGCACTAAAAGTAGTGAACACAGAATAGAGCCTTCGAACCCGAAAGTTCCTCCATTTATCAGATTTTCTTCCGGAAAGTGAAGAATCAGCAGATTCTCATTGCTAAATTCATTTCCACTGACTTTATATCCCAAAACAGAACCTTGAATCCAGTTCCAGAACCAATGCAAGGCAATGGGGAAACAGAGGTTGCGCGTGTATATATAGGAAGCTCCCAAGAAACAACCCGCCAGCATGATATTCAAAAACGGGACGAAGGCAAAGCTGGGATTGAAAAGATGCATCAACGAAAATAACACCGCAGAGATAAGCAATGCCACAAACTTATTGACGCCTCCATCCAGCATACGCCCTAAAATGAAACCGCGTCCAATAACTTCTTCCGTAACTGCCACTAAAAAATAAAGCAAAAGACTCGACAACAACGAAATGGGAGAAAACAAGACCCCTGCCACTTCCACAGCCCCCAACAATAAAGACAAGCCAAAACCAACTGCATACAAGAACACGACAAACAAAGCTCCGTTCAGCAGGCTTCTACCCCATCCCTTCAAAGACAAGCCCAAGCCCGAAAAAGGAAGCTTCCTGAAGCCCAGCACCATACAAGCGGCAATAAGCCCACTAGCCAACATCAAGGCTTCATTCAACATCATTAAATAGACGCTCATCCCACCAGCTTGTGTCTTCAACTCAGGGAAAGCAATCGCAAAAGGTATGGCAAACAAAAACAGAAAAATCACAAAAAGTACAGTAAACAGTACTATATCAACGAATGCCAGCCAAATACGTTTTGTTTTACTCATAGCAACACACTCTTCCTTCACCGTTTCTTCCGTCTCCATTTGTATCTCATTTTGATTAATATCCGACAAAAATAATAATAAAAAGAAAAAACTTCATGTATTCCTGCCGGTTTCTTCTTATATTTGAAAAATCAATCTGGAATCGACAAACATGAAACTAAGAAAAATACTTTTAGCCGTTGCCGGACTGGCGTTAATGCTGAATGCCTCGGCACAAAAATCCAAAAGATACTACGTGGCCAAACCTGGCACCCTGGTGGAACTGATGACAGAAGCGGAAGCCAATGAAATCACCCAACTGACCCTGCAGGGCAAGCTGAATGCCGTAGATTTCAGGCATCTACGGGATGAATTCAAAAACCTGCAACTGCTGGACATTTCCAATGCCTCCATCAGCATGTATGCAGGCAAGAACGGGACTTATCCAAACCGTTTTTATGTATATCCTGCCAATTGCATTCCGGCATATGCCTTCTGCAAGCAAATGGACGACAGTACATTTGTAGGTAAGGAGACGCTGACCAGGATTATCCTTTCCGACAAGACCAAGAACATCGAAGATGCTGCCTTTAAGGGATGCAAAAATCTCAAGATATGCCAGATACGGAAGAAAACGGCTCCCAATCTGTTGTCCGAAGCATTGGCCGATAGCGTTACAGCCATATTTGTTCCATTGGGATGCAGTGACTCCTACCGTACCAAAAAGAAATGGGAGACCTTTGCATTCATTGAAGGAGAACCACTGACAGTAAATGTGCAGATTGGTAAAATGGGCAGCCTTGCCAGCGAACTGTTAAGAGCCGGATTTCAGCCCAAAGACGTTAACTTTCTGACCGTTGAAGGAAAAATGGACGAAGCCGACTTCACATTGATACGCGACTATATGCCCAATCTGGTTTCCATCGACATGACCAACAGTAATGCCACTGCAATTCCCGACTATACTTTCACCCAAAAGAAGTATCTGCTGAACGTACGGCTCCCGCAAGAACTTAGAAGCATCGGACAGCGTGCATTCAGTGGCTGCGGCCGTTTGTGCGGCACGCTGGTGCTTCCTGCCAGTGTAACCGCCATTGAGTACGGAGCATTTATGGGATGCGACAACCTGCGCTATGTGCTTGCCACGGGGAATAAGATTACCACGCTAGGCGACAACCTTTTCGGCGAAAGCCAAGGCAAAATTATATATAAGGAGAAACAATAACTCAGACTATTCCCCGCCTTAATAAGAACAAAGAGACTCTTTTAATAGCAAAAGAAGGTGTGTTAGAATGATTTTTAGCTATCATTCTAACACACCTTCTTCTTTTTTTCAATATCGCACAAGCCTTTATTAAACAAAAAAGATATGAAAGAAGAATCGTTCCATCATGGCAGAAATATCGTTCCACCGTGGTGAAAAAATCGTTCCACCATGGTGGAACGATTTTTTCCTCATGATGGAACGATTTAAAATATGCTTATTTAGTCCTTAGCTTCCGTTATCACTTTGTTGCGTACATACGTGCACGCAACTCCTTGATGTGGTCTGAAGTGATGTATTCGTCATACTCCATCATCTTGTCGATAATACCGTTCGGAGTCAATTCGATGATACGGTTGGCAACCGTCTGAATGAACTCGTGGTCGTGGGATGAGAAAAGGATATTGCCTTTATAGGTCTTTAGATTATTGTTGAATGCCTGGATAGACTCCAAGTCGAGGTGATTGGTAGGTGTATCCAGAATCAAGCAATTGGCATTGCGCAGCTGCATACGTGCAATCATGCAACGCATCTTCTCACCTCCCGACAATACGCTTGCTTTCTTCAGCACCTCCTCGCCGGAGAACAGCATACGTCCCAGGAAGCTCTTCATATAGACTTCATTGCCTTCACCGAACTGGCTCAACCAGTCCACCAGATTCAGGTCTGTATTAAAGAATGCAGTATTGTCCAGCGGCAGGTAAGCGGTGGTAATAGTCACACCCCAGTTGAAAGTACCTGCATCCGGTTTCATATTCTCGTTGATAATCTCGAACAGGGCGGTCATGGCACGCGGGTCGTGCGAAAGGAATACAATCTTGTCTCCCTTCTCTACGTTGAAGTTGACGTCGCGGAACAGCACCGTACCATCTTCCAGCGTTTTCGTCAAACCGGAAACTTCCAGAATCTGATTACCCGGTTCGCGTTCGGGCGTAAAGATGATGCCCGGATACTTACGTGATGACGGCTTGATTTCTTCTACATTCAGTTTCTCCAACATCTTCTTGCGGCTGGTAGTCTGCTTGCTCTTTGCCACATTGGCACTGAATCGGCGGATAAACTCTTCCAGCTCTTTCTTCTTCTCCTCGGCCTTTGCCTTCTGGTTCTGCTGCTGACGGAGCGCCAGCTGGCTGGACTCGTACCAGAAGCTATAGTTACCGGCAAAGAGGTTAATCTTTCCGTAGTCGATGTCCACCGTATGCGTACAAACGGAGTCGAGGAAGTGACGGTCGTGGCTTACCACCAGCACCGTATGCTCAAAGTTGGAGAGGTACTCTTCCAGCCAAGTCACGGTCTCCATATCCAAGTCATTGGTAGGCTCGTCCAGCAGCAAGTTATCAGGATTTCCATAGAGAGCTTGCGCCAGCATGACACGCACCTTTTCTTTGTTGTTCAACTCACCCATCAACAGATAATGCTTGTCTTCCTTGATACCCAAACCACTCAACAAGGCGGCAGCATCGCTTTCGGCATTCCAGCCGTCCAACTCGGCAAATTTCTCTTCCAATTCGGAAACCTTCAGCCCATCCTCGTCTGTGAAATCCTCTTTGGCATACAGCACTTCACGCTGCTTCATGATATCCCACAACACCGTGTGTCCCATCATCACCGTGTCCATCACCGTAAAAGCATCCCACTTGAAGTGGTCCTGGCTCAAAACGGAAAGACGCTCTCCCGGAGCCAGCATGATGGAGCCCGTCGTAGGGTCCAGCTCCCCGGAAATCGTTTTCAGGAAAGTAGATTTTCCGGCGCCGTTGGCACCGATGATACCATAACAGTTACCACTTGTAAACTTCAGGTTTACGTCATTGAACAACACTCTTTTACCAAACTGTACTGAGACATTAGAGACTGTAATCATCTTTATATTTACGATTTATTTATTTACAATTTACTATTTAATACCTATTAGTCTGCGAATTGCGAGTGCAAAGATAGTTATTTTTCCATGAATAGACACAGAGAAGCGCTGTCAATCTGACATAAAAGTATTACCTTTGCAGCGTTTTCGGCAAAAATATCCGTTTTGGCAAAGTTTTTGCTGGAGCACTAATATCGTATTAACTTAAACCCTTAACAGCAATGAAAGCTAAATCATTTTACAAGAATAATAAGCATAACAATATGAATCCGAAAGAAAAAGAAAACAACCAGGAAGAGGAGCTGAAAACTCAAGCTACTCCCAACGAATGTGACGAAGAAACTGTCGGACAAGAAACTTCACAAGAAAACGAAGCTCCCCTGACAGAAGAAGAAAAGCTCGCCCAGGAACTGGAAAAGGCCAATGAACAGATTGAAGAGCAGAAGGACAAATACCTGCGCTTATCTGCCGAGTTTGACAATTACCGCAAACGTACCATGAAGGAGAAGGCAGAACTCATCCTGAACGGTGGTGAAAAGAGTATCAGCAGTATCCTACCCATTGTGGATGACTTTGAACGCGCCCTCAAAAACATGGAGACAGCTACCGATGTAGCTGCCGTAAAAGAAGGCGTTGAACTTATCTACAACAAATTCATGTCTGTATTGGGACAAAACGGCGTTAAGGTAATAGAGACAAAGGAACAACCGCTCGATACAGACTATCACGAAGCCATCGCCGTGATTCCGGCACCCAATGAAGCATTGAAAGGCAAAATTCTGGACTGTGTACAAACCGGTTACATCCTAAACGACAAAGTGATCCGTCATGCCAAAGTGGTAGTCGGAGAATAACATAAAACTGTATGGAAAAAAGAGATTACTACGAAGTATTGGAAGTCGAAAAGACAGCAACGGTAGAAGAAATAAAGAAAGCCTATCGCAAGAAAGCCATCCAATATCATCCGGACAAGAATCCGGGCGACAAAACAGCCGAAGAGAAATTCAAGGAAGCGGCAGAGGCATACGACGTACTAAGCAATCCGGACAAGCGTGCCCGCTACGATCAGTTCGGTCATGCCGGACTGGGTGGTGCCGCCGGTAATGGTGGTCCGTTCGGCGGCTTCAGTGGAGGCATGTCCATGGACGACATCTTCTCCATGTTCGGTGACATCTTTGGCGGACACAGTGGAGGAGGTTTCGGCGGTTTTGGAGGTTTCGGCGGAGGCGGTGGAGCACAACAACAACGCCGTTACCGTGGTTCGGACCTGCGTGTCAAGGTGAAACTGAACCTCAAGGAAATCTCTACCGGCGTGGAAAAGAAATTCAAACTGAAGAAATACGTGCCTTGTACCCACTGTCATGGTACGGGAGCCGAAGGTGACGGTGGTTCAGAGACCTGCCCGACTTGTAACGGCAGCGGCACGGTAATCCGTAACCAGCAAACCATACTCGGCACCATGCAAACAAGAACCACTTGCCCAACTTGTGGCGGTGAAGGCAAAATCATCAAGAACAAGTGTAAGGAGTGTGCCGGTGAAGGCATTGTATACGGTGAAGAAGTAGTAACCGTAAAAATTCCGAAAGGCGTTGCAGAAGGTATGCAACTCTCTATGGGAGGAAAAGGAAACGCAGGCAAGCACAACGGCGTGCCGGGAGACTTGCTGATTCTTGTAGAGGAAGAACAAGACCCGAACTTGATACGCGATGAAAACGACTTGATTTACAATCTGCTCCTCAGCTTCCCGACAGCAGCCTTGGGTGGTGCGGTAGAAATTCCCACGATTGATGGAAAGGTGAAAGTAAAAATTGACTCAGGTACGCAACCGGGAAAAGTGCTCCGCCTGCGCGGCAAAGGTTTACCCAACGTGAACGGATACGGCACGGGAGATTTGCTGGTAAATGTCAGCGTATACGTACCCGAAACGCTGAACAAGGATGAGAAGAAGGCGCTGGAGGAGATGGAAGAATCGGATAACTTCAAGCCAAATACTTCGATTAAGGAGAAAATATTCAAGAAGTTCAAGAGTCTGTTCGACTGAAAATATGGTGCATAAAGAAGCCTCCCGGTATACAATAAAAAATATCGGGAGGCTTTCCTATGTTTTTTTATCGGGAAAATGTTAAAGTTCCAACATCCGCTTCATAAAAGCCTTTATTCCTTCCGTATCAGAAGTCTGAGGAGCCCACGAAGCCAAATCCTCTGAGGGTAGAGGCTGATATGGGCCTTTTTTAATTTCAAAAATAACGGTACCTGACTCCAAGGCAATAATACTATGCCATGTATTAGAAGGAATTTCCAGACCATATTTACCTTCCGAAGGATTGAGGCATACCTTATCTGTTACATTACCGGCATCATCATAAAAAAATGCCAGCAGACTCCCGCGCAAAACCAGATAAGTTTCTTCCTTATCTGTATGACGGTGAGGAGGAAGATAAGTTCCCGGTTCCAAAGCATTCAGCAACCGATGAATAGGAGCATCCATAGACGCATGAAAATTATAATTCATACGTAAACGGGAGTTCTCCTTAGCTTGTGAAGTAACGGTATCCAGCAGCTCTTCTGTTATCAGCTTCATCATAACTTCAGCAATTGGGCAAACTTGGCAGGAAGTTCTGCTTTACCCGCCTCAATAGACAAACTTTTTCCTTCATTATCTACTAATATAGCAGCCTTCTGCGAGGAAGCCAAAGAGGTAACTTCCGACACATTACCGGCAACAAACAAACATCCGGAAAAAAGAGGAGTAATCACCTTTCGGGTATGCCCTTTCCATTTTACAAACACAGCCTGCATCGGGCAATATGTAGTATATCCCGCAGCATTCAAACGCTGCATCAACTTATGTTCAGACTTAGGTGCTGTGTACAATGCATGCCAGCACATCATATCATTATCCGTCATCATATTGTTTGCTTTTTCCATCCCTTTAATAAATCTTTTACAAATAATATCCATCCCACACTGCCGACACCTGCCAAGAACATGAAGCCGATCAAAATCATCAATTTATTGGGCTTTGCAGGCTTCAAAGGTACCGTAGCCGGCTGGACAACCGTATATACCGGTGTAATCTCCTGCACCTTAGCTCTTGCCATCTGCAATTGTTGAGACACTTGTGTATATACTTGATAGGCTAAATTCATTTCATTCTGTAAACGCTCTTGCTCTGCGCGATAACTCAGCAATATTATATTCTGGTTTGCATCTACAAAATTTGCGTATTTCTTCTGGGCAGACTCATAACTGGCCTTTGCTTCTCCATAAAGTTTTTCGGTAAATGCCAAATCATGACGAGCCTTATTAGTCCGATAATCTGTGATGTAGTTCTGCAGGCAATGCATCACGGTATCCGTCAGCGAAGCAGATATCAAAGGATCCTGCATAGTAACAGACAAGGTTGTCACACCTGTCTTTTTGTCTACGGAAACAGAGATACGTTTACTTAAAGCATCTGCAATGGCAGACTCATCTCTAGTAAGACGAAAAGGATCCAGCTTTGCATCCCCCTCTTCCGGTTCATCCTTAAACAAAGACAATGTCCATCCCAACACCTTAAAAGGAGCGGAGAAAATTGCACTCCACCAAGGAGAACGCTGTTCTTCTTTCAAATAAGCATATAAAGTCGTGTCTACTTTTGCTTTCTGATCCTTGACTTTAACATCGAACAGTTCAATCAGAAAAGGAGTAGAACTTACAATATCAGGATAAAGTTCGGGTGACAAAGCATCTTCACCAGAAGAAGTACCCAAATTGATACCCGCCATGGCTGCAAGGGCTCCCATACTTCCGCCACCAGATTTGCCACCACTCTCTGGAGCCAACGTCACACTTGTAGAGTACTCCTTAGGAATACTAAATGCAACAACCAGTCCAACAAGGGCAGCGATACCACACGCCTTAAAAACCAATTTGCGACTAGCCCATACTTTCTGGGCCAGTTCTATCAAATCTATTTCTTGTTCCTCTGGTTGTGGAGAAGTTATGTTTTGTATTCTTTCTTCGCTCATAATTCAAATTACTTAAAGAGATTAACCATAGTCGCAATCATCGCTGCAATAGAAGCTGTCGTACTTCCCATTCCCAGAATTTCAGCAGTAGTCATCTTCTTTTTCTGTTCTTTACTTGGAACAATTATTTCACAACCAGGTTCAATGGCTTTCTTGTTTCCTGCTCTTAAACGAGAAACTGTACCATTCATGTATATTACATAGGCCTTGCGTTTCTTGGCGTCATTACCAAAACCACCA
>ERZ1027240.847-NODE-847-length-11443-cov-8.875922_pt1 | contig 11443 bp, 10 predicted proteins | sample MGYA00519263_ERZ1027240 | MGnify/ENA primary metagenome ERZ1027240 (study PRJEB26926, sample SAMN06164633) | human gut metagenome | biome: ENVO:00009003; feature: ENVO:2100002; material: ENVO:00002003 | host: Homo sapiens | place: USA | collected 2012 ... | reverse complement strand
CTTCTAGCTTCGTCGGCAGCGTCAGATGTGTATAAGAGACAGGGAAAAATATTTCTTAAAATTGTATAAACAATCAATAAAGCAAACATTATCCATATAAAACCTTGCATATTAATAAATGTATTGATTTTTTTACCAAAAGCACGGAGTACGAACTGAATATACAGAACAAGCACAATAACTATTCCAACCGCTAAAAAAGCATTTTGCCTTAGCGAAAGCAGAATATCTCCGTGAACAAGCGCATATACCGCTCTTGTCGCTCCACAGCCGGGGCAATACAAACCTGTAAACTGATGTATATAACACGGTGGCAATGAAATGTACTTAAACGCAAAAGCACAAATCAGATAACACAAAAAAAGTAAGGCAAACGGTAAAATTAAAACCAAAATTTTTTGATATGTTTTGCACGGCTTAATAATAAAAATCACCCCAAAGCAAAACAAGCAGACATATAGTCCGCTTGTTGCTTGCTATGTAATAAAATTAATATTAATAGTACATTAGGAAATTGAACTGATAAATGCGCCTGAAACAATTTGAGTAATAAGAAGTATTGCCCATATTACTAAAGCAATAATAGAAAGAATGATACCTGCAGTTGCAAGTCCGTTATTTTCAGGATTTGCCTTTTTAGAATTAATACCAAGAATAAGACCAACTATACCGCAAGGAGCACAACAGCAAAGGCCTATAATACCGAGTACAAGTGATGCAGTAGCATTATTCTTTGCGCTTTTATCCTCTACAGGATACTGATTGTAGTTAGGATACTGCTGCTGATAGTTATTCTGATTGTAGTTACTGTAATCAGGCTGTGAACCGTATGGCTGCTGATAATCATTTGCACCATATGACTGCTGCTGATAACCCTGATTATTATCTGTACCGTAAGGCTGCTGGTAACCCTGATTATTGTCTGTACCATAAGGCTGCTGGTAACCCTGATTTGAGTAGTTATTCTGCTGTGGATCCGGGCCGTTGCCCTGTGGGTTATTCAAAGAATCGTTGTTGTAGCCGTTATTGTTGTAATTGTCCATCTTTTTCCTCCATAAATTTGTAAGCATAAAATCAGCAAACCACTGTAAATATACATAATTTGCCTTAATGTTTATTATAAAGTACAAGTCAACAAATGTCAACAATTAATTAACAAATGCCACAAATTAATACATATTTATTTACAGTTCAATACTCATAGTGGCAAAAGCATTAAGGTCTGTGCTTGCAATATTTCCGCTTAAAAATTCATAATATCCCTGCGAGCCAACCATTGCCGCATTGTCACCGCAAAGAGATTTTTCGGGCATATAAAAAGCAAGTCCGTGCTTATCACATTCTTCCTGTAAAGAAGAACGCAAAAGTCGGTTTGCAGACACACCGCCCGCAATAACCAGCTTGTCAACCTTTAAATCTTCTGCCGCTTTCAAAAAATTGGTTTTTAAACAGTCAACAACCGCATATCTGAAAGATGCGCAAACATCTGCCTTGTTAAGTTCTATGCCCTTTTGCGCAGAATTATGAATTAGATTTATTACAGCTGTTTTAAGTCCCGAAAAGCTGAAATCATACTGTGAACCGCTTACGGTAGGTCTTGGCAACTTAAATGCAAAAGGATCGCCGTCCTCTGCTACCTTATCAAGTGCAATTCCGCCCGGATACGGCATACCCATAGTTCTTGCCGCTTTATCAAATGCCTCGCCTGCCGCATCATCTCTTGTTTTGCCGATAATGCGCATTTTTGTGTAATCCTCAACCATTACAATATGACTGTGACCGCCCGAAACAACAAGGCAAAGAAACGGCGGTTTTAAATCGGGATTAGAAATATAATTAGAGGCAATGTGCGACCTTAAATGATGGGTCGGAACAAGCGGAAGTCCTGTTGAAAGAGAAAGTCCCTTTGCAAAATTAACTCCTACAAGCAAAGCCCCTATAAGACCAGGTGCGTATGTAACCGCAATTGCATCTATTTCTTTTAAAGTAAGTTCTGCCTGCTCAAGCGAGTTTTTTACAACAGGCACTATTGCCTCGGCGTGTCTGCGGGATGCAATTTCGGGAACAACACCGCCATACAGTTTATGCTCCTCAACCTGAGAGGCAACAACAGAGGATATAACTTTTCTTCCGTCCTCAACAACCGCTGCTGCGGTTTCGTCACAAGAGGACTCTATTGCAAGTATCTTCATAAAAATAATCCTTTCGTTTTATCAAAAATACTTTGTCATCAGTATTGCGTTTTCGACAGGTTCAGAATAATAATTCTTTCTCTCCCCCACCTTAACAAAGCCTGCGTTTGAATACAGTCTTATTGCATTTTCATTGGATTGTCTTACCTCAAGAGTCAAAAAAGCCAGGCTGTTTTTCTTGGCAAAGGTAACAAGAGTATTTATCAAAGCCGTACCTATGCCCTTTTTTCGTGCGTTTTCATCAACCGCCACATTAAAAATATATCCTTCGTCAACAACAACATTCATTCCTATGTAGCCGAGAACCTTATCGTCCTCAACACTTACATAAAAATGCGAGCCGTTGTTTTTTAGTTCAGACTCAAGACTTTTTAATGACCACGGATGAGAAAAGCATTTATTTTCAATCTCTGCCACCTGTAAAAGGTGGCTTTCTTTCATTTCTTCAATTCTCATATTGTTTTAAAATTTCCTTAACGGCACTGCAAATTTCATCTCGGCACTGTCTGTAAACCTCAACACCGCACATATACGGGTCGGCAACATTAATAACCTCGATTTTATCGGCAGGGACAGCGCACTGCGTCATAAGAAAAAACTTGTGGCTAGTCGACATACAGTAGAATTTATCGTATTCGTCAAGTTTTTTATCGGAATAAGCCGTAGAATGCATATCCGAAATATCAATACCGATTTCTTTGCAGACTTCAACCGAATTTTCAGAAACAGGCATACCTGTTACGGTTGTTGTACCCATACTCTCTGCCCTTACGGCAAGTCCTTTTTCCTCTGCAAAACGGTTAAAAACAGCCTCTGCCATAGGGCTGCGGCAAGTATTGCCTGTACATACAAACATAATTTTATTTTTTGGCATCATACCAAGTCCTTCCGACAGCAGCGTCGGCGGTAAGAGGAACAGAAAGTTTTACGGCGTTTTCCATTTCCTCCTGCAACAGCTTTGCCACTGTTTCCTTTTCATTTTCGGGAGCCTCGACAATCAGCTCATCGTGCACCTGCAAAATAAGTCTTGCCTGCAAGCCCTCTTTTTTCATTCTTTCGTCAACTTTAATCATTGCGATTTTGATAATATCTGCGGCAGTGCCCTGAATAGGCATATTTCTTGCCACACGCTCACCGAAAGCTCTCATCATATGCTTGCCCGAGCTAAGTTCAGGCAAATATCTTCTTCTGCCGAACATTGTTTCAACATAACCGTCACGCTTTGCTTTTTCAACGACATTTTTCATATATTCGTCAACGCCGCTGTAATGAGCGAGGTAGTCTTTAATATATTTAGATGCCTCTTTATTGGTTACTTTAATATCCTTAGCAAGTGAGTAAGCACCGATTCCGTAAACTATACCGAAGTTTACCGCCTTGGCACGACTGCGCATTGTGGAATTAACCATTTCAACAGGCATATTAAACACCTGTGACGCTGTAATAGTGTGAATATCGGCATTCGTATTAAATGCCTCTATCATATTCTTATCGCCCGAAATATGAGCAAGCACTCTTAATTCAATTTGAGAATAGTCGGCATCAACAAGCACCCAGCCATCTCTTGCGGCAAAAAATCTTCTCAATTCTCTGCCGATTTCTGTACGGACAGGGATATTTTGTAAATTAGGCTCTGTTGAGCTGATTCTTCCCGTTCTGGTTTCGGTTTGATTAAAACTTGAGTGTATTCTGCCGTCCTCGGCAATAACCTTTAACAGCCCCTCACAATAGGTTGAATAAAGTTTTGCAAGCGTACGATACGAAAGTACCATTTCAACCGCAGGATGTTCGTAGCGCAGACTTTCAAGCACCTCTGCGTTTGTACTGTAGCCGCTTTTTGTTTTCTTCTTACACGGAAGTCCTAAATCTTCAAAAAGCGCCTTGCCAAGCTGTTTCGGAGAATTTATATTAAATTCATAACCGATGCTTGTGTATATCTCATTTTCAAGATTTTTTATCTGTTCGTGCAATATCTTGCCGTAGTCCTCTATACCCTGCCTGTCAACGGCAAATCCGATGTTCTCCATTTTAGCAAGCACCTTTGCAAGAGGAATTTCAATATCTGTCAATAGCTTTTCCTGTTCGTTTGTATCTATATCTTTCTTAAGTTTTTCGCAAAGCACATCATATACGGCAAGAGCAGAAAGTTCCGAAAACTTCTCATTTTTCGGAAGCGTTATTCCGTAACCGCCGCATAAATTTTCGTCACTGTAATCTTTTGATGACGGCTCAATAAGATATGCCGCAAGTTCAATATCAAACGCAAGCGATTTTACTTCAATATTCTTCTTATCGGCATAAGCAAAAACTGTCTTACTGCCGTGAGTAAATTTCAAAATTTCTTCATTTTCAAGAAGTTTGTCGAAAAATTCGTTATCCTTAACAATATAAACTTTACCGTCAAAAAGAATATTGCAAACAGGATTTTCTATATCAGAAAAATCAGTTTTAAAATATACCTTACCCTGTTTTTTAATATTCTCATACAGAACATTAGCATCTGCATTTTCTACAACTTCAAAGTTCTGCACAGCTGCAGGCTTTTCCTCCGCTGTCGGCATTTCTTTTAATCCGAGTTTGTCGATAAGCGAGAATAGCTCAAGTTTTGCCATAAACCTCGCACATTCTTCGGGGTCTTTTAATTCGACTTTGTAATCCTCAACATTTGTATTGATAGGAACTTCGCAGAAAATCTCACCGAGCATACGGCTTAACTTCGCATTTTCCTCGGAATTTTTAAGTTTATTTCTGATTCCGTCCTTAACATCTATCTCGTCAATATGGCTGTAAATGTAATCAACACTGCCAAAGCGTGAAATCAAATCGCTTGCACCCTTAGGGCCGATTCCCGCTACCCCGGGAATATTATCGGACGAATCGCCTTGAATAGCCTTAATTTCTATAAGCTGTTTTGGTGTAACGCCGTAATCCTCAAGAATTTTTGCAGGTGTATAACTGATGTCTTGCTTGTTTGTGCAGAGATGCACTGTTGTTGTATCGGAAACAAGCTGTAAGCTGTCACGGTCACCTGTCGCAATCACACATTCGTTGCCGTTTTTCTCGCAAGCCTTTGCAAATGTTCCCAAAATATCGTCGGCCTCATATCCCTCGCAGGTCACAAGAGTATAACCCAAAAGCTGTAAAAGCTCTTTTAGCGGTTTCATCTGTGAGGCAAGCTCTTCCGGCATACCTTTTCTTGTTGCCTTATAGCCTGCATATGCCTTGTGGCGGAATGTAGGAGCTTTAAGGTCAAAAGCAATAGCTACCGCATCGGGATTTTCTTCGTTTTTTATTTTTGTGAGCATTGTAAGAAATCCGTAAATCGCATTTGTAAACTGACCGTCTTTTGTTGTAAGCGGTCTTATACCGTAAAAAGCACGGTTTACTATACTGTTTCCGTCAATAACAAGCATTCTCATAGCTTATACATCACATCCATTACTTTTCCGTTTTTAATATAAATTCTCGGTACACGCTTGCCTACAAGGCAAACGACTTCATAGTTAATAGTATCAGTATTTTTTGCAAGGTCATCGGCTGTCATTTCGCCGTTTTCGCCTGTTCCGAAAATCACTACCTCGTCACCGATTTTTACATCCTCAATATCGGTAACATCAATCATAGTCTGGTCCATACATATTCTGCCCACAATTTTTGCTTTTTTACCGTTGACAAGCATATATCCGTCTTTTGCGTTCTGACGAATAAAACCGTCGGCATATCCAATCGGAACAGTTGCAATCTTCATATCTTTAGGAGCGGTAAATGTTCTTCCGTATGAAATATCAGCACCCTTTTTAAGATTTTTTACATATGCAACCGTTGATTTTAAAGTCATTGCGGGAATAAGATTTAAATTATTCTGAATTTTATACGACGGAGCAAGTCCGTAAAGTATAATACCCGCTCTTACCATATCGCAATATGTATGCTCGTAATCTTCAATAGCACCGCTGTTTGAACAGTGGCAAATCTTAATGTTAATTCCCGATTCTTTAAGTTTATCCCTTACATAAGAAAAGCAACTGTACTGCTTTTCTGTAAAGTCTTTGCCGTCCTCGGCTTCATCCGACACACAGAAATGAGTAAACATACCCTCAAGCTCAAGATTTTTGAGAGTGCAGGCTGTTCTAATTTCTTCGACAGAATAATCATCTCTCGGAAATTCCTGACACATAAAACCTATTCTGCTCATACCGGTATCAACTTTGATGTGAATTTTACAAACCACATTCTGCTCACAACAAGCCTTAGAAAGCATTTTTGCATAATCAAGGCTGTAAACTGCCTGAGAAATATTGTATTCTGCAAGTCGCTTAGCCTCATTTGCAGGAGTAAATCCTAAAATTACGATAGGAAGTGTTGCGCCTGCCTCACGGATTTCTATACCCTCGTCAATATTTGAAACGGCAAAAAAGTCAGCGCCAAGCTGCTCATAGAGTTTAGACAGTTCAACGGCGCCGTGACCGTAACCGTCTGCTTTTATAACGCAACAAATCTTTGCTCTGCCGCCGACTTTGTTTTTTATTTCATTAAAATTATGCTTAATTGCATCAAGCGATACCTCTGCCCAGGTTCTCTTTAAGTAATCCATCAAACTACCTCTTTTATTTTTATTCGCATCTAATTTAATACCGTAAACATCTGTATTTTTTACAAATCAAATTGTACTGTCTTAAATATTTATTATAATACTTTTACACCGATAAATCAATCCATATTGACAAAGAAAAACTAAGTGCTAAAATATTAGTAGATTACGCACAAAAGGTTGATTTTATGGAAATAAATATTCGCAAAGCAGTCAAAAGTGATTACCCTGCCATGGTTAAAATCTGGAACGAAGTTGTAGAGGACGGAATAGCTTTTCCGCAGCTTGATTTACTTGACGAAAACAGCGGTGCGGAATTTTTCAGTTCACAAACATATTGTGCAGTTGCGGAAAATACCGAAAGCCACGAAATTTTGGCTTATACATTCTTCACCCCAACAATGTAGGCAGATGCGGTCACATTTGCAACGCAAGCTATGCCGTAAAAAGCAGTGCAAGAAATTTACATATCGGTGAAAAGCTTGTTTCGGACTGCCTTGTTCAAGGCAAGGAAAGCGGATTTAAAATTTTACAATTCAACGCAGTTGTAAAGTCAAATCTTTCTGCCCGACATCTTTACAAAAAACTCGGTTTTGTAGAGCTTGGTACAATTCCAAACGGATTTTTGCTCAAAAGCGGAGATTACGAAGACATAGTAATTTACTATCACACACTTTAAATTACACATAAATTATGCCCCTGTCGCAAGACAAGGGCATTTTTCAGCTTAAAAGCATTTGATAATGCGGTATTTTATCCTCAAGATATGGGCCTTCGGTAACAACAAATCCAAAGCTTTTATAAAAATCGAGCAAATACGCCTGACCTGAAATCCTGATTTTTTGTATCTTCATAATATTGTGAATAAAGTCAATGCACTTTTGCACAATCTCTCTGCCAAGTCCTTTTCCTCTGTATGTCTTATCAAGCACAATTCTGCCTATAGACGGCTCATCGTATGAAAGATTAGGAGGTAAAATTCTCGCATAGCCAATAATTTTACCGTCATCTTCAAGTATTAAATGCATACATTTTTGGTCTTTATCATCGGGGTCTATTTCAAGGCAATTCTGCTCGATTACAAAGACTTCAAATCTCAATTTCAAAACAGCATATAATTCTTCATTTGTAAGTTCGTCAAAACTTTTAAATATCCATTCCATACAAAAACTCACCTTAAACAAAGGGCAGTCACAAAGACTGCCCTGTAATTTCTTATTTTAAAGCGTCAATGGCAGCGGTAATGAGTGCAATCTGCTCTCTTTCCTTTGCAGCCTGTCCCTTTACCTTTTCAATAACAGCCTCAGGTGCTTTCGCAACAAATCCTGCGTTGTTCAGCTTGCCCTCGCTCTGTGCAAGTCTTTTCTTAACCTGCTCAAGCTCTTTGTTAAGTCTTGCAAGTTCTGCATCCTTGTCAACAAGTTCACTAAGCGGAATATAAATCTTTGCGTCAGCGGTAACAACCGTTACTGCGCCCTCAATGTCAAAGTGCTCGGCAACCTCTACCTCATTTGCAGATGCAAGTTTCTGAATAAACGGTGTGCCGTTAGTAAATGTGTCTGCAAACTTAGTTGCAACATAAACCTTAGCTTTCTTTGACGGAGGGACATTCATCTCACTACGGCGGTTACGGATAGCACGGATAGCGTCCATAACTCTTTCCATTTCGGCAACAGCATCCGGGAAGTCAAGCTCTGCCTTGAACTCAGGGTACTTAGCAAGCATAACGGTTTCACCCTCGTGAGGAATTGTCTGCCAAATTTCTTCTGTTACATACGGCATAAACGGATGGAGAAGTCTTAAAATCTGATCAAGTACATAAAGAAGTACCTGTCTTGCGTTCTGAGCGTCCTCGCCGTCACCCGAAAGTCTTGTCTTAGCAAGTTCAATATACCAGTCGCAGTAACAATCCCAAATGAACTCGTAAACTTTCTGAACAGCAATACCAAGCTCAAATTTCTCAAGGTTTTCGTTTACTTCCTTAGCCACTGTATTGAATTTAGAAACAATCCACTTATCCTCTGTTGTAAGAGTATCGGGGAGCTTGTTTTCTACATCATAATCGTCGATATTCATATGAACATAACGGGCAGCATTCCAAAGCTTATTGGCAAAGTTTGCACAAGCCTCGATACGCTTTTCCGAATATCTGATGTCATTTCCCGGTGAGTTACCCGTTACAAGCAAGAATCTGAGCGCATCGGCACCGTATCTGTTGATAACATCAATCGGATCAGGACCGTTACCGAGTGACTTAGACATCTTTCTGCCAAGCTCATCTCTTACAATACCGTGCATAAATACGGTCTTGAACGGTGCTTCACCTGTCTGCTCAATAGCAGAGAATATCATTCTTGCAACCCAGAAGAAAATAATATCATAACCGGTTACAAGTGTATTTGTAGGATAGAAATACTCAAGCTCAGGTGTCTTGTCAGGCCAGCCGAGTGTTGAGAACGGCCATAAAGCCGAACTGAACCATGTATCAAGAGTATCTTCGTCCTGATGCAAATGGTTTTTACCGCATTTAGGGCAAGCTACGGGAGTTTCCTTTGCTACGATAACCTCACCGCAATCGTCACAATACCAAGCAGGAATTCTGTGTCCCCACCAAAGCTGACGGGAAATACACCAATCCTTGATGTTCTCCATCCAGTGATAATATACTTTTTCAAATCTTTCCGGAATAATCTGTGTCTGCTTTTCCTTAACACACTTGATTGCAGGCTTTGCAAGAGGTTCCATTTTTACAAACCACTGCTTTGACACTCTCGGCTCAACAGTTGTCTTACAACGGTAGCAAGTACCTACATTGTGAGTGTGAGGCTCAATCTTAACGAGGAAACCGCCCTCTTCAAGGTCTTTAACGATTGCTTCACGGCACTCGTATCTGTCCATACCCTGATATTTACCGGCATTTTCGTTCATATGGGCTGTATCGTCCATAACATTGATTACCTCAAGGTTATGTCTTAAGCCGACTTCAAAGTCGTTAGGGTCGTGTGCAGGAGTAATTTTAACTACACCTGTACCAAAATCTTTTTCAACATATGCATCGGCAACAACAGGAATTTCTCTGCCTACAAGCGGAAGAATAAGTGTTTTGCCTACAATGTCTTTATATCTTTCATCATCGGGATTTACCGCAACCGCAGTATCGCCCAAAAGTGTTTCAGGTCTTGTTGTAGCAAGCTCAACATAACCGCTGCCGTCCTTTAACGGATAGCGGAGATGCCAGAAAAAGCCTTCCTGCTCTGCAAAATCAACCTCTGCGTCTGAAATTGATGTGCAGCAATGCGGGCACCAGTTGATAATACGCTCACCACGGTAGATAAGTCCTTTATTGTAAAGCTTTACGAAAACTTCCTTAACCGCCTTAGAACAACCCTCGTCCATTGTAAAGCGCTCACGCTGCCAGTCACAGCTTGAACCGAGTTTACGGAACTGACGGGTAATTCTTCCGCCGTACTCTTCTTTCCACTCCCAGGCACGCTTGAGGAAACCCTCTCTGCCTAAATCATCTTTGGTAACGCCCTCTTTGCGCATAGCCTCAACGATTTTAGCCTCTGTCGCAATAGACGCATGGTCTGTACCCGGAAGCCAAAGTGCAGCATAGCCCTGCATTCTTCTCCAACGAATGAGAGTATCCTGAAGTGTAAGGTCAAGTGCGTGACCGATATGCAGCTGACCTGTAATGTTTGGCGGCGGCATAACGATTGTGTATGGTTTTTTATCTTTGTCAACTTCTGCATGGAAGTAGTTGCCCTTCATCCAGAAATCATAAATTCTGTCCTCAAACTCAGACGGTTTGTAGGATTTAGCAAGCTCCTTTGCCATAATCATATCTCCTTACAATTTATTCGGGCAAATTACCCGACAAATATACCTTTATATTATCGCATTTTGCTTGCAATTTGTCAATTATGCAGAGATAAAAAATCATATTATTTGCAGCAAATTACCAAATGGTATACGGTTATGATTTTATTGACATCATAATTTCAAGGTGATAAAATACTTATAGCTTACTTTAACTTAAATGAGGTGTTCTTATGCAATATACTATAGGTGAAATTTCAAAAAGACTTGATATGCAGCCGTCAACTCTTAGATATTATGACAAAGAAGGACTTATGCCGAATGTAAAGCGTACAAACGGCGGTATCCGCATTTTTGACGATTCCGATTACGAGTTATTAACTCTCATTGAATGTCTTAAAAGAACAGGTATGTCGCTTAAAGACATCAAAGTTTTTATAGATTGGACTCTTGAGGGGGATTCTTCAATTGACAAGCGACTTGAGCTTATCAGAAAGCAAAGAGATGCCGTACTTGCTCAAATGGAAAAGCTGAATGAAACTCTCGGAATTTTAGATTACAAATGCTGGTATTACGAAACTGCGCAAAAAGCCGGCACTTGCAAAATTCACGATACACTAAGTGCCGACGATATACCGCAGGAACTGAAAAAAGCGGTGTCAAAGCTTAAAGGTCACCAGTAATTCATATAAATTCTTACAATTTGCACATTCATATCATTAATATGTTAGAAATACTTTACATTCCGCAAATTGACTAAAAACGCAAAAAATGATAAAATAATATATATTATATCCTGTCTCTTATACACATCTCCGAGCCCACGAGACCGAGGCTGATC
>ERZ1027240.827-NODE-827-length-11592-cov-8.336743_pt1 | contig 11592 bp, 6 predicted proteins | sample MGYA00519263_ERZ1027240 | MGnify/ENA primary metagenome ERZ1027240 (study PRJEB26926, sample SAMN06164633) | human gut metagenome | biome: ENVO:00009003; feature: ENVO:2100002; material: ENVO:00002003 | host: Homo sapiens | place: USA | collected 2012 ... | reverse complement strand
GAGATCAGCCTCGGTCTCGTGGGCTCGGAGATGTGTATAAGAGACAGCATCCTTCATCACCTCATCTTTCCCTTTTACATTATCATAATTTTAGCAACAAATCCTATTTAAGGCAATCTGCCTTAAATAGACATATCTAAATCGTTCACACTAAAGCAATCATCAACTTGACATTAAATAAATGAATACTTATCATATGAAGTAGATAGAGCATATATCATGTCGTCTGGCAATTGCGACCAGTGGGACATGATATAATGCTCTGTTTTTTTATCACATATGAAACTAACATATATATTTAGTCCCATATGCAATAAAAGGAAGGGGTGTACCTTCCTTTTAAAAATTAATCTTCACTTCTGCGAATCTTGCGAACAGTTGCAATGGAAGCACCTAATGCAATAATTACTACGCCTAACATCATATACATCATGTCTTTGTTTTTAGCAGTACCAGTATTTACACTAGGCAACAAGACATTCTGGTATACGATTGAATAACGATGATTATCATCTACGTGTACTTCCTTGTCATTTACAAACAATCCTTCGTCCGTAAATTTAACCTTTACAACCTCATCCGATAACTTATATCCTTGCGGAGCACTTGACTCTTTGATATAAGTTGTTCCATAACGAATCAAGAATTCAGCAGTACCAGTTTCCTGATCACCTGCGATAGTTTCAAGTTTTGAACTTTCAGCACAGTTTTCCTGTGAATATGAAGTGAATTCAAATTTGTTTGACTTGATATTCTGTCCAGTTACACTGTCAACCTTGTTCACCAAGATACGTGGTAAAGCAGTATGTTTTGGATATACTGTTACATCATACTGGAACAATTCGTCTTCATCATCCCATGTTGGAATTCCAACAATAAATGGAGTGATTGTTTCAAAATCAGCCAAATCTTCAACATAGACTAGATACACACCAACAGGAAGATCTTTGCAAGTTGCTTTCCCTTCTTCGTCCGTAGTCATTTCATAGTCGGGAGTTTCGACTTTTTTAGCCATATCCTTGGCTACTTTGTCAATCTCGTCTGCTGTTTTAATCTCATTCAAGTCCAAATCCTTGTCTGCAAAAGGTTTATATTTAATGATATATTCCCCTTTTACAATGTCAGCAATCTGAACTACACCAAATTTAACATTTTCTTTGGAAAGGTATTTATCATATGGGTCTGTTAATTCCACTGAAATTGACCCTAATCCATTATCAGGTACTTTAGTCAAATCTTCTTCAGGTAGAATTGTTACATCCCCAACTTCGGGGTTATCAGTGATATCTTTAGCCTGTAAATTTAAGCATGGTACTAAAAACAGCATCAAGCTCAAGGCTAAACCGATTTTCTTTAATAACTTCATGACTTTAACTTTCTCTCCTTTCTCGTTTTAAAAATAAATCTAACAATCAACATAAATACAATCAAAAATGGAAGTGCTGTAAATAACAACTCTCGCCAGCTCATCATTTCTGGTTCAATGGCTTCTTTTTTCTTTTCACTGTATGGTACACGTTTACCAGTCAAAATCAGTCTGTGCGTGTTGACTCCATACGGTGTACAAGTCAACAAAGTCGCAAGGTCCTTGCCTTCTTCTATTCCAAGAACATCAGGAGCTTCTTCTTTTTTAACAATCTCAATTTTATAGATTTGGTAAGCTAATGTTTTGTTACCAACATGGATATAAAACAAATCGTCTTTTTTTAATTCATCAAGCCTTGTAAAAAGCTTTGCGTTTGGCAAACCCCTATGACCTGTCAAAACAGTACGAGTATTCTCACCGCCGACTGGGAATGATGAGTTCTGTAAATGACCTACACCATTTGACAATACAACGTCACTTGTTCCGTGGTAAATTGGAAGGTCAACGCCTATCTTTGGTATCTCTATCGAACCCATGATACCTTTACCAGTCAGATTTAAAATGCTTTCGTAGTTTTCGTCTGAAAGTATTTCAGTATCAATGTTCCCGACCGATGCACCTCTGGTTTGAAATAACATATCATTGTACTTTTGAGCCGATTGTATCTGCTCTTTGACTTTTGATTTGTCAGTTTGTTTTACTTCACTTTCATATGTGGATATCATGTTGTTTTGCTGAATACCACTATGAATACTTGAAACAAGTGGAATCGAACATAACCCTATGCCAATGATAACAAGGATACGTACTGTCCAGCTCGTTTCTTTTATTGCTTTGATAATCGACTTCAAAATTCAGCACCTCCAAAAATGGAAGGTGGCAGTACTGCCATCCTAACCATTTTATTTATTTTTTAATTAGTCTTTTTTGTTTTTACGTTTTTTATCTAATGCTAATGCACCAACGACTGTGATTGTACCTGCACCTAAGCAAATCATAGTTAAGTTAGAACCAGTGATTGGTAATTTAGTTCCTACATAGTTGACAACAGTGATGTTAGCAGAACCATCTGTTACATCTGTTTTTAAGTTAGTGTCGCTTTCTTTGTAAGCACCGTTTAAGAATTCCTTAACGTGAGCAGTTGCTTCTAATTTCTGTAATGTTTTTTCAGTAGCACCTTCACCTGCGTTGTAGTTGTTACGGTCAGCATTGAATGTAGGTTTGATAGTGATTACGATTGGATCTTGTAATTCACGATATCCAGCAGGAGAATCTGTTTCTTTTAAGTAATATGTACCTTGATCTAAACCTAAAATTGTAAATACACCTTTAGTATCGGATGCCATTTCAACAGCATCACTTGGTCTTGTACCACCAGTGTGGTCAGTACCGCCTAAAGAATCACGGTTGATTACAACATATCCATTTGGAGATTCCTTAACATAAACTTCATTTGTGCAGTTTTCATCACTGTATAGACGGAATTTAGCATCTTTCAACAATTTGTTGTGGTCATTGATTTTCAACCCATTGATTTTATAAGTGAAACAAACTACTGTATCCCAAGGAGTTGTTCCTGTAGAACCATTTCCATCACTATCTGGATTGTTGCTATATTCCAGACGAACTGTATTTTCAAATCCCGCACGACCAGTACGTGTAGCAGCGTTATCATTCAATGTTGCATTATAGGTTAAACGAATTGATTGACCATAAGTATTTTCGTAGTTATTGTTCATTCCTTCTGGGAACTGTTTGTCAACGATAGCCTTTAAATCTGGAATCTCTGCATAGAATGTATCTTCCCCACTATTTTCAACAACATTAAATTCATTACTCTTCAATGTATATGATTTCGTAGTACTTGAAATTGTAATAGAAACAGAGTCTTTGTTGAATGTCAAAGCTTCGTCCATCTTGTCATGAAAAATCATTTTATATGTTTGATATCCATTCATGTTTGGCACATATGTATCGTGGTAGTAAGGTACTGTCTGTCCAATTTCATAATCCCCAATATCATTCCATCCTACATTGTTGTCATCTTCATTGATTTTCTTAATCAAAGTAGGATAATCGGATTTGATATTAACCTGAGCATCAGGGTTAGCAGTATTTGTCAAAATCAATGAAGCAGCTGAATGTGTATCCTGTACAGCAGAAACTTCATCTGTTAAATAATAGCCGTATCCTAAGCCACCAAATTTAACGGAACCATCTACTGGACTAGTTGCTGTTACATTAACAGTCGTTGGTGTAAGACCTTCTTTAACTAATTCATTTCTTAAATCTTCAACGAAGTAACGGTATTTGCTGTAACGACCTTCTAATTTCTGATCTGCCTGAGCACCTTCAACTTTGTTAGTATTCAATGTCTGAATATAGTCGATCACATCATATTCTGTTACTGAAGAAGCAGATTTGTTGATTTTTTTACCAACAACTGTTTGTAAAGCTGTCTTGTAAGCATCATTCCAAGTGTAGTTGATTGATTCCTGATCTACCGCATTTTCTGCGTCAAACAATTTGTATACATTGAATTTTTTACCTACTAAGCTTTGGCCATTATTTGGCTGAATTGTGATTGAAGCACTACCCTGACCAAAATCAGCAACACCATTTGGAGTTGCCAATGTTGATGGTGCCTGTGTTATAGCGTAAACTGGAGCAACTACTGGAGCTACGCTTGATACGACTGGACTTAATATCACAGCTAACGCAGAAAAGCCTGCGAAAACCACATTTTTAGTTTTCATTTTATATCCCTCTTTCTTCATTATTTAGAATTCAATTTTTCTTTTTTTGACATATATAAAGCAAAAGCAATTACAGCCACTCCTAATCCAATCAATAGGATCGTTCCGTTTGAACCTGTCTCAGGTAATAACTGTGTTGTTTTATTTGTGATATCTACCGCAACTACACGGTCATTTTTAGTTCCCTCAAGACGAATGTTGCCGGACGTTTTAGATGTGTTGTACTGCACATTGTCAATTGTAAAATCAAATGTGTTTGTCTGAGGTGTAGCTTTTACGTATACGGAATGTACATAAGCCTTTCCGTTTTCATCTACAGGAATTCTATAGCCTTGAGGAGCTTTTGTTTCCTTGAAGTAGTATGTCTTTTCTACATCCAGATTTTTGAAAGTTAATAAACCTTTGTCATCGGAAGTCTGTGTATCCACTACATTCTTGCAATCTGCATCGCTGTACAATGTAAATTCAGCACCCTTCAAGACTTTTCCGTGTTCATTTGTTTTTGTAATTTTCAAATTGAAAGGATTTACCTTATCACCAAATGTAGCATAGCCATCCCCTGAATCCTTTGTACCTTGTGTTACAAGACTGTTTGTTCCACTTGTGAATGTGATCTTGCCTGTACCAGAAGCTACATTAAATACTACTTCGTTTGGATTTAACTGATATCCATCAGGAGATTTGATTTCCTTGATTTTGTGTGTACCAGAAGCCAAACCTGTGATTGTAATTTCACCGCTGCCATTTGTTGTTAATTCTTCTGTTGAACCACTTGGCATAGTGTGAAGGAATACAGCACCACTGACTGGTGTAGAAGTTCCTGCCTGTACCTTCTTGATGTTGAATTTAATGACTTTTTCTAGAATCTCAGGTTGATTGTATGTATCAACATCTTCAATATCTCCAGAAGTTGTGATTTTTCGTACAAACACTTCATTATTGATGAAGTAGCCTGTTGGAGCTTTGGTTTCTTGAATCGTAATTGTTCCAATTGGTAATGTCGTATCTCCTTTAGAAGTTAGATAAAAATCATCACCTGAAACCTTATAACCATCACTTAAACCACAATATCCATCTGAATCTGTCTTTAACACCCATGAACGAGCTGGAGTTTGACCTGACTTCGCTGGATCTTCATCATAAAGACCTTTATAGTACTTCACTGTGAATTCAGCACCTGCAAGGCTGGCACTTCCCTGTGGCTTATTCTTATTTGTTTCTTTGTCGACTTTACCTAACAAAATACTAATAGGATCGGATTGAGGATAATCCTTGAATTCACCATTTGTACCAATCCAAGAATTTTCATTTGCTTTGATTGTTACTTTAACAACTGAATTATTCAAAGCATAGCCTTTTGGATTCTTGGTTTCCTTAACATAGTAAGTACCTTCATCCAATTCAACTTCATTTGACCAGTCCTTGTTTTTTTCGGAATTATCGTACTTTCCGATAGTCAAAGTTTTCACTTTATTCTTGTTAGCTTTTGCATCAGCTTCCGTTTTGTAAACACCATATTCAGCTCCCTGCAATGAGTAGCAAGGGTTGTTATCTGTGATAGCTGGGTTTGCAGAAGTCTTTTTAATACATAATTTACCTTTAGACTGTACCTTGAAAGCAAGTTCAAAAACAGTTCCAACGGTTTGAGGTGTTGAACCAGAAAACTGATGTAGGTTTGTTTCAAATCCAAATACAACATGTCTGTATCCATTAATTGTACTTGCATCTAACACACGTAATGTACAAGTAGGATAACGTAAAGCATAACGGCTACCTTCATCAATATTTCCTACAGAAGTTTTAATATGGTGACAGAAAGCCTGAATTGCACCATTGAATGCAACTGGATCTGAAATATCAGTTAAATGATATCCTCCATTCACCCATTGTCCATAACTGTTTCCATTGATATCACGCATCGTAAAATCAATAGTTTGTCCATTCATAGTAATAGACTGAGGAACCGCTAAAGCAGAGTCTGTGTAAGTACACTCTCCACCATCGCCATCATTCCAGTCAATTGTATTGTAGTAATATCCATCTGCTGTAGTTCTAGATTTGTTATATAGTTCCAATGGGCCGTCAATTGTCTGTACGTAGCTGTTATTACCAAATTTACCTACAACATCAATAGAGGAACCTACACTAAAAACATCCTTTGTGCCTTCAGCCAAATAAGCTAGCACATTGATACTTCCAACTTTGGCTGTACCTAAACCAACGCCTACTGCTCTTCCCTTTGACTTGGAGATAACTATCTCTAGTGATTTTAAATTAGCACCCATATAAGATAATGCCATCTCTCCTGTTTCAGGGTCATACGCACCATATTCAGACTCCAAAGGAACATCTGAACCATTCACATATACTTTTACATTTTTTGGAATAATATTACTTGCGGTCTTTTCAGAAGCAAGCTGAAAACGTGTTGTCATAAAAGGACGTAAACTGATTGAATCCCCTACTACACTGTCAATAGAACCTGTCTTATCAACAACTGTAGTTTTAACTTTAACATCATTTTCTACATCAGCAGGAACTAAAAACTGTACTTGTAAATCTGAAAAATCCTCTTTTGGATTGTTATCTGTTTTTGCTTCTTTAGCCACAGTTTTGAAAACATCTTTATCAATTTTTAAGATGTGAGTTTTCTTATCATAAGAAAAGCCTTCTGTTAACTGTTGACCATAATCATTTCCACGAGCCACATCATAATCGTATGGATAATTCTTCTTGGCTAAACCATTCACAAAAGGTGTGTCTGCCTGAATATAGTAAGCATCTCCATCTGTATATACTGTGCTTGGCTCCATTGTCTGCGTATAGATCGTATCCTTTGGATCTTTATCAATCAATGCAGAAGTGATTGTATCGTTTTCAGATACAGCACTTGGAATTGCATACAAGTATTTTGTATATACGGTTTTAGATGTATCTATATCCATCTTTGAAAGATCCACGTCAAATGTGCCATATTTATCTGCATCTTCAGATTCAGCTTCTGCATCATTTGAAGTAGAAACAGATTCATTGGAACTTTTGTCCTGAGAAGAATCATCACTTTCAGTTTTGCTTGAATTGCTGTTTTCTTCTTTTTGCGTTTCATTTTGTTTGAACACTACGTTAAAAGAAGCATCAGCCGTCTTTGTTGTGTATACAAAGCTGAAAGATTTTTTTCCACTAGTAAACCCTGAGATCGTACTGTTATTTAATGTAACATCATCAATAACCGCATTTTCATTGGATTTTGAGACAATTTTAATTTCTGTACCTTCTTCGTAGTCTGCATTGAAGATGTCACCATTCGACAAAGATTTTGTCAAATCACCAGATGAAAGTGTGACTGTACCATCTCCTACAACATTCACTGAAAAGCCTGCTGAATCAACAGTCGGAGCCGTTGTTTCTTCTGCATACGCAGGAAGAACAAGATTCAATGATGTCAGTGCTGTTACGAAAAAAGCCAGAAAAACATTCTTAAACTTTTTCATATTTCAATCCTTTCTAAGGCAGATTGCCTTAATTATGTTATTTCCCCTTTTCTTTCTATCCCTTGAAAAAATCTCTAACGTTAGAAATCTTGATTTTTTTGAGTTTTTCATACCATCAATATCTTGAAAGGAAAAAATATTGATATTTTTCAACTCAATTTAAGGTACATCGAATAAACTGTATCTGTTCATATTTCATCCCACCCTTTCTCATATATACTTTTTTTGGTGCAATAGCACGGGTATTCCCCGCTTTATTGCGTCTGAAAAATAGAAAAGGAACTCATGTGAGTTCCTTTTTTTTTACATTAAACTTTGTGCATTGAATCTTTTTATTGAATCCTTCACTACCATCTGAAATTTTGCTGTACATCAACTAGATGGAGCCTTTGGGTGCCAAGCTACTCCCTTCACTACCATCTGAAATTTTGCTGTACATCAACCTCAATCAATGGCATTACAGACTACTACAAAACTTTAACCCTGCCACGAATAACAAAGATGTGATTTTAGTTCATCTGTACTTTCGGCATTACTGCCAAGGTCCGTGAAACGACCTTATTCAATCATTAAGGCAATTTGCCTTAATTCATATCAACAAAAAAAGACAGAATTTTCATTCTGCCTTTGATTTATATTTAGTTAGCTTCCGTTTTTCCACAGCCACTGCACTTGTAGCCTGTCAATTCCTGCTTTGTAGTAGCAGGTGAATCGACCACATATCTTGTTTCGTATACGGCATCATGATGTACAGTTTGATATCCTGTTACTACTTCTCTCCATTCAGAGTGATATCCAGAACAATTTCCACCATTCAAATAACTGTTTTTCATATGAGCATTCGTATTTCCAGTAATATCTGCTCCACATCGATTACAGATAGAGAATTCCTGCATTTCTGTAATTGGAACCTGTTCATCATAAGCAGCCTGCACCAAGACCTGTTCGTTATGTCCTTTTTCTGGCACAGTTACCGTCTTGTACTGTGCCACCCAATTATGTGTATGTTCGGCTGGTTTTGAATTACTTGAGTTTGAACCACTGTTATTCGATGGCTTTGATGAGCCAGAGTTATTGCTACCGCTGTTTGAAGGCTTAGAAGAACTTGTGTTGTTCTTGTTTGAGCTAGTATTCGTAGTCGAAGCTGTGTTATCCTTCTTTGATTCTGAAGCATTTGATTTATTAGAAGAATCGGCTTTTGCGGTTTCTTCTTTCTTTTCTTCCTGCTTTACTTCAGTTTCATCTTTTTTCTCATCTTCCGTCTTTGCAGAATCTTCAGATGGTGTTAAAGTGGCAGTAGTGCCATCTTTTTTCGTTACATCTAGATTGACTTTATCATCTTTTAAAGAAACATCCACTTTCTTTATATCTACTGTATCTACATCTTTGAATACAAATGTTTTGTCCTGATCTTGTAAACCAATCTTTACATCTAACTTATCGTTTTCTTTGGTTGTGTAATACAAAGTACGTTCTTCTTTGTTTTTTACTGCATCTCCATTTTCCAACAAGTTATCACTGAAAGATTCTTCTGAACTTGATTTTGTTTCAAATACTGTGATCTTCTTTCCAGTGTTGTTTGTGAATTTCAAAGATTTTGAATCCTTGGTTTTTTGACCAATCGTTTTTACTTCTTTTTTCTTGGCAATTTCTGCTGTCTTTGTATCTTTTGTTTCTGTCGATGAAGAAGAACATCCAGTCAAAATCATACTTAATGCAATCGCACCTGCTGTTAAAATTTGTTTTGTTTTCATATATAATACATCCTTTCCTGATCTATTTTTTTAAAGCAAATTGCCTTAATTTTTAATCAATCTCTTTACACCCCTATTTTACCATGTATCCTTTAAAAAATGCTAGATTTTTGTGCGAATTTCGGGCCTTCACTGCCATGCGAAAATGTGCTGTACTACAACTCTGTATTTTCGATATTGCTATCAAGGTCCCCTTCACTACCATGTGGAAATGTGCTGTACTGCAACCCGAATGGATATGAGTCAATCGAATATTTGCTTTCACTACCATGTGAATATATGCTATACTGCAACCTCAAGTAATGGCATTACAGATTACTAAGAAATTTTAACCTTGTCACGAATGACAAAGGTATGATTCCAATTCATCTGTACTTTCGGCATTTCTGCCAAGGTCCGTGAATCGACCCTATTTAAGGATTAAGGCAATTTGCCTTAATTTTTTATCATTTCTCTTTACAACTATATTTTACCATGTATCCTTTCAAAAAATGCTAGAAAAATGTGCGAATTTGGGAGTGAATTTTGATGTTTTGGACTTCATAGCCATCCAAATCTGTGCCGTACTCATTCATTTGCATATATACTCCTGTTCCCGAAGCCTTCACTACCATACGAAAGCGTGCTGTACTGCAACTTAATGTGTGCTTTAACATACATTGTCTATCCTTCACTACCATGTGGAAATGTGCTGTACTGCAACTGACATTATTGTTTTTATTTTTAGAACACGCCTTCACTACCATGTGAAAATTTGCTGTACTGCAACCTCAAATGGCATTACAGACTACTAATAAATTTTAACCTAGCCACGAATGAAGAAAGTATGATTCTAGTTCATCTGTACTTTCGGCATTACTGCCAAGGTCCGTGAATCGACCTTATTTGAGAATTAAGGTCAATTGCCTTAACTCTTATTTATCCCATCCACTAATTTTTACATCATAGAGCACTTGAATCTTCTCAATGCATTCTTTTATGATTGGATGTCTATATCTAATAAGTGCAGACCATATTTCCTCCCATCTTCTTTCATCATCTTCATCATCCATAATCTTCTCACCAGCCAAACCAACCACGTTATCTAAATCTGTTCTTTTCAAATGTTTAAACAATTCTTTAACCGGAATCGTCCTTTCTAAATGTTGTAGAACCAAGGATTGATATTTACACAAACAATCGTCATACTTTTCAAAGCAAGCTACTTCCTCAAATTCATCCGATCTCACATCATCATCTAGTTTACGTGCAAGAACATAAGGTTTTATAGTGCAAGCATAATATAGAATTGCAAAATTTGTTTCTCCATTGAATGCTAACAATTCAGGGGAATAACCTCCCTGATTGTAAAGTAAAATAGATTTCATTTTTTTCTTCCTCCATTCTTAAGGCAAATTGCCCTAATTCTTGAAATCATAAAAAAAGACAGAATATCAAATTCTGCCTTTTGCTTATGTCAAATTATTTTAAATGAGTACATACAATTTTTTAAGGGAAAGATATATAAAAGGGCTTATTAGTCATTATTATATGCACCCATTTAAAGCAATGAGCAGGCTCATGTTTTCTGCTCCGTCCAGAACACTGGCTTGTGGATCGTTGTCCCATGTCTAAGTTAGATGTTTTAGATTTTGACATTCTCCTTAAAATTTAAAACATCATTTGTTAAGAAAGCCTTTCACAGCTAACGTTGTAGCAACATGAAAAGGTTACGTTGGAAAGCAGGAGTTTCACCCCCTGGTATATTTGTTGCTACATCTTGAAATTAAAAATTGAAGGTTTCAGGAATTGCACCTGATAATACTTGTTACCTTCATTAAAAAAAACTTACGAAGAATAAAGCTGTTGTCTGTTTGATATATATTGAACCAGAGAAAATATTCAGACCTTTGCAAATCTCATCAATCAGTATATAAACAACTCAATTCAAAGAAAAATAAGGAAAGATTAGAAAATCATGTATGGAAACAGGATGGAACTACTTATTTAGATGATGTAGCAGTAGATATTTTAGATCAACACAGGAAAGAAAATCCTGTTGTAATTATCAATAAAGACACTGATTCTAGGTTAGAACAATTAGAAGATGAGAACAAAAATCTGTTAATTAAAGTTGCACAACAGGCAGATAAGATATCTCAATTGAATGACAGATTAGATAAGTTTGCTTATAACCAGCAGGTAATGAATCAGCAAATCATTGAATTAAACGACAATATTACGGA
>ERZ1027240.826-NODE-826-length-11598-cov-4.263970_pt1 | contig 11598 bp, 9 predicted proteins | sample MGYA00519263_ERZ1027240 | MGnify/ENA primary metagenome ERZ1027240 (study PRJEB26926, sample SAMN06164633) | human gut metagenome | biome: ENVO:00009003; feature: ENVO:2100002; material: ENVO:00002003 | host: Homo sapiens | place: USA | collected 2012 ... | reverse complement strand
CATCGGTTCTGCCCACAGCCTTTTTCGCACAGGAGTACATCATCTCGAAAACGTCCGTGGAGTCGATACTTCCGTCGGCGTTGGCGTCGCCTTTGGTATAGGTCAGCATCTCCGCCTGCATGGTCAGCGTGTATTCCAGGTCGGAAAAGCCGCCGATGCCCTTGTGCCGGACTTCCACATAATACGTGCCGCCACGCACCAGAACGGTCTCGCTTTCCGTTTTGGTCTTGCCCAGCGCCGCATCCAGGGTGACCGCCTTGTCCTCCCGGAGCGTTCCGGTTTTCTCGTCAAAGGGATAACAGGTCACCGTCCAGGGCGTGCCGCTGCTGCTCAGATCGTCCGGCAGGGCGTGTTCCAGGCACAGGGAAAACTGTGCGGCGCTGTCCAGGGTGACTTTGTAGTAATCCACGTCCGATTCGTCGGAAAGCTTTCCCGAAACGGGCGTGTTGGGCAGCATGACATCCGCACGGGAAGTGCTGTCGTTGGGTTCGCTCTCATAGGTGCTGTCGGTCGGGGTGAAGTCGGCGGTGAGGGTGTACTGTTCCGCACCGGACCAATTCCCGTTTGTCATGGCGTTTGTCTTGACCTGGATGTAGAATGTGCCGGGGTCAAAGCCCTGCTCCGGAATCGTCACTGAGGCAGTTCCCTGCGTCAGTTCGGTTTTGCCGATCTGCTCCCGGTCGCCGTTGTAGAGGAACAGACTCCAGCCCAGGTAGCCGCTGCTCTGGGTCTCGTCACCGAGCGTGACAGAGAGCTTTCCGGGCTGGTCGGTGGTGAAGGTGTAATAGTCCGTGTCCTGGTAGTTGTGGAAAACGCCCCGGCAGGGTGCGGAAAGGGTGAGGGCGTTGGCGTTGCTGAAACTGTCGTTGGGTTCCAGCTCATAGGCGCTGTCGCTTTCCCACTGGCTTTTCGGGGTGAAGTTTGCGGTGAGGGTATAGGTGCTTGCGGGCGGATAGTCGGCGTAATAGGGGGCGAGGGAAAGATAGTACACGCCGGCTGTCCAGCCGTTCGCCGGGAACTGGGTGTTGCTGTGGACGTAATCATCCTGGCTGATCTCGTTGCCGTCGGCATCGTAGAACGTGATGCGGTAGCTGTCCCCGAAGTCCGAGACCCAGTCGGCGATCATGCTGACTTGCAGCAAGCCGTCCTCCGGCAGGGTGAACTGGTAGAAGTCCACGTCACCCTTTGCGGAGATGTCCCCGGAAACTGCGGTGTTCAGCGGCAGTTCCTCTGCCGTGGCGATGGAATCGTTTTCGCCGGCTGTCCCGGCGGATTCCGCATCCACGGCGAGGGGAGCGCTCAGACAGCTGATGCAGAGCATCCCGGCGAATATGGCGGCAAATCGTTTTTGTTTTGCGGTTTTCATGTGTGGTATCCTTTCTATGTGCTGCAGATTTCATGGTGATTTCTGCTAACAGTATACCATAGAAAGGTTAATTCGCAACAAATTATGGCGTTAAATGTTCGTAAAGCGAAAAATACCGCACGACAGCGCCTGCAATGCAGCGTTTGCCTTGTGCGGTATCCTCTGTTGTATTGTTATTCTGTGCCGGAAATGGCTGTCTCTGCGGCGGTGGTCTCAGTCAGACGCTGTTCCAGCGCCGGAAATGCCGGCGGGACAGGCATTGCATCCAGCAGAGGACAGAGCGCATTCAGCAATGCAGGATAGGCGGCATTTCCCAGATGCACACCGTCTCCGGCAGAGTACATTTCAGCCAGACCGCCGGAGGCAGGGTCGCTTATCACGGCATATGCGTCAAAGTAAGCGACATTCTCTCTGTTCAGCTGCTGTATCGTCTGTGCCAGGGCAGCGTTATACTGCTGAATGCTTGCGTTGCTGGTGAAGTCTGAAGAGGGCAGGATGGGTGTGATCCCGGCAACGATGATATCGCTGTCCGGGCAGATGGTCAGGATTTTTTCGATCTCTGCGGCATACTGCGCGGTGTATTCCTCTGCACTGAGCAGATTGATGTCGTTCATGCCCATGGATAAGTAGATGTACGGCGGCTGTTTTTCCCGGAGCACTTCCAGGATATCCTTTTCCGCGCCGCTGCTGTCTGCAAAGGTGAAATCGTGAATGTTGCGGATGGCAACGCACCCCTTTGCCAGTCCGTTTTCCTCCGGGATGGCACCGTACAGGGAAAAACCGGAGGCAATCGAATCCCCGACTACCGTAATGGCATGCGGATAGACCGCATGGCGCTGCTGCAGCTGTTCCGGTGAGAGCGTTGTGACCACTGTGGTGACAACTGGCGCATTTGCCGCCTGCACATCGGGTTTTCCGCCTTTTGCGGCACAGCGGATCAGCGAGATCAGCAGAAACACAATGAGAAAGAGAAGCAGTGCCGCCAGGATCATGCGGTCATAGCGCATATGCCGTTTTCGAACAGGTGTTGGAGCATCCTGTGCCGGAATGGGAATGTTTTTTTGCCGGGCTGACTGCTTTTGCAGCGTGCTGAGATGGTTTCGCAGATTTTCCAGTGCTGGTTTTGCATTGGAAAATTGTTTTTTCACAAATTTTACGAATTTTTCCAGCTGTCGGGAAATACTGTCCGGCAGCTTTTTCTTTTGCATTTTCATTTTTGATACCCCATTTTCCCTATTATCATAAGAGTTTGCTGACGTGCCTTTTACACGTCTGAATTATCAGGGCAGCGCTGTACAAAACACACCGAACAGCTTTGTGCAGTGCTGTCTTGGAAAATCGTTTTCACCGATTATGAAAACAATCCTGCGCCCAGCATAGCCAGCCCCACCAGCCCTGCGCCGACGCACAGCAGCGTGATGCCTGCCACGCTCGCCTTGGATACCACGTGGTCGATGTAGGCACACCGGGGGTCGGTTGGGTCGTAGACTACGGGCAGCTTGCTGCCCGGCTGCCAGGTCTCCCGTGCCATTTCCTCCATGCTCCGGGGATGATGTTCCAGCCGGGCGTGAAAGATGTCGTTCCGCACGGCGATGCAGTTCTTTTGGTCGGCATCGTTCCGGAAAAGATTTGCCGATCTGGAAACGGTCGCCACGCCTCTGTAGTGGAGACGGGCGGTATAGCTTACACCGTCCACTTGAAACGATGCCACCGGGGCAATGGATGGACCGCCGCTTTGCTTTGGCTGGTAGTGATAGCGTATCACAGTTCCCTCTGTCCGGGCGCAGCAGCGCCGCCGGAGCTTTCCTGTCCGTCGGAAAAAGGGGATGGAGAGCAGGGCAGTGAGGATGCCTGCGCCGCCGATGGCAAGGCAGGCGATGAGGTTGGGGGTCAGTGTCATGGATGTTCACCTACTTCATGTCAGATTTGTCGATGAGATAGCTTGGCTTCACGAAAAGCCTTACCAGTTTCGGGTATTTGTCTGCATGTCGCACCACATAGCTGAACACCAGCACAGACAGCAGCCAGAGTACTTCGAAACCGCCTGAGAGGAGTATAAGTTCGTTTCGTGCCTTTAAGGTGTCGTGGTTATAATTCGCCAGAGAAAGATAAACATGATCGGCGGATTCCAGCTGTATGATCGGAATCAAGTCTTTCTTGTTCTGGTCACTTTTTGGAAAAGACATAATAAATGTCACTTTGTCCGCAATTTCCTGTTCTATCTGCGCCATTTTTGCCGAATCGGGTTCGATTCCCCAGGTGTAGAAAGCGGCAGTGTATCCCGGCAGCTCCAGTTCCAGCCGCTTGTCGCCGTCATCATTTTCTGTGAACTGGTAGGACGTAACTGTACAGGTTTCCTGGTACAGATCTTTCGGAGAAACGGCACGGTCTAAGTGCAGCAAAAACAGCGCCGCTGCCACCGGTATCAAGCCGATCAGAATAAAGATAAAGACAAATTCACCGGGATTGTAGACATTTCCGCCGAACAGTTTTGCCTGCTCCGGTGTGAGAAACTCGGCATCCGGGGCGTGCATCCTTGCAATATGGGCGAATTTTTTTCCATTGCCCGCCATCTGGTCAATGAGAATGATGCGGTGTCCCACGTGGATGGTGACATCTTTGCCGCACCGGATCTTTTTGATCTGGCTGTAGGAATAGGTGTGAGAGATCCGCAGCATATCCCGGTAGGTAAAATTTTCCGGCGTGTAGGTGATTTTCTGGTTCACCGTGAGGATTAGTACCAGTCCCAGCAGGCAGAACAGCCCCAGTCCGATCAACACAGGGATGCCGGCAGACTGGTACAATGCGATCAGAAACAGAATGAAAAACAGGAGAAAATCGACAGCGCCGAGGAAAGGAACATAAATGGGGATCTCTCCGGCAGTGCCGTAATGCCATTTCGGGTTCTTTTTCCGGTGTTTGTTTCGTTTTGCCATGATGTTATGCTCCACAGATTCGCAGGATCGCCGCCGCCATCATCCGGGTGTTTTCCTCCAGCTGTTCCAGCGGCAGGAACTCGTCGTCTCCGTGCATATGGTAATCCCAGCCGGGGTATTCCATGCCGAACGCTACGCCGCCGGGAATGTCATGCACATAGGTGCCGCCGCCGATGGCAATGCACTCGCCCGGTGTACCGGTCTGTTCCTCGTAGACCGCCAGCAGGTCCTGTACAAACGGGGAATCTTTCGGGGTATGGTGCGGATCGCTCTGAATCAGCGCCTCGCACTGGAATCCCTTTGCGGCAAAGGCAGCCTGTACCTGTTCCAGAACGGTCTCCTTGGTGGTGCAGACCGGGAAACGGATGTCCACACAGCCGGTGAGCGTGCCGTTTTCCACGTGGAGCATACTGCAAATGCAGGTGAGTGCGCCGGATTCCGTGTCGGCGCAGGCGATGCCCAAACCGCTGCCGTCGGTGCAGCCGTGGGGGAACAGCTGTGCCAGCGCCCGGCAGTCGGCAAAGGCGCTGTCACTGCCCAGATAGGTCAGCAGTCCGGTGATGGCGTTGTCGCCGCTTTCCGGCGTGGATGCGTGGGCTGCAATGCCCTTGTAGGCGAGTTCGTTTCCTTGGCGGGTAATTTGACTGCCCTGTTCTGCTGTGCCGCAGAACGCCGCAGAAAGGCTCACAGCGGCATCTGCCGGAACGGCGTTTGGCGCAGTGCCGGCGGAGAACCGGGCGATGGGGTCGGCGGTCGCTTTGGTGAACTGTAACCGGAGCATTCCCTTTTCCAGGTGGATGATGGGATAGCTGCCGTCCGGGGTGAACACCTGCGGCGGCATGGCGTGGCGTGCCATGTAATATTCCAGGTCGGTTGAGCCGTTTTCCTCGTTGCAGCCCAGCAGGAACCGGACGTTTTTCCGGAGCGGAATGCCGGATTCCCGGATGGCACGGAGCGCATACAGCACTGCCACAGCCGGACCTTTGTCGTCGATAGCACCTCTGCCGTAGATTCTGCCGTCCCGGATCTCTGCGGTGAACGGGTCGGACTTCCAGTTGGACGGCACAGCCGGGACAACGTCCAGGTGGCACAGGATGCCCAGATGCTGGGGCAGGGATGCGTCCCAGTCGGCGGCGCCCATGTGGTATTCATAGTTGGTGCAGGTCATGCCCAGTTCTTCCAGCTGGTGCAGCATAAAGTCCAGGGCATCTGCGGCAGGCTTGCCGTAGGGATAGCCATCCTGGGGCTGGGGTGCGGCGACGCTGGGGAATCCGATGAGACGGGACAGAGTCTCTACAGCGTCGGCATGGTTGGTGTGAATGCGGTTGCAGACTGCTTCTGGCAGCATAGTGAATCCTTCTTTCTGTATGTAGGAACACGGCGCACCGTGTTCGAAAACTTAGAAACTTTATTGTACCTGGTTCAGGATCGTGCCGTCTTGGAAGTAAGCATCCAGATTTTCCAGGGTGACTTGTGCGATGTTGTGCAGTGCCTCGTTGGTGAGGAACGCCTGGTGTGAGGTCAGTACCACATTGGGCATGGAGACCAGCAGGGAGAGCAGGGTGTCCCGCTTTACCATCTCAGAGCGGTCCTCAAAGAAAAATTCGGTCTCTTCCTCGTAGACATCCAGTCCGGCGCCGGCGATCTTGCCGTTTTTCAGCGCATCCAGCAGCGCCTCGCTCTCCACCAGCATTCCACGGGAGGTGTTCAGCAGGTATACGCCGTCTTTCATCTGGGCGATGGTGTCGGCGTTGATGAGATGCCGGGACTGCTCCGTCAGCGGACAGTGCAGGGAGATGATGTCGCTCTGGTGCAGCAGCTCCTCCAGGGAGACGTAGGGAAAGTCAGCGTCTTTCAGCGGATAGGGGTCATATGCCACCACGTTCATGCCGAATCCACGGCAGATGCGGATGAAGATTTGTCCGATCTTGCCCGTGCCGATGACGCCCACAGTTCTGCCGTGGAGGTCGAATCCCACCAGACCGTTCAGCGAAAAGTTAAAGTCACGGGTGCGGAAGTATGCCTTGTGGATCTTCCGGTTCAGCGTCAGCAGCAGTCCCATGGTGAATTCCGCCACGGCATACGGGGAATAGCCCGGCACACGCACCACGGCAATGCGTCCGGCGGCAGCGTTTCGGTCTACGTTGTTGTAGCCGGCACAGCGCAGGGCGATCATTTCCACGCCGGCATCGCACAGCCCGTCGATGACGGTTTTGTCCAGGGTGTCATTCACAAAGGGAATCACCGCCCGGCAGCCTTGCGCCAGGGAGATGGAATCCGGCGTCAGCTTGTGTTCGTAGTACTTGATGTGATAGTGCTGATTCAGCTGGTCGAACCACTTGCGGTCATAGGGCTTGGTGTCGAAAAAGGCGATGCGTTCTTTTTTCTCGGACATGAGATGCTCCTTTCAGGATTCCCGGTTTGCGCCGGGAGAAATGCGTGGCTTGAGATAGCGGCGGTACAGAACCGGAAAATTCCCCATGCTGAAATCGTAGCAGAAGAACATGACGTTTGCGATGCCAAGCAGTATCCAGCCGCCGTATTTGCCGTAGTCGCCCAGGGATTCCAGCAGCTCCTTCATGCCCAGTACGTAGACGGATACCCAGAAGAACGCCAGCACAGCGGCGTTGAATACCGCCAGGCGGAGCAGGAATCCCACGAACTTCCAGCGAAAGCGCTCCATGAGATGGCGCAGCAGGGGAAAGTAGCCGAAGAAGAACAGGAACGCCAGAGAGGCATCCTTGTTGGGCGTGACGAAAATGGACAGCAGTCCCACGGAAAGATAGGTGAGAAAGCCCCAGTAGCCGCTGGTTTCCAGTACCATGATATAGATAAAGGCGCTCGCCAGCATGGGCAGGATCAGGTAGAACATGGGGAAAACGCCGGTGAGAAACATACAGGCAATGCAGAGTGCAGCGATAATGCCGCCGAGGGCAATATGATAGCTGAGAGACTGCGCCGATTCTTTGTGTTGACGCATAATAAAATACCTCGTTTTTGTGGTTTTTTTAAGTTAAGGCAATACCGCAAAAGCTTGTGCGTAAGATGCGCAGCCTTTGTTCGGTATTGCCTTAATTCTACCAGAAAAAACGAGTCGTGTCAACAGACAGCCGGATATTTGTGGACACATTTTTAGTATGCCCGTTTTTGTGCCGTGTAAATCAATTTTATGGTTGTTTGTCTTTTATAAGTTCCGGGAAAATATCCCCCTGTCCCTACGGGACATCCCAGCACAAGGCACACCCTACGGGCGCCTTTTCAAGGGGGACATAATGAGTGGTAATAAGCCTCCCTTGAAAAGGGAGGTAGATGCTCCATAAGGAGCAGACGGAGGGATTCTCCTCTACACCCCAGCAAATATTTTCATCATGACACCTATATCAAAGAAAAGAGGTTTTTATCATGGATACCATTTACACCAAAAACGCACCGGACGCAATCGGACCGTATTCCCAGGCGGTAAAGATCGGCGATATGCTGTACACTTCCGGTCAGATCGCCATTAACCCGGCGACCGGCAATGTAGAGGCGGCTGACATCGTAGGACAGTCCAAGCAGGTCATGGCGAATCTGAAAGCCGTTCTGGAGGCAGCAGGCACAAGCTTTGACAAGGTTGTCAAGACCACCTGTTTCCTCAAGGATGTTGCACGGGATTTCGGCGCATTCAATGAAGTGTACGCCGAGGCAATGGGCGACGCAAAGCCGGCAAGAAGCTGCGTCGGCGTGGCAGACCTGCCCAAGGGCGTGCTGGTAGAGGTTGAGGTCATCGCCGCACTGTAAGCGGCAGGTCTCAAGCGGAGAAAAGAGAAAGCGGAGAACGTTTTTTGGGACGTTCTCCGCTTTTTGTTGTGTATGAGCCTCCTCTGAAAGAGGAGGGGGACCGCCGTAAGGCGGTGGAGGAGTTTCTTCATGAAATCTTTTTCTTGATATCACAGAAGAACCCCTCAGTCACTTGCAGTGACAGCTCCCCTACAGGGGAGCCTAATTTGCAAAGACAGCAACAGAAACCACTCCCTATCTTTTTTCCGCAAAACGCTTGTAATTTCCATCGAAATATCGTACAATAAAAAAGTATACACAAGCATTTTTCGGCTAAGAGCGACAAAAATCAGCATTTACCCAATCGTTGTCCCTATGCCGCTGTCAAAGGTGAACACATGAATCGAAAAACAAAACATTTTCTAATTGCACTGGCTTTGGCTGTTCGTTTGATTCTCACATCAGCATTAGTCGTATCTTGTTACGATAATGTTGCTTTCAGATATGAAACAAAATATATAGAATACAAAATAAATCAAACTATCTGCGTTGAAAATGAACGCATAAAATGCACATCTCTGTCTTATCATGAGGAAAGCAACGAGATTAAGATGTATTTTGAAAATTCCGGTCAAGAAAAAGAAAGTGCATTAGTGAGAATGTGTGAAGTTGCTGACTATATATCCAAATACATCAAAAACAATCCCAGGTCTTTTTTATGCGGGAAAAAAATCACCCTTGGTTCTGAGTCATGTGACCGACTGGGAGATATCATAATTTGTAACTTTGACCCTGCAACAAACGAGAGATTTTCCAGTTCAGAACAATTTCACTATGGATATTTTAACGGAGAATTCTACCGCAAAGAGGATTTTTCCCTGTCCAAACTAGAAAAATTTGATTGGTTTGAAATATTAGAGTTTGCAGATATGAAAAACGACGATATTTCCATTTTACTTGATTTTCCCCAATTAAAAGAAATTCGCTGTAAGCGTGATTTTTTCACGGAAACAGAACAGGAACTTCTTCGATCCAAGAATATTTTCCTGTCTTTCAAAGAAACTATTTCATTGCCAATTTCATTTTTTCCGCAAAACGCTTGTAATTCTCCCCGAAATATTGTATAATGAAAAAGTATAGGGAAATGCAGCGGCATTCCCAATTTATCATAAAGGAGTTTTTTTACCATGTACCAGAATATGATGGACACCATTGGTTTTGTATCCCAGTTCGACCCGGAGGTCGGACAGGCAATGAATGAGGAGCTGGGTCGCCAGCGCCGCAACCTGGAGCTGATCGCCAGCGAGAACCTGGTTTCTCCGGCAGTTATGGCAGCGATGGGTTCTGCCCTCACCAACAAGTACGCAGAGGGTCTGCCCCACAAGCGCTACTACGGCGGCTGCGAATATGTTGACGTGGTTGAGGAAATCGCCATCGAGCGTGCCTGCAAGCTGTTCGGCGCAAAGTATGCCAATGTACAGCCCCACTCCGGCGCACAGGCAAACACCGCCGTATACTTTGCACTGCTCCAGCCCGGCGATACCGTAATGGGCATGAGCCTGGCGCACGGCGGTCACCTGACCCACGGTTCTCCGGTCAACATCTCCGGCAAGTACTTCAACTTCGTTCCCTATGAGCTGGGCGATGACGAGTACATCGACTACGACCGTGCCGAGGCTCTGGCAAAGGAAGTCAAGCCGAAACTGATCGTTGCCGGCGCAAGCGCATATCCCCGCATCATCGACTTCAAGCGTCTGTCCGAGATCGCAAAGTCTGTGGGCGCATATCTGATGGTAGACATGGCGCACATCGCCGGTCTGGTTGCCGCAGGCGTTCACCCGTCTCCGGTGCCGTATGCTGACATCACCACCACCACCACCCATAAGACCCTCCGTGGACCGAGAGGCGGTCTGATCCTCACCAACGACGAGGAACTGGCAAAGAAGATCAACAAGGCAGTATTCCCCGGCACACAGGGCGGTCCGCTGATGCACGTGATCGCTGCAAAGGCTGTCTGCTTCGGCGAGGCGCTGAAACCGGAATTCCAGACCTACGGCAAGACCGTTGTTGCAAACGCATCCGCTCTGGCTGACGGTCTGACCAAGCGTGGTTTCCGTCTGGTATCCGGCGGCACAGACAACCATCTGATGCTGGTTGACCTGCGTCCCTTCGGCGACCTCACCGGCAAGGAATTCGAGCGCCGCCTGGACGAAGTGTTCATCACCGTCAACAAGAATGCCATCCCCAACGACCCGCAGAAGCCGTTTGTCACCAGCGGCATCCGTGTGGGTACTCCGGCAGTCACCACCCGTGGTCTCCAGCCGGCTGATATGGATATCATCGCACAGGCAATGTACCTCACCGCATCCGACTTCGAGAACAAGGCAGAAGAAGTCCGTGAGAGCGTCTGCGAACTGTGCGAAAAGTATCCGCTGTACGAATAATCCATGCACACACCTCTTGCAGACCAAATCCGTCCGGCATCCCTGGATGACATGGTGGGACAGCGCCAGTTGCTCGCCTCGGGAAAACCCCTGCGGCGCATTATCGAAAGCGGCAAGATTCCCAACATGATCTTCTACGGACCGTCCGGCGTGGGAAAAACTACGGTGGCACGCATCATCGCCGACAGCACCTCTATGACGCTCCACAAGCTGAACGGCACGTCTGCCTCTACGGCAGATATCCGGGACGTTGTGGCAGAGGTCGGCACATTCTCCGGCATGAACGGCATCCTCCTGTATCTGGACGAGATTCAGTATTTCAACAAGAAACAGCAGCAGCTGCTCCTGGAGTACATGGAAAACGGACAGATCACGCTGATCGCCTCCACCACGGAGAACCCCTATTTTGCGGTGTACAATGCGCTCATCAGCCGTTCTACCGTGTTCGAGTTCAAGCCGGTCCCGCCGGAGGAGATGGAGCGTGCCGTGGCACGTGGGTTCCGCTGCATGGCGGAGCAACTGGGCGAAGAAATCCACCTGTCAGACGGCGTCTGCGGCTGGATCGCCCGTGGCTGCGGCGGCGATGTCCGCAAAGCCATGAACACGGTGGAGCTGATCGTTCTCTCCGGCGAACACACCGAAAACGGCATCGTCATCTCCGACGAGCTGGCGCAGGAACTCACCCAGCGCAGCAATATGCGCTATGACCGGGACAACGACCAGCACTATGACCTGCTGTCTGCGCTGCAAAAGTCCATCCGTGGCTCAGACGAAAACGCAGCCCTGCACTATGCGGCACGGCTGCTTGCGGCAAATGATCTGTTGTCTGTCTGCCGGCGGCTGCTGGTGATTGCCGCAGAGGACGTGGGTCTGGCATATCCCCAGGCAATTGTCATCACGAAAGCCTGCGTAGACAGCGCCCTTCAGCTGGGGCTGCCCGAGGCACGCATTCCCATTGCGGAGGCAGTCGTACTCCTCGCCACTTCGCCAAAGTCCAACAGCGCCTACGAAGCGATCAATGCGGCAATGGCAGACGTGGAGGAATACGGCTGTCTCTTATACACATCTGACGCTGCCGACGAAGCTAGAAGTG
>ERZ1027240.815-NODE-815-length-11733-cov-5.086059_pt1 | contig 11733 bp, 4 predicted proteins | sample MGYA00519263_ERZ1027240 | MGnify/ENA primary metagenome ERZ1027240 (study PRJEB26926, sample SAMN06164633) | human gut metagenome | biome: ENVO:00009003; feature: ENVO:2100002; material: ENVO:00002003 | host: Homo sapiens | place: USA | collected 2012 ... | reverse complement strand
CGAGATCAGCCTCGGTCTCGTGGGCTCGGAGATGTGTATAAGAGACAGGACAAAAGGGCGGAAGCGGAGAAAAGCAGGGGCTTTCTCTAAGATTGGCTGCTATTTTCCTTCGTAATCAAAGTATTCAAAGTCTGCATATGCTTTTGAGGTTTGAGAACCGGAGACGGCATACAATCCCAGCATGATTCCCGTAAAGCCACCGGCAGTTTCTGTACTGATATAGCGCGTATTCATTCGGCCCAGTTCTTTAAAGTCCTTTCCGTTTGTGGCATACTCGAACGAATAGATTTCGTTGCTGCCTTTTACACGGAGTTGTACTTTCCCCTGGGGCAGAATAACTTCCTTTTCCGTATGGGTCAATTCATTCAATTGGTAGCGCAATACTACAGCTTGTTTCCCGTCTGCCAATTGCTTGACTAATAAATCGTAATGGGACGATTCGAACATGTAGACCGTCAGGCCGGCTTCGTCGCCACTGGCGGCTTTTTTCAGTTGCATGGAAGTGGTGGCTGTGAAGTCGATATGTTCTTGCCGGCGGCCGGCAAAAGTAGGACTGCCTTTCCCGTTGTTCAGGTTTACGGGGGTTGCTTTCAGACGGAGGTTACCGGAAGCAAAGGTATAGTTTTCCGGATGATAGTTTCTGATATGAACCCATTCGGGACCTAATTTGCCGTTTTTGAAATCGGTGCGTGCAGGCTTGGGGGCAAGAGGATATTGCGGTAGGGTTGGCACATCCATTTGCAGGGCTATTGTGCCATCTCCGTTTACTACCGGCCAGGCATTCTTGTCCCAGCGCACGGGAGCAAGGAACGTTTCGCGTCCCAGCAGGTGATGGTTGCCGCTTTGCGGACGGAAAGCGAGACACACCATCCACCACGAACCGTCAGGGGCTTGTATCAGGTCGGCATGGCCGGTTCCTTGTATCGGGCTGTTTTGTGCATTCTTGTTGATGTGGGTCAGGATGGGATTGGCGGGGTTCTCTTCGTACGGGCCGTCTATATCGCGGCTACGGGCTATTGTCACTTTGTGGCCGTATTCCGTGCCGCCTTCGGAAATCAGCAGGTAATACCAGCCGTCTTTCTTGTAAATGTGCGGCCCTTCAGGGTGCCGTCCGCCCGTACCGTTCCAGATGCGTTTGGACTCGTTGAGTTGTTCGCCGGTTTTGGGGTTGATTTCGCACAGATAGATACCTACGCCCGGATTGCTGACGAGGTAACACTTGCCGTCTTCAAAATAGAGGGACGGGTCTATACCGCCTTGCTTGAGCCATACGGGTTCTGACCATTCGCCACGCGGGTCGGTAGTGTGTACAAGGAAGTTGCCTTTGTCGGACACGTTGGTGGTAATCATGTAGAATGTACCGCTGTTGTAGCGGATGGTAGGTGCATAGATTCCTCCCCATGGGCCGGCGTCGTGAAGCGGCAGTTGTGAGGGGCGCGTCAGGCAGTGTCCGATTTGTTCCCAGTTGATGAGGTCTTTGCTGTGGAACAACGGTACGCCCGGAAAATATTGGAAACTACTGTTGACCAGATAAAAGTCATCTCCTGCGCGGCAGATACTCGGGTCGGGATGGAAACCGGGAATAACGGGATTTTGATAACCTTGCCGGTTTTGTGAAAAGCAGGACAGGCTGAGCGCCAGTCCTAAAAGTAACATCATCTTTCTCATAAATGCATTGTATTTTAAATAGTTTATCAGATATATGAATCAGGGTAGTTGAAGGAAGTGTTTATACACAAAAATAAAGTATTCTTTCGGTTCAAGCAAGCCGGATGTGTCTGATGTCATTCAATGATAACTTTTGAGCCCTATTCGGAAACAAATGATACCGTTGCAGATAACATGGCATCGGTGTGTTTTCCGCCTTTTCCGCTACTTTTGCTCTCACTGATTTAACCATTATTTTTAATACGTAAAGACATGATGAAGAATATCATTGAAAAATTCCAAATTTGCCTGGTGCTGTCGGCACTGCTTTTCTCTTCTTTCGTTGCCGCATGTTCCGGCAATGATGATACTGTGACTCCGGAAATAACGATTCCCGCGAACATTCTGACGGATGGAATGACTTTCTCCAAGACCGGAGGAACAAGTACGCTGAACATCAAGTCGAACGTTGCATTGGAAGTTACCAGCAGTGCACCGGAGTGGTGTAAGGTTACTGCCGAAAGTTCTGCTTCGAGTAGTATTTTGAAGTATACCGTTATGGCAGAAGCCAATACGGACACGAGTGACCGTGAAGCCAAGGTAACGGTGAAAGCCGGAGGCAGCGAAGTAGGGAGCTTCACAGTGAAACAAACGGCTGCGGACGGATTAATCATATCCAACTCTACCTCTTTCGACCTGCCAGCTGCGGGAGGAGATGTTTCTGTGGTGGTGGAAACCAATGGTGACGTACAAGCCGTTTCCGATGTTTCTTGGATAAAGGCGGTCAATACCCGTGCCATGGAAGACAAGATTTTCAAGTTTACCGTCTCTCCCAATCCTTTGGGAGCGCGCGAAGGCCATATCTCTTTTACTTTGGGTAGCCTGACGGAGACTGTGGCCGTAAAGCAGGGTGCGGGCGAAACCGGCAATATGGAAAGCGATGCCAGGACACTTGCCGCCAAGATGTATGCAGGTATCAATATCGGCAACACGCTGGAAGCTTGTGATAACAAGAACAAGATAGCGAGCGAAACGTTATGGGGAAATCCTAAAGTGAGCGAGGCATATATCAAAGGGCTGAAGGCATTGGGATTTAATGCGGTGCGCATCCCTTGCGCGTGGGATTACTACATTGTGAATCCATCGACCTATGAGATAGATGCTGCATGGCTCGACCGGGTGAGCGAAGTGGTGGGCTACTGTGTAGCCAATGATATGTATGCCATTGTCAATATCCATTGGGATGGCGGTTGGCTTGAAGAGAGTATCACCCATGGTTACAGCAGCGAAGTAGATGCCAAGCAGAAAGCTATCTGGACACAGATTGCCAATAAACTGAATGCTTATGACGAACACCTGCTCTTTGCCGGATGTAACGAACCCGGACAGCAAGACCAGGGGAACGTTGGCACATCGGCCATAGATGTCATCTTGAAATACGAACAGACCTTCATTGATGCCGTGCGTGCCACCGGAGGAAATAATGCGAGCCGTTGTCTGATTGTGCAAGGTCCTTATACCAATATTGACAAGACGGTGAATGACTACACGATGCCCAAGGATGAGGTACCCGACCGTCTGATGGTGGAAGTTCACTTCTATGATCCCTATCAGTTCACCATGATGAACCATGACGAAACTTGGGGCAAGGTATTCCTTTATTGGGGTAAGGACAATCATGTATCCGGTTCCATTCATAATGCCACCGGTTACGAAGAAGATTATGTGAAGCAGCAATTCCAGAAGATGAAAACGGCCTATGCAGATAAGGGAATTCCTGTGATTGTAGGCGAGTATAGTGCCATGAAGCGGGCAAAAGAAGACAAGATAGAGGGGACTTCTGAACTTGCCTATCCTGATATTGACCAGGAGATGCATAACAAGAGCCGCTCCTATTGGAATGAGGTAGTCACCCGAGAGGCGAAAAACCACGGTTGTGTCCCCTTTTATTGGGAAACCGGCGGTGACATGAACCGTGGTACGGGTACGGCGAAGGAGGCTTATGCCATTGAGGGCATCATGAAGGGAGCCGCAGCCGGTCAATACCCTTACTGATTGAGTGGTGGATAGAATAAAAGACAGTTTTTAAAAGTATCATACAAATAGGTTTTATAGGTTACAAGGATTGTTGATATAGTTTTTTTGATTGGTTACGGAGAAGTATGTCCGCGAGGGATATGCTTCTCCTTCTTTAAAAATCCTTGTCTTTCCTTGCTTTTCTGTTCGTTTTTCACTTCATTTGCAACAAAAATAACTTCCCTTAGCTCTGATAGTATGAAAAGACTGCAACTACTGCTCTTGTGGGTTTGGATGGTATGTTTCTCTGCTGCTTCACATGACTACATGTTTAAACATTTGGAAGTGAAAGACGGACTTTCCAATAATCAGGTTAATGCTATTTATAAAGATTCAAACGGATTCATGTGGTTTGGTACAGCTTCGGGGCTGAACCGCTATGATGGTTACAATATAAAGATTTATCGCAGCCAGAAAGATGACGAGAAATCTCTTCCCGATAGTTATGTCGAGGATATACAAGAAGATGCGTCCGGTAATTTGTGGATACGTACGGGAAGTGGGTATGCCATTTACAACTCGGCTTCCGATGTTTTTGACCGTAATGTGGAAGCTTGGATGTGGAACGTCGGTCTGACCGGAAATCCTTCGCTTATCTATATTGATAAGGAAAAGACTTTCTGGATCTATATTAATGGTAAAGGTGTTTACAGCTATAGAGAAGGACAGAAAAATGCCGTGGCAGTAAAGGAGGCGGATGAACTGCTTGCGAAAGCCGAAGTGTCCGACATGAAAGAATGCGGCGAAGGAATCCTGCTGGTTCTGAGTAACGGTATCTTGGCTTGTATAGATGAGGAAAAGCAAAATATCAAGTGGACCAATCCGGACATTGCCGAAGATTGCAGGGAAGTAAAGAATGCTACCTTTGATTTGTTTGTCGACCATAGTGGGCGGGCGTGGATATTCAGTGTGGAGGGGATGTGGATTTATAGCCTTTCTCGGAAGGTTTGGGAACAGCGTTCTCCCCGAACGGACACCTACAATACCGTACGTGCAGTGGCACAGGATAAATACGGATGTATATGGGTAGGCAGGGATCAGGATGGCGTTGAATTGATAGAACCGGCGGGACGGAAAATCCGTCTGGCGAACGATCCTAATAACGGGCGTACTCTGTCCAACAATACAATAACGGCTCTTTATGAAGATGAGGCCGGTACGATGTGGGTGGGAACCTACAAGAAGGGTGTCTCTTTCTATAATGAAAGTGTCTTCAAATTCGGCATTGCCGATGTAGGCGACATCAATTGTGTGGAGGACGGAGGCGGTGATATCGTATGGGTGGGGACCAACGACCGCGGGTTGATTCGCTGGAATAGCGTGACGGATGAACGTATGTTTTTTTCGCATACGGCAGATCCCCGCTCTATCTCGAGTGATGTCATAGTCTGCCTTCTTCGGGACAGTAGCGGCAGAGTGTGGGCTGGTACTTTCTGGGGCGGACTGAATTGCTATGATGGAAACCGCTTTATCCATTACCGGTCCCGTAAGGGAGACAGTAACTCGCTGGTCTATGACAATGTATGGGCATTGGCAGAAGATGCGGACAAAAATATCTGGATCGGTACGTTGGGGGGAGGATTGCAATGCCTGAATCCTCAGACGGGGATATTTACCACCTATTCTACAGGTAATTCAAACCTTGTGTCGGACTATATCTCATCCCTCTGCATCAGCTGTGACAATAATCTGATTATCGGTACTTCGGCAGGGATGGCTTTCATGGACCTGAGGACCGGCGAGATTACAAATTTTGCAGGTACAAAATCGGGTAAGACCAGACTTTCCAACCAAAATATCAATCAAGTTTACGAAGATAGTCGCGGTTTGTTATGGATAGCCACGCGTGAAGGCTTGAATGTATATGACAGCAAACGGGATGAATTGTACGAAGTGCCTATCAAACCCGGTTTCTCCAAACTATTGATATTAGGTATTACGGAAGATGAAAACAAAAGTATATGGATCAGCACCGGAGGAGAACTGATAAACGTGGTGTTGTCCGTTGACAGCAAGACGGAGCAGCCCGTGTTCCGTTGCTATACCTATAATGACAAGGACGGGTTGCAGAGTTGTGACTTCAACCAGCGTTCCCTCAAACGACTGCATACGGGCGAGATTGTAGTGGGAGGACTGTATGGGCTGAATCGCTTCCAGCCGGGCAACATAAAGTATAACCGTACGTTGCCCAAGGTTATGTTTACCGGTTTCCAGTTGTTCAATGAAGACGTGAAGGTGGGCAAGGAGTATGCAGGACGTGTCATCTTGAAGGAAGCTTTGAATGAAACAGAAGAAGTTGTCTTGGCTTATAAGCAGAATGTGTTCACGGTGCTGTTCGCGTCGGACAATTTCGTGCTGCCCGAAAAGACACAGTATTTCTATAAATTGGAAGGGTTTAATGAGAACTGGCTGACGAGTATGTCCGATATGCATCGCGTTACCTATACCAATCTGGCTCCGGGGACTTACATCTTAAAAGTGAAGGCTACAAACAGTGACGGATATGCGGGTACTGAAGAGGCTTCGCTCAAGATTGTCATTCTTCCGCCTTTCTGGATGACTCCGTGGGCATATATCGTTTATGCTCTTCTGATAGTAGGAGTTGTTTCCTTTTCACTTTATGCCGTACAACGGAGGGAACGTAATAAGTTCAGAATCCGCCAGATAGAGGAAGATGCGAAGAAGAGGGAGGAGTTGAGCCAGATGAAATTCCGCTTTTTTACGAATGTCAGCCATGAGTTGCGTACGCCGCTTACGCTGATTATATCGCCGATGGAAAGTATGATGAAGGAGATTACGGACGAAAAACTGCATGGCAAGCTGCAACTGATGTACCGCAATGCGCAGCGTTTGTTGAATTTGGTCAACCAGTTGCTCGATTTCCGTAAGAATGAGATGGCAGGATTGCATCTCACTTTGTCCGAGGGGGATATTGTGGCGTATGTGCGTAGCATCTGTGCTTCTTTCCTGATGCTTTCTGAAAAGAAACATGTGCATCTGACATTCTTTTCGGCCATGGAATCGCTGAATATGTCATTCGACGAGGATAAAATTGGTAAAGTTGTGATGAATCTTCTGTCCAATGCTTTCAAATTTACTCCGGACGGGGGACGTGTGGATGTGGCATTGGAAATGTCGAAAGAGATGTCCGGAAGATTGCTGATAAAGGTATCGGATACCGGTGTTGGCATTAGGGATGAAGACAAGGAGCGAATTTTTGAACGTTTCTATCAGGTGGAGCAGGAAGAACCGGAGCACCAGTCAACGGGTAGCGGTATTGGCTTGAGCCTGGTACGCGACTTTGTGACGCTGCATGAGGGTACGGTGCGCGTTGTCGACAATGTGGGTTCCGGTAGTGTGTTTCTGGTTGAGCTCCCGGTTAAACATGTACGTGTAAGTCCTCCCAAGCCTGCACCGCTTACAGAAGAGGTGGAAGAGCATGAGGAACTTTTGCCGGGTATGGAAGAGGAAGCGCTTTCGGTTGATTTGCTGGACGATATGGAGGATAATGAAGATGAAAAAGAAAAGCCGTTGGCCCTGATTGTGGATGATAATGAAGATTTGGTTGCCTTCATGAAAGATAGTCTGAGCTTGTATTTCCGTATACAGTCAGCTTCCAATGGTCGGGAAGCTTGGCAGAAAATATCGGAACTGATGCCGGATATTATTGTCAGCGACGTAATGATGCCCGAGATGGATGGGAATGAATTGTGCCGCTGGGTGAAGACCGATAAACGCACGAGTGACATTCCGATGATATTGCTCACTGCACGGCAGGCTGTGGAAGATAAAGTGGAGGGGTTGACCATCGGTGCGGATGATTATGTGACGAAACCTTTCAATGTGGAAATCCTTATTCTGCGTATGCGCAAGTTGATTGACCTGAGCAAGAAGCGCAAGGCAAAGTCGCTCATTGACCCCGAACCAAGTGAAATAGCCATTACTTCGTTGGATGAAAAGCTGGTGGAAAATGCCATCAAATATGTGGAGGCGAACATCGGTCGGTGTGACTTGTCCGTAGAAGAGTTGAGTCGGGGGTTGGGTATGAGCCGGGTACATCTTTACAAGAAACTCTTGCAGATAACCGGTAAGACACCTATTGAATTTATCCGTGTCATCCGTCTGAAAAGAGCGGCGCAGATGCTGCGCGAGAGTCAGCAAAATGTATCGGAGATAGCGTATCAGTTGGGCTTTAACAACCCCAAGTATTTCAGCAAATATTTCAAGGATGAATTCGGTGTTTTGCCCTCTGTTTATCAGGAAAGAGAGGGTAGATAACAAAAGATACCCCTTACGGAAACATATTGTCTTTTAGGGTAATCAAAAGCGCCCTTTTGTTTCAACATCGGGGAGACCCGTTTTTGAAGGAAACTTTCTATTTTTACATCGGAGAAAATTCACTTTAAAAACAGTAATATGAAATTGAAAAACACTTCAGTTTATTTGCTTGCCGGATGGATGCTCGCCGCATGTTCCGGAGGCGGATTCCAAAAGACCGAGAATGGTGTTGTTGTGGAAGTCAAGCAGCAGCAACCGACGGATGTGCGTAAAGTAAGATTAGAAGTAATGGGCGAGAAGCTCATTCATGTATCGGCTACTCCTGAGAAGGAATTTTCAAAGGAGCAGAGTCTCATTGTGATCCCTCAACAGAATAAGACCGACTTTAAGGTCGAAGAGCAGGGCGATGAAGTGACTGTCAAGACATCGGAATTATGTGCCATTGTGTCCAAGACAACGGGTGAGGTACGCTTCACGGATGCCGACGGCAAGCAGATTCTGGCTGAAGACTCTGACGGGCGGACCTTTACTCCGGTGGAAGTGGAAGGTACGAAAGGATATACAGTACGTCAGGTATTCCAGTCGGCAGGCAATGATGAGGCTTTCTATGGCTTGGGCCAGCACCAGGCGGATGAGTTCAACTATAAAGGTAAGAATGAGGAACTGTTCCAGTACAATACAAAGGTGTCTGTACCCTTCATCGTGTCTAATAAAAACTACGGTGTGCTTTGGGACAGCTATTCGCTCTGCCGTTTCGGTGACCCGCGTGACTACTCACAACTGGGTGATGTCTTCAAACTTTATGATAAAGAGGGCAAGGAAGGTGCTTTGACCGGTACATATATTCCGGGCAAGAAAGACGTGGAAACCCTTGTACGTCGTGAGGATTCTCTTTATTTTGAACATCTGGACCGTGCCGCACATCTGAGTAAGGTGGTTAATTTGCCTGCGGAGTTCCCGTTCGGAGGGTCCGACGTAGTTTATGAGGGAGAAATAGAACCGGCAGAAAGCGGCTTGTTCCGCTTCATCCTTTACTATGCAGGCTACATGAAAGTATATATTGATAATGAATTGGTGGTTCCCGAACGTTGGCGTACGGCTTGGAATCCTAACAGTTATAAGTTTGCTGTTAATCTGGAAGCGGGCAAGCGCGTTCCGTTGAAGATAGAGTGGAAGCCTGATGCCGGTGTTTCTTACTGCGGTCTGCGAGTATTGAGTCCGGTGGCTGATGAAGAACAGAACAAACTCTCCTGGTGGGGTGAAATGCAGAATGAAATAGACTACTATTTCGTTTATGGTGATGATATGGACGATGTGATTAGCGGCTACCGTACATTGACAGGTAAATCCCAGATTATGCCGAAATGGGCGATGGGTTACTGGCAGAGCCGTGAGAAGTACAATACGCGTGAGGAGGTTCTCTCCACCTTGAAGGAATTCCGTGAACGTCAGATTCCTATCGACAATATCGTAATCGACTGGCTGCACTGGAAGCAGAATGCATGGGGAAGCCATGAGTTCGATCCCGAACGTTTCCCCGACCCGAAAGGAATGGTCGACTCCATCCACGCCATGAACGGACGTCTGATGATTTCCGTATGGCCCAAGTTCTATGCTACGACCGAACACTTCAAGGAATTTGACGAAAAAGGTTGGATGTATCAGCAGGCTATCAAAGACAGCATCAAAGACTGGGTCGGTCCTGGCTATCTGGGCTCTTTCTATGACGCATACGATGCCGATGCACGCAAGCTCTTCTGGAAGCAGATGCAAGACCACTACTATCCTCTGGGTGTTGACGCTTGGTGGATGGATGCCAGCGAACCGAACATACGCGACTGTACGGATTTGCAATACCGCAAGGACCTTTGCGGTCCGACAGCACTCGGCCCCTCTGCCAAGTTCTTCAATGCATACGCACTGATGAATGCAGAAGCTATCTATGACGGACAGCGCGGCGTGGAACCGGACAAGCGCGTCTTCTTGTTGACACGTTCCGGCTTTGCAGGATTGCAGCGCTATTCTACCGCCACCTGGAGTGGTGACATCGCTACCCGTTGGGAAGATATGAAAGCGCAAATCTCTGCCGGCTTGAACTTTGCTGTCAGCGGTATCCCTTATTGGACTATGGACATCGGTGGATTCTGTGTAGAGAACCGTTATGTGGCTGGTCAGATGGAATTCAACAAGACCGGACGTGAAAATGCCGATTATAAGGAATGGAGAGAGTTGAATGCCCGTTGGTATCAGTTCGGCGCTTTCTGCCCGTTGTTCCGTGCACACGGCCAGTATCCGTACCGTGAGGTTTGGAACATTGCTCCGGCAGGACATCCGTGCTACAACTCCATCGTTTACTATACGAAGTTGCGTTACAACATGATGCCGTATATCTATTCTTTGGCTGGTATGACTTACTTCAATGATTATACCATCATGCGTCCGCTCGTAATGGACTTCACAGCTGATGCAAATGTCAACAATATAGGTGACCAGTTTATGTTCGGTTCTGCCCTGATGGTGGCTCCGGTTTACGAATACGGTGCACGCAGCCGCGAGGTTTATTTCCCGGTAAGCTGCGGTTGGTATGATTTCTACTCCGGTAAGTATGTGAACGGTGGCCAGAAGTTGACAGTGGATGCTCCTTATGAACGTATTCCGCTCTACGTTTGCGAAGGTGCCATTGTACCTTATGGTCCGGATATGCAATACAGTGATGAAAAACCGGCTTCGGAAATCACTCTCTATGTTTATACGGGTAAGGACGGCGCGTTTACGCTCTATGAGGATGAAGGTGTGAACTATAACTACGAGAAGGGACAATATGCCACTATACCGTTTGCCTATAACGATGCTGAGGGTACACTGGTTATCGGCGACCGTACGGGTGACTTCCCCGGTATGCTGAAGGAACGTACTTTCAATGTGGTGAAGGTAAGCAAAGACCAGCCGCAACCGTTCGATTTGAAGGCGAAAGGCACAACGGTGAAGTATGACGGAAAAGCACAAACCGTAAAATTATAATCAGAATGATAGACGACGGTGCCAGGGAGAGAAATCTTCCCGGTACCGTTCTCGTCGTTCCTCGGTGCCGGGCACTTCCCCACTTCTGAATAGCTGTGAGAGAGGAGTAGGCACTCGATAATCTTTTAGATATTTATTACTATGAATAAAATCATATTGTCTTTGGCCATCGGGCTGTCCCTATTGGCCGGTTGCAATGCTCCTAAAGAGGTAGTTGGCGATGACCGTAGCTTGGATTTTACTGCCGACTGGGCCTTTCGCTTGGGAGACGATACGGCGGCAGCCCGTCCGGATTATAATGACGCAGACTGGCGGAAACTGAACTTACCCCACGATTGGGCCATTGAAGGAGAATTCAGTAAAGACAATCCTTCGGGAACGGGTGGAGGTGCACTGCCTGGTGGTATAGGCTGGTATCGCAAGACTTTTACTGCCGATAAGGCCGATGAGGGCAAACGCTATCGCATAGATTTCGATGGTGCCTATATGAACTCCACCGTTTATATCAATGGCCATGAATTGGGGACACGTCCCTACGGGTACATCTCGTTCAGTTATGACCTGACTCCCTATATCAAGTGGGGAGTGGAGAATGTGTTGGCGGTTCGTGTGGACAATGCCGAACAGCCCAATTCGCGCTGGTATTCCGGTTGCGGCATCTACCGTAATGTATGGCTGACAAAGCCTGTCTCTTATACACATCTGACGCTG
>ERZ1027240.800-NODE-800-length-11826-cov-5.198879_pt1 | contig 11826 bp, 9 predicted proteins | sample MGYA00519263_ERZ1027240 | MGnify/ENA primary metagenome ERZ1027240 (study PRJEB26926, sample SAMN06164633) | human gut metagenome | biome: ENVO:00009003; feature: ENVO:2100002; material: ENVO:00002003 | host: Homo sapiens | place: USA | collected 2012 ... | reverse complement strand
GGTTTAGCGATATTGACAAAGATGCAGGCGGCAGTGTAAATGCCCACCGTCCGGGTGTTCCACTCCTTGCGGGTCAGCAGGGCAAGCATCAGGTAATAGCAGCCCAGCAGGGTTGCATCATAGCTCAGTGATGCCCCCATAAAAAGCGACATCGGCAGCAGCATAATGGCCGCAAAGGCCGGGCGGTAACGCTCCGCTTTGGCCAGCGCCAACGCGCACAACAGCGTGTAGGCCAGCAGGTTGACGATGCGCCCGCCATATAGGCAGCCCAGCGCGCCAAAGCCCAGCAGGCGTGCCAGCACCATACCGACCGCGCCCGGCAGGAATGGAATGACCAGAAAGCTGACCGGCTCGCTGACCGGGTCCGGCACAGAATCCCGCACATCGTGCGCCAGGTACAGGGCAAAGCTGTCCGCCATGCTCTGCACTGCGCCGTCCTTGCCGTATTGCTTCAGGGCATAGCCCGCGGTGTTATAGGCTTTTTTCGCCCCGGTATCGGGGTCAGTGCCCACACCGGCAGAGGTATGCGCATTTACCCATGCACCGGGGAACGCTTCCAGCAGGTATGCCACATCGTCCGGGTAGGTGCGGGAAGCATCAAAATCAAAGTGCCCGGTGGAGATGGCATAGGTGCGCAGGTAATGGTCGGCTTCGTCCGGCGTTTGCAGCGGCGGGTTGGCAAATGCAAACAGCAGCCCGCACAAAAAGATGCACACAGCCCCTTTTGCCGCAAATCCTTTTGCAAACCGCCACACACAATACCCGGCCAGCAGACATACTTCCAGAAAGGCCGCACACCCCAGTGTAACCACCGGGGGGGACACACGGTTATCCAGCCCAAAGAACACCCGCCAGTAATAGGCCCACAGCACGCCGCACACGGCAGCGCACAGCACAGCCAGCCCCCACCGCACAGCGGCGGGCAGCTTTTGTAATTTTATTGGCATAAAACTTCCTTACAACCGCCCTTACAGAATGTACTGGCCGACCTTGTACTGGTCCAGGTTGCCGCGCAGGAACTCAATGGTTTCGGCAAGGCCCTGTTCAAAGGTATACTGCGGTTTCCAATCGGTCAGGGTGCGCAGCTTGGTGGCATCGGCGATCTGGCTGTCTGCCTTCGCCTTGCGCTCTGCGATCACGTTTTTGACCGGATTCAGCAGGAACTTTTTGAAGATGAACAGCTGGATCATCAGGTTGCAGATCTGGGCCAGAAAGGTCCAGCCGTCCAGCGTGATCAACGCCTGGTACAGTTCCATAAGCGTCTCCTTTCGTTATTGTGCAAAGGTTCCGCTTATGCCAGGAACTTCATGAACATACCGGGTGCCAGGAAGATCAGCAGCAGGCCGGTGACGAAGCCGTAAATACCGGTGGTCTCGGAAAGTGCAACGCCCAGGATCAGGGTGCTGGTAACGTCGCTCTTGCACTCGGGCTGACGGCCCACAGCTTCACAGGCAGCAGCTGCTGCGTTGCCTTCGCCGATACCAGGGCCGATACCTGCGATCAGTGCGCAGCCTGCGCCGATGCCGCAGCCTGCCAGAGCGATACCACGAGCGAGGTACTGAAAGTCAGTCATAAGATTTGTCCTCCAAAAAAGTTTTTTGTTTTGGGAGATGCCGTTGTGAGGGCTTAGTCCTCACCGGCAGCACGTTTGATGAAAATTGCGGTCAGGGTGCAGAAGATGAACGCCTGAATGCAGCCGCCGAACCAGTCGAAATACAGGCCCGTAAAGGCCGGGATGCCGATCTGGAACAGCTGGATCTGACTCAAGGCACCCGGCAGCCAGCCGAAAATGACGTGGCTCAGGCTTGCCAGCGCCCAGTACAGCAGTGTGGAAATGACCGTACCGGACAAGATGTTGCCAAAGTGACGGAACGCCATACTGACGGGGGTGGAAACCTCCGACAGCACATTGATGGGTGCCATGATGAAGATGGGGTCCAAAAGACCTTTCAGGTAGGAAAGGATGCCGTTGGTCTTGATCTTGTAGTACATGATCAGCACGAACACCACAATGGCCCACGCCGCCTCGGTGTTCAGGTCGGCTGTGGGGCTCCACAGGCCGATGACACTGATGAGGTTGCAGCCGATGCTCAGAGCGAAGATCGCGCCGATGAGCGGGATATACTTATCAAAGTGATAGCCCATGTTGTCGTGCACGAACTGATCCAGCCGTTCTACGATGAACTCAGCTGCGGCCTGCCGCTTTGAGACATTTTCCAGCTTGAGATTTCTGCCCAGCCAGATGGCAAAACCCGAAAGCAGCGCCATGACGATCCAGGTACTGACCAGGGTCTGGGTGATCTTGAAATCGCCCAGAACGGGAATGTCGGTATGGATGGTATACAGGATCTTTGCGCCGTTCAGTTCCATTTGTTACGTTTCACCCCCTTCGTCACGGGGTTCAGCTTCCGGCTCCGGTGCGGGTTCGGGGTCGTCCTCCACAGAGACGTCCACCGAAGGCCCGGCCGGTGCAAGAGGCTTGTACTTGCCGGTTATTTGCAGATAGTAAATTGTAACGCGCGGGAAAAGCAGGGGCAGAACACCGGCAAAGGGCTGGAAGCAGGGTGCCCCGATGGCAACGATGATCCACACCGCCTGCAAAAGCATCCGGACATTGTAGGAAGCCTGCAATGTCGCTTTGCGCCGTTTCTCATCCTGCTCGTCGATGACCTTCTGGCATACGAGGCAGATGCCCGCAAAGTTGCCGATGGCCACGGCCGCGCCGATGAGACTGCCCAGAACAACAGTGTAATCAAATTTCACCCAGCCAACCAGGTGCAGAGCTGCAAAGATCACCCACATGACGGCGGTACAGATGGCCGTGCCGCAGGCGATGCGGGTCAGCTCCTTTTTGGATTCCGGCTGCAGTTTCATAAAGGGAAACCTCCTGTTAAGTTTACTGATGCGAGTTGAACCCCACCCGCTTTGGTTTTTCCTTTTTGGTGCGGTCCATGTGTTCCTTTGCAAAATACCAGAAGTTCTGTGCCCCGGCAGCAAGCCCCAGCAGGATGGCCGGCAGGAACACCCATTCCGGCCAGCTCCAGTTGTTCACCGCCCACCATGCACCGCCCAGACACATGACCAGCGGCAGCAGCATATTCAGGCCCAGCTGGGTCAGCCAGACAAGATCCTCCAGTGCCTTATACCAGCCCTTCAACCTGCGTTTCCTCCCTGTGTGATGTGCCTTTGCAAAAGCCAGATTCTGGATTCTTTGCCAAGGATTTGCAGTCAGCAAAAAATCTTATAACGATAGTATAATTCAAACCGGCCGTTTTTTCAATCAATTTTCCACTGTTTTCTAGTAAAATTTCATAGTTTGTTTACACTAATGCCGTAACTGTACGCCCTGTATGGAGTTTGTACGTCTGCGGGCGCATCAATACCAAAAGTTTGATGGATCTGTTGTGCAGAATGCGAAAAAGCCGCCCGGCTCTTTGGGAACCGGGCGGCAGCTGTTATGCAGTTTTCAGAACATTACCAGAGGTTTGCGGTCTCATTGTACAGGCCCTCATAGCTCTTGGCGGAGACATCCCAGCTGAAATCGCACTCCATGCAGTGATGCACGAGGTTCTTCCAGTTCTCCTTGTCATAGTAAGCATTCTGTGCATTGCAGCAAGCCACATACAGCTCGTGGGCATTGTAGCCCGCAAAGGTGAAGCCGTTGCCCTCACCCATGGTGCTGTCGTGGATGGAGTCGCGCAGACCGCCGGTCTCGCGGACGATGGGAGGCGTGCCGTAGCGGCAGGCCACCATCTGTGCCAGACCGCAGGGCTCGCTCTTGGAAGGCATGATGAAGGCATCTGCACCTGCGTAGATCTCCTGCGACAGGGCCGGCTCGAAGCCGATGTAGGTGCCAACGCGGCCCGGATGGCGTGCGCACAGGTCGGAGAAGAAGTTCTCGTACTGGCTCTCGCCGCTGCCCAGAATGACCAGCTCGATGCCGCGATCCACCAGACCATCGGCGATGCTCTGCACCAGATCAAAGCCCTTCATGCCGACCATGCGGCTGACCATGGCAAAGACGGGGCTGCCGTCCTTGTTCAGGCCGAACTTATCCTGCAGGGCTTCCTTGCACTTTGCCTTGCCCTCTTCAAAGTTGGTGATGTCATAGTTGAAGGGGATGTTCTTATCCGTAGCGGGATCGTTGGAATCGGTATCGATGCCGTTCAGGATGCCGCACAGCTTGTACTGCTTCTCGCGCAGCAGAGCGTCCAGACCATAGCTGAACCACGGGTCGAGGATCTCCATGGCATAGGTGGGGCTGACAGTGGTGATCTTATCGGCAGTCTCGAAAGCACCCTTCATGAAGTTTGCGCAGCCGTCGTACTCTACGATGTGCTGGTCGCGGCGGCCGATGCCGCAGGTGTCCTCCAGAATGTCGGTGCCGTACTTGCCCTGATAAGCAATATTATGGATGGTGAAGATGGTCTTGATGCGGTTGAACTTATCCAGATGGCGATAGTACAGGTTCAGGTACACCGGCACCAGAGCGGTCTGCCAGTCGTTGCAGTTGATGATATCGGGGGTGAAGTCGATGTAGAACAGGGTCTCCAGCACAGCGCGGGAGAAGAAGGCGAAGCGCTCGCCGTCATCGTAGAAGCCGTACAGGCCGCGGCGCTTGAAGTAATACTCGTTGTCCAGGAAGTAGTAGGTCACGCCGTTCCGCTCGGTCTTGAACAGGCCGCAGTACTGGCTGCGCCAGCCCACGGGGACGGAATAATTGGTCACGTACTCCAGCGTATCACGGAACTTCAAATCGCCGTACAGGGGCATAATGACGCGGGCATCCACGCCGTCCTTGACCAGAGCCTTGGGCAGGGCACCCGCAACGTCGGCCAGACCGCCGGACTTTGCAAAAGGGGCAGCTTCCGAAGCAGCATACAGGATTCTCATAGGATCGCTCCTTTCATATAGTGGGATATTTTCGTTCTCCCCCACCGCCCTTGCAGGCAGCACGAACCATTTTTACAAAAGAGCAGGCGGGGGCACACAGATGCCCCCGCCCCTCTCAAGAGGGGCTACCGGGGAGGAAGCCGCCCCTATGGATAACTCAGTAAAATCAGACGGTGTGCTTCTTCTGCACGTACACCGGGAAGCTCTCGGTGCCGGACAGCTTCTTGCCGGCGGTGATCTTCACGTTCTTATCGGTAACAACGCAGTCCAGCTCGGCATTGGCTTCCACAACGGTGTCCTGCATGAGCACGCAGTTCTTGACGACGGCCCCCTTCTTGACCTTGACGCCGCGGAACAGCACACAGTTCTCCACCGTGCCCTCGATCACGCAGCCGTCGGCCAGAATGGAGTCGGTCACCTTGCAGCCCGGCACATAGCGGGTGGGGTTGTCGTCGCGGATCTTGGTGTAGACCGGGCTCTTCTTGGGGAACAGCTTTTCCAGATTCTCGTCATCGGTCAGCTTGAGGTTCTCGTCGAAGTAGCTCTTCATGTCACAGACATGTGCCACATAGCCGGTGTACTCCAGAGCGTGGATGTTCAGGATGTTGACATTGTGGGCCAGAATATCGCGCTCGAAGTAGATCAGGCCGCGGGAGGTCGCATCCCGGACCAGCTTGAGCAGGGTCTCGCGCTCCAGAACATAGATGTTCAGGTCAAGGTTCTGCACGCCGGGGCGGTAATCGTTGAACAGCAGCTCGGTCACACGGCCGTCGGCATCAACGGTCAGGGTGTAGTTGTCATTCTTGCGGCCCTCGGGGATCTCGGTCTTCTGGTAAGCGACGGTCACATCGGCACCGCTTGCCTGATGAGCAGCCAGCAGAGCGTTGAAGTCGTAGTTCAGGGCAACGTTGGCATCGCTCATGACCACGTACTTTTCCTTCTGGTTCTCCAGGAAGTTCATGATGGAGCCCAGAGCTTCCACACGGCCGGAATAGATGCGCACGCCCTTCTCAGCGAAAGGCGGCACGATGTTCAGGCCGCCGTGACGGCGGGCCATATCCCACTCACGGCCGGTGCCCAGATGATCCATCAGGGAGTGGTAGTTCTTGCGCACCACGATGGAGACATTGGAGATACCGCAGTTTGCCATGCTGGACAGAACAAAGTCCACCATACGGTAGCGGCCCGCGAAGGGGATCGAAGCCATTGCGCGCTCGGTCACCAGCTCGGGGACGGTATTATCATAACTGTTGGGGAAAATAATACCCAACGCATTGGTGTTCTGGCTCAGCATACTTCCATACCCTCCTTGACGGATTCAAAGACTTTGGCACCTTCCTTGACGGTTGCGCCTGCGCCGACGGTCAGGCCGGTGCCCACATGGGCAATGGGGCCATCGCCGCCCACTCGTGCACCTGCACCGACCACAACATCCTCCGCCAGGATGCAGCGCTTGACAACAGCACCAGCCTTGACCACAACGCCGTCCATCAGGACTGCGTCCTCAACGGTAGCGCCCTCTTCCACAACAACGCCTGCGCTCAGCACAGAGTGATGCACATTTCCGTAGATCTTGCAGCCCTCGGTGACGAGGGAATCCTGCACCACAGCGCGGGGGCCGATCTTCTGCGGAGGCAGGACCGGGTTGCGGCTGTAGATCTTCCACTTCTCGTCGAAGATATCGATGCCGGAGTTTTCGGGATCCAGCACTTCCATGTTGGCTTCCCACAGGCTGTCGATCGTGCCCACGTCACGCCAGTAGCCGGCAAAGCGGTAGGCGTACATCTTGCGGCCGTCGCGCAGCAGGGCGGGGATGATGTTCATGCCAAAATCGTTCTTGGAGTTGGGGTCTGCTTCGTCCTCTTCCAGATACTTCTTCAGCACATCCCAGTTGAAGATGTAGATGCCCATGGAAGCCAGATTGGACTTGGGTACCGGGGGCTTCTCCTGGAACTCGGTGATGCGGTCGTTCTCGTCAGCCACCATCAGGCCGAAGCGGGAGGCTTCCTTCCAGTCCACTTCCATAACAGCCACAGAGAACTCTGCGCCCTTTTCCTTGTGGAAGCGCAGGAAGTCGGCATAGTCCTGCTTGCAGATCTGGTCGCCGGACAGGATGATGACGTACTCCGGGTCATAGCTGTCGATGAAGCTGATGTTCTGGTAGATGGCGTTTGCAGTGCCCTTGTACCAGTCGGTGCCCTTTGCCTGCTCGTAGGGCGGCAGGGTGTGCACGCCGCCGTGCAGACGATCCAGATCCCAGGGCTGGCCGTTGCCGATGTACTCGTTCAGCTTCTGGGGCTGATACTGGGTCGCGATGCCAACGGTGTCGATGTTGGAGTTCACGCAGTTGGACAGCGGGAAGTCCACGATGCGGTACTTACCGCCGAAGGACACTGCGGGTTTTGCCGTTTTCTGTGTCAGCGCGTACAAGCGCGAGCCACGTCCACCGGCAAGGATCATTGCCACAATTTCTTTTGCCATAGCTTTATTCTCCCCTTTAACATTAACATTTCCGTTGTTCGGAAATGAGCGTCAACATGTGCGGTATGGGTCGGCCGAAGAGCCGGGTCATTCCTTGGGCTCCTTCGGTTTGCGGGTGCTTTTTGCGGGTGCTTTTTCCGCCTTGGGTTCTGCCTCTGCCTTGGGCTTGCGGGCGCGCTTTTTGGGTGCTTCCTCGGCCTTTTCCGGCTCAACCTTTGCCTTGCGGGCGGTCTTTTTCACCGGTTTTTCCTCTGCAGCGGCAGCTTCTGCCTTGGGCTTGCGGCCCGGCTTCTTTACCACCTTTGCTGCAGCTTTCTCCGCAGCGGTCTTTGCCTTTTTGGCTGCGGTCTTTTTTCCCGCCTTATCGGTCTTGTCCGCTGCGGCCTTGCGGGTGCGCTTGGTGGGCACTTCAAAATACAGGGTGCTCATGGGCGGCAGGGTGATGGTGATGCTCTGCTCAAAGCCGTGCATCGGCTTTTTGTGGGTGCGCACGGCCTTGTTGTGGACTGCGCCGGAACCGCCGAACTCTGCATCGTCGCTGTTCAGGATCTCCTTGTAGGAGCCTGCCACCGGTGCGCCCAGCGTGTAGCCCTCGCGCAGGACGGGGTTGAAGTTGCACACCACAAGGATCTGCTTGCCGGAAGTGTCCTTGCGCAGGAAGGCGATGACGCTCTGCTGCGAGTCATCCGGCACGATCCACTGGAAACCCTCCCAGCTGTAATCCACCTGCCAGAAGGCGGGATGCTCCTTGTAGAAGGCGTTCAGGGTCTTGACGTAGGTCTGCAGCTCGGTGTGCTTATCGTAGCCCAGCAGCATCCAGTCCAGCGGCTTTGTCTCGTTCCACTCGGCGAACTGGCCGAACTCCTGACCCATGAACAGCAGCTTCTTGCCCGGGTGGGCCATCATGTAGCCAAAGAAGGTGCGCAGGTTTGCAAACTTGGCGTCGTACTCGCCGGGCATCTTGTTGATCAGGCTGCCCTTGCCGTGCACCACCTCATCGTGGCTGATGGGCAGCACAAAGTTCTCGCTGAAGGCGTAGAAGAAGCTGAAGGTGACCTTGTTGTGGTTGCCGGAACGGAAGAGCGGGTCAGTCTTCATGTAGCTGAGCATATCGTTCATCCAGCCCATGTTCCACTTGAAGTTGAAGCCAAGGCCGCCGTCCGAAGCAGGCTTTGTGACCATGGGCCATGCAGTGGATTCTTCCGCGATCATGTACTTGTGGGGGTGACGGCCCAGCACGGTGTCGTTCAGCTTGCGCAGGAAAGCAACAGCCTCCAGATTTTCCTTGCCGCCGTTCTTGTTCGGCTCCCACTCGCCCTGCTTGCGGTTATAGTCCAGATACAGCATGGATGCCACCGCGTCCACGCGCAGACCGTCGATATGGTACTGCTCCAGCCAATACAGTGCGCTGGAGATCAGGAAGCTCTGCACCTCGCTGCGGCCGAAGTCGAACACCATGGTGCCCCACTCCTTATGTTCGCCGCGCTTCGGATTCGGGTCCTCGTAGCAGGCTTCGCCATCAAAGTTGTACAGGCCGAACTGATCCTTCGGGAAGTGAGCAGGCACCCAGTCCATGATCACACCAATGCCGGCGGCATGGAGCTTATCCACAAAGGCCATCAGGTCCTTGGGGGTGCCGTAGCGGCTGGTGGGTGCAAAATAGCCGGTGACCTGATAGCCCCAGCTGCCGTCAAACGGATATTCCATGACCGGCAGCAGTTCCACATGGGTATAGCCCATCTCTGTGATATACGGGATCAGCTCGTCTGCCAGCTCGGAATAGTTATAGGGCTTGCCGCCCTCCTTCATCTTCCAGCTGCCGGCGTGCATCTCGTAAATATTCATCGGGCTGTTGATCACATCAGCCTTTTTCTGTGCTGCCTGCCATGCATCATCGTGCCACGCAAAACCACTGATATCGTAGACCTTGCTGCCGTTGGACGGGCGGGTCTCGGCGTGGAACGCATAGGGATCGGCCTTATAGACCAGATCACCTGCGCGGGTGGTCACGCAGTATTTATAAACATCATATTCCTTCATGCCCGGGATGAACAATTCCCATACGGAATCGCCATCCACCTTGCGCATCGGGTGGCTGCCCGGCTTCCAGCTGTTAAAGTCGCCCACCACGCTGATGGCTACAGCATGGGGTGCCCACACGCGGAACACCACACCTGCTTCACCGGCACGCGTTTCCATGTGTGCGCCAAAGTAGCGGTATGCTTCACAGTTATTGCCCTGTTTGAACAAATACACCGGCAGGTCCGATGCATTGCTCTGAATCTTCTCCTCGGTCGGTTTCATAGACTGCTCCTCCCCGTACAGATGCACAAAGCGCACCTGTAGCTTTTTACCCTTTTATATTAAAGAATTTCGGTCTGTTTTTCAAGAGTTTCGCCGCATTTTACTGTAAAATTTACCATAATCTTTTCATTGATATTTTTCTCTTATATACATACCCGCTAAATTTTTACAAATTTTATGGTGAATCCTGCCAATCTGACAATAAAAAAGAGCCTCTGCGCACCCTCCCAAAGGGAAGGTGTACAGAAGCTCTCTGTTTCTGTTGAAAATTTTCAGTTCCGGTTTCCCCGGTTCTTTTCAGCCTGCTCAGTCCACCACGTAGACGTTCACCTGAATGGCTCCATTGATCACGCTCTCGGCGTAGGTCTCGTAGAACAGGTCCACAAGGATCTGGCCCTTCTGCACGGCAATGCCGGTATCGGTAGCCACCGCATAGCCGTACACGAACTTGCCGTCGGTGGAGGTGATATACAGCTTGGTGCCGTAGGGGATCACATCCGGGTCCACAGCCACAGTGCCGTAGCCCAGACCCAGACCGGAAGAACCCTTGCCGGTCTTGGAATAGTAGCCGGTGGCCTTTCCGGTGAGCACCTTGCTGTAAGAGGCGGGTGCATTGGTGGTGCCGTCCGGGCCGGTCAGCGGGGAGACCGGCGCGCCTGCGCCATAGGTCTTTACGATGTGGTTGGTCGGCTCCACAGTGGTGGTGGAATCCACCACGATGCTGTTTTCCAGCTCGCCGTCCACATAGCGGTCGCGGGTGGTGATAGTCTGCTGGCCTTCCGCACCATGGCGCACCGTGGTGGCGCGGCCGGTGTTGCGGAAATACAGGCTGGTGTAGACGTACTCGGTATCGTAGGGGATGGCCTGCGTCTCCACACGGTCGGTGTAGTCCACGCGGTGCACCGTGATGGTGGAACCTGCGCTCACCAGCTGGTCCAGAGCAGGCTCGGTGTAGTCGTCACCCTCCAGGGTGATACCGGCACGCTTCAGGGCATCCGCCACGGTGCCGAACACCATTTTGACGGGGTACTCCTGACCGTCGGCAGTGATGCTGACGGAGAATGCGCGCTCAATGTTCAGGGCGGCAAGATTGCCGCTGTAGGCCGTGTAATAGACCTGATCGCCCTCTTCGGACTGGATGCCGGAAAGGTTCATAACCTGTGCAGGGTCGGTCTCGGAGGTAAGGATCACCTGCCGGGCACCATTGGAGTCTGTGACGTAGGTCAGCCGCAGATTCGCAGCGGTCACACTGAGTGTAGCCACAAGGCACACGACCATGACACAAAACGCCAGCACACGGGGAGAGACTGCATGCTTGCAGTCAGACAATGCTTTCTTCAATTTTACGGAAGCGATACGAGACAACTCCTCTCTTTTCAAAATTGGCTGCGGCTGCGGACATGTTTTTCATGCCCCGGCCGCCCAGACTGCGGGGCGGGCAGAAGCCATCTGGCCCCACAATCAAATACGATGCCCTCTTTTTGGTAAAATCGAGCATCGTATACAATTTGGACTCCGCTGCGGAGGGTGCAGTTACCCTCCCGGCCCGGACCCCATCTGCCCGCGCCGCGCCGTATATAAGACGGCTTTTTACTTCATCCAGATAAATTTTAAACGCTGCAACGTCTGTTGGTTCCGTTGAGCGGCTCTTATTTTACCAGTCCAATGGCCATTTGTCAAATCACCTTCTCATACTTTGTTAGTTTTTTGACGTTATTTTTTGTGCAACTTTAACATTGTTTTCTCCAAAATATTGTTTTTTCGGTTATTTCCTTCCGATTTTCGACCTGTTTTCTGGGGTGTTTTGTTCACGAATTTTTAACATTTATTTTGGATTTTTCGCACCGGAAACTGCACTTTTGGGCTCGTTTTCCCATGCGGCGAGCGGCCAAAAATCGCTGGTTTTCCGTACGAAGCCACCTCTTTTTCATCCCATTTTTCACCCACAAAGAACTGTGCGAATTACCCATGAAAAGCGCTTTCCGGCAAAATGCCGAAGCACAGAAATTTGTGCAGCAAAAGACCACACTGGCAGCTGCCGGGCAGCGGCTGTACAATCAAACAAAAAACAGAAAGGAAGGTTTTCAAGTGAACATCAAGATCATTCAAAGGCAGTGCGGCGGCACCGAATTTCTGTCCCAGCCGCAC
>ERZ1027240.799-NODE-799-length-11833-cov-5.750722_pt1 | contig 11833 bp, 8 predicted proteins | sample MGYA00519263_ERZ1027240 | MGnify/ENA primary metagenome ERZ1027240 (study PRJEB26926, sample SAMN06164633) | human gut metagenome | biome: ENVO:00009003; feature: ENVO:2100002; material: ENVO:00002003 | host: Homo sapiens | place: USA | collected 2012 ... | reverse complement strand
TCTACACTTCTAGCTTCGTCGGCAGCGTCAGATGTGTATAAGAGACAGTTACAAGATATTTTGTTGAGGAGCTGCCGGAGGCAAATATGCAGAGCAGATTTACTGCGTGCTGTATGTTGCGCCTTTTTGCTGATAAGACAGATATTAAGGATAGAGTTCTTTATCTGGATACTGATGTGTTGTGCAGGAAGGATTTCAGGGATTTTTATTATCAGAATATGGATGGCATAGAGATTGCGGGAGTTTCTGATTATTATGGCAGATGGCTTTTCGGTGATGGTTACATTAATTCCGGAGTAATGCTTATGAATATGAGGATGATAAGACAGAACGGGCTTCTGGAGAAATGTCGTGAACAGTGCATAAGAAAGGAAATGTTTATGCCTGACCAGACGGCTGTTAATACATTTGCAACAAGAGTTAATCTGTGCGGACGAAAGTTTAATGACCAGAGGAGGCTGCATGACAACACTGTTTTTCAGCATTTTACAACTACCTTCCGGGTGTTTCCGGTGATAAGGACTGTTTCAGTCAAGCCGTGGGAGATTGATAAAATGCATAATATACTTGGGCTTCATGAATATGATGAGCTTCTGGATTCTTATAACAGGGAGCATGAAGAGTACATGGCAGTTTCACGTATTCCTGTGTTTTTCTCGATTAATGAACAGTACGCACCATATCTGGCAGTGTGCCTTAAATCGCTGGCTGTACATGTGGCTTGTGATGAGCGTTACCGCATTATTGTTATGTGCGATAATGTGAAGAATATTACGATGATTCAGCTTCGTAATGTGATAAAGGATTATGAAAACATAGATATTGAATTCGTTGATATAAGAAAGAAAATGTACGAATATTCTGAAAGCTTTGGACAGACAGTTACTGACAGACAGGAAAACAGGCTTTATTCAGGCGAGTTTACACTGACGATATATTTCAGGTTATTTATTGCAGAGCTTTTTCCAGAGCTTAATAAAGCTGTGTATATTGACTCTGATACCGTAATAAATGATGACATTGCAAAGCTTTATTCAGTTGATATGGGAGATGCAATGTTTGGTGCAGTAAGAGATACATTTGCAGGAAAGAATACAATACTGGCTCATTACATTGAAAATGTAGTGGGAATAGAGCGGAATGAATATGTCAATTCAGGAGTGCTTCTTATGAATCTTGATAAGATAAGACAGGCTCATCTGGCAGACAGATTCTTAAAGCTTATGGCTGAATATCACTTTGACAGTGTTGCACCTGACCAGGATTATATTAATGCTATGTGTGCAAAAGAAATATATTTTCTTGATAAGGAATGGAATGTTATGCCTAACAAAGGCGGGGAGTATATAGCAAGACCGAAGCTGATACATTATAACCTGTTTGACAAGCCGTGGCATTACAGCGAGATTCCGTATGAGGAGTATTTCTGGCAGTATGCGGCGGAGTCGGGATTTTATCTGTTGCTGATTAAACAGCGCAAGCAGTATGGGGATAATGAAAAGAAAGCTGACCGTGAGAATTTAAAGAAGCTTCTTGCAAGGGCTGAGAATATTGCGGACGGTGATGGGGTTAAGTTTTCTGATGTTGTGGGAAGCAGATTTGTTGTGGATAGTGGTTTCATGAAGGATAGCAGTGATGCTGCAAAATAAATTATGTCGGAGGATATATGATTGGTGATAGGGAGCAGGTCTATGAAAATATTAGGACGGCTGTAAGCCTTAATCAGTTGAATTCAAAGGTTGAGCCGGGAGACCCTAAGCTGTTACGCGAAGATAAAGAAGCATTACTAAGACATTATATTGATTACCGCACAGCATATGGTTTTTGTGTGAAGAAATATATTGCAGAAGCTATATTTCATGTCGGGACTTCTGCGGTGGGGCTTATAACACAAGTTGACGGACTTGAGAATCTTTCTGGAATCAGAGGTCCTGCGATTGTAACATGCAATCATTTCAGCCCGTTAGACCCTGCAATTGTCAGGTTTGCAATGAGAAAAGCTGGATTCAGAAGAATAAGTATTGTTAATCAAGATTCTAACCTTGCAATGAAAGGTTTTGTCGGGTATATGCAAAAATATGCCGACACAATGCCCGTAAGCAGCCTGAAATGGTTTATGGAGACTGAGTTTCCTAATCAGATTAAGAATGCACTTGATGAAAACAAACTTGTGCTTATATATCCTGAGCAGGAAATGTGGTTTAATTATCGGAAGCCCCGTCCATGCAAAAGAGGTGCATATCTGTATGCGGTAAAGTTTAATGTGCCGGTGATTTCACTGTTTGTTGAACAGCAGGTTAAAAGTACACATTTGCACACATTCAGGGTACATGTCCTGCCAGTAATATATCCGGACAGACAGCTTGATGAAAGGACAGCAAGTTTAAGAATGCAGCACACAGACTATGAGCAGAAATGTGCTGCATATGTCATGGCATATGGAAAGAAGCTGACTTACGATTTTGAAGAGGGCGATATTGTAGGAAGATAAAAGCATTTGACGCGGAAAGAATTGAAGTGTATATATATTTGAAGAAATTACAAAGATTGAGAGGAAAATGTATATGAAGATACATTCAGTGGCAGTACTTGGAGCAGGAGCAGTCGGCTCTTATGTTATATGGGGACTTTCAGAAAAGAAGGATATAAGTTTAAGCGTTATTGCAAAGGGCGAAAGAGCGGAAAGACTTAAGGCAGAAGGCTGTCTGATTAATGGAAAGACATACCACCCGGAGGTATTGACCCCAGAGGAAGCAAAAGGTGTTGACCTTCTTGTTGTATCATTAAAATACGGCGCACTTGCAGGTGCATTAGATGATATTAGGGAAGCCGTCGGTGAGAATACAATTGTCATGAGTCTTATGAATGGTGTTGACAGTGAAGAGATAATGTCTACCAAGATAGATAAATCACATATCATTTATTCACTTATAAAGGTGGCGTCACACCGCGAAGGTAAGGAATATGTGTTCAATCCTGAGACTACAATAGGCATTATATATGGAGAGGAAACTGCACCATTTGAGAGTGAGAGAGTTGCGGCAATAAGAGATTTATTTGATGGAACAGGACTTAATTACAGAGTGACTGAACATATCAAAGAAGAGATATGGAGCAAGTATAGACTTAATATCTGTAACAATCTTCCACAGGCTATTATTGGAGCAGGTGTTGGCTGTTATACTGACAGTGAGCATATGAAAGCAATCAGCGAAGGATTACGTAAGGAGGTTGAAGCAGTAGCTCTTGCCAAAGGCATTGATATGAGCAGGTGTGCAGATAACTCAAGCCGAGGAAGCGCTGTTCCGCCAACAGCAAGATATTCAACACTGCAGGATATTGACGCGGGCAGACACACAGAGATAGATATGTTCTCCGGCGCAATGATGCGCATGGGGAAAGAACTTGGAATTGATACACCATATAATGAATATACATATCACATCATCAAGGCACTTGAAGAGAAGAATGATGGCATGTTTGATTATGATGAGAATAGTGAGGCTGTGACTTATTCTAAGTAGTGGCAGACGGATTTAGCAGGCATGTGGGGTACAAGACAGAAAATATAAGATATTAATCATGGCGCAGCCTTTTTAAGGGCTGCGCTTATTGCTTCTATAAAGACGGAATATGTATATCTGTTGGCTGAATCATAGGTTATGTTGGTTGTGCCGGCTTCCATGACTTTAGCAGCAACTTCATCAAATGAAGTTGTGAGCTTAGGGTACATAGTTGTGATTGATTCAGAAAGATTAACAAGCTCAATGCTGTTAATGTTAGAGGAATCAACTGTGACCTGGATATCAACGGGGTTGCCGTCTAACAGAATAGAGGCGGTATATACTCCGGGGCAGAATTTAGGAGCGTCGGCATTATCAAGGGGTGTCTCAATATTAGAAGAAGCAGAAGCATTTACAGTGCTGCTCTTAGGTTTAGTGGTATTCCTGGAATTATCAGAACTATTGCTGCCAAGACGGATAACAGCGAATATAATAAAAGCTATTATAATAGCAGCGATAACCGCTCCAATAAGGAGCTTTTTAAATGGAATAACAACAATTTTAGTCTGACTCATCACAAAGAAACCTGCCCTTCATATTCATTATTACAAAATATATGGTATGGAGTGGGAGATTATGATTAAAATGTGGTATATTAAATACAAATGTATTGGATAGTGTAAAATGGCACATTAAATTAATGCATAGCTTGAAAAACCTACTAAATTGTTAAATATGATGAAATGGTAGGTTTATGAAGAGGTGAATGATTATGAACAGTAAATTTATCAAAACATTTGCAGTAATAGTGATTATAGCGGCAGGCATGACAGCGTGTGGACAAAAGAAAAATGTCATAACAGATGATGTATCAGAAAAAGAGATGACGAACATACAGGAGACTGCATCACAGGAAGTGACAGCACAGGAAATTATAACACAGGAGATTACAACCGAAAAAGAACCGGAAGATGACGAATATGTTCTTGTAAATAAATACATACCTGATATATATGTCGAATTGATGTATGCAACAGACAATAACTTTACAGGTGTCAGAATATATGATTTCACAGACGCATACCTTCGATACGGAACAGTTAAGAAGCTTGCAAATGTGCAGAAAGAACTGAAAGAACAGGGGTACAGCTTAAAGATTTGGGATGCATACAGACCGTTTGAGGCACAGCAGAAATTATGGGAAGTATATCCGGACCCTAACTATGTGGCAAATCCGGCTAACGGAATGAAAAAGCATAATCTTGGAGGAACAGTGGATATTACAATGGTTGCTGCTGATGGAACTGTTATATCAATGCCGACAGAATTTGATGATTTTTCTTTGAAAGCAGATAGGAATTATTCAGATATAGACAATGAAGAGGCTGTGAAAAATGTGATGATTCTACAGAATGCTATGGAAAATAACGGATTTACAGGCTATCAGGGAGAATGGTGGGATTATTCAGATACGGTGGTATATGAAGCGGTTGATTTCGAACCATGATGAGACATGATATGAAAAGGTGCATTATGGTAAAGCAAATGATGGTAAAGTCTATTATAAGAAAGATTAGGGGAGTAACACATGTCATTACAATTAATTCTGGGAAGCTCAGGTGCGGGTAAATCGCACTATCTGTATACGCATATAATTGAAGAGTCAATGAAGAATCCTGAAAGGAATTATATAGTTGTTGTGCCTGAGCAGTACACTATGGCAATTCAGAAAAGACTGGTGTCTATGCATCCAAGAAAAGGAATACTTAATATAGATGTTGTGAGCTTTGAAAGGCTTGCGTATAAAGTATTTGAGGAAGTGGGTGAGGATAATCTTGAAGTCCTTGATGATACAGGAAAGAATCTGATTATTAAAAGAGTTTTAGAGCAGAACAAGGACAGATTAAAATATTTTGGAAGTAATCTGTCTAATACAGGATTTGTGTCAGAGATGAAGTCTGTTATATCGGAGATGCTTCAGTATGATATCAAGCCGGATGTTATGCAGGATGCGGCAGGTGCAGCATACAGTGATTCAGAGGGAAGTGCAGCACTTCAGTATAAGCTTGATGATATAGTACTTGTATATAACGCATTTGCAGAGTACATAGACAAGAATTATATAACTAAAGAAGAAATACTGGATAAATTATGCAGCAAGGTTACAGAGTCAGAGAGAATAAAGAATTGCGAGATAGTATTTGACGGATTCACAGGCTTTACCCCGGTTCAGTACAATTTAATGACAATTCTTTTATCAATGTGTCCGAAGATATATGTTTCTCTGACAATTGATGCATCTGAGCGTGAAAATTCAGTAAGAGGCAGGGAAGAACTTTTTTTCATGAGTAAGGACTGCGTATCAAAGCTTTATAAGATATGTGATGAAGAACATGTGAAAGTCCTTGAACCTGTGTATATTGCAGGAAAAGCAGTACCGGGAAAGAATGTAATTGTAAATGTTAATTCAAGATTTAAGAATTCAGAAGAACTGGATTTCCTGGAACAGAATCTTTTCAGAAACAATTCGGGAAGATTTAACCAGAAGACTGACAACATAGTTATATATGAGGGAGCTGTTGCCAAGGAAGAATTAACATTTGCAGCAGGAGAAATAATAAGACTTACAAGACTGTGTGGATACAGATATAACGAGATTGCGATAGTTACTGCGGACATGGATGGCTATGGCAAACTGGCGGCTAATATATTAAAGCAGAACGATATACCATATTTCTTAGATTACAAGCGCCATGTGACGGACAATCCATTTATTGCGGCAATTAACGGTGCACTTGGAATAATAGAGAATAATTACAGCTATGACAGCATATTAGGATTCCTAAGAACCGGAATGAGCGGAATGGAGCGCGAAGATATTGATCTGTTAGACAATTACTGTGTTGCAGTTGGAATCAGAGGCAGGGGAAAATGGCATGAACCATGGATAAGAAAGTTCAGGGGAACAGTCAATAATACTGACCTTGAGAAGCTTAATTCACTAAGAACAATGATAACAGATATGTTGGATCCATTGGAAGAAGTGCTTAAGTCAAAGGAATCTAATGTTGCAGATATGGTAAAGGCTCTTTACGAATTCCTTGTGAGTGAAGATATGGAGCAGAAGGTAAGTGTGCTTAATGACAGCAAGTACACTGGTGATGAATATGCGCAGTTATATAAGAAAGTTATAGAAGTATTAGATAAAATGTATGCCCTTCTTGGAAGCGAGAAGGTTGGTATTAAAGAATTTAACAAGATACTTGCGTCAGGATTTCAGGAGATTAAGATAGGACTTATTCCGCAGACCAATGACTGCGTTGTTATCGGAGATATAGAAAGAACCCGTCTTGACAATATCAAGGTCATGTTCTTTGTCGGAATCAATGACGGCAATGTACCTAAGAAGGCTGATTCAAGAAGCGTTCTGTCAGAAAGCGACAGGGAGTATCTTGAGGATAAGGGAATAGTTATGTCAGCTTCCGTGAGGGAGAAAGCATTTACACAGAGATTCTATCTGTATCTTATTATGACAAAGAGTGCGGAGAAGCTTTACATGTCATATGCGGTAAAAAACAGCGAGGGTGCGGCGCTGATACCTTCATATATTATAAGAAGCATGAGAAAAATGTTTTCACATTGCCTTAAGTTATCTTACAAAGACACGGCACAGCAGAATTCATATGTGACAATACCGCGGGCGGCTAACAGCTTTGATAATACTGAAATTGCTGCAAATGTAGATGAGGATATTATTGATTCACTTACTGGCGGCAGGCTTGTCGGAAGCGTCACATCTTTTGAGAACTTTGCAGAGTGTCCGCTGAGGTATTACTTAAGATATGGAGTTGATTTGAAGGAAAGGGAAGAATTCACATTTTCACCAGTAAACTTTGGCGTCGTACTGCATGCGGTTATCCGTGAGGTGTGCGACGAAATCAAGAAAAACGGTGAGTCGTACTATCTGATATCAGAGGAGAAGCGCCGCGAGATGGTAAAAAGAAGTGTCGCTGCAATTACTGACATATACCAGAACAGTATCCTTAAGGATTCAAGCCGTAATTCATTCATGATTAAGCGGATGGAAGACCTTGCAGACCGCACTGTATGGGCGATGGGTGAACAGTTAAAATGTGGTGATTTCGTGCCATTTGTATTCGAGCATAAGTTCAATATGGAAGTCGGGGACGGAGACAGAAAGCAGCTTATGAGCGGAACAATTGACCGCGTTGACATATGCGAAAACGGCACAGATGTATATGTAAGAATTATCGATTACAAGACAGGAAAGAAGGATTTCAACATAGTAAAGACCTACTACGGAATTGATATCCAGCTTATGGTCTACATGGAAGCGGCAATGAAGCTTGTGGCGAAGATGCGTCCGGGTAAAAATGTGATTCCTGCCGGAGTGTTCTACTACAACATAAGTGACCCGATTGTATCTGCGACAACAGAGAGTGCAGAAGAGATAGAGGATAAGATTAAGGGTGAACTGCGTCTTAAAGGAATGGTTAATTCGGATAAGGATATTGCCGAGAAGATGGACAATACCGAGGGTACATCACTTAATATTCCGGTTAGCAGAAAGGCTGACGGCGGATTTGACTCACGAAGAAGCAAGGTGATGAATACAGAGCAGTTTAATATGCTTGGAAGATTCGTTGATGTAAGAGCCATTGATACCGCGGACAGAATTGTAGGTGGTGATATCAGGAGAAGTCCTTATAAAGACGGACAGTTTTCAAGCTGTGACAGATGTCCTTATGGGGCGGTGTGCGGATTTTCAGTGGATTTGCCAGGCTGCAATTACAGAAAATTAAAGAAATTCGATGATGAAGTATTATGGAATAATATAAAGGAAGGGGTTGATGAGAATGGAAAGAAAATGGACACCGGCGCAGAAGAACGCGATTGATACAAGAGACTGTAATGTGCTGGTTTCGGCGGCTGCCGGTTCAGGAAAGACTGCTGTTCTGGTAGAGCGAATTATTTCCATGATTACAGACCCTGACAAGAATATAGATATAGACAGGCTGGTTGTTGTTACATTTACAAAGGCGGCAGCAGCCCAGATGAAAGACAAGATAAGAAAAGCACTTGATTCAATGCTTGACGAGAATCCGGGGGATGTGAACCTTTTAAGACAGATAACACTGCTTAACAACGCACAGATAACAACGATAGACAGTTTCTGTCTATGGATAATCAGAAATCATTTTCCAGAGGTTAATCTGGACCCGGGGTTCAGGATAATGGACGAGGGTGAGAAGAAGCTTATTGAAAATGATGTGTTAGAAGATGTGCTTGAGGAATTCTATGCCGAAGCAGATGAAGAATTCTTTAATCTTGTTGATGCATTTGGCATGGGACGGGACGATTCAGGGCTTGTGAGCATTATAGATAAAATATACCGTTTTTCAAGAAGCAATCCGTGGATTGATGAGTGGTTTGACGAGTGCATGTTAGTTTATGATGATGAGACTTACGATAATCCTGCAATTAAGGAGCTGTATGATTCAATTAAAAATGCACTTTTCGATTACCGTGATAAATACAACAGATTAGTAGATATCTGTTCTGAGCCGGCAGGACCTGCAGCATATACAGGTGCTTTGCAGTCTGACCTGCTTGGAATTAATGAGATGATTAATTCACAGGATTTTGGAGAGCTTGGCAGAAGGATAAGAATATTTTCATTTGAAGCCCTGTCAAGAAAGAAGGATGCAGGAGCAGACCCGGATATTAAAGAATATGTCAAGGGGCAGCGAAAGTTGTTTAAAGATTACATAGGACGGCTTAATGATAAGATATTCTTGAAAGATGATGAGGGAATATTTGCAGACATGCAGGGGGCAAGCATCCAGATACGGACTTTACTTAAAGTGGCAAAGGTGTATGCCAAGCGTGTTTCAGAGGTGAAGCGAGAGAAGGGCATAATTGATTTTAATGACATGGAACATCTTGCACTTTCAATACTTGTAAAGAAAGAAGATGGAAAGTTTGTATACACAGAGACTGCCGACAAGCTTGCGAACAGATTTGAAGAGATACTGATAGACGAGTATCAGGATTCCAATCAGCTGCAGGAGGTTATTCTTAATGCGGTGTCGAAGACGAGACTGACAGGTGAGAATAACAATATATACATGGTTGGTGATGTAAAGCAGAGCATATACAAGTTCCGTCTTGCCTGCCCGGAGCTTTTCATAGAGAAGTACGATACATACGGCGAGACTGGCGATAATGTTAGAATTGAATTACAGAAGAATTTCCGAAGCCGGGAAAATGTACTTGAGTGTGCCAATGATGTGTTCAGTCATATCATGAATAAGAATTTTTCAGGAATCGGGTATGACGAATCTGTAAGGCTTAATGCTGGGTTTCCATATCCTGAATACAGTGACAGTAATTATGGTGATGAAGCCAACAAGAGTACAGATGTAATTCTTATATCTTCAGAGAATGAAGAAGAAGCTACGACAAGAGAGCTTGAGGCAGACAGGCTTGCAAAACTGATTGAGGAAATAGTTGCTTCTGGTGTAAATGTGTATGATTCAGATGAGAATATATACAGACCGGCAGAATACAGGGATATTGTAATTCTTACAAGGTCAGTTACAGGCTGGGCAGATACATTTGCAGATGCCCTGATGGACAGGGGGATACCGGCGTATACAGATTCGTCAACAGGATATTTCAGCGTGCGTGAGATACAGGTAATCTTAAGCATGCTTACAATAGTAGATAATCCGGTTCAGGAGATAAGCCTTGCGGCGGCAATGATGTCTTATTTTGGAGGATTTACGGCAGCAGAGCTTGGAATGGTGAGAAAGCTTGGCAGGGAGCATGCAGATAAGAATACACATAACAACCTGTATGAACATTTGAAAGCAGTTGCAGTGCTTGGCGGAGCAGATAAGATACAGGAGACGGATGTTAAGCAGCTGTCCGGCAAATGTGCATTATTCCTTGCAAAGCTCACAGAATACCGAGACAAGAGCAGTGTTGAGTCACTATATGATCTGTGCTGGGAGATGATATATGATTCAGGCTACTACGATTATGTGGGAACAATGCCTGCCGGAGTACAGAGACAGGCTAACTTAAATGTCTTGCTGGAAAGAGCAGCGGGATATGGAAAGTCAAGTTATTCAGGTCTGTTTAATTTCTTAAGATATATTGAAAGACTTAAGAAGTTTGACGAAGATTTTGCAGAGGGGGCTGCCAGCCTTGACAATGAGAATCTTGTAAGAATTATGAGTATCCATAAGAGTAAAGGTCTGGAATTTCCGATTGTAATACTTGCTGGGGCGCATAAGAGCATTAACTTTATGGACGCAACTGCGCCTGTGCTTGTAGACCAGAACTTAGGAATTGCAGTTGATTATGTTGACCTTGAAAGAAGAACGAAGACACCTACTATTATTAAAGGTGCTATGGCAAGAAGAATTGTAAGGGAGTCGATAGCTGAGGAAGAGAGACTTCTCTATGTTGCAATGACAAGAGCAAGAGAAAAACTCATAATTACCGGAGTTGTAAAAGATGCAGACAAGACACTTGATAAATACAGGGGAAGTGCAAAGCAACTTGCAGCAGATGGAATGTTGTCTTTCGCGGACAGTGAGAATATAAAGAACTATCTTGATATGATAATGCCAGTGTGTCTTATGGATTCAGATAAATTGAAAGGCAGCTTTAAAGTGATGGTTGATGCCGGAGAGGATTCTTGGGCTGATGTGGATGAATCCGGGGAGATGGCTGGTGAAGCGAATGCTGTTAGAATCGGGGGACTGGCTGATGAAATTATGGAAGCTGTGTCTTATCCTTTATTAGAGGAGCTTCCGGAGTATGTTCCTGATGATAACGCAGCCGGAAGGATGAAGCTGACGGTTTCGCAGCTTAAGGCTATGCAGGCGGATGATGATTCAGAGGAAAATGCTTACATGGATGAATCTGTGAAGACAGCACTTAAAAAGGAAGAATGTGATGAGACAAACAGCATAATTCCAAAGTTCATAAGCGGTGAGGAAGTTAAGCTTGCTGCTAATGAGCGTGGTAGCGCATATCACAGGGTTATGGAATGTCTTGACTATTCAGTGAGTGTGAACCTTGATGGAGTTAAAGCAGATATTAACAGAATGTTAGAAACAGGCAAGATGAATGAATTACAGGTGAAAAGTGTCAATCCGTGGGATATATATACATTTGTACAATCAGATACAGGCAGGAGAGTTGCAAATGCGGTGAACTGTGGCAGTGTCAGAAGAGAACAGCCTTTTGTCTGTCTCTTATACACATCTCCGAGCCCACGAGACCGAGGCTGATCT
>ERZ1027240.766-NODE-766-length-12221-cov-5.475670_pt1 | contig 12221 bp, 8 predicted proteins | sample MGYA00519263_ERZ1027240 | MGnify/ENA primary metagenome ERZ1027240 (study PRJEB26926, sample SAMN06164633) | human gut metagenome | biome: ENVO:00009003; feature: ENVO:2100002; material: ENVO:00002003 | host: Homo sapiens | place: USA | collected 2012 ... | reverse complement strand
TGATTGGTGTAGGTGTTGATGACCTTTTCATATTCCGGGCAGGCTTTGTTTTCCGCAAGCCAGTCCGCATGGATCATGCTGGTAAAGAATTTCTGCGGTGTAAAGTCTTCCAGCTCTAAGGTGTCCAGATTCAGGACGCCGTTTTCAAAGACAACATACTTGCTGATATCCGGCGGATAATCCACTTTGACAGCGTTTTGCTGCACATGGCTCAGCAATCGCTTTACGGTCTTGTCGTGTACGGAAAAACGTTTCCAAAGGTAAGCAGCTGCCTCACACAGTTCACGGAGAATACACTGCAGTTCTTGTTTAGACGGACACGGTTCAAAGTATTTTCCGTTGAAGAAATAGAGCCATCTGTCATGGTAGACGATGAGATGGAGCTTTTGTGTCAGTATCAATGAGAGGAGATTGATGATATATTCTTCGACCTCCTTTTCGTCACCCTCCTGTTCCTCTATTATCTTTTCCAAATCTCTTGCACATTTGTAAAAAATACATAATGTATCTATGCTGACGCTGTTGTTGCTGTCGTAGGCGTTGCGCTTCCATTCGGAAGGTGGGATCGCCTCATAGGGAATGCTCATTCTGTCCAGTTCTTCCATCTTCTTGTGGGTGTTGACTGTTTCGTTCATACTGATCAGATCCTTTCATTTTTTCAGAAGCGGCAAGCGATATGCTGCCGTCGCCTCTGTACAATCGGTATTATAGCACACTTTTGCAATGCCGTCTTACAAAACGCTCTTAATTTTTTGCAGGGGGAAAATTGCAGCGTTTTTCGTCAAAGCAAGGCACATCAATAAAGGGACGTTTGTGCAATTTCGGTTTGGCTTTCTTGAAATTGCGGTATGTTGTGCCGTGGAGAATGCCGGGGATCGCTTTCTGTCTGTTCTGGTTGTAGAACGTTCCCTTGATATAGCATTCGCCCGTTTCCAGCAGGGTCAGCGCCTGGGGATCGATATTGAGCAGCTTTGCCGCAGAGGCGGCGGTTCTGTCGTCCAGCGGGAAAAAGGCATGGATCGCTGCATTGTCCATGATCTCCCGGACCTGGGCGGACTTGGGCAGAAACTGGGTGGCAAAATTCAGACTCATGCGGTTCTTGCGGCTCTCCGTCAGAATCTTGGCGATGGGGCCTTTGGTGCTGAGGTTTTGCGTTCTGATCTCGTCGATGAATACGCTGAGCTGCTTCTCGCCGTGTGCCTGCTGATAGTAATACAGAGACATCAGCAGCATATCGATCAGACCAGAACCGCCATTAGAGCGTACCGCCTTGGTGGAAATGATAATAATATCCTTGCTCTCTTCGATCAGCTCGCCCCAGTCTCTGTCGTTTGCCTTGAAGTTCACAAAAAAGGAGAGCGTATCCGCCAGCTGATCTGCCAGATCATACGGGATCTGTTCACTTGTCAGCACCTCATACAGAGATGTCATATCCACATTGCCTTTCTGGATCATATCGCTGATGGCAGCATGCACAGCAGCCTGCTGCTTGCTGCCCATATTGGGGTTGTGAGATTCCACAATGGACTCGATTTTTCGGATGGTATCTTCCCCATTGCCGGAGTCGCCCAGTTTGAGCAGGTCAACGGGGATTCCGTCCTCTTCGATGCGGTGGAAGGTGATATGCTCGGCGATATACGCCTGAACCTTCTTCTCTGCCGTTTCACCGCAGCCTACAGACAGCTTTTCCAGTATCTCCTCTTCTGTAAAGGATTCACTGGTATCAAAGACAATAACGGGACGGTGCAGCTTTTGCAGGCTCACCATTCGTTCGGTGAGACAGTGTGTTTTGCCGGAACCGCTTTTTCCCAGTGCAAAGAAGTGCATATTATCCTTGCGTTTTTCGTCAAAGACCTGGTAGGAAACACCGCCGATGCGGTTTTCCGTGAGGGGAATAAAATGCTCCGGTGCAGGTGCTGTGCTGTACCATTCTGCATAGCGGCTTTCCTCGATCATGAGTTCCACGTCGGAATCCAGAATCCGGTCGCTTTTCAGGGCGATCAGAGCAGGCCGCAGGCTTCTGTGGTGGGAATACACCACCAGCGGATAACGGTTTTTCTTGGTGGCATGGAGATATTCGCACGCTTTCAGGCATTTCAGAATGCGGCAGGTGTTGTCGGCAGTTCTCATAGACGGAATCAGCACATTCTCTATCGCAGACTCTTCCAGGATCAGCAGCTTGTCCTTGACGATCAGCTGGTTTGTGCCTTCCTGGAAGTCCATTTCCTTGCTGTGCTGGAGGATCTTGAGCTTGCCGCTGCGAATGGCATCATTGAGCGCAGCAATAAAATGCTCTGACACCGCATCTTCTGAAGTGCCGGAAACTGTCTGAGAATCGTACAAAATGGAGTAGATCAATGGGGCGATAGGCTGACTGTCGAAATCGAGAATGCAGTCTATCACGCAAAAGTAAACGGTATCCAGTAATGCACCAGCCGTAATGATTTCTTTGCTTTTGCCTTGGAAATAGGGACTGTATTGCTCGAATTCAGAGTTGAAGATATCGATAAAGTTTTGTTTGAACCTATCTCGAAACAGTTCGTAGTTTTTACAGATGTAAGATGCTATGGTGTTTATGAGATAATTCAAATCATCACACATCTCCGCCTCTTCTTCCTTTGTCATAGCAGGGGCAAAATTTTCCGGCAGCGTCAGACAGATCTTTTTCTCCGGAGGGAGCAGGTATTGTGCATGGGTGGAGAAAATCGCAAGATTATGGGGCTGACAATCCATGCTGTCATTTTCCGTTAGGATGTGCTGCAACATTTCTGTTCTTTTTTTGTCATCGTCGATAATGCTGCGGTCGCTCAGGATAACGGTTTCATCCTTTGCGTGGAGCAGTTCCGTTTTCACAGCACTCTTGTTGGAACAGAGGGTCAGCGGCTTTGTGTCTCTGTTGAAAATCTGCATGAGGAGCGTCGCAAACCGTTCCGATGCGGCATCAGGTGCAGATATGGTCAGAATACGTTCCGTGCTGTATTTCTCTTCCCGGAAAAAAGAACTCAGCAGACCGCAGAGGGAAAAAACGAAGAGCATCATCTTTTTGTCCGTGTCAAGGTACTTTTCGCAGATTCCCTTTATACCGAGAGGGCGGTCTTTTGTACTGGGAAGAACTTTTTTGGTGAAATAGGGGGAGCAGTGTTTCAGCAGATTCATCCCAAACTGATTTCTGTTGCAGCAAAATTGAACAAGCGTACTTCCTTCTTTGCTTTTCACAAAAGAAAAGCCAGGATATTCTGAAATGTACAGAATACGTTTCTGAGCAAAATTGTTGATGCAGTGCGCAACATAATCGTTTGCCATAGCTTTGCTTTTGCACACCCATTGAAAAGATTCAAACAGAGGCAACAGATTCTTGCTTGCCAATTTGTCACGAGGAACGACCGCAGAATGGATGTTGTCGTCCATACTGGAATATAAGACATACAAAAGTTCTTTTCGGTATCCGTCTTTGTCGATATAGCAATGGTGAACACTGCGAATTCTTAACTTGCCGACTAGGGTTTGGTTTCCATGATCTATGCAAACTCCATAACCATCTATTTGACGTTCGCAAAACATCCGGGGCATTGTTTGTCGAACTTGTTTGAGTCGATCAATTTCTGCAAGCTGACATCGATTTTGATTCACGAAAAATTGGAGCGTATCCTGAAGGCTGACTTGTGTCTGATACATTTGATACTGTAGCTGATCCAGATATGGCGTGACGTTTTGCTGAAAATATTGCGTTAATGCAGGTGAGAGAGGGATGTTTGCGTTTGCAAGCGCCTGATTGACATCCGGAGTTATTTGCATATTTGGACTTCCGTTCATATAGGGGACCTCCTAAAAACTTTATTGAAATACATTTTACCTGGCACACGGCACAGGCGGTTCTGTATTTCCAAAAAGCATTATAGCACATCGGAAAATTTCATGCAGACAAAACGCTCTTATTTTTTTGCAGGCGCTCTGGGGGGAGGGGCGGAAAATATAAAACGGACAAAAAAACACCTGGCACATGGCACAGAAAAAAATCAAATTCCGTTTGTTTTTGTACCCCTTTTCTGAAATTGCCGCCGGAAAAGTTCCTGTTTGGGCGAAAATCAAACTTCTCCGATGCGTTTTTGGAAAAAGGGGAACAAAAATCCTCCGGATTTTTTTCGGAGGACGCTCTTGTGCCGTGTGCCGGGTAAAAATTATGCGGGTGAGGGAATTGGGGCTGTGCCGTGTGCCAGGTAAAAAAATTTTGGAAAAGAGATTTATAGTGCTGCCAGGCAAAGGAAAACCCCTCCGAGCGGCTTTGCCGCCCACCTCCTCCTTTCAGGGGAGGCTATAAGGAAGAAAATTGATTTTGTAGTTTTTTTCAAATCCTCTTTTCTTTCCCTGGGATATGTGGTATGATATAGATATCTTGTAAAACAAAAGGGGTTGCATCCGTATGGCATCGATGGAAGGACTTTATAATACCATAGCAGACATATGGGATTCTTATGATATGTACCGGCAGGAACACGCTGACCAATATGGCGAGGCAGAGGAAAGTCCAAGCACCATAGAACAGATCAAGCGGCATTTTTACTATGTCGAAAAGAACAAAGCCGGCGGCTTGATCCCAAAGATAAAAAGTAAGATCAACCTGGATCTGGAACTCAAAGAAACAGACAGTCCGGAGGAAAGGTCGGACAAGCTCTGGCTGCTGGAACAGATCTACGTTGCAGAAAAGATTGGCGTATACCGATATTCAGCGAAAAATGCCGAACTGCCGGAACGGGAGTTTTTGAGCCGATGCAAGGTTCTGGATATTATCGCAAACCCGAAAGGGATGTATATGTACGATAAATGCGGTGATTACAACAATGCCATTATGGATGCGTTTGACATAGTATACACAAATGTCCAAATGTCTGTGAAAAATGCAGATGAAATTGAGAGGACGGTAGATGCGCTATACAGCGGTTGGTTTCATATCAATGCGTTTTTCTGTTTAGGTATTTGTACAGGCAGTGTTTTTGAGGATAAACTCTCAGAGATGAAAAAGCAAAGAGATGCTGTTGAAAAGATTGCATTCGATCCGAGTCGCATTCTTTCTACACCAAAGAATGGAAAAGGAGTAAATTTGGATACAGCAGAAACACAAGAGCCGCAAACATACTCCAATTTGAAAGAACGTTTCTTTATTATGCTGGTCACTGCGCAAAAAAGAGCGGAGATCAACGATATGCTCCTCGGCACATTTGACTATACAAAGGAAAAAGTGTTGGCTGACCGTGTGATGGATATAAGAGTTCTGAAGGAGTTTGGAAAGAACGAACTCTATAAAAAAGAGATCTCCTTTGAGGAGTTTACAGAGCTTTTGCGTTTTGGCAGCGACGAAGACAAACTGTGCTTGTGGCGGGGCATTACTTCAAAGTACGCTCCTGAGATTCCGGGAAAGGAATTCTTTCAGAGCCGTGGTGAATTTTCCAAGATCATAAAGTACATGAAAAACATAGAAGAGCCGATTACATCTTCTCATGATGTGAAAAGAGCGGTTACCCAATGGTGTTTATTATTCAAGATCGTTTATGATGGTTTGCAGTTTGAGCAAAAACTGATCTCCTACAACTGGGAGGGAAAAAAGGTTCTAAAAACTATGTCATCGATCTTCAAGAGCTATAATGCGGACAGAAATGTAAAATCATTGTCTGACGATCCCCATTCCAGGCGAAAGGAAAGGGAAGACAGAAAAGAAATGCATTCCGCTGCGATCCTGCATCAGTTTACCTGGGACTGTATTGCGCAAATGCACAGTTCGCCAGAGATCACAGACTGCAAAAATGCCATCAAAAAGAAAATGCTTCTGGTGATGCAGGAAACTTTTTCCTGTAAGCTTCAGACGCTGGACGATATCAGAAAAGCGAACTACACAATGCAGTTTGTTTTTCTGATGGATTCATTTCATGATAGCTTCTTGTGGATGTATAATAGCTGTTTCAATATTGTGTTTTGGACGAAAACCAGGTCATTTGGTATGCGGATCATGCAAAACGAATATCCCGGGATAAACAAATACCCGGTTAAGCTGATTATGCAACAGAATTATTGGGTTTTATTCCGCAATATAGCTGTGAAAAGAAAATTGTTGAGCATTTTAACAGCACAAAGTATAAATCAAGGCGGTTCTCGACCGTTTCAGGCACTTGAGTTTGTCGCTACGGAGCTTGGTTGGAGTGTTGTGGAATCATCGCAGATTGATCCAGTTGTAAGTTATGAAAAGCGTATTTGGGCAAGGCTGTTTTCTTATATGACAGTTCATGCAAAACTTCGTTTCACAGTAAACCATATCAACAAAACCGTCACCATTGACGACTGCATCTTTGAAGAACCATACGAGCAGGAACTGCGGCAGTATCTGTGAGTTTTTGCCGGGGAGAAAATTTGAATCAATTGGTATTGACAGCTGCGGTGTAATAGATTATAATAAAATTATACATTGGACTGCGGCTATATTCCAACAATTTATCTGTAAACATCCGCAATTTAGTCATTGATACGGATTTCTCATACAAGGAGGCGATGCAAATGCAGAAAAAAACTAGGCGATTTGAGAGAACGGCGGCATCGGTGTGCAAGGAATATGCCATTCTGACGCTGGCAACACTGGTGATGTCCGCAGGTACCTATCTTTTCAAATTCCCAAACAACTTTTCCTTTGGCGGTGTTACCGGTTTGGCAGTGGTGCTGAGTGCTGTTTCACCGCTGTCTGCGGGAACGTACAATTTTATCATCAATATGGCACTGCTGGTGCTGGGATTTCTGTTTCTGGGGAAAGGCTTTGGCGTAAAGACGGTGTATATCAGCGTTCTGATGTCTGTGGCACTGTCTGCGGCAGAAAAGCTGTTTCCCATGTCCGGACCGCTGACTGACCAGCCGGTTCTGGAACTGATTTTTGCCATTGCCATTCCGGGCATCAGCTCCGCAATCATGTTTAACATGGGTGCCTCCAGCGGCGGCACGGACATTGTCGCCATGATCCTGAAAAAGTATACCTCTATGAATATCGGGACCGCTTTGCTGGTGGTGGATCTGCTGATTGCCGTTTCAGCCTGCTTTGTGTTCGATATTACCACCGGTTTGTTTTCCCTGTGCGGCTTGTTTACGAAAACCATTGTCATTGATACCGCCATTGAAAATATCAACCTGTGCAAATACTTCACCATTGTCTGCAAAGACCCCACGCCGATCTGTGACTTTATCCACACAGAACTGGGGCGAAGTGCGACGCTGTTTACCGCGGAGGGAACATACAGCGGACAGGAGGAATATATTGTACTGACCGTCATGAAACGAAGCCAGGCTGTGCAGCTGCGAAACTATATTAAAAAAGTACAGCCCCAGGCGTTTATGATGATTACCAATAGCAGCGAAATTATCGGAAAAGGATTCCGCAATACCATATAAAATGACCCCGTACAAAACTTGTTTTTTGGGTTTTGTGCGGGGTTGTTTTCTTTGGTGCTTTTGTTCTTCCATCTCAACGGTCTTCATATGTCAAAATTCGTGCTCTGTTTTTTACAAAAAAGGAGGAAGAGCAGGACTTTGCCTGCTCCTGTTATATGAAATCATCACAGTCGCTCTACATATTGTTTCCTGCAGAGCATTTCTACAACCATTACTGTAATGTTTGTATGCTTGTATTTTTTTACAAGCATACCCTGCCTTTTTCAGTCCTTCTCCGCAAGCTTCCCCTCCACATATGCCGTCACCGACTTTCTCGGTATCTTCCAGACCTTTCCGATCCGAAACGCCTGAATCTCACCGCTGTTCAGGAGTGCGTACAATGTATTTTTTCCAATGCTGAGAAACTCCATGACCTCCTCAAACTTCATGATCTCATTTTCCATGTTACAGGACTCCTTTCCGCATTTTCTCGTATTTTCCTGCTTTTTTTATCTCTATGTTAGACCGTTTGTAAAAGATTTCAAGCCATAGCTCCGTTATTTTTGCCTGCACAGCCCCATGTTGGATTTTTCCGGTTTATTCCGTTTTTTGGACACACAAGCGATCTATATATTTTGCCTGTTCCACCGGGAATCCGGCATAGACAAATACCCGGCAGTTCTCCCGCAGCAGTCTCGCACGTCCCACCGCCTGTTCCAGCTGGGAGGACAGCAGCCAGGTCTGCACCATCCGGAGCGTTTCGTCCTTGTAGGTGTTGAGAAAAAACGACTTGTTCTGATAGGTGATTCTCTGCGGGTACATATGCACTTTTGCCAGACTTGCCCCTGCACGCATCGCATACAAGCCATACACCACCTCGTCCAGATTGGGCAGTCCCACAACAGACAGATCTTTTCCTTTCAGTGCATTGATGCCCTCCACATTGCCGAAGTGATAGTGTGTGATGAACTCTTTTTCAATGTCCTTAAAAGTGATAACTGTGGTATCTCTGCACAACTCTTTGAGCAGGCGAATCTTGTCATAATCATTCTGAAAAGCATATCGGCTGTAGCTGGAATCGGTGTACTGGAAAATATGCCCTTTGTATTCCGCCTTCGGGCATTCGTGAAAGTCAATTGCCCGGTTGGGGTAAACCTTTTGATACAGTTCCCGGCAAACCGTTGCCGAAAGCATCACCAGTTTACAGTCCGGCAGCGGTTCTTCGATCAGAAAGGTCACCCGTTCTCTGTCCGCATGGATGTACTTTGCACGCAGCAGACCGTATAGATTCACTCCAAAATGGCGTATCTTCCGCAGCTGTTTTTCCTCTAGCTCCACCGCAAACTCGTCCATCTGATGATAACCCCGTTTCAGGCAGATTCCGTTCAGGCGGCTTTTTACCGAGTCCGGAAGATACCGACTGCCAGTCATCTTTTTTAGGGTCTGCATCGAAACAGACTCCGTGCGGAAAATCGTCCGGAAAATGTCCTCATCCAAGATCACATCATGGGTTTGAAATACCTCTTTCGGCAAATGCAGCAGCTTGGCATGGGTGGTGATGATATGCCCCTGGAATCTGGCAGTGCTTTTGCAGTCCTTCAAAAACCGGGAGATTTTCTCATAATCCGGGTTGTCTTTTCCCATATGCTGTAGCGTTTCCGCCAGAAACTGCAGTGCATATGCACCTGCTCCGATGTCGTAAAAATCCTGCATCTCCTCGGTCACTTCCTCTGAAATGCCGTATGCGGCAATATCCGGTGTGGCACAAATGGCTTCGATTCCATGCAGGTTCGCATCATAGAATATCTGCCGTTTCAGTTCATGAGTCGGCACAGCGATCACAACAGGACGCACGCTGTCTTTCATGTAGTTGAGATAGGTGCTGGTCTTGCCCAAAGCGGTCTGCCCCTTGATGAGGTAAAGCTTGTTTTCCGCAGATGCCATTGCCGTTTGAAAGGCGTTTTGCAGGTCCTGGTGAGCCGTTTCCAAATCCACATAGTGCTCCTTTTTCAAAATGCACACTTCTCGCCGGGTCGGTTTTGCCGTGGAAAGCATATTTTCGGAATGGCTGCACCGGTCACAATAATCGCAGTTTTCGCAAGATGGCACAGGCAGATTGTCCTTGATGATTGCTGTCAGAATTTCCTTCCAGTTGATATTCTGGTAGTGCTGTTCGGCATTCTTTTCCGAATGCATGATCTCCAGAAACTTTTGCTTTCCCTTTTCTGCACCGCACATGCCTCTTGCCAGAAAATAGATGTCCTGGGTGTTTTCGATTCTGCCTTCGGTGAAATCCCAGTAGAGCGGACATCGGTCATAGAGATTTTCCCAGCTGAAATTGCGGTAGACCGCTCTTCGCTGCTTGTTCCGGACACCCTGTCTGGCTTGGGCCTTGCCGTGGAGCTTCCATTTCGCCATGACCATTTTTGTCTCGTATCCATAGGTGCAGGCATCCAGAGGTGTGACGGAATAGGTGTTGTCTTTCAGTAGGTAGATGATGGGGAGCGTATCTTCGACCTCTGTCTTTTCTTTTGCAAATTCTCTTCGCAGCACTTCTTTATAATGCTTGGCATCGGTCAAGCCTCTCACATAGCTCAAAAACGCGAACAGGACATCGTAAATGCTGATCTGAAAGCGTGGTTCAAATTGGGTGGGATAGGCATAGGTTCGGTCTGCATACTGCGTTTGAAAAATCGCACAGAGCAAGTCACCAAAAAAACGTGCGGTTCGTTTGTCGGCAAGCTCCTCCCGGAAAAAGAACAGCATATCGCCGTGTTGTTCCTGGTATAAGATCCCGTAGTGATAGGCGAGGTTCAGCATATGGTCTCCGTGAGGATTGGTTTGAAAATGTTTGAGTGCAATGACGTATTTCACGTTATCTTCTCCCTTCGTGCATTATCTTTTACCAGATAGTTCTGTTCGTTTTATTTTGAAAACCGGCGGTGCTGAAAATTCCGTCCATGCGTGCCGTCGTCGCTATGCGCCGTCACGCACAGACCAAAACGCCAGAAAGAACGGGATTTTTGTACACTGCCCTTATATAAATAAGGGAGTTGTGCATTTTTCCCGTCTGGTTGTTCTTCTGTGGTGTTTGTCGACCGGGGAGACAAAAACACCATGGAAGAAACGGTCAGCAGTGCCGGATGATTTTCAACTTTCAAGCAAACATATCAATAATAGCAGTATACATAATTTCTATAGGGGATGCTGTCCATGGTTTTTGCGGATATTTCAAGGAAAATCCGCCACACGATCGGTTTTATTTCACACACAAACATACCACATATTTTTGCATCAACACACCACCGAAACCGAATGATCACTACCTGAAAAGACGATGTATGAAAAAGAAGAAACAAGCTGAATCTGAGAGAGGAGACTTCCATTAAGTGAGGGCTCGGATTCAGCAGAGGGGCAAAGGAACGCTGCAATTGCCTTTGTCCTTCCACTCCTCGTGTCAGCCCTCATATCCTCTGCGACACCCTGTACAACAGCGTACAGGGGATTTTTTTGCCCTGAACATACCACAGTTCGTAAACTGAAACATTGCAAAATCTCTGTAATCCACTGAAAAAGTCAACGGATACAAATATATATCATTATCGTGAATCTGTGCCAGGTACTGATGATACGATCATGTCGACCGCATAGAAAAGCCGCCTTCGGGCGGAACATAGGGACATAACAAACCAGCGAAAGGAGGTATACGAATGTTCCAGAACAAGCGATTTTTGACCAAAGGCGTACAGGCAGAAATACCAATAGAGCTGCAATTGTTTCTGTGGAACTGCATTGACCAGTTGCCAGAAGAACGGGACTATTTCCAGGTATTCAAGCTTGATGTATCCAATGGAAAACAGCACATCCACCACTTTTCGGAACAGCCGGAGTACAGCAAGGAATATCAAATTTCTACAGAGAAACCCATTACCGCAAAGATCTATGTCATTGACGACACCGACCATTCCACTATGCTCCTGGCAGAAGAATATTGACCAAAACACAAAGCCCTACCGAAAGAAATCGGTAGGGCTATTTTCATTTTACGGAGGAATTTCAAATGAGCGAAGAAGTAAAAAAAGAACAGAACGAACAGGAAGAAACCTTGTATTGTGAGTGCTGCGGCTGTGTCATTGATGACGATGACTACACGGAATGGAACGGGCAAATTATCTGCTCCGACTGCCTGGAGAATCACACCACCACCTGTGAATGCTGTGGGGAACGCATCTGGGACGAGGATGTCTATGGTGACAACGATATCACCCTTTGCAGCCATTGCTATCATCACAACTACACCAGATGCAGTTGCTGTGACGCTCTTTTGCATGAGGACGATGCCTACTATCTGGACGGCGAGACATACTGCCGTGACTGCTATGAGGATGAACGTGAAGAAAGCAATCTGATCCACGAATACGGCTACAAGCCGAATCCCATTTTCTACGGCGAAGGCAACCGCTATTTCGGCATCGAACTGGAAATTGACGGAGCTGGCAGAGATGATGACTATGCGGAAGAGCTGCTGGACATTGCCAACGCCCATGCAGACCTGCTCTACATCAAGACAGATGGCTCGTTAGATGATGGTATGGAACTGGTCTCCCACCCATGCACCATGGACTATCACATTAACGAATTCCCGTGGGAGGATATTATGCACCATGCCGTTCGTCAAGGCTACCGCTCGCATCAGACAAGCACTTGCGGCTTGCATCTCCATGTGAACCGCAATGCTTTTTCCGACAATCAGGAAGAACAGGACGAGGTGATCTCCAGAATCCTGTATTTTGTGGAACATCACTGGAATGAGCTTTTGA
>ERZ1027240.725-NODE-725-length-12604-cov-14.453104_pt1 | contig 12604 bp, 10 predicted proteins | sample MGYA00519263_ERZ1027240 | MGnify/ENA primary metagenome ERZ1027240 (study PRJEB26926, sample SAMN06164633) | human gut metagenome | biome: ENVO:00009003; feature: ENVO:2100002; material: ENVO:00002003 | host: Homo sapiens | place: USA | collected 2012 ... | reverse complement strand
GGTCGTGCCCGCATCTAATGCCATAATATACTTTGCCATGTAAAAATCCTCCAACTCTCTATATTTCCAGCTTTTTTCCTTCTATCTTCCTACAGTTCTTCCTCTACCATGCTCTTCTCTCTGTTGAACGCATCATAGATACATGGAATTACTATAAGCGTAAGGATGGTTCCGTATACGAGACCTCCTATTATTGCGATTGCCATCGGCTTTATCATATCTGAGCCATCTCCGATACCTATCGCCGATGTAAACATTGCGAGTATGGTGGTCATCGCTGTCATCAGTATTGGACGAAGCCTTGTACGGCCTGCGTCTATGATTGCCTCATGCTTGCTCATGCCCTCTCTCCTGGCCTGATTGATGTAATCAATGAGCACGATTCCATTATTTACAATGAGACCTGCCAGCATGATAAAGCCAAGCATTGATATGATTCCGAGCTCATTTCCCGTGATGAAAAGAGCTATAAAGCCTCCTGTAAACGCAAGAGGTATACAGAACATGATAATAAACGGTGACAGCAATGACTGGAACTGCGCCACCATGATAAGATAGATAAATATCACTGCAAGCACAAGCATAAGTCCAAGCTGACTCATTGACTCATTTATTGTCTCATCCTCGCCCTCCATGTCTATTGAATAGCCATCAGGAATGCTAAGTTTATCAATTTTCGATTTAATTTTATTGCTTAGTAATGTTACATTATGGTTTTCATCAACCGCACCTGATACTGTAATATATCTTGTCTGAGCATCTCGATGAATGGTACTTAGTGTCTGTTCCTGCGAAATAGTGCAGATATCACTGAGCGGAATCTCCTTTTCACTGCCATCATTATCCTTATAGGTAAATGTAAGGTTTTTGATGTCGTCCACAGTCACATCAGACTGCTCTGCGGATTGTAAGTATACCTCATAGTCCTTTATGTCGGTCGTAATGGTTGTTGCGCTCTTTTGAGATGATATCTCACCGGATACGAGCTGGTATACCTGAGCCACCGTATAGCCATACTTTGCTGCTTTTTCCTTATCCACAGTTATCTTAAGCTCATTGGTTGTATCGCCAAGACCGTCATCTATATCTGTCACGCCCTTTGTATCCTTAAGGATATCTGCCACATCACCTGCAAGCTTCTGCAGCTTGTCTATATCATTACCCTTAATCCTGACAGAGAGACCACTTCCGAAAAACTCTGATGAATCCATAGCTTGTGAAGATGCTGTTACCTTGCAGTCCAGATTCTTTGTGCGTTTTTCAATTTCATCTATTACCTTATCCGATGAAACATCCGACTTCTCATCAAGCAATATATACATGCTCACGCTGTCGCTTCCTGAGCTCATCAGGTTCATGGTCGAGCTGCCGCCTGCTGTAGCTCCTATTGTGTCTATGCCCTTTATATCAGATATTTTGTCCATGACCTTATCAGACAGCTCTGTAAGCTGCTTGAAGTCAAGCTTTTCGTCATCCTTTGCCTCTATGGTAAGTGAAATCTGATTTGACTCCATGTCCATATCCATAAATGTCATTCCCCTTGACATGCAAAGTGCGCCACTGCCGACTAAAAGCACTACTGCCGCAATAAATACCACCGGCTTAAATCTAAGACATATGCCGAGCACATTTCCATACCAGTCCTTAAAACGGTCAAACCATGGATGCTTTATATCCTTCGTCTTTTTGAGCATGCCTGAAGCAATTGCCGGTACAAATGTAAGTGCCACTACAAGAGATGCCATAAGAGTAAATGCCACAGTAAGTGCCAGGTCTACAAAGAGCTGTCTCGTGATTCCATCAGTAAAAATGATTGGCGCGTACACACTTACCGTGGTAAGTGTAGATGCAAAAATGGCTCCTGCTACCTGATTTGCACCCTCAACAGCCGCCTTCTTTACCGAATATCCCTCTCCCCTTAATCTGTAGATATTCTCGATTACTACGATTGAATTATCCACAAGCATTCCTATTCCAAGCACAAGTCCCGACATTGAAATGATATTTAAGGTGATATCCGTAAAATACATAAGCACCACTGCCACAATAACCGATAGCGGTATAGATGCTGCAATAACAAGTGTTGGCTTTATATCCTTTAAGAACAAAAGCAATACGAAAATGGCAAGTATTGCTCCCACTATCATATTCTGCATCACACTTTTTACAACCATGTCGATGTATACGCCCTGGTTCATAAGCACTGTGGTGTGTAATCCGTCATTTTCCTTTTCCAGCGAATCAAGCTTATCTAAAAGACGGTCTGTGACGTCTCCTGTAGAGTAGCCGGTCTGCTTCTCCATGGAGAGCATTATTCCGGGATTACCGTTGACTATCGCATATGTCTCATCCGAGTTGTCAGTCATCTCAACATCTGCCACATCACCGACATGAATAGGAGCTATTCCATCAAGCTTCATATCCATGAGCACAAGATTTGTTAAATCCTCAATTGATTTTACCTCATCTCCCACCTGTACTATATACTGCGTGCCATTTGAATCATTTACATAGCCTGCAGGCATATCAAAATTCTGAGCGACGAGCAGCTGCGAGAGTGAGTCAATTGTTAAAACTGCATTTAAGTTTGACTTGTCAAGTGCATCATCCTTACTCTTTTCAAGCTCCTTTTTTGAACTGTCAAGAGATGCCGCTGCTGTTGCAAGCTGTGCTGACTGCTGCCCTATGCTTATCGAGCTTATAGCTGCCTGACTGTTTAGATTATCATAGGCATCTAAAAGTGCTGTCTCTCCTTGTGCTATCTGGTCAAGCCCGCTTTGGCACTGCTCTATACCTGTATTCACCTGAATGAGAGTCTGTGCTATCGCTGACGCTGCCGCAGGCAGATCATCTGCTGTGTTTACGGTGATTCCAAGCGCTGAGAGACCTGAAAACTGTGTTGCAATCTGCTTATTAACCTGCTCAAGCTGCGCTTTGAGTGCTGTGCCCGCTTCACCCGGTGCATTTGCGCCCTCTTTGAGTGACGGAATTGTCTTTGTATATGTATCACTATTCATGAAGTCTGAAAGAGCTGACTGAATTGTTTCAAGCTGGCTCTTCTGCTCATTTAAGCTTGCAAGAGTACTCTCTAGCTGAGTCTTCTGCTCTGCAAGCTTTGCCTTTTGCTCCTTTAACGTATCCACTCCCGCGCTCATCTGATTCGATGCAGATGTGATTGCGTTTTGTCCGCTCTCTATCTTTGCACTTGCATCATCCATCTGACTTTTTGCATCGTCAAATTTCTTTGAAACGGCATTATTTATTTTCTCATTGAGCGCATCTATCTTGGCCTGATTCATCGTGACCTGTATCTGCTCGGTGAGCTCACCTGTCGCAGTCACTGATGCGACTCCCTCTGTACTCTCAATTGCAGGCTTAAGTGTGTTTTCCACAAAGTCTGTGATTTCCGACTTGCTTTTCCCATCCATATCCACAGCAGTCATCATGATTGGAAGCATGTCCGGATTTATCTTCATAATGGTCGGAGTACCCACTCCATCCTTCCAGCCAGCCTTGACCTGATCTATTTTCTGCTGCATCTCTATCACTACAGAATCCATGTTGGCATTCTGCTCATACTCGCATGTCACCAGAGAATAGCTGTTATATGACATTGAGCTTACGTTTTTGATATTGGATGTAGTTGCCATAGCTGCTTCAAGCGGCGCGGTGACATCGCTCTCCACCTCCTGTGGACTTGCTCCCATATCTGTTGTCACGATAAGTGCATACTGAAAGCTCATATCCGGCAGCAGATCTGTCGTCATCCTGCCAAGTGATACAACACCGAGTACTATTACCAGCAGTACTCCTACAAGTACAGTAAAAGGCTTTTTTACACTATATCTGGATATCATCTGACCCCTCCTTCTTCTTTTCTTTGATAATGTCCTGCCTTAGTTTGATAGACAATGTGATTACTGCGATTTTCACAATAAATTTAATTCGCTGTTATACTTTTATTATACAATGTGTCGGATTGCAACTCAATTGGTTTATACTTTTTTAAGAGATTTTGACAATAAAAAGACACCCAATTATACGATTAATATAATTCGATGTCCTTAAATGTCTTTTAATCTCTTTTAAGATTTTTTATTTATTTCAGCTTCAAATGCCCTCTTCCTCAATCTCATCCTCATCATCATTGATACCTGCAACAGCACTTGTAACGGCTCCGATTACAGCGACAAGCGCAAAGATGATAACTAAAAAAATAACTATAAAGAATGCTACTAAAAAACCTGTATCTGTCATATAATTTACCCCCATAGCTGTCTCACAGCTTCTTTAAAATATAGTTTTAGTTTAACACACTTGTCTGTAAATAACAATATCGTAAAGGGCTAAATTATTGACTAAATATTGACTAAAATATTGATTTATGAAATTGCTCAGTCCTTGATCTGCATACCGTTTGCATCCATATGATAGCCTTCTGTCATGATAAGCTTTGATACCGGAACTATCTCATAGCCCATGTCCTGCAGCTTTGTGAGCATCTCATCAAGTGCCTGCGAGGTGTATTTGGCGCCCAGATGGCAGAGTATTATCGAGCCACAATCCAGGCTTTTGTGATTGCACACTGTATCTATAATGTTTTGCATACCATAGTTTTTCCAGTCGAGTGAATCCACATCCCACTGGATTGGATAATAGTCACAGCCATACACTGTGTCAATCAGTTCATTGTTGTACGAGCCGTATGGCGGTCTGAATACCTTCATATCCTTTCCGGTCAGCTCCTTGACCTTTTTGTGCACATCCATTATCTCCGTCTTCATCTCGCCTGCCGTGATTGTTGCCATATCATAGTGGTGCTCACTGTGATTTCCGGGCTCATGCCCTTTTTCAACCAGCGTCTTTACACATTCAGGATTATCGCTCACAAACCCTCCTGTCATAAAAAATGTAGCCTTTACGTTGTGCTTGTCAAGTGTCTCCATCATACTGTCAAAATCCTCTGCTCCCCAGGCACAGTCAAATGAAAGGGCTATCTTTTTTTCTGTTGTCTGAACCGAATATACAGGCAGCTTTCTGTCCCCGAACTGACTCACAGCACTGCTAAGTGTCTCCATCACCTCTATATTTTTCAGCTGCGATATGTCATACTCTCTGCCATATAAAGCGCCTGTAATAAGAAGCGCCGACAGCAGCACTCCAAAAAGGAATCTGTGTCGGCGTTTCTTTCGTTTTGTCCCATTATGTAGTTTTGTATTTTGCATGTATGCTCTGTATTCACTCATGCTATATACTATTCTTTATTATCAAAAATTATGAATAATGAAATAACTCTATTTCAGTTCTTCTGCCCTTCCGATAAACTCAAGCACTACCTCAATCGACTGATGCGCAGCCTTCTCCGCAAATGTCTGGTAATCTGTCTCACCGCCATCGCCGTCTGATATTGAGCGAAGAATAGCAAATGGCACCTTGTTCACATAGCACACATGACCGATGCTGCCACCCTCCATCTCTGCTGCGATTGCATCAAAGGTATCCGAAATATAATCCTTCTGCTCCTTTGTGGCAATAAACTGATCTCCTGTTGCAATATTGCCCTTTTTGTAGTGGATATTCCTGTCAGCTAAGCATGAGCACATGAGCTCCACCATTTTTGTATCTGCCGGAAGCAGAATCATATTGATGCCTGAGAGAAGTCCCTTCGGATCTCCGATTGGCGATGTATCCATATCATGCTGCAGCACGTTTGTGGCTACTGCCACGTCAAGCACATTTAAGTCCTTTGTCAAAGTTCCTGCCACTCCGATATTGACAATCATATCTACATCATATTTCAAAATCATGGCCTCTGCACATATTGCCGCAAATACCTTTCCTATTCCGCATTTTGCCGCAACAACATACTGATCACCGATTTTACCCTCAACAAACTCCACTCCGCTGTAAACCTCTGTCTGTGTGTCTGTCATCTGAGCCTTTAAGTCATCGACCTCCATCTGCATTGCACCAATTACACCTATTGTCATTTTATTTCTCCATTCCTGCTATCTTGCTATTACATTATCTTTCTATATAACTATCCAGAACCACTGAGAACCCAAGACTGATGCGTCATACGCACATGTAAGCATCAGATTTTCCTGTACTCAATACAACTTCTGTCAAAGCTTAATACCTGTTTACTGTGGATAAGTAAACTCCATATTTGTCTGGCTCTCAAGCACCTTAAGATATGCACGGCACTCCTTCTTTGCCTCGTCAAGTGACAGATTCTCGTAATGTCCGCACTCTATGGCTGATGCACCAAATACCGGTCCATCATACTCAAGTATCTGCTTTAAGACCTTTTTGGTGATTTCAAAAACCTTCCCCGGCTCGACATCCCTCACAACGAGATAGAAGCCTGTCTGACAGCCCATCGGTCCAAAATATACCACATCATCTGCAATCTCAGAGTTTCTCACACATGTTGCAAACATATGCTCCACTGAGTGCATAGCTGAATTGGACATATAATCGCCTGCATTAGGTTTTCTTGTACGAAGGTCGTATGTAACGATTTCTCCGTCTTTTCTTGAAATATAAAATCCAGGTTTAAGAATATTATGATTGATTGTAAAGCTTTTAATTCTTTCCATAAAAATGTTTCTCCTTACTTAGTTGCTGTCTCAAACTGCTTCAGATAATCCTCAAATACATTGAGTGCATCATCCACAGGCTTTGGTGTGCTCATATCGACACCGGCACTCTTTAGCAGCTCGATTGGATTCTTTGAGCATCCACCGCACAGGAAATTTCCTATATACTTATCCACAGCAGGCTTTCCCTCCTCAAGTATCTTTTTTGAAAAAGCAACTGCTGCCGAATAGCCCGTCGAGTACTGATATACATAGTACGGTGTGTAAAAATGCGGTATGCGCATCCACTCATATGATATCTCATCATCCACGCGCATATCCGGTCCGTAGTACTGCACATTCAGCTCATGCCATAGCTCATTTAGCACATCCTTGGTAACCGGCTCGCCCTTTTGCATTTTTCGGTGAGCTATATGCTCAAACTCTGCAAACTGCGCCTGCCTGAAAAGTATTGTCCTGAAGCCGTCCAAAAAATGTGTCATGAGATATTTTCTCTCATTCTCATCCTCACAATTCTCAAGCATATAGTGCATTAGAAGCGACTCATTGCAGGTGGATGCAACCTCTGCCACAAAAATCAGGTATCCTGCGTATGTGATGCTCTGATGCTCATTTGAATAGTATGTATGCATCGCATGTCCCATCTCATGAGCCAGCGTAAACACACTGTCCAGATTGTCGGCATAGTTCAAAAGCACATACGGATGAGTGCCGTAAGCGCCCCATGAATACGCACCGCTTCTCTTGTTCTCATTCTCATATACATCTATCCAGCCGCTCTCCATGCCAGCCTTAAGTGTACTGACATACTCATCGCCCATAGGCTCAAGCGCCTTTGCCACAAGCTTTTTCGCCTCATCATAGGTGTATGTGGTCTGTACATTGTCCACAATCGGTGCAAACAAATCATACATATGCAGATGCTCCACACCTAAAAGCTTCTTCCTAAGCGCCATGTACCTGTGCAGAGCCGGCAGATGTGCGTGAACCGTCTCAATCAGATTGTCATATACGCTCTCAGGAATATCGCCATCGGATAAATACATGGCCCTTGCGCTGTCATATTTTCTTACCCTTGCATAAAAAGTGTCATTTTTCAGCTTGCTGATGTACATCATGGAAACAGTATTGCTCCACTTCTTGTACGAATCATACACTCCGCGGAACACCTGCTTGCGCAGGCTTCTGTCCTTGCTGCTTAAAAAATCTATGAAATTGCCGTGCGTGATACGGATTTTATTTCCCTCGACATCAGTGATATACGGGAATTTGATATCCGCGTTGTTGAACATACTGAATATATTCTCCGGCGCTGCAGCCATCTCACCGCACTGCGCCAGGATATTCTCCTCTGCAGCCGATAAAGTATGCGCTTTCTGACGCATTATCTCATCAATCGCACGCTTATAGTGCACAAGCTCATTGCTCTCACTGTAAAAGCTCTCAAGCCTTTTATCATCTATCTGCAAAATCTCCGGACTCGCAAATGCCAGCGCACCTGATGCCTGAACAGTCAATGTCTCTGCCTTTGACACATATGCCTGATATTTCGACACGGCAGTGTCCTGATGCGAGCGCTCATTCGCATAAACCACTATACGCTCCAAATAATAAGACAGCTCATCCTGCTTTTTAAAAAAATCAAGCAGCGTTGCTGCACTGTCGGCCAGATGTCCCTTAAATCCGGATAGCTTTTCTGCAAGCTGTGACGCTTTTTCGCACTCAGCCTCCCACAGCTCATCTGTCTCATACATATCCTCAAGCTTCCATTTGTACTCGTCTGAGATTTCATCTCTCTTTTGAAGCCTTTTCTCACTCATTTTGTGTTACCTTCTATCTTACTTTTCTTGTTCTCAGGGGTTCTGAATAGTTACCTTGTTTTCAACTCTTCAGAACCACCCCACGCACATTCGCAAAACCGCACGATGTTTTTATAAAACTACCCACACATCTGCTCTGCAAAATACATATAGACGTGTGGGATATATGTGAATTATAACAATTAAGCTCTACTTTGTAATTAAAGTGCCCATACCACCTGAAACTGTCTTGCCCTCTTTGTTGAGCTTTGTGATAAGCACTGAACGGATGGCAGAGTCACCGATAAAGTCGATAGCCGCCTCAATCTTTGGAGCCATGGTACCCTCATCAAACTCGCCTGCTGCAAGGTACTTCTTTGCCTCATCGACAGTCATGGTATCAAGTGGCTTCTCATCCTCCTTGCCATAGTTCAGGCAGACCTTGTCAACGCTTGTAAGTATAACAAGTCTGTCAGCATCAAGAGTATCTGCAAGCTTTCCTGCTGCAAGATCCTTCTCGATAACAGCACTGGCGCCCTGAAGCTTATTATCCTGTGCTAAAACAGGGATTCCGCCGCCACCACATGCGATAACAACCTGATCCGCATCAACAAGAGCCTTAATAGCATCCTTTTCCACTATATCAACAGGCTTTGGAGCTGCCACAACTCTTCTGTAGCCTCCCTCAACCTGTGTCACATGGTTGCCCTTCTTCTCCTCTTCCTCAGCCTCAGCCTCTGTCATAACACGGCCAATGATCTTTGTCGGATGATAAAAAGCCTCATCATATGGGTCAACAACCACCTGTGTAAGTATTGTAGAAACGGTCTTGTAAATTCCTCTGCCAAGAAGCTCTGTACGGATAGCATTCTGTAAATCATATCCTATATAGCCCTGGCTCATTGCAGAGCAGACTGCTGTAGGTGTAGCTGTATACTCAGGATAAATCCTGCAAAACTCAGACATAGCGGTGTGAATCATGCCCACCTGCGGTCCGTTGCTGTGTGTGATAACAACCTCATAATCGTCCCTGATAAAATCTGCAACTGCCTTTGCTGTATGCTTTGTAGCCTCGTGCTGCTCCGGAAGAGTTGTTCCAAGAGCATCATGTCCGAGTGCAATAACTATTTTTTTCTTCTTCATGCCGACCTCCTATGCAAAATGAAAACTAATTTGCTTCTATTATCTAATATTTTGTGGAATTTGTCTAGTACTTAGAACATGAAGGATACAACATTTTATCATTTTTTGTCAGTCAACACCTCATCTAAGGCTTTTTGTGCTGTTTTTTGTGCTTCATCCAAAGCTTCCTTTGCAGGCACACCATCTATTTCTACCTTATCAGCTGCAATTTTCAATGCATCCTTTACAACGCCATTTGTTGGATCATATGGATAAATTGAACCATGTTCTGCCTGAGTATATGGTACAAGTGCTTGAGGGTTTTCATTAGTATACTTCATATAATCATCATCATTTAACACTCCTTTATTTACCGGTACATAACCGGTCGACATGGACCATTTCACTTGATTTTCAACATTGGTAAAATACTTCATAAAATCATATGCTCCTGCCTGTTTTTCCTCTGAAGACTTTGCAAGTATGCTTAATATTAATGCCCTGGCAACAGGCTTTGACTCAGTACCATTCTTCCATGCCGGCTGCTCAATTGCGCCTACAATAGAGAAATCCAAATCTGCCTGATCTCCTGATGAACCAGTGTAGCCACCTGCCTTGTTTTGAATAACATCATCAATAGTCTGGTACCAGTATTCCCAGCCCTGTCCACCAGAATGGATTGCCATAGTCTTATCATCATGAATCCATTTACCAAATCCATCCCATGCTTCAATCCATTCCTCTGAATTTATAGTAACTTTTTTTCCATCTTCACTGAAAATTGTACCGCCATTTGATAGTGCCGCATCCATCAAATTATCTGCTCCCCACATAGGTTCCCAGCCATATATGAATTGTCCATCATCTTTTATTTTAGAAGCTGCACGGCTTAAATCCTGCCATGTTTTTATGCTATTTGGATCAATCCCTGCATTCTCAAATGCTTTTTTGTTATAATAAAGTACTTGGGTTGTTCCATATGCCGGAATACCATATATTTTACCTTTATCATCCTTTGCCTGTTCAAAAAAAGTTGAAACATAATCGTCATTATTAAAATTCTCATCTTTTTTTATTCTATCAGACAAATCTTCAACAAGTTTTTTATCTGATAATCCTCGTGCTGCATCTTTCTCAATCAAAGCAACATCCGGAGCAACATTTCCTGCAATAGCAGCCTGTAATTTTTCATATGTTTCAGAATAATCTGCCTGCGTTACTGTTTTCACAAAGTATTTATCCTGAGATTTGTTATAATCATCAACAATATCCTGGACGACCTTTACTGCCGTCTTTCCGCCTGAATACCAAAAATCTACTTCTATCTTTCCTTTCATATTTTCAGTTCCATGTGCCTGACTATTCTCTGATGTAGTATTACCTGTACTACACCCCATCAAGGAAGTTGTCAACATCGCAATTGTCATTAATGTACCTAATAATCTTTTTTTCATTTCAAATTTGTCCTTTCTATCTTTGTCTTTTTAACCTTTTACCCCGGTATCTCCACCTATACCATCTATAAACCATTTTTGTGCAAAAGCAAACATAATCAACAATGGTATTACAATCACTGCACTCGCAGCCATAACAAGTGACCACTCTGTTCCGTATGCACCACCTTCAATAAAAAAACTCCTCAAGCCTTGTGATACCATATATTTATCAGAATCATTAGTTATTAAAGACGGCCACATATAATTATTATACGAAGCAATAAAGCTCATTAATCCAAATGTAATAAAAGATGATTTAGTCATAGGAAATACAACCAAGTGCAATATTCTAAAATGCGAAGCTCCATCAATCTGTGCTGCTTCTACCATCGCACTTGGCACCTGCATAAATGCCTGTCTTAATAAAAATATACCAAAAATACTAACCGAACTTGAGATAATCAATCCAGTATATGTATTAAGCAGCTGATGATTTGCAAGAATTATATAGCTTGGAATATATGTTGCCGCAGTTGGAAGCATGTAAGTCACCATAATTATTCCAAACAAAATGCCGCGACCTTTAAATTTCATAAACACAATTGCATATGCAATCAAAGCTCCTGTTATAATCTGAATAAATACAATAGCTAATGAGATTAATAAACTATTAACAATATATCTTGGTATCGGAGAATTAAAGATAACTGTTATAAAGTTCTCCCAATGCAGACTTTGTGGTAAAAATTTACTTGTATCCATTATTTCTTCTTTTGTTTTAAATGCACTGACTACCATCCATAAAAACGGAAACGCAGTAAAAACTCCGACTATAATCAATATAATCCATTTTACAATTGCATCTATCCGATCTATTACTGTATATTTCTTAACCATAAACACGCTCCTAATAATTCACCCATTTCTTAGATCCGTAAAACTGAATCGTTGAAAGTAAAACCGTAATTATAATCATGACAACTGCAACAGCTGTTGCCTGCCCCATATTATATTCCTCAAATCCTAATTGATAGTACATATACAATAGCGTTCTAGTGCTTCCACTCGGTCCACCCTGTGTCAAAATTTGAATCTGGTCATATGCCCGAAGCGAATTAACCATAGTAATGATCATCAAAAAGAACGTAGTTGGTGAAATATTTGGAATTGTAATGTATTTAAATTTATGCCATTTACCGCCACCATCAAGTGCACATGCTTCATACAATGCTTCAGGTACTTTTTCCAAAGCAGACAAATAAAAAATCATTGCATATCCTATACTCTTCCAGACCGTAACTATTATTACAGACAGCATTGCTGTCTGCGAACTACTAATCCATTTCAAACCGGGCAATCCAAAGAAAGATAATACCAAATTCGCCAAGCCTTTGTCCGGTTGAAAAATCCATGTCCACACAATTGATATGGCAACCGTAGGCGTAATCCAGGGTGAAAAGAAAACAAATTTTATAATTCCGCTCCCCGGAAATGGTTTTTGTAGAAATACCGCAAGTACAAGTCCTATCACTATTGTTGGCACAAGAGTACCTATTGTAAAAATAAGTGTATTTAATAAGGCCTCATAAAATCGAGTATCTTTAAATCTGTCTCTTATACACATCTGACGCTGCCGACGAAGCTA
>ERZ1027240.718-NODE-718-length-12687-cov-5.882362_pt1 | contig 12687 bp, 10 predicted proteins | sample MGYA00519263_ERZ1027240 | MGnify/ENA primary metagenome ERZ1027240 (study PRJEB26926, sample SAMN06164633) | human gut metagenome | biome: ENVO:00009003; feature: ENVO:2100002; material: ENVO:00002003 | host: Homo sapiens | place: USA | collected 2012 ... | reverse complement strand
TGACCCTGCAAGGGGCAATTGCCCCTTGACCCCTCCGCGCGATTGAGTTGGTCGCGCTTTCATGCTCCTTCCGCGTGCAGCTTTTTGGCGCTTCGCCTAAGCCCTTGTTTGCTCCCCTCGAACCTTAAATCTTGAACGCCTTGACAAGCAGCGGCCAAGCCCAGAGGTAGAAGACAACTGCAATCGCGATGACGGCGACGGCAATCACAATCCACATGATGCGCTTGCCCTTCCTGCTCATCCGCTTGCGGTTCTGGAACTGCTCCTCGGTCATCGGCACTTTGCTGTATACGCGAATTGCAATGAACACCAGCACAAGCGCCATCAGAATGTCAAAGCCGTATAACACAACCTTGTACCACGCCATGCCGTACAGGAAGCCCTTCTGCTCCTCAACCGCCGGGGCAGCCGTTTCTTCCGCGCTGTCCTTGTCCTGATTCAGCATGGCTGCATAGGCGGGGTCAACCGCCAGCGAGTTTGCCGTGTTGTAGAGAATCTGATGCACGGCTTCGCGGAGCAGCTTGCGGCACCAGCCGGATTTAACGTCGCTGAGCGACTGTTCCGCGGTTGCGTGCACGAGCGTGCCGCCTGCCGCCAGATACTGGTCAGAGCCAGCGCCCTTCATGGTGGTGGTGTAGTCGGTGATGTAGCAGCCGTGCCAGCCCCATTCGTTGCGGCAGATGGCGCTCATCAGCGGATAGGAGCCGAAGGTGAACTGCCAGCCGACGCGGCACATGGTCAGCATGATGCCCTGTGCGCCGCCCTTCTGGATGGAATACTGGAAGGGCTTGAGGTAGATTTCACGGGCAGCCTGTTCCGTGCCCCACACAGCCACACAGCCGTTGGCGGCGCGGTTGGTGTCGGCGTCGTTCATGACAAAGTGCTTGATGTAGGCGTGCATACCGTGCGCTTCAACGCCCGCGCAGACCGCCGCGGAGCAAAGACCGGTCAGCACAGCATCCTCGGAGTAGTATTCGTAGTTGCGCGCGCCGAAGGGGGTGCGGTGGATGTTGATGCCGGGCGCGTACCAGCCCTCGGTGTTGGACGCAATCGCGTCTTCGCCGATGGCGTTGCCGTAGATGCGCTGAACCTCCTGGCTCCACGTCGCCGCCGTCATCGTCGCGCAGGGATAGGTGTAGATGACCGCGTCCGTCAGGAAGTTCGCAATGCCGTGCGGCGCGTCATACTCATACGTCTTGGGCTTGCCAACGGATTCCACCGCCAGAGAGCCCCAGCCGGACTTGTTGAACAGCTGGTGCATCTCGGAGAGCTTGAGCTCATCCAGCAGCAGATCCCACTTCGGGTCGTTGTAATCCAGCCCCACCATGTCGATCAGCTTCAAATTGTTTTTCGCGCCGTAGGTGTAGGCTTCCTTGCCGGGATACAGGGCAGCATCCGTCGGGTCTGTCGGGTTCAGAGAAGCCGCAAAGCCCTTCAGCTCGAATTTTGCCCGCAGGTCGTCGGAAATCACATAGGTCGGCGCGTCGCCGGAGATGTTGCCGACGTTGGATACGCCCTTCGCAACACCGGTGGCGTATTCCAGGCCGCTATTGTCCATCACAGACCAGTCGGAGCGGGAGAGATACACCGTGTCGTCCGCATAGACGATATCATCAAGCTGGTTGGTCACTTCCGCGCCGGAAACAGCGTCCTTGTTCAGTAGTTCCCGTTCGGAAACGGTGTACTTGGCTGCCATCGCCGTGTTGCCGTTTGCGGTCATGCCGTCCGCCGTGGTCTTGCCCTTTGCGGCAAGCACGTTGTTCACGGCTTCGTGCGCATCGTGGGCAGCGGTCACATACCAGTCGCCCGTGTCAATCACATAGGTCTTGGCGTCCTTTGCGTCGTAGCTGGCAATATCCTGCTTGGAGAAGGTGACGGACACGCGCTGCGACTCGCCGGGGGCAAGCTCAGCTGTCTTGACGTACTGCGCCAGCGACACAGCCGCCTTTTCCACGCCGCCGGGGATGTAGGGCGACTGGACGTAGAATTCCACAACATCCTTGCCGGAGGTGAAGCCGGTGTTCTTCACCGTGACCGACGCGGTGCAGAGGTCGCCGTCCCAGTCCACCTTCAGGTCAGACCATTCAAAATCAGTGTAGCTCAGACCATAGCCGAAGGGATAGGCGACGGTGGCGGCGTAATCGTAATCGCCCGCGTTGCCCTGCTTGAGCACAGCATCCTCATAACGGGTTTCATAGTACTTGTAGCCGACATAGATGCCTTCCGCGTAGTTCACATAGGAATAGCCGGAGAGGGAGCCGTCCTCGTTCACATAGCGGTAGTCGCCGAAGTTCTGCATGGCGGCGGAGGACATGTTGTCGTGCACATAGGTGTCCACCAGACGGCCGGAGGGGTTGATGGCGCCGGACAAAATCTTAGCAATCGAGCCGATGCCGCCCGCCGGACGGGCATACCACAGCACCGCGTCAATGCCGTATTCCGCCTTGTCCACAAAGTCCATCTGCATGGCGTTGGCGGAGCTGATGAGCACAATCACCTTGTCGAAGGATTTATGCACCTCGGCAAGCAGTTCCTTTTCGTCCTTGTTCAGCTCCAGATAGTTTTCATCCGCCGAGCCGCCGTAGCGGGACATGTCATACGGCAGGTCGTTGCCTTCCGCGCCCGTGCGCATCAGCACGACGACGGCAGCATCGTTGTAATCCTTGTAGGACGCCTTGACATCCGCCGTATATTCGCTCTGCGGCACTTCGTCAATCACCCAGCCGCCGGTTTCGGAGCCGTTGCCTGCCGACAGGCTGCCCGCGCCGGAAGAATGGCTGGACGCGGCATAGAAGGCAGATAGCGTGGGGTTGACCGTGAAGCCTTCGTCCTCCAGCACCTTCTGCAAAACGCCGCTCTTGTTGTCGATGCCAAAGAGGCTGATTTTGCCGCCCTTCATGGGCAGTGCGTTCTTTTCGTTCTTCAGCAGCACCGCGCCTTCGGCGACAATCAGGTTTGCCACCTGCGCATGGTCGTCCGTGTCAAACGTCACGGTGGAAACGTTCTTCACGCCGACTTCACCGAAGTACAGCGTCAGGGCGGAGTCCCAATACAGCGCTTCGTAGTTGACGACGCCGACGGCACTGCACAGCAGCGCGATCACCAGCGTCCAGATAATTAAATAGGTACTTTTTTTCATACCCTTCTTCGCAGTGCTCATGATTTTCTCCTTTTCATGCGAAAGAAAATGGGGAAGGCGTATCGCCCTCCCCGCGAGGATTTTCCGGACTTACTAACACTTTGGGGATAAGCATTAGTCGTCGTCGGAATTGGTAATCACATAGTCAAAGGTGTCGCCGCTGATGGTGATGGTCACGGTGCATTCCTCCGCGTCAAACGCCGCGTCGGAGGTGGTCAGGTTGTCCAGCAGGTACGGACCTTCAAACAGGTCGGCGATCAGATGACTTTCCGCTTCCTTGCACTGCACAACGCCCGCCGCGTAGTCGCTGTCCGCGAAGGAAGCGTTTTCCGTGTTCTGGAAGTAGGAGCCTGCCAGGGAGCCCCAGTTTTCAGACGCGGTGCCCGCCGTCGGGAACATCAGAACGACCGTGTCGCCATCCTTCGTGTAAGTGCCGGTGAAGGTGTAAACGATGTCCGCCGTCACGGTGCCGTCTTCGGCGGTCTGCATCAGGCGCTTGGTGTACTCGTAGGTGCCGTCATCCTTGAGAACGACGGTGTTCTCGCCGGTCATGCCGATAGCGGTCACAAAGCCGTTGTGGAAGGTGTTGGACACGAGGTCTTCAGTCTTGTAGACCTTGGTCAGGGTGACGTCCGCCAGCGCGACGGACAGGAGCAGGCACAGAGCCAGAGCGATGGAAAACAGCTTCTTCATGGGAATTCCTCCATTCTTATTTGGCGATTTTTCAACCACATCGCCTTCGATTCGCATCATAGCACAACGGCAGCGTTTTGCTGCACTTTTTGCGGAATCTACAAAGAAAACAGCATAAATTAAGGGAACACCGCACAAAGGACAGGAACGGGCAACGGCGTTGGCGGAAATTTGCCGGAAAGCTCTTTATCTATCGCTGTGTTCATGGTATGATAATGAAGGAAAAAACGACGCGCCGTGCGGATTGCACAGACATTGTTGGAGGAAGCGCAATGAAGGAGTTTCTGCCGAAATCCGCCGCGAAAATGGCGGATTGCCTGATGAAGCGTTATGGCCTGCTGACCAGCCGCTGGAGCTATGACTACGGCGTGGCGTGGCGCGGCATGGAGGCGCTGTACGCCATGACGGGCGAAAAGAAGTATTTCGATTACATCAAGGACGCAATGGACACGTTCGTGACGGATGAAAGCGGCGCGATTCGCGACTACACGCTGGATGAGTTCAATCTGGACTATATCTGCAATGGGCGGCAGCTGCTGTATCTCTACAAGGCGACGGGGGATGAAAAGTACCTGCGGGCGGCAGACGTGCTGCGCGACCAGCTGCGCCGGCAGCCGCGCACATCCGACGGGGGATTCTGGCACAAAAAGTGCTACCCCTACCAAATGTGGCTGGATGGGCTGCATATGTCCGCGCCGTTCTATGTGGAATACTGCCTGATGGCGGAGGACGATGCGGGCATCCGCGACGCGGGTATCCGCGATGCGGCGAAACAGCTGCAATTGGCGTATGAGCACACCTATGAGCTGAAAACGCGCCTGAATCACCACGGGTGGGACGAATCCCGCGCGCAGCAGTGGTCAGACCCGGAGACGGGGCGGTCGGCGCACGCGTGGGGGCGCGCTGTCGGCTGGTATATGCTGGGGCTGGCGGATGTGCTGGCGCTGCTGCCGGAAAATCACGAATGCTTTGAGCCGCTGCGGGCGCTGATGGAGAAAATCAGCGCGCGGATGCTGGAAATCCGCGTGGACGGCGCGTGGCTGCAAGTGCTGGACTGCCCCGGTCGTGAGGGGAACTATCTGGAATCCTCTGGTTCGTGCCTGATGACGGCGGCGATTTTGAAGGCGGCGGCGAATCATCAGCTGCCTGACTGGATGCTGGCGGCGGCGCAGGAAAGCTTCCGGGCGATTCAGCGGCATTTCGTCGGGCAGATGCGGGATGGCACGCTGTTTCTGGCGAAAACGTGCTACGGCGCGGGGCTGGGCGGAAAAACGGACGCGTACCGCGACGGGTCGTACGACTATTATATTTCGGAAACCGTAGGTAGCTACGACATCAAGGGGACGGGCGCGTACATTCAGGCGGCCTGTGCCTACGAAGGGAGTGAACCCCATGCTTGACCAGCGCTTGGCAACCCGCGTGGAGAATTTTGTGAGCCGCCTGAAGCGCGAAAGTGTGTGTATGCACGGCTTCATCCTTGACGTGCGGGGCGAAGTGAAGGCGACGGCGTACTATCCGCCCTTTGAGGAGGGGAAGGCGCACCGGATGTACTCGGTGTCCAAATCCATGACGGCGCTTGCCATCGGCCTCCTGCTGGACGAAGGGAAAATTTCGCTGGATGACCGCATTGCCGACTACTTCCGCGACTTCCTGCCCGAAAAGCCGGATGCGCGCCTGATGCGCCTGAAAATCCGCGATATGCTGCGGATGGCGACGTGCTACCGCGCCACCGTCTACCGCGAAACCGACGACGACTGGACGAAGCCGTTCTTCACCGCCGCATCCACCCACGAATCGGGCACGGTGTTCCACTACGATACGGGCTGTTCGCAGGTGCTGGCGGCGCTGGTGGCGCGGCTGACCGGGCGGCAGGTGATAGACTACCTGACCGAGCGGGTGTTCACGCCCCTTGGCGCAGACGACGAGAAGCATTGGCTGCGCGACCCCGCGGGCACCTGTCAGGGCGGCACGGGGCTGTGCATGTCCCTGCGCGATTTGCACAAGGTGACGCGGCTGGTGATGGACGGCGGGCGCGGAATTCTGCCGGAATGGTTCTGCCGGGAGATGACGAAAAAGCACATCGACAACTGCCTGTGCGCGAACGAGGAAGAGCGCTACGGCTACGGCTGGCAGGTGTGGATGACGCGCGCGGGCTGGGCGATGTACGGCTTGGGCGGGCAGCTTGCCGTGGTGTGCCCGGAGAAGGACGTCTGCCTGTGCACGATTGCCGACACGCGCCTTGACCCCATCGGCGTGCAGCGCATCTACAACGCCTTCTTTGACGAAATCTACCCTTACTGCGGCATGGAGGATATGTCGCCCGTGCGCCTGTCGCCCGAAATGCAGCCGCTGGGGAACAATCCCGCGTGCGCGCTGGATGCGTCGCCTGTGTACCATTTCGCCGCGCCGAATCCGCTGGGGCTGGCGTGCGTGGAACTGCGGGGAAACACGCTGATTTGGGAGAATGCGCGCGGGCGGCATCCGCTGCAATTCGGGCTGGGGGAGAACCGCGTAAGTGAATTTCCCGGATGGCCGGGGCGCACGATGTTATCCTCCGGCGGCTGGGTGTCGGCGGATGAAAACGGGAATCTGCTGCGCGTCCGCTGCCAAATCATCGACGATGCCCCCTGCGGCGTGGACATGCTGCTGCGATTCACGGGCACTTGCCTGACGGTGCAGGCGCGCAAATCCTTCGACCCGGCAACGAATGCGTATGAGGGCGTGGCGACAGGGTACGCGGAGTGAAGGGACACGAACCAGAGGCTCACCTGAAAGGGGAGCTGTCAGCGCAATCTGACTGAGGGGTTAGAGCGGCGGGGGACAACCCCTCTGGCGCTGATGCGCCACCTCCCCTTGCAGGGGAGACTTGGGTTCTTTTCCGCACAGGAAAAATCCATATAAATAGGAAACTTTTCGTTTAGAACGACTTCAGGAGGAAAGGCGCAATGACGGACGAACTGTACCTCCCCGACCAAGGCGACGGCAGCTACCGCAATCCCGTGCTGTGCTGCGACTACTCCGACCCCGACGTGATTCGCGTCGGCGACACCTACTACATGACGGCATCCTCGTTCAACTATGTGCCGGGGCTGCCGATTCTGACCTCGGCGGATTTGGTCAACTGGCGGCTGGTGAACTACGCGCTGCCCAACATCCCCGAACCGGGCTACGAAATCCCCCGCCACGCGTGCGGCGTGTGGGCGCCCGCCATCCGCTGGCACGATGGATTTTTCTACATCTATTACGGGATGCCGGACGAGGGCATCTACATGGTGCGTGCGGCGGATGCCTGCGGGCAGTGGGACGCGCCGAAGCTCGTGCGGGCGGGTAAAGGGCTGATTGACCCCTGCCCTTTCTGGGACGACGACGGTAGGGCGTACGTCATCCACGCCTACGCGAACAGCCGCATCGGGTTCAAGAGCCGAATCGGTATCTTCCCGATGAGTGCGGACGGCACGCACGCCATCGGCGAGGACAAATTCCTGTTCGACGGCACGGCAAATCACCCGACGATTGAAGGCCCGAAGGTCTACAAGCGGGATGGCTGGTACTACATCTTTGCTCCCGCGGGCGGCGTGGCGACGGGCTGGCAGACGGTGCTGCGCAGTCGGCGGATTGACGGCGAGTACGAGGACAGAATCGTCCTGCGGCAGGGGAACAGCCGCGTCAACGGGCCGCATCAGGGCGCGTGGGTGACGGCGGCGGATGGCAGCGACTGGTTCATCCACTTCCAGAGCCGCGGGCTGTACGGGCGCGTCACCCACCTGCAGCCGATGGCGTGGCAGGCGGACGGTTGGCCGATTATCGGCGAACCCGTGGCGGGCGAAACGTACGGCACGCCGGTGGAAACGTGGCGCAAGCCGTCACAAACGCATCAGCCGCCGCTTTCGCTGCAATGCAGTGATGATTTTGCGGATTCGCTGGGGCTGCAATGGCAGTTTATGGGCAATTGGCGCGCGGATTTTTATGCTGTGGACGGCGGATTGAGGCTTGCCGCCCTGCCCGCGCCGAACGGGATTTTGTGGAACTGCCCGCATGTGCTGACGCAGAAAATCGCCGCGCCCGCCTTCACGGCGGAGGTGACACTGGATGCCCGCGCGCTGCAAATCGGCGAGCAGGCGGGCTTCGGGCTCATCGGCGGGCAGTACGCGTACATCGCCCTGCGGCGGACGGCGGCGGGGATGCGACTGGTTTTCGTGCAGTCGGACGGCGAGGCGCATCAGGAGCGGGTGTGCGAGGAAATCGACGCGCCAGCGGAGCAGCTTGCCCTGCGGATGGTGCTTCAGCCGACGGGGGACGACACGGCGCGCGCGGCGTTTGCGTATCAGCATCAGGGGGATTGGCGGCGCTTCGGCGAGCCGTTCAGCCCTGCGCGGCACACATGGGTCGGCGCGCGGATGGCGCTGTTTGCGATGTCGCTGGACGGCGAGAACCACGGCGGCGCGGGAAAATTCGGGCCGTTCCGGGTGACGAAAGCGTGACGATGTAACCTCTTGCCGCAACTTGGCGCGGCGGATGCAACGGGGAAAATCCGGCGCACGGGCGAAAAGGGAGCCTCAGGGGCGGGGAGGGGCGAATCCGGCAGCCCCTGATGCTTCTGCAAGTGCGTTTTTCCGGCGAAAATCCGGCGCATCCGCCCCATTTTCATCATAACAACAGAAAATTTCAACCCACGCTCCCCGCACGGGGAGCGACGGCATGTTCGCCGCTGGTGACGATTTCAAAATCATTTCAACCCACGCTCCCCGCACGGCACGGAAATCAATTTTCAAATTGTGGAAAATGTGCTATACTGTACGCATGGACAGAACAACACTGATCGACTTCTTTGAGGAAGTCGAGACGACCGAGGAGTACAACGGGTACTTTTGCAGCATCGCGGAAGCCGCGGAATTGTGGTGCTGGGCAGTCTGTGCGGGTTCAGGAACGTGAGCCAGATCCATCATTGGGCGGAAAATGTGCGCGTGAAGGAATTTTTGAAGGAGAAATTCCAAATAGCGCATATTCCGTGCTACTTTGGGCTGTTGACACTCTTGAAAATGGTAAAGTCTGACACGCTGAACCAATGCATGATGAAAAGGGCTTCACAATTCTTGCCAGAGAATGGAAGGAAAACAACCATTTCGCTGGATGGCAAGACGATTCGTTCTGCCGTTGACAAGAAAAACATGGATAGCCCACTGCACATTATTAGTGCGCAAATCTGTGAAATTGGCGTTACGCTGGCTTCCGAAGCCGTCGAAGACAAGAGCAACGAAATCCCGGCGGTGCAGGAGCTGATAAAAAAAATGGACATTGAGGGCTGCCTGATTGTCGCGGATGCACTGAATTGTCAGCAGAAAGCGGCAGAAGCTGTCGTAGCGGGAAAAGCGGATTATCTGCTGGATGTCAAGGCAAATCAGCGCAATTTGGAAGAAAAAATTGCCGAATACGTCAAGAATGATGACCTCCGCGGTCGCATGGACAAGAAGCGGACGGTGGAAAAGAACCGCGAGCGGATTGAAATTCGGACGGCGTACACGACCGATGATGCTGAATGGCTATGCGGGAAGGAAAAAATGGAAGGGGCTGTGCTGCATCGGCGCAATCCGAAAGGAAGTCGAAGTTGACGGCAAGCGCACCGAAGAGTGGCACTACTACATTTCCAGCCGCAAACTGTCGGCGGAAGAACTGCTTCATCATGCACGGATGGAGTGGGCGGTCGAGTCGATGCACTGGCTGTTGGATGTTCATTACGGTGAAGATTACTGCCGGATTGCAAACAAGACAGCACAGCAGAATCTAAGGCAATCCCGCACAAAGAAAGAACAGCAAAAAGGTTGGGAAAGATGTATAATAAAGAGGTGAAGAAGCAATTGACGATGAGTCTGATCAGCGACGAGCTGGGGCAGGCATCAACGAAGAAGAAAGAGTTTCTGGGAATCATGGAGAAACTGATTCCGTGCTCGGAATGGGTCGGGATCGTGCAGCCGCACTATTACAAAGGAGAGCGCGGCAATAAGCCCTACGACTTGGAATTGATGCTCCGGATATATGTGCTGCAGCATCTCTATAACCTCGCGGATGACGCGGCGCGCAATGAAATCATCGACAGCCGTGCGTTCTCGCAGTTCTGCGGTGTGGACTCCAGCAATCAGGTGCCGGATGGCGATACCATCGGGCGTTTTCGGCATATCCTCGAACGGAATCAGCTTGGCGAAGCTTTTTTCACGAATGTGGTCGAAAGTTTGCAGAAGTGCAATCTGATGCTGAAAAAGGGAACGATTGTGGATTCGACGCTGATAGCCGCGCCTTCATCGACGAAAAACAAGGAAAAGCAGCGTGATCCGGAAGCTCATTCCGTCAAAAAGGGCAACCAGTGGATCGGTGTGGATGCGGACAGTGGGTATCTGGGTGCAGAAAAGAAGGATGATGCAGTTCTTGTCAACAACGAAGAACATCCTATCCGGTATCAAATCAACAAGCGTCCGTCGCAGCTGAAGAAAACAAGCGGCGAAAAGTTCGAGCTGCTCAAGGCAATCGAACATGCGAAATCCTCGGTGCGTTCCAAAGTGGAACATGTGTTTTGCGTGATAAATCATTTCTGCAAGACACAATACCGAGGAAGGGAAAAATTGCATCAGCATTGCTGTACACTGTTTGCACTTGCGAATTTATACCTTGCTCGCAATCGAATGAAGGTTGCGTAACGATGTTTATTTCGCGTGCAAATAGTGCGCTTGGATTGCGCTTTTTCTCGAAACTTTGGGTCGCCGAAGATGACACGGCTGGTCTTGGCGCAATTATGAGGGGTAGCCTTAATAAAATACACATTATGAATATGAAAAGGAGGAGATCTATTTTGATGCTTGAAACGATTCTCTCCAAATGTGATGAACGCAACGATCGACACGGATGCGAGCAATGCGCGGATTGCTCCTATGATACTTACTGCCCACACGATTGTGAAAAGTGTTTGGACTATATTCACAATCCATCTCACGCCCCTGATGGAGCACCGGAAAGAAAATATGACTGCACGCACATGGCAAATGTTTATACATGCAAATACTCTTGCCGATATGCTTCTGAAATTGTCTATGCCGTTGAACGGCTCAAAGATTTATCCAATTTAACAGAACTTAAAGTTCTATCGTTTGGATGCGGACCGTGTACAGACTTATTTGCCATTGACTATCTTCGCTCTTTGGGAATCTTATCATACCAGAACCTTGAATATCGTGGTGTGGATTATAGTGAGGATGTTTGGAAATATATACACCGTGATATTAAAACATTTGAAAATGAGGATTTGAGAATCAGGTTCTACTATCAAGATGCCTGCAATCTTATTCATACAATAGCCCAAGGTAGTTGGGTACCAAACCTTATTGTTTTTCAGTATGTTTTTTCAGATATGGAAAAGCACTCGGATGCAAAAAACATAAATGATTTTATTGAAACTTTTGCACAGTACTATAATGAGAAGGTCGTTCCAAACACATACATTATCCTTAATGACGTAAATCTGGGGAGAGGTTATGGTGGTGGTCGGGATTATTTTGACCAGTTATGCAATAAACTTTGTAGTTCCATTTCCAGAAAAGGACGATTTTGTAACGATAATTCAAAAAGCATTTATTATCCGAGAGGTTATCCGTACGGGGAAAATTCCGATGGTGAGTTCCCCCAAAATGAGAACCGTTTTGATTGGTCTCCATGGGAAAAATATTCTCCATTCAATACTTGCGCAAGTGCGCAGATGATTATAAAAAAGGTGGTGAAAAAATGATAATAAGTGCCAGCCGAAGGACAGATATTCCAACATATTACTCTGAATGGCTATTCAATCGTCTCAAGGAAGAATATGTTTTGGTAAGAAATCCTATGAACATTCACCAAATTGGGCAAATAAGCCTTTCTCCTGATGCTGTTGATGGTATTGTTTTTTGGACAAAGAATCCGCTTCCGATGCTTCATCGTCTTTCAGAACTTGACAAATATAATTACTACTTTCAATTTACACTGAATGCATACGATAGAGATGTCGAACCAAACATTCCATCAAAAAATAATGTAATTATTCCAGCATTTCAGCAATTATCAAAAGCTATTGGAAAAGATCGGGTAATATGGCGATACGATCCGATTTTCTTTAATGAGCGTTATACAATGGAATATCACTGCAAATATTTTCGTGTTTTGGCATCAAAACTTGGTGAATACACAGAAAAATGTACTGTGAGCTTCCTTGATTTATATAGAAATACTGCCCGCAATACACAACCTCTGAAAATTCAGCAAGAAACAAAAGGACAACAACTTGAAATCATGCAAAGATTTTCAGAAATTGCTAAAGAATATGGTTTCTACATTGATACCTGTGCTGAGGCAATTGACCTTGAAAAATTCAGTATTGCGCACGCTCATTGCATAGATAAAGAAAGATTTGAACGATTAGGAAAATGTAAATTATCTGTTGAAAAAGACCCGAATCAACGTCCTGAATGTGGTTGTATCGCAAGTATAGATATAGGGACCTACAACACATGCAGAAATGGATGCTTATATTGCTATGCAAATTATAGTCATAATACAGTAATGCGCAACACTCAAATACACAATCCAACATCGCCTTTACTTTTTGGAGAGGTTGGGTCAGACGATGTTATAAAAGAACGAAAAGTAAAATCCTGCAAGGAATGCCAAATGACTTTGTTTGATCTGTAAAGATTAGCAATAAAGTTGGTATCAGAGAACTTGAAAAGACGCCGGACGCAAGCGGGCATATGGCCGCCGCGCCCGGCGTCTGATTTGAGCCTATCCCATACTTTGTGTAAACCTCGAAAGTAGTGTATAATAGAAGCACGAGAATG
>ERZ1027240.677-NODE-677-length-13052-cov-6.121797_pt1 | contig 13052 bp, 12 predicted proteins | sample MGYA00519263_ERZ1027240 | MGnify/ENA primary metagenome ERZ1027240 (study PRJEB26926, sample SAMN06164633) | human gut metagenome | biome: ENVO:00009003; feature: ENVO:2100002; material: ENVO:00002003 | host: Homo sapiens | place: USA | collected 2012 ... | reverse complement strand
ACCCTACATCCAGAAGTATCACGGAAAGACCATGGTGGTAAAGTACGGCGGCAATGCCATGATCAACGAAGAACTGAAAAATGCCGTCATGAACGATTTGGTCACCCTTACCCTGCTGGGTGTGCGCGTGGTGCTGGTGCACGGCGGCGGCCCGGCTATCAACGAGATGCTGAAAAAGGTGGGTGTGGAGAGCCATTTCGCAAACGGTCTGCGCGTGACTGACGATGCCACCATGGAGATCGTGCAGCAGGTGCTGGCCGGTAAGGTGAACAAGGATCTGGTGGCAAAGCTGCGCGGCCGCGGCGTGGGCCTGTGCGGCATGGACGGCCAGATGCTGCGCTGCACCGAGCTGGACCCCCAGCTGGGCCATGTGGGCGAGATCGTCCATGTGGATGCCACCCTGATCGCCAGCCTGCTGGACGGCGGCTTCATCCCGGTGATCGCCACGGTGGGCATGGACGATCTGGGTCAGGCCTACAACGTGAACGCCGACACCGCCGCTGCGCAGATTGCGATTGCGCTGAAAGCGGAGAAGTTGGTATCCATGACCGATATCGCGGGCCTGCTGCGGGATAAGGACGACGAGAGCACCCTCATCCCCGAGGTGGAGGTGTCCGAGATCGAGGGCTATAAGTCCGCCGGCATCATTGCGGGCGGCATGATCCCCAAGATCGGCGGCATGGCCGATGCCATCTATCAGGGCGTGCACGAGGCGGTCATCATCGATGGCCGCGTGCCCCACTCCATCCTGCTGGAGCTGTTCTCCAACCGCGGCTCCGGCACCCGCTTTTACCGCCGCAGCCACCGCGAATAAGCATTGCGCAGGTGCCGTGCAGGCGGTATAATAAGAAAAATGACCCTCTCAAGCCTTTGCCAGCATTTTCTGGCGCGAAAGCGCCTGAGAGGGTTTTCTGTTCACAGGAGGGTACACCTATGGATTCTGAAAAGGTCATCAAGCGGGACGGCGAATACGTCCTGCACACCTATAACCGCAACCCCATCGTGCTGGAAAAAGGCCACGGCCTGCGCGCCGCAGGCCCCGAGGGCCAGCAGTATCTGGATTTTACCAGCGGCATTGGCGTGAACAGCCTTGGCTACTGTGATCTGGACTGGGCCGAAGCCGTCTCGGAGCAGGCCCACAAGCTGCAGCATACCTCTAACCTTTACTACACCGCGCCCTGCGGCAAGCTGGCCAAAAAGCTGTGCAAGCGCACCGGCATGAGCAAGGTTTTCTTCGGCAACTCCGGTGCCGAGGCCAACGAGGGTGCCATTAAGGCCGCGCGCAAGTACAGCGTGGACCACTACCGCAAGGACCGCACCACGGTCATCACGCTGGTGAACAGCTTCCACGGCCGCACCATCGCCACCCTGACCGCCACCGGTCAGGAGGTGTTCCACAACTACTTCGGCCCCTTCAACGAAGGCTTCCTGTATGCTCCGGCAGGCGATATCGAAGCGCTGGAGGAGCTGGTGGACCGCACCACCTGCGCCGTGATGCTGGAACTCATTCAGGGCGAGGGCGGCGTGATGGCGCTGGACCCGGACTACGTGCAGGCCGTGCGCAAGCTCTGCGACGAAAAAGACCTTGTGCTCATCGTGGACGAGGTGCAGACCGGCGTGGGCCGCACCGGCACCTTCCTGTGCTGCGAGCACTACAACCTCAAGCCGGACGTGGTCACGCTGGCCAAGGGTCTGGGCGGCGGCCTGCCCATCGGCGCAGTGCTGATGAACGAAAAGGTAGCCGAGGGCATGGGCCCCGGCACCCATGGCTCCACCTTCGGCGGCAACCCGGTGGTCTGCGCCGGTGCCAACGTGGTGGTGGACCGCATGGACCAGAGCTTCCTTGCCAATGTCAACGAGCGCGCCGTCCAGCTGCGCGCAGGCATCGCAAAGCTGCCCCATGTCAAGAGCATTTCCGGCATCGGCCTGATGGTGGGCATCGAGTTCTACGACCTCAAGGCCGCAGATGTGCTGGCCGCCTGCCGCGAAGCGGGCCTGCTGGTGCTGACAGCCAAGACCCGCCTGCGCCTGCTGCCGCCGCTGACCCTCAGCGAGCACGATGTGGACATGGCGCTGGAGATCCTGAGCGATGTGCTGGGCAAGATGGAGCCGACGGCTCCGAAGGAGCAGGCATGAAAAATCTGCTGAAAATGAGCGACCTCTCCCCTGCCGAGCTGACCCACATTCTGGATGTGGCCGATCAACTCAAGGCACAGCAGAAGCTGGGCGGCACGGCCCCGCTGCTGGCAGGAAAGACGGTTGCCCTGATATTCTCCAAGGCATCCACCCGAACCCGCACCAGCTTTGAGGTGGGTGTGTACCAGCTGGGCGGTCTGGGCAACTACATGAACACCGCCGAGCTGCAGGCCGGGCGCGGCGAGCCCCTCAAGGACACCGCCCGGGTGCTGGGCCGCTACTACGACTGCGTGGTGTGGCGCACCTACCGCCAGAGCGATCTGGAAGAGTTTGCCGAGCTGGCCGGTGTGCCGGTGATCAACGGCCTGACGGATTACGCCCATCCCTGCCAGGTTCTGGCCGACCTGATGACCATTCGGGAGCGCCGGGGCACCCTGGCCGGGCGGAAGCTCTGCTTTGTCGGCGACGGCAGCACCATGGCAAACAGCCTCATCGTGGGCGCACTGCTGGCTGGGATGCAGGTCACCTGCGTCTGCCCGCAGAGCTACCGCCCGGCGGCGGATGTGCTGATGTTCGCCCACAAGTACGGCAGCGCCTTCCACCTGACCGCAGACCCTGCCGAGGGTATTCAGGATGCCGACGTGGTGGCAACGGCTGTGTGGAACACCGCCAAGCCCGGCACGCCGGAAAGTGAGCAGCGCCTGCGGGATTTTGTGGGCTTCCAGCTCACCGGCAAGCTGCTGGAAAGCGCCAAGCCCGATGTCATGGTGCTGCACTGCCTGCCCGCCCACCGGGGCGAGGAGATCTCCTCGGCGGTGTTCGAGCAGCACGCACCGGAGATCTTCGATGAAGCCGAGAACCGCCTGCACGTGCAGAAAGCCGTGCTGGCCATTCTGCTGGCGGGGAAATAAAAACAGAACGCAACAGGGCCGCCGCACATCGTTTGTGCGGCGGCCCTGTTTTTTATCGTGGGAGATTTGAAAAAGCGATCAGCTGCGGTCCATTTTGACCACGAACAGGTAGCTCAGAACAAAGGATAAGCCAAAGGCAATGACCCAGCCGATGGCGGCGTAGATGAAGTAAGGTCCGATATAAGCGGGAATGCTGAAAATGCTGGAGGTGATGTAGCCGTACAGGCGCACACCAAAGGCACCGATGAAGGCGCTGCCCACGCAGCTGCCGATGGTGGCAGCAAGGAAACCCTTCTTGTACTTGGTCAGCACGCCGAACAGAGCAGGCTCGGTGATGCCCAGAATGCCGGACAGAACGGAGGACAGAACGATGGAACGTTCCTTTTGGCTCTTTTCTTTGAAATAGCAGCCTGCGGCGGCACCCACAATGGACAGATTTGCAATGAACATCATGGGCATGAGCATGTCGTAGCACTTGGTGGCAAAGTTCTCCAGAGCAATAGGAGTCATGGCGTGGTGCATACCCACCAGAATGGAAGCGGGGCGGATCAGACCCATGACGACACCGGCAAAGATGGGAGAGATACCGAACAGCACATCCAGCATCCATGCCAGACCCTTGCCGATGTAAATGCCCACGGGACCAATGACCGTCAGGGCAAAGAAGCCGGAAATGAACAGGGTGATGGTGGGGGTGATAACGGTGCGGGCGGCTTCGGGAACGATATTATCGACCCACTTGTAGATATAGCTCAGGGCAAATACGCCGAAGATGATGGGAATGACCGAACCAGAATAGTTGAATACCGGAATGGGCAGGATGCCTGCAAACATAAAGCTGCTGATCTCGCCTGCCTTGGCAGCATCCACCATGGTGGGGTACATCAAGGTAGCGGCGATGGCAATGGCCAGATACTGGTTGGTCTTGAATTTTTTTGCGGCCGATGCGGCAATGAAGAACGGCAGGAAGGTAAACACGCCGCTGGCAAGCATATCAATGATCTTATAGGTATCGGTAGCATTGGAAACCACGCCCAGAGCCACCAGACCGCCCATCAGGCCCTTGATCATACCGGCACCGGCAATGGCGGGCACGATGGGGCCGAATACGCCGGACACCATATCCATGAACCAGGAAATAAAGTCTTTCTTTTTTTCCGGCTGGGCAGGAGCTGCGATATCCTCCTTCAGATCCAGCATCTGCAGGGCGATGTCGTAATATTTATGGACGCTGGTGCCAAGCACGATCTGCAGCTGGCCTTTGGCAAACTGCACGCCAATGACACCATCCAGCGCCTTGATAGCATCCTCCTGGATCTTGCTGGTATCTTTGAGCTCAAAGCGCAGACGGGTCATGCAATGCCAAGTGTTCACAACATTGTCTTTGCCGCCGACATACTCGATGATTTTTGCGACGACTTCAGTCTTTTCCATAAGGGAGAGCCTCCTTCTTCGGTTTCCTTTTTCCTTGATTGTGTTCCAAAGCGAAAATCCAGCACGTGCGTTGTGACGCTAATATACCACGGAAAAATTTCATTGTAAAACATACCATTTCTCTGGAATGATTTCAAAAAGCAACGATAACATGCTATTAAATGATTTTAGTTTCAAAAATTGGACTGTTTTATTTTGCGGTTTTCGCCAAATAAAAAGCAGGAATTGATTTGCCGCCAAAGGTATGATTGAATAGTTCTGCAAGCAAAAATGCAAACCCTTTTCAATCTGCTATAAAGAGGTGTGCTTCTTATGAAACCTACGATCATTACAGATATCAAATGTTTTGTCACGAACCCGGAACGTCATAATCTGGTGGCTGTCAAGGTGCTCACGAATAAGGGCGTTTATGGTGTGGGCTGCGCAACCTTCCAGCAGCGGCCGCTGGCGGTGAAATGCGCGGTGGAGGATTACCTCAAGCCCATCCTGATCGGACGCGATGCCAACGATATTGAAGACCTGTGGAACCTGATGATGGTCAATTCCTACTGGCGCAACGGCCCGGTGCTGAACAACGCCGTGGCAGGCATCGACATGGCGCTGTGGGATATCAAGGGCAAGCTGGCAGATATGCCCCTGTACCAGCTGCTGGGCGGCAAAGCACGCACCGCCATCCCGGCCTATACCCACGCCGTGGCGGATGATCTGGAAGGATTATACCGCGAGGTGGACCGCATCTACAAGGAGGGATACCGTCATATCCGCTGCCAGCTGGGCTTTTACGGCGGGATCCCGGACGAGCTGAATACCCCGGAAAACCCCCTGCCCGGCACCTATTTTAACCAGGACGACTACATGCGCAACACCGTGTATATGTTCGGCAAGCTGCGGGAAAAGTACGGCAGCTCCTTCCACATCCTGCACGATGTGCATGAAAGGCTGACCCCAAATCAGGCGATCCGGTTTGCCAAAGAGCTGGAACCGTACGCTCCCTATTTCCTCGAAGATCTGCTTCCGCCGGATCAGAACGAGTGGCTGGCCCAGCTGCGCAGCCAGTGTGCGGCCCCCATTGCTACCGGCGAGCTGTTCAATAACCCCATGGAATGGAAAGAACTGGTCGTGAACCGCCGCGTGGACTACCTGCGCTGCCATGTTTCCCAGCTGGGTGGCATTACCCCGGCGGTAAAGCTGGCGCACTTCTGCGAACCCTTTGGTGTGCGTATCGCATGGCACACCCCATCGGACATTACCCCCATCGGGGTGGCGGTGAATACCCACCTGAACATCCATCTGCATAATGCCGCCATTCAGGAGAACATCGAGCTGAAAGACAAGATCAAGGCAGTGTTCCCCGGCTACAACGAGGCAAAAGGCGGCTACTTCTACCCTATTGAGCGTCCGGGCATCGGTGTGGATATCGACGAAAAGGAGATCGTCAAGTATCCGGTGCGCTACCGTCCCCATGAGTGGACCCAGAGCCGTATCCCGGATGGTACGCTGGTGACACCGTGACCGACCGCTTTCAATAATGTGCAGGACTTTGCACTTTTTGTCCCAGTGTGGTATCCTTAGCAAAAGACCCCAAGGGAGGATACTGCCTGTGACTGCCAAAAAGACCGAGTTCATCGTTACAGACCTCATCAGCAAGATCTTTCAGCGCAAGACCATAATGGACAAGCTGCCCAGCCAGCGGGAATTGGCAGAGATCTATCACGTTTCCCGTTTCACGATCCAGAAGGTGCTGGGAAGGCTGCAATCCATTGGTTTGATCTATATGACACAGGGTGATGGCACCTATATCAACAAAAAGGCACTGGGGCATCCCATGGTCTACAATTCCCTTACCGAAGTGCCCTATGAGGAGCTGCGTTCCAGAACTCTGTACCTGAAGCAGGTGGAGCCTACGGCGGAGCTGCGCCGGGTGTTCAATCTTGAAGCCGGCGAGACCCTGTGGGAGTTCCGCCGCATCCGTATCGTGCGGTATGAGATCAGTCAGGTAGAGACTGGCTGGATGCCCTGTGCGCTGTTTCCGGAGCTGAACCGGGAGGTGCTGGAGGATTCTATTCAGAGCTATGCCTTGCGGCAGAAGTACCGCATTGCCTACTTTATTACCAACTACCATGCAGCAGCACTGGATGCAGAGCACGCCGAACTTTTGCACTGCAAAAAGGGGTTGCCGGTCATGGATATCACTTCCCGTGGTGTACTGCGGGATGGAAGGATCTTTGTTTACAGCCGCATCAAGGCGGTGCAGTATGAGTGCACGTATGTCTCGCCCTTCAATAAGGACGTGTTCCTTTCCCGGCGGAAAATAATCACGGAAGATGCGTAAAAAAGAACGCCTGTCAGGCTCAATGGCCCGGCAGGCGTTCTTGCATGGGGATCATACGTGAGCCGCACCGCGGTCGAGGATCTTATCGAACCGGGCAAAGAAGGTGATGGTGGTGATGGTGGCGGCCAGAATGTCGCTGACCGGCTCGGCCAGAAACACGCCGAACACCGGGTTCGGCAGCAGGTGCGGCAGAATGAAGATGAGGGGGATCAGCAGAATGATCTTGCGCAGGCAGGCCAGCAGCAGGCTTACCTTAGCCTGCCCCAGCGCCATAAAGCTTTGCTGGCAGGCGATCTGGAAGCCCATGGCAAAAATGCCCGCCATGTAAATGCGCATGGCCCACGTGGTGTACTGGATCAGTGCGGCGTCCGAGGTGAAAATGCCCGCCACCGCGCCGGGAAACAGCATCATCAACAGCCAGAACAAGCAGGTGTAGGCCCCGCACAGCGTCAGCTGAAAACGGAAGGCTTCCTTGACGCGGGCCTTCTTGCCTGCGCCGAAGTTGAAGCTCATCACCGGCTGTCCGCCCTGACAGATGCCCTGAATGGGCAGCGTGCACAGCTGGGATGCGCTGGTGATGACGGTCATGGCACCCACAGCCACATCGCCGCCGTACCGCGCCAGACTGGAGCTGAAGCTGATGGAAAGCAGGCTTTCGGTGGAGAGCATCACAAACGAGGAGATGCCCAGCGCCAGCACCGGCAGAATGATCTGCTTTTCCGGGCGCAGGTAGTCTCTGCGCAGGCGCAGGATGGTCTTTTTGCTGGTGAGAAAGCGGATGATCCATGCCGCGCCCACAGCCTGACTGAGCACCGTGGCAATGGCCGCGCCCCGCACGCCCAGCCCGAACCCGAAGATCAGGATGGGGTCGAGGATAATGTTGATCACCGCGCCGATCACGGTGGTAAGCATACTGGTCTTGGCAAAGCCCTGCGTGGTGATAAAAGGGTTCATGCCCAGCACCACCAGTACGAACACCGAGCCTGCAATGTAGATGCGGCTGTAGCTCAGGGCGTACGGCAGGGTGGCATCGCTGGCACCGAACAGCCGCAGCAGCACCGGTGCCCCGGCATAGAAGCCAATGGTCAGCACCACGGCAAAGAACATCAGCACGGTAAAGCTGTTGGAGACGATCTTTTCGGCCTGCTGCCTGTCCCCCTGCCCCAGAGCAATGGCGGTGCGCGGCGCGCCGCCCGCGCCCACCAGCATGGCAAAAGCGTTCAGCAGCATCAGAATGGGTGTGAACAGCCCCACGCCGGTCAGCGCTGCCGCGCCAATGCCCGCAATGTGGCCGATGTAAATGCGGTCCACGATGTTATACAGCAGGTTCACCACCTGCGCCACCACGGCGGGGATCATGAGCTGCAGCATCAGCTTTTTGATGCTGCCGGTGCCCATATCTTGTTTTGCCTGTGCCATTGGAATGCTCTCCTCTGTACTTCAAATTTGAAAAATATCGTTCCTATTATACTCGGCTCCCGCCCAAAAGAACAGCCTTTTTTGCAAAGAAACCGCGCTTTCTGCCCCAAAAACGCAAAACGGCACGGCTGCGTATGGCTTGCAGCCGTGCCGTAACGGGAGAAAAGTGTTGACGGAAAACCGCTTTTTTGCTATACTATAAAGGCTAATATATGGAGATGTATCGAAGCGGTCGTAACGAGAACGACTCGAAATCTAACTGGCTTTTTGGAAGTGGGTTTCCGGTTTTGCTAGGTTTCATGCGGGTTTTCCGACTTCGAGAGTGAACGATTTTCGGTCGTTCTCTCCTGAAATTCTCTCCAAAGTTTTCCCGGAATGCACGGTGCATTCTAAGAATTTAATATCTGGAGCATTACTCAAGTGGTCGTAAGAGGTCGCACTCGAAATGCGATAGGCCGGGAGACCGGTGCCAGGGTTCGACTCCCTGATGCTCCGCCAAATCGAATGGACAGATGAATTTTATTCGTCTGTCCATTCTTTTTTGCCGGAACATCGCCCGTCCACCCTGTCTTGGGGCGTATGGCATCATGCTGACGCATTGCCATAGCCCAGCCCCTCCAGCATCGCCTGTGCAGACGAGAGCTTGGAAGCGTAATCGAGGTGGGCGTAAATATTGGCGGTGGTGGAGAAGTCGCTGTGACCCAACCATTCCTGAATCTGCTTCATGGGAACGCCGTTTGCCAGAAGAAGGCTGGCGCAGCTGTGGCGCAGATCGTGGAAGCGGATAGGACGCAGACCGTTTTTCTCCAACAGCTTCGGGAACTGCTCGGAAACGTAGTTGGGACGGATGATGTTCCCAATCTCGTCCACACACAGATAGCCGAGATAATCCCGATTGTAGCTTTTACCGCACAGGCGGCGGTAGGTGTCCTGCTGACCTTTCAGCATCAGCAGACGGTCACGGATGGGCGGCACAAGGGGCAGCGTCCGCAGGCTGGACTTCGTTTTTGCACGATCAGCCTGCACCAGAACCTTTTTGCCGTCGATGGATGCCTGCGTGACGATGTGCTTGATCTCCAACGTGTTGGCTTCAAAGTCGATGGCATCCCATTTCAGACCCAGCACCTCGCTGCGGCGCAGGCCGTAGAAGGATGCCAGCAGAACCGGGATCTCCAGTTTGGTGCCCTCTGCGACCTCCGTCAAAGCATGAATCTCATCGGCACTGTAATAGCTGCCTTTGAACTCGTTCTTCTTCGGACGCTCGACCTTATCTGCCGGATTGGTGGGGATCAGGTCGATCTTTACCGCATACTTCAGCGCCTTGTGGATGTTTGCATGGTAATGGATCACCGAATTTGCCTTGACCCGTTCAAGCTGCTTGTTGTAGAAATCCTGCAAGTCGGTGGCTTTCAGGTCTACCAGTTTGATGCCGCGCTTTCGGAAATAGGGAACGATCACACGCTCCACCATTCCCTGATAGCTGGCATAGGTCGTGATTTGGATAGTGCTTTTCGCAACTTCCAGCCATTTCAGCATGAAGTCCGAAAAGAGAATGTCATCGTCTAAGCGGATCTCCGCAGGTGCGGTGGGAACCATGAAGTTCCGCCGACGTTCCAACAAAAGAGCCTCGGCTTTCTTCTTGTTCCTCTTGACGGACAGACCGGTGGCTTCCCACTTGGTCTTTCGCTTTCCAGCTGCGTCCTTGTAACTCAGAACGATGTAATAGAAGTCATTTTTTTCTTGCAGATGCCCTGCTACCATAGTGTTACCTCCTGTCTTTGCATCCACTTGAATATGTAACTTCTGCCGCTGACACCATCAGTGTACCCAACGGCAGGAGAGAATGCAAGGATGTCACGCCCGGATGGTGTGACCGGGTGCGAATCCGATGAGATAGGTCAAAAGATGTGCCTTGGGGATGCGGTAGGAGCGTCCGACCTTCAAATGCTGGACGCTCCCTTTTTTTAAAAGAGCATACCCGGTTTTTGTGCTGACGCTCAATACCTCGCACATCTGGTCGATGTTCAATACATCCGGGTAATCCCGGAGCATCACACGGTACGCATCACGGGGATTCAGATTTTCCTCACCCAAACAGATTCCCCCTTTCTTGGTTCATATTCTCCCGATCCAATGCCAGACTGCATTTCAGGGCTTTTTCAATTTGCGCCATCTCCCACTCACTGGTCATTCCCATAAAACTGTTGATGCGCTCTTTATCAATGGTGAAAATCTGTTCCAGCAGCACCACAGACGGACGGCTGAATGCAGGGTTCTGCTCAATGAGAACATGGGTGGGCTGGTTTGGCTTTTTGGAGACTTTTGAGGTTACAGCAGCCACGATCACAGTCGGCGCAAATTTATTTCCTGTATTATTTTGAATCACAATAACAGGGCGTTTACCGCCCTGCTCGGAACCATAGTGCGGGTCAAGGTCTGCAAAGTAGATCTCGCCCCGGCGAAAGCCGAAATTCTTTGTTACATAAACGGTAGCAATCATCCCCCTCTTTCTTATGTAGGCAAAAGCCGCCCTGTGGACGGCTTCTGCGACGTTTTAGGACTGTTACCATAGGAGAACATCACTGCTTGATAGGCAGATTAAAGCGGCGACTGGCACCGTTGTAGGTGCGCAGGATCAGCATCATATATTTGTAGCTGACCGTGCCACTCAGAGATTTCTCGTCGTTTACCAGCGTCATGGGGTGAACAGTGTGCAGCCGCTTGACCAGACGATCCGGGTCATATTCACCCTGATACAGAGCCACAAAGCGAACCATGCCCTGCAGGATGCCGGAGCGGAGGGAATCGGGGTCACCCTCCCAGCCCTTTGCCAGCATGGTCAGGGCTTCTTTGTAAAGGTCTGCGCCGTAGGCTTTGTACTCCTTGAAAGCCGTGCGGATGCAGATGATCTTCCACGGAGCACGGTAGCTGTCCAGACCAAGCTGCAGACCTGTGCTTTCGGTGGCTTTCACGAATGCGAGAGATTCCGGGTCTTTGCCCACCAAAGCGGCGCGCAGCTCTGCGCCAGCGGTCAGCGGCGTGGAAACGCCCGTCTGCCGGGAAAACAGCATGGCTTCTTCTTCCTCTGTCAGTCCCTCGTACACTTTGCAGATGATCGGAAGATCCTGCCCGCCGTTCATCGCCCGACGGGTCACAATGGTATGCTGACCGTCAAAGACGAAGTAGTGACCGTCCCGGTAACTGACCTTGGGCGGGTTGGCAATCAGCTCAGTGAACTCTGCCGACATCTTTTCGACATTGGGAATGTTCAGCTTGCGCTGATATTCCGCAGGGATTTCGAGAAAGGCACTGTTGATGACCTTTTCTTCGTAAGGCCGCTGAGCGAAAAGGGCTTCGATGATTGCTTCATCTGTGATTTCGGGCATGATCTCAGGCATGGTGTTGACGCAGTTCATATTCTTCATAGCAGTTCCTCCATCTTATCTTCCAGATTTTTCAGGTAATCTCTCAATTTCTGAATCGTTCGTCCTACGGATGCACGGTTCCCTGCATCGGACAGAATGTCGGGATATTCCCGGAAAACGCTTTCCCAGCGACGCATCATACTGTTGGCGGCTCCCGATACCTCGCAAAGCATCGCAGTCCCATCGGCAAGTCGTTTGGGTACATAGCGGCTGTTTGCGATTTCAAGAATCTGCTGGCGGTCGATTTTCAACGGTTCGTTCGCTCCTTGTGGAAAAGTCTGCTCCTGCGGAGCCGGAGTGTGAACCAGTTCTTCGTCCGTAGATTCTTCCTCGGATGTACTGGAATCGGAAAGCGGTTTGGCTGCTGGGGGCGGTGTTGTTCTGGTCATGGCGGCTTTCTTCTGGTCTTTGGGTTTGCAGATTTCAGCCACCAGTGCCGGACGTTCTTCGGGAGGTGCGCGCGCAACGGATGCGATCTCAGCAGCGGTCGGTTTTACCTCGCCAGTAAGGACTTTCTGACGGGTGCCGGGAACAGCTTTTTCGGCGGCATCCACGCCCTTGGAAAACTGCTCAGCCCTTTTTACAAAGCTGTCATTGACACCGTTTTCATCGGCGATTCGTTGACGTGTCCACCGTTTGTCAATCGACTGGCCATTTTGGCCAGTCGATTTTTTAAGGTTACTTTTCTGATCACCGCCATGGTTTAACTTCTCGGCTTCGTACTGTTTTCCAATAAGGTACTTCTTCTGTTCCGGGGTGAGGTTGCGCCGCCCCAGTTGGTTTTTGCAAATCCAGATGATGGCCTCATAGCGGTTTGCAAACTCCGTTTCATGAACAGTGAACGGGATTTCCGGGTGCTTCTTGGCGATGATGAAACGGTTGTGTCCGTCCACAATCAGCCCCTCCCACACGATGATGGGATTGATGATGCGTCCATCCCGCAGGATGTTGGCTTCCAGCTGGTTAAGTTCTTCAAAGGTCAGCGGTGGAATCTTGCCCTGAAATTCAGGGTCAACTTTAAGCGCATTCAGATTCATCATCAAACCGTCCTTTCTTAAAGTAGGTGGTTTTCGGGCTGGTGGGCTGGATGTAATAGTCAAACCCAAAGCGGGTCTGGCAGTAGGTGCAAGGCTCCTTAATGGTCTGTCTGGGGTCTGCACGGCGGACACGGATGCCACGGGCATTGCGGAACGCATCCAAGCAGCGGGGGCAGAGGGTGGTCAAGGTCGATTCGTCGGTCTTGCGAGAAAAATCACGGCTCATAATCATTACCTCCGTATCGTTATAGTGAATGTTCGGTATGGAAAAAGCCCACTGCCTTGATTCAGAAGAATCCCGGTGGTGGGCTTTGAAGATTTTGTTTTAAGTGTCCCACCCTATTTGTCCTCGACGCCC
>ERZ1027240.674-NODE-674-length-13079-cov-4.627227_pt1 | contig 13079 bp, 9 predicted proteins | sample MGYA00519263_ERZ1027240 | MGnify/ENA primary metagenome ERZ1027240 (study PRJEB26926, sample SAMN06164633) | human gut metagenome | biome: ENVO:00009003; feature: ENVO:2100002; material: ENVO:00002003 | host: Homo sapiens | place: USA | collected 2012 ... | reverse complement strand
TACGAGATCAGCCTCGGTCTCGTGGGCTCGGAGATGTGTATAAGAGACAGGCCACTGACATCTGCCAGCTGTACCGGATGCTCTGCGGTCTGGACTTCTTCGTCCTCTTCCAGGAATTCAAACACACGCTCCGTAGCTGCCGCCATCGACTGCACCTGGTTCAGCACCTGTGCGATCTGCTGCATGGGCTGGGTGAAGTTCTTCACGTACTGGATGAATGCCTGGATATCACCGATGGTGATGGTACCACGAATGGCGAGCAGTCCGCCGGACAGTGCCACAGCGGCATAGCCCAGGTTGCCCACAAACATCATGATCGGCTGCATCAGTCCGGACAGGAACTGGGACTTCCATGCGGAGTGATACAGGGTATCGTTTGTCTCCTGGAACTGGCGCACGGTGTCCTTTTCCTTGTTGTATGCCTGGATCACAGTCTGACCGGCATAGGATTCCTCGACCTGACCGTTGATGTGTCCCAGATATTCCTGCTGCTGCTTGAAGTACTTCTGAGACTTCTTGACCACCAGAGAGATCAGCGTCACAGAAATGGGCAGGATAATCACTGCGATCAGCGTCATCAGCGGAGAGATGCGCAGCATCATGACCAGTACGCCCACCATAGTTGCCACAGAGGTGATGATCTGGGTAATGCTCTGGTTCAGACTCTGTCCCAGCGTATCCACATCGTTGGTGATGCGGGACAGCACTTCGCCGTAGGTGCGGCTTTCGAAATATGCCATAGGCATCCGGTCGATCTTTTCGGAGATGTCTTTCCGCATCCGGTAGCAGACCTTCTGGGTCACGCCGGTCATCAGCCAGCCCTGGACAAAGTTGAACAGGGTGCTGAGCAGATACAGCCCCAGCACGAACAGCAAAATCTGTCCGATCTTCGTAAAGTCAATGCCGCCGGTTCCCTGGATCTTCGCCATCAGACCGTTTGCCAGCTCTGTGGTCGCCTTTCCCAGGATATCCGGGCCAATGACGCTGAACACAGTGGAGGCAACTGCACACAGGATCACGACGACTACCGCAGCGTGATACTTTTTCATATACACAAACAGCTTGCCGATTGAACCCTTAAAGTCCTTTGCCTTTTCCACCGGCATCTGACCGCCTCTCGGACCGCCCATGCGCCGTCTTTCATTCGCCATCTGTCACCGCTCCTTTCTCTGTGTCCTCTTCCAGTCCCAGTTCCGCTGCGGAAAGCTGAGACTTTGCGATCTGCTGGTACACTTCGCAGCTGCGCAGCAGTTCTTCGTGTGTACCCTTGCCCACGATCTTTCCCTCTTCCAGCACCAGGATCTGGTCTGCATGGAGGATGGTGCTGATACGCTGCGCCACGATAATCATGGTGCTGTCCTGCACCTGCTCGCCCAGCGCTTTGCGCAGTGCCGCATCGGTTTTCAGATCCAGTGCGGAAAAGCTGTCGTCAAAGACGAACACCTTCGGGTGCTTGGCAATGGCTCTGGCGATGGTCAGACGCTGTTTCTGACCGCCGGAAACATTGGTACCGCCCTGGGAGATATCGCTGTCGAACCGATCCGGTTTTTCTCCAATGAACTCCATCGCCTGGGCAATCTCTGCCGCCTGCTCTATCTCCGCATCCGATGCATCCGGATTGCCGAACCGCAGGTTGCTGGCAATCGTTCCGGAGAACAGCACGCCCTTCTGCGGCACAAAACCGATCTGCTGCCGCAGTTCTTCCAGCGGCAGATCACGCAGTTCCACGCCGTCCAGCGTAATGCTGCCCTCTGTGGCATCGTACAGACGAGGGATCAGATTCACCAGCGTGGACTTGCCGCAGCCGGTGCTGCCGATGATGGCTGTGGTCTTGCCCGGTTCTGCGGTAAAGCACAGGTCGGACAGGGCATCCTCTTCGGCGTGCGGATAGCGGAAATGGACATGGTCGAATGCCAGAACGCCCTTGCAGGTGTCCAGATGCTTCGGTGTCTCGTTCTCCTTGACGGAAGTCTCTGTCTGCAATACCTCGTCAATTCGTCCGGCAGCTACCGATGCACGGGGCAGCATGACAGACATCATGGTCAGCATGAGGAAAGACATGACGATCATCATAGCATAGGTGATAAACGCCGTCATAGAACCGACCTGCATGGAGCCGCCGTCCACACGGTGTGCGCCGACCCAGACGATCAGAATGGTCAGACTGTACATAATCAGCATCATCACCGGCATCATAAAGGTCATGACACGGTTGACAAACAGGTTGGTTCGGGTCAGATTCCGGTTTGCCTGGTCGAAACGCTCTTCCTCGGTCTTTTCCCGTCCGAATGCACGAATGACCGACAGACCGGTCAGAATCTCACGGGAGACCAGGTTCACCTTATCCACCAGCACCTGCATCAGCTTGAACTTGGGCATTGCAATGGACATCAGCACGCCGACGATCCCCAGAATTACCAGAACCGCCAGGACAATGACCCAGCCCATGCCTGCGCCGGTATGTACCACCTTTAGAATACCGCCCACGCCCAGAATCGGCGCATACAGCAGCATCCGCAGGAAAATCGCCGTCACCATCTGCACCTGCTGGATATCGTTGGTACTGCGGGTGATGAGAGATGCGGTGGAGAACTGATCCATCTCCGCACTGGAGAACTGCATGACACGCTGGAACACTCTTCCACGGAGATCACGTCCCACGCCTGCACCCACACGGGATGCAAAATAGCCGACGCAGATCGCCGCAGCCATCATGGCGAATGCCATCGCCATCATCTTGCCGCCGGTGCGCCAGAGATAGCTGGTCTGGATCTTATCCACGTCCAGTCCGGCATCCTTGTCGCACTGCACTGCATATGCCACGCCCATGGACTTCACCAGAGAGTCGCCCATAGTGTCCAGCATATCCTCCAGCTGGGAGCGCATCTGGTTCACTATCTCTTCCGTGAGCTGACCGCTCTGCTGCATTGCCGCAAACACCGGGCGTACATCCACACAGGTCACCGTGGTCTCATTGCCGTCGTCGTCCTCTTCGGTGCGCTGGAACGGTTTCAGTTCCACGCCCATCATAGCGCCGATTTCTTCCACAGACATCTGTTCCATCTGTGCCTCCGCATTGGGGTCGGTCTGCTGCTGCGCCAGCATCTGGCGGAAAGTGTCCTCATTCATCATGGACATCTGATAATTCAGCAGCACCGGCACCAGCAGGTCGCTGTCCAGTTCGTCCAGTTTCTTTTCCGACAGGCTGTCTTTCCGGTTCTCGCCGTCATAGGCATCCTGCCACTGGTTCTGTTCTTCCTCGGTCATGAACAGCTGGGCATTATCAAACTCCTCCGCCGTGATCTTTTCCGGCAGGATGTGGGCTACGCCGCTGTTCTGGATGCCTGTGTCAATGATATCCGACGTATACTGGGGCAGCGACAGGTCACAAAACGCCTGCACCACCAACAGCACGAAAATCACCAGCACAGATTTCCAGTAAGGTTTCAGGTTCTTGAAAAGCTTACCCATTGGCTTGTTTCTCTCCTTTCATCTCATCCAGTTCTTCCGATGCCGCCATATAGAGCCGCCGCAGCAGTTCCATCAGCTGATCGGACTCTTCCTGCGTGAATCGTTTCTGGATACCCCGGTGAAATTCCTCCAAAAGCTGATTGGCACGCTGTACCTCTGTCTCTCCGGCAGCCGTCAGTGTCACATACGTGTTGCGCCGATCCTCCCGGCAGACTTCCCGGCGGATGTAGCCGTTGTTCTCCAGTCCACGCAGCGTCCGGGACACTGCCGGCTGCGGCACACGCATCAGCCGGGTCAGGGTCGATACCGTACAGCCCTCCGGGTTGGTCTTTCGGTGACGGAACACCAGGAACATCAGCATATACTCCTGCCGGGACAGGGGCAGCAGAGAAAACACATTCAACCCACGAAACGCATTCATTACGCCAAAAAACGTGTTTGCCTCACAATCCATCTCTCCAAAGCCTCCTTTATCTATAACTATGTTATGAAATAACTTTGTTCTATTATAACGCATGACATTTATTCTGTCAAGTGTATTTTGTCGTTTTCATCTGACGCACACAAAAAAAGTGCATCCCACTAAAACACAGCGGAATGCACAAAAAAGTTTTATTCAATTTGTTCAGCCAAGCCGCTTTTTCAGATCTTCCCACACACGGCGTGAGATCTCGGCGGTATGGTCGGCGTCGCCGTCCGGCAGGGAAAGATTCCGCAGGACACAGACGGAGATGGTCAGATCCGCCAGCAGCAGAACCACCAGTCCCACCGCCAATTTCCCGGAAATAAATCCGGGAAGGCGATGATACAACATCATCAGAAACGGATTGATCCGGTAGAGGGCAAATGTCCCCAGCAGACCAAAGGGCAGCATGGTCTCCAGGCAGATACGGCCATGGATGTTGAACCGCATATCGTGATAGTCCCACCAGCGAGTGTGGAACACCCGTTCCATCAAAGCGCTTACTGCATATTCCAGCAGGCTGCACAGCAGGATGATAGAAAAGAACACGTGCCAATAGCTGTAGTGGCTGTCCTGGAACAACAGGGTAATGCCCACCATGCCTGCGCCGTAGATCGGACAGCAGGGTCCCAGCAGAAAGCCACGGTTGGTGATGCGCCGTTCCCGGACGCCCATATATAATGTTTCCATGCACCAGCCCAGGGTGGCATAGGCAAAGAAAAGGATCACATAGTCAGAAAGATAATGTACCATAAACTCACACCTGCTTTCTTCGGAGCAGTGCAGCGGCAGCGTGGAAAAATCCCACCACGGTCTCTAGGGTAGAACAGTACTTGTCCGCCATGCAGACCAGAACCGCCTCTCTGGAACGTGGCACAAACCGCAGCGTCAGCGGCCACATATGGGTGGTGATGATGTGCTGTACCTCTGCGTTGACGTGAAACCGCATCGCTGCATTTCTGCAGGCAATGTGCGGATGGGCAAAGCCGTGCAGCACGCCCTCATCCTGGTGCGTGTGCCAGTCATACAAATAAAAGTCGTGGAGCAATGCCCCGACGATCAGATTTTCATAGTTTACACGGATGTGCAGCTTTTCTGCCATGGCACAGCTGATATGCACCACAGAAAGGCAGTGCTGTAATGTGCTGGTCGTGCCGTGCTGCACGTATTCATCCATGGAGCAGACGGCGCTGTCCTGCAAATATTCTGCAAGCTTACATTTTGCCAGGTCGTATGCTTCTTTTTCCTGTAACGACATAGATTCCTCCTGCTGCGCATTTGCAGCAACTGAATTTCTGCCGGCAGACCTGCCAGCGTTCCCCTATCAGTATCTTCCCCTGCAACATTCTCTTTCCACTACATTATACCGGATTTTTGCCGAATTGTCAACAAAGTCTGCGTTATTTTTTCCCACGCAGCGCAAAAAATGCAGTGTCCTTCTGCGTCCGATTCCGGCAGTTTGACGAAAAGTCCGGAGAATGTGACACTTTTCTGCATACTGCGGCACATTTTTTGTGCATTTTCGGTTGCAACATCCCCGAAAATATGCTACAATAAAGGCAATACCGCACAAAACACAATACAAAGGAGGACCACACTTGAAACATTTTCCATTCCTGCTTTCCCTCGCCGCCGGACTGGGGACAGCCTGCATCCTGGGCGGCTTTTCTGCGGCGGCGGACAGCGCCGGGGTGACTGTTCCCGTTGCCACAGAAACCACCCAGCCCTCCGGCAACTGGGGCGTGACGGAAAGCGGCAGCCGCTGTTACTACGATGCCCAGGGCGAATGCGTCACCGGCGAAGTGACCATCGACGGTACGGACTATCTCTTCGACTACACCGGAGCGCAAAAGACCGGCTGGCGCACGGTGAACGGTATACGCCGCTACTACGACCCGGTCACAGGAGAACCGGTCTCCGGCTGGGTGGAGTCCGGCGGTCACCGCTATTATGCGGACAGCGACACCGGAAAGCTGACCGGCGAACAGACGCTGGACGGACACCGGTACCAGTTCGACCCGGACTGCGGCACCCAGACAGTGGGCGTATGCACGTTTGCTGACGGGACGGTCTCCTATTATAATAGTATAGACGGCAGCATCCAGACCGGCTGGCAGAAAGACGGCAGAGACATCTACTATTTCAGCCCGGACACGGAGACCGCACTGGTGGGGATGCAGCAGCTGGACGGCAGTTCCTATTACTTCGAAAGCGACGGCAAGCTGGTGCGCAGCCAGACCGTCCTCATCGACGGCGTGACCTATCGTGCCGCCGATGACGGCAAGCTTTCCACCAACACCACCCCGGTCATGGGCAAGTCCCAGGCGACAGTCGCACAGATGGCCGCCTACATCCGCTCTGTCAACCCCAACGTAGCGCAGAGCGTCCTGGACATGATCCCCTACTATCTCAGCGAGGGCGAGGCAGAGGGCGTGCGTGGGGACATTGCCTTTGCGCAGTCCTGCCTGGAGACCGGAAACTTCACCTTCCGTGGCTCTGCCGTGACGCTGAGCCAGAACAATTTCTGCGGCATGGGCGTGACGCAAAACGGCGTGAAAGGCAATTCCTTTGCCACGCCCCAGCTGGGCATCCGGGCGCAGATACAGCATCTGAAAGCCTACGCCTCCACTGAGCCGCTGAAACAGGACTGCATCGACACCCGTTTCCGCTATGTCCAGCGTGGCTGTGCGCCTTATGTGGAGTGGCTTGGCATCCAGGAGAACCTGAACCACAAGGGCTGGGCATCCGGGGCGAACTACGGGGCAAAGATCCTGCAGATACTAGCGCAGATTTTACAAATGTAACCGGATACAGCAAGGGCTGCGGTACTCGTGAAAAGTACCGCAGCCCTTTTTGGTTCTAAGAATTTTTCTTACTTGGCGAGGACTTCCTCCCAGGACACATCCTTGCCGACGCCGTGGAGTGCCACGTAATACATCATATAGAATACGTCCGTGGAGTCCACCTTGCCGCTGCCGTCTACATCGGCGGCTGCGATCTGTTCCTGTGTCAGACCGCCGGGATTTCCTACGGCAACATTTGCCACGTAATACATGGTGTAGAAGATGTCGGTGGAGTCAATGCGGTCGCTGCCGTCCAGGTCGCCTTTGGCGATGGTCGGGGTCTCCGGGGTGGTGGTAGTAGTCGTTGTTTCAGTCGTTTCGGTGGTGGTTTCGGTTGTAGTAGTGGTGGTTTCTGTTGTTGTAGCGTTGCCTAGAGAGACAAAAGGAATGTCGTTTTCCTCAGCATAGGTTTCTGCGTAGGAACCGGTGTAGCCGTAGATTGTCACGTTATTGCAATCTTCAAAAGCAAAGCTTTCAATACTTGTCACACTTTCTGGAATAGTAATTTTCGTCAGATTGGTACAGCCGTAAAAAGCTTGCATTCCAATACTCGTCATACTATTTGGAATCGTGATTTCCGTCAAGCTAGTGCAATGAGAGAAAGCATCCCATCCAATATTCATCACACTGTCCGGAATAGTGATTCCCGTCAATTTCTCACAATAAAAAAATGCCCATTCTCCAATGCTTGTCACATTGTCCGGTATCGTAACACTTCCAGTACAGGTTGTCCCGTCAATCAAAACCCCATTGACAATCACAAGCGGATTTTCTTCTTGTTTGGTTGTAAGCCATGGCGTCCCCCAAAAAGCATTATACCCAAAACTTATCAAACTATCTGGAGTCGTGATTTTCGTCAAATTTTCACAACCATAAAAAGCATAACGTTCAATACTTGTCACACCGTCTGGAATGGTAATCTCCGTCAGACCGGTACAGCCGGAAAAAGCAAACTCTCCAATGCTTGTCACGCCATCCGGTATCGTAATTTCTGTTACCAACTCTCCGTTTATATAAAGATTGGCACCACAATGCAATGGATTAGAAGTAGTACCACAAAAATCAATCTTACACCAAGATTCTAAATCAGAAATATAAACATTTTTCAAATTGGTGCAGTCATGAAAAGTTTCACATCCAATACTTGTCACGCTGTCTGGTATCGTGATTGCTGTTAAACTGGTACAACCGTGAAAAGCAAACTCTCCAATACTTGTCACGCTGTCCGGTATAACAACATTGTCGGTGCAAGTTTCTGTGTCAATCAAAATTCCATTCACAACAACCAATGGGTTTTCTTTTTGCTTTTCAGCTAACCATGGTGTTTTAGAGAAAGCAGCCCCTCCAATGCTTGTCACACCATCTGGTATTGTGATTTCTGTCAAACTGGTACAGCCGCAAAAAGCAGTATATCCAATACTTGTCACGCTGTCTGGTATCGTAATTTCTGTCAAACTGGTACAGTCAAAAAATACACCCACTCCAATATTTGTTACGCTGTCTGGTATTGTAATTGCTGTCAAACTGGTACAGCCGGAAAAAGCATATTCTTCAATTCCCGTCACACTGTCCGGTATCGTGATTTCTATTAAGCTGGTACAGTTGGAAAAAGCACTATCGCCAATACTCATCACGCTGTCCGGTATCGTGATTGCCGTCAAACTGGTACAGCCGGAAAAAGCCATTTTTTCAATACTTGTCACAGGTTTTCCGTCAATTTCTGCCGGAATTTCTACAGACTCAGCAGTTGTCTTACAACCGACTATAGAAACCAAATCATCATCGTTCTTATAGTACAAATCCCCATAAGTTCCATCATACTCACCTGGCACATCTGCACTCGCAGTTAGCACCGTTCTCACGCTTTCCAGCACACTCTGCACCCCAGAAATGCCAACACTACCCAGACAAAGCACCCCGGCAGTCACTGCCGCAAGTGCCTTTTTCCACAATTGCATTTTCATGCCTCCATATCATATTGATAAAACAGAATATCTTTATTATAGTACAAAAAGGAAAAAGAGTCAATGATTTATCTGCATTTTTACAAAAAAATCCCGGTTTCCGCACCCACGCAGAAACCGGGAATGTTTTTGTGATTATGCTCCCTGCTCCAGCATCGCCAGAATCTCCCGGACCTTTTTCTCCGGGAGCGCCGTCAGCTTGAACCGCTGCTGCCGGGGTCCGTTGCAGGTGATATATAAATGGCAAACTCCATACTGCTTTTGCATGGGCGTCTGCATAATGTCCGTGCGGACGATGCGTGCATGGTTCACCGTGATGGTGTGGAATGTGAACCAGCTGCAAAAGTGCATCTGCAGGTGCTGGTCGTCCATGGTGACCGATTCCGAGACCATCGCCACAATGCGGATGCAGAGCAGCCACACCAGCGGAATAATCATCATGACGGAAAAAAAGCGGATGATCGCTCCCACACTGGGCAGCAGCCACAGCAGGAAAAATCGCACCGGAAAAATGGCGCAAAGTCCGATCACCGGCGGCCAGACGAACGACCAGAAAAACTTGATGTTGGATTTTGCGTGCAGTTTCGGATGTTCCATCACCGGCACGGCGTGCAGGCGTTCCAGCAGGGGCTGAGAGCTTTTTTTGCGCATCAGCGGAATCAGCACCGGCAGGGTGTCACGCCGGCTGCCGTAGCCGGGACAGCGGATGTGCAGCGAGACCATGCCGAAAATCTTCATCACCAGGTTCTGCCGCAGGTCGGGAAAGATGATGGCGGTGTCCCGGAGATGATACCGCCGCCGGGTGATGATGCCCGTATGCACCGAGATAAACTCACTGCCGAACCGCATCTTGAATCTGCCGTAGCGCAGCAGATTCCGCCCGAATGAGATCAGCCACAGCGCCAGAATGATGATGCCGATGGTGACGGCGATGCGTGGTACGCCGTGGAACGCCGTGGACGCTCTGTCTGTGGCATCCTCCAGGAGCTGCTGCGCCTGGAACTGTTCCAGCAGGTCAGACGTGATACGGCCGCCCTGAAAAAAAAGGGTCGCAATGTACAGCGCCCCGGAAAAGCTGCTGGAAAACAGCGCCGAGAACAGCATCGTCCGCCACGCCGGCGTGTGATATGCCGCCTCTTCCGACTTGCCGTTTTGCAGCACCGGGATATTCTGCCGCAGCCGGTGCAGGTCACGCAGATACAGCGTCAGCTGCATATCCGCATCCGGCATTGCGCCTGCCGCTGTACTGATGCGCAGACACGCCGCCCGGAGCGGACGTAGGTAAAAGGGGTGTTCCTCTACGGTGGAGGCAATGCGCTCCAGAGGGATCTCCGTGACACGCTGCAGCAGGATGCCGCTCCGGGAACGGATGGTCACTTCGTCGAAATAGTAGATGCAGGCGTGCCAGCGGAGCGTTCCGATCCCCAAGATCAGCAGCGCCACCAGCAGGTCAAACCACACGCCGGCGCCCCAGTCGATGAGATTCTGAAACGAGAACGGATAAAACCGCAGACTGCGCAGCAGCGGAAAAATCAACAGCCACAGGTTTTTGGCGCTGTACCGCAGGATCTTGATGGGATGCTCCCGGTAAACTGCCGGGGATGCCGCAGCCGTCCGGGTCATGGCTCGCTCCTTTCCGTGTCGTCTGCCGGAGGTGCTTTCGTCTCCTGCATGGCGCTTTCGAATACGTCAAAGTCCGGTCCCTCTTCCGGCAACACAGGCTGTTCCACCACTCGCTGGCTGTGGCTGTACACCGTCTTTTGCAGAAACGCCTGGATCTCCTCCGCATCGGAGCGGCTCAGAAATGCCAGAATGACTGTGCCGCCGTAGGCATGGAGCGGAATGAAGTTCATCCCGGTCTTTTCCGAAAACGGCGCACGAAAAATGCTGCTGAACTGGAGCGCCTGGGTGCGCATGGTCTGTTCCTGTACAAAGAAAATGCCGCACTTCCGGGTGATATGCGTCGCCGAAACGCTGTAGACGATGGTGCAGAACCACATGGGCAGCAGCAGTGTAGACAGCAGCACCGCAGCAGCAGCGACGATGACTGTCAGCGTCCAGAGCATCCAGTGGGGAAGTACCGCTAAAAAGTACCATATCAATCCAATCAGCACCGCTGACACCACAGGTGCAGCGATCTGCAGAGTATATTGTGCGTGTTTGTCGGCAGTATACTGCTTCATCTGCGCCTCCTGTGGAATTCTCCGGCGGCACTACACGGCTGTGCCTTTTCACGCACCGCTGCGCCGCCGCAACTTCTAAACGGGTTGGATATCTTCATAAACTATTATACCCCGATATGGCATTTTCGTCAAGAGATATGGGGAAATTGTTACGTAAATCAATTTTTATGCCTTCTTTGAAAATGCACCCACAAGATGTGCCTTGTGCTAAGAAAAATGCTCTGTAATAATCTATCCCCCTGTCAGCTTACGCTGACATCCCCCTTTTCAAGGGGGACTATCCGAAAAATCGATTTGCATGAGAAATTGTTACGCAAAAGCACTGCTGCCCCTGTCCAATGAAAGGAGACCGCCGCTATGCTGGAAACCATTGCATCTTATATCTGGAGTGCCGGACTATTGGTGCTGCTGCTCGGCACAGGTGTTTTTCTCACCATCCGGCTGCGCTTTCTCCAATTCCGGGGCTGGCGCACCATTCTGAAACGCACTTTCGGCAGTCTGAAAGAGAAACCCGCCGGCGAGAACCGCACTGCCCTCACCCAGTTCCAGACCTTTTCCACCGCCCTGGCGGCAGCTATGGGAACGGGAAACATCATCGGCGTGGCGGCGGCGCTCTGTATAGGCGGTCCGGGCGCTGTCTTTTGGATGTGGTTCTCTGCCCTGCTGGGAATGGCGCTGACCTACAGCGAAAACGTCCTTGCCCTGCGCTATGCCCGGACACTGCCGGACGGCAGACGAGTGAGCGGTCCCATGGCATATCTCCGGTTCGGACTGCACAGCCGGGTACTGGCGGCGTTCTATGCCGTTTGCTGTATTGCCGCATCCCTAGGCATGGGCAACATGACCCAGAGCAGCGCCATTTCCACTCTGGCAAAGCAGGCGTTTTCCCTGCCGCCGCTGTGGACGGCGGTTGGCGTTGCAGTACTGCTGGGCATCATTCTGCTCCGTGGCACAAGCTGCACCGGAAAGGTCATCCAGTGGCTCATGCCGCTGCTGTCTGCCGTGTACCTGCTGGCGGCGCTCGGCGTAATCGTAACGCATCACGATGCCCTGCCGGGTGCGTTCCGGGACATCTTCTGCGGTGCATTCGGGATTCGTGCCGTGGGCGGCGGTATTTCCGGCGCTGTGCTGAAACAGGCGGTACAGACCGGACTGCGCCACGGCATCTTTTCCAACGAAGCAGGTCTGGGCAGCAGCGCCCTGGTCCACGCCGGCGGCAGTTCGGAAGATGCGGCGCTCCAGGGAATGTGGAGTATGGTAGAAGTAGCACTGGATACGCTGGTCTGCTGTACCCTCACGGCGCTGGCAATTCTCACCAGCGGCGCACTGACGCAGGCAGACCACGCCGGGGCAATCATCACCGCAGCATTTTCCGGCATTTTCGGCAGCGCTGCCCCGGAGGTCATGGCAATTCTGACAGCACTGTTTGCATTCTGCACGCTGATCGGCTGGTGCTGCTGCGGTGAACAGGCGGTGCGGTATCTGGGCGGCGAGCGGCTGCGGCTGCCCTATCGCCTGCTGTTCTGCCTGTGCGCCGGGATCGGTGCGGTGGTGTCGCTCCGGTCGGTGTGGGCGCTCTCGGACATTGCCAACGGACTGATGGCGATTCCCAATCTGCTGGGACTGGTGCTGCTGGGCTGGCGTGTCAGCGACAGACTCCCGGAGAAATAAGCCGCAGAAAAAACGGCGCACTCCAACCGGAATACGCCGCTTTTTCATAAGGTTTAAGGGGACAGTTCCGCCAGGCGGTACCGTCATAGAAGAGTTTGAAATGAGTGGAACATCCACTCAGAAAGGAAAGCTTTGTTCTCAGTCACGCTTTACGTGAAATGCTGCCATGCCCGGATATACTGCGCTGTCGCCCAGTTCTTCCTCGATGCGGAGCAGCTGGTTGTACTTCGCCATGCGCTCAGAACGGCTGGGAGCGCCGGTCTTGATCTGGCAGGTGTTCAGTGCTACTGCCAGGTCAGCGATGGTAGTATCTGCGGTCTCGCCGGAACGGTGAGAAGAAATTGCTGTATAGCCTGCATTGTGTGCCATCTGGATTGCCTCCAGTGTCTCGGAAACAGAACCGATCTGGTTCAGCTTGATGAGGATGGAGTTGCCGCAGCCCAGTTCGATGCCCTTCTTCAGACGCTCGGTGTTGGTAACGAAC
>ERZ1027240.672-NODE-672-length-13098-cov-4.860155_pt1 | contig 13098 bp, 6 predicted proteins | sample MGYA00519263_ERZ1027240 | MGnify/ENA primary metagenome ERZ1027240 (study PRJEB26926, sample SAMN06164633) | human gut metagenome | biome: ENVO:00009003; feature: ENVO:2100002; material: ENVO:00002003 | host: Homo sapiens | place: USA | collected 2012 ... | reverse complement strand
AGATCAGCCTCGGTCTCGTGGGCTCGGAGATGTGTATAAGAGACAGGTATCACGGTTACGCAAAGTCACGCAGTTGTCTTCCAAAGTCTGATGGTCTACAGTTACGCAGTACGGAGTACCAATGGCATCCTGACGGCGGTAACGCTTGCCGATGGAGTCTTTCTCGTCGTACTGGCAATGGAAGTGGAACTTCAGGTTGTCGATGATTTCGCGTGCCTTTTCGGGCAGTCCGTCTTTCTTTACCAACGGCATCACAGCCAGCTTCACCGGAGCCAGGGCAGCGGGAAGTTTCAATACTACGCGCGTTTCACCATTCTCCAGCTTCTCTTCACAATAGGAAGCAGACATGATGCTGAGGAACATGCGGTCTACACCGATACTAGTCTCGATGACATACGGGGTATAGCTTTCGTTGGTTTCCGGATCGAAATACTTGATGTTCTTGCCGGAGAACTTCTCATGCTGGGACAAGTCGAAATTTGTACGGCTGTGAATACCCTCTACTTCCTTGAAACCGAAAGGCATCAAGAACTCGATGTCTGTAGCAGCATTAGCGTAGTGGGCCAGTTTGTCGTGGTCGTGATAACGGTAATGGTCATCACCGAAGCCCAGCGCCTTGTGCCATTTCAGACGGGTAGCCTTCCAGGTCTTGAACCAGTCGAGTTCCGTACCCGGCTTCACGAAGAACTGCATTTCCATCTGCTCGAACTCGCGCATACGGAAGATGAACTGACGAGCTACGATTTCGTTACGGAAAGCCTTACCAATCTGGGCGATACCGAAAGGAATCTTCATACGACCGGTTTTCTGTACATTCAGGTAATTTACGAAGATACCTTGTGCCGTTTCCGGGCGAAGGTATATCTTCATGGCACCATCGGCAGTGGAACCCATCTCTGTTGAGAACATCAGGTTGAACTGGCGCACCTCTGTCCAGTTCTTTGTACCACTGATAGGACAAACGATTTCTTCGTCAAGGATAATCTGACGGAGTTCGTCCAGATTATTATCGTTCAAAGCCTTGGAAAAACGTTCATGCAAGGCATCACGTTTGGCCTGGTGTTCCAGCACACGACCGTTGGTACTGCGGAACTGAGCCTCATCGAAAGCCTCACCAAAACGCTTGGCAGCTTTGGCCACTTCTTTGTTTATCTTGTCATCGTACTTAGCAAGCTGGTCCTCTATCAACACATCGGCACGATAACGTTTCTTGGAATCGCGGTTGTCAATCAAAGGGTCATTGAAAGCGTCCACGTGTCCGCTGGCTTTCCAGATAGTGGGGTGCATAAAGATAGCCGAGTCGATGCCGACAATATTTTCGTGCAGCAGTACCATACTCTGCCACCAGTATTGCTTGATGTTATTTTTCAGTTCCACACCCATCTGACCATAGTCATACACAGCTCCCAGTCCATCATAAATCTCGCTGGAAGGGAACACAAAACCATATTCCTTACAGTGTGATACGAGTTTCTTAAAAACGTCTTCTTGTGCCATTTTCTGTTGTATCTAAATTAATTTGAATCTTATTTTCAGCTAAAAAGCGCCACAAAGATAGGGATTTATATCGTAAGTAGGACACGGAGGGTATTAATTTATCTTATTCCACCTTTTGAACGGACGCACCGAAGCATAAAAATTACAATTCCCTATCGGTAGGATACGAACGTTTCTACACTTGAAAATAGATACAAGCATAAATACTTACCCTCATTACTTCCACCTACAAGAAGACATTAAATATTACATTTTACCCTTTCCAACCAGCCGATATGCTTCCCTGACCACTTCCTGCGGATAGCCGCACATCTCGATAATCCGGATGGCATTACGTTCCGTCACCGGTCCCGGCTTCAACTTATAATCAAAAGACAATGTATTGTCGGCAACACACTCACAAAAATGAAACAATTCATATTCGTCCTCAAGTAAGGAAGCCAGTTCGACATCGTGAGTGGAAGCAAACACAATACTGTTCTTGTGCGCCAAAGCAGACAGCACAGCTTTGGCTATAGCTATCCGTTCCACCGTATTCGTCCCCTTGAACAACTCGTCCAGCAGGAAAAACCGCCAACACTCCTTTCCGGCTTCCAGCATCTCTCGAACAATTTGCACCTCCTGCAGAAAGAAACTTTTTCCTTCCATCAGACTATCCTCCAGATGGATAGCAGAATATAATGCAGTATCCATAGGAAAACGGAAACTGCGGGCAAAACAAGTATGGAGCACTTGTGCGGAAAGCAGGTTAAGTCCGATGGCACGGATAAAAGTTGTCTTACCGGACATATTGGAGCCGGCAACAAGGACAGATTTGCCACAGAGTGTAATGTCATTAGGGATACAACGTTCTATAAGCGGATGATAAAGCCCTTCTGCATGAAACGTTTCACCCTCGCTGCAAGCTTCCGGTAAAACATAATAAGGCAGCCCATCCCGGAGTTCGGAAACAGAGCAAAGCACATCCACCAATCCGAAATAGCGGAAAACCTCTTCAATCTGTTCCTGTCTACCCCGCAATAGAAAGAAAGCCTTGGAAACCGGAATAACTTCCCGCAGAAAAAACACATTCACTATCTCGGTGAAGAAATAAGCGAAAATGGCGATGTCGCTCTCCAGTCTGATACTGAAACGGAAAGTGGAAAGTTTCTTTCGCAACGGATGCAATGCCTGCAAAGTCTTTTGGATATCCCGATGCACGGATGCACACAACGGAATCTGTGCCAACTTCTCCGCTTGCCTGAGCAACTGCCATAACTGAGGAATGGAAAAGAAATAGCCCTGAATCCGCGCCTTGCTGCGATAGTGCAGTACCATGTTCACCAATACCGATGTGCACAAAATCCCCAGAACATAAAGCGAAGACGTAATGTAAACTATTCCCAACAAAACAAAAGGCGCGAATTGCAAGATAGTCAGCAAACGGTAAAAGCGGCGGGAATACACGGGATGGGAAATGGAGAATAGCGATGCAATGGTATAAGCATCCGGCGTATCCAGTTTCTGCAACTCCGACCGGATTTCTGCACGCAACTCCTTGTCAGCAGAAAGCTTACGAATCACTTCCTCTTGTTCCGAAATCTCCGAAAGACGGTTGTAATGCAACACGTCGTAGAGGTACTGTCGGCCCACACAAGAAGAGGTACGGTCAGCCCATTCGAAAAAATCATCCAGATTGAGGTCATCCCAGGTTTTCTGCGACACCAAATGTTCTGTCTCCCTCGCCGACCGGTACTCGTGGTATAGCGATATATCCGAAAATGACTGTTCCATCAAAGAATTATTTGGAATGATGCACAAAAATAATGAAAAGATTGCATTCTATCTAATTTCCTTGCTGCTTTCCCTATATTATGTTTACTTTGCGAATACAAACACTTTTCATTACTTCACCATTAAAATTATAACAAGATGAAACACACTTTTTTCACATTGACACTGTTTTTACTGGCCTTACTGTCAACATCATGCGGAAACAAGAAAGTAGCATATCAGAATCCCCTGCCCATGGCCTTCGGAGACCCGTTCCTACTGAAAGCCTCCGACGGCAAATACTATATGTACGGAACGGGCGGAGTATCGAACGGTTTTAAAGTATACTCCTCCGATGACCTGGTGACATGGACAGACGAGGGTCCCATCTATCAAGGCGGCACCTCCGACTCATGGACCACCGACTGTTTCTGGGCACCCGAAGTGTATGAACGGGACGGCAAATACTACCTATGGTTCAGCGCCAACTGGAAGGAAAATCCCACTAAGGAGCAAGAGAACTTCCGTATCGGTGTAGCCGTAGCCGATAAGCCTACCGGCCCTTTCAAAGACCTGTTCAACCAACCGGTATTCGACCCCGGCTATCCTATCATCGACGCAAACATACTCTTTGACGATGCTTCCGGAAAGACCTACCTCTACTACTCCCGCTGCTGCTACAAACATGCCGTTGAAAGCGAAGTTTCAGCATGGGCTAAAGAAAAGGGCTGGTTTGACGAGATTGAGGAAAGTTGGATTTACGGCGTGGAACTGAAACCAGATTTCTCTGGTATCATCGGAGAACCGGTAGCACTGCTTTGCCCGCCCCAGACAATGGACGACCCTCAAGCGGAATGGGAGAACCGCTCGGTGACTTCACATGAAGTCAACAGACGCTGGACAGAAGGTTCGTATATCGTGAAGCACAAAAATCTTTACTATATGCTGTACTCTGCAAACTTTTTCGGAGGGAAAAATTATGCGGTGGGTTATGCTACCTCCCAGAACCCCTTAGGACCATTCACAAAAGCTGCCAACAATCCAGTGCTGCAAAAGGATACAGAGCAAGGCGGCATCGTGACCGGAACCGGACATTGTATGCTCATCGATATTCACAACCGCCTCTACTGTGTCTATCATGGACGCACCGAAACCACTGGTGACGAACGAATGGTATTCATCGACCTCATAGACATCCAACCAGACGGGAAACTGGTGGTCTACGGACCGAATACGGATTTACAGAAAATCACATATTAAAGCTATCAGGCGCAGACTGTACAGCATTTCACGGTTCATTATTCCCTGTGGCTCTCCTATACATTCCGCGCCTGATGAAAATTAAAAAGGACATATCCATACACAACAATCCGCTCCATATTTGTTCCTGACTTCAATTCTATTTTCACCGGTATCCAATACAATGCCTTTCCATTCCAGTACATTTACGGAATCAGGTTTTGCAGTCCCATATGCTTTGCCATTGATATACAATTTGGCAGCTCCGCTATTGCTGAATACTTGCACACCAACGATTTTGCGGGTTCTGTTTACCAATCGTTTTCCTGCGATATATACAAACTTATCTTCTTGATTCCAGTTTGCCTTATAAAAGTAAAAGGCATCTTTCTTTATTTTCCGGTCGTAAGTCACCAGCCCCTTATCGTTGCGTCCCATAATGGATCCCTCCCTACGGCCTGCCGCCGAAAAGTCGAACATGCACCAGATGAAGTTGCACCACAAGAATTCGCGTTCCTGAAGCTGTTTCCAATTCTCCACATGATAATAAGTCTGCCAGTTTTCGGGATGCCATTGCCCCCACGGTTCCGGATGCCTCAGCGAGTCCTCCTGCTGGAATACGCATGCCCCGGCACCATACTCGCTGATGCCCATCTTCCGCTCCGGATGTGCTGCATGCTCGCGGTCTATCCAGCGCCCCATGTCATCCATGTTGTCGCCATACCAGCCGAAATACTTGTTGAAAGCAATCAGGTCGGTGAATCCGTTGAAGTCGTCATCCTGATTACTGGCTCCCATAGTGGGACGGCTCGGGTCCAACTGACGGGCCAAAGCATGAAGCTCTGCCGCCATACGCGAAGGACGGTCCAGCCAACCGGAATTTATCTCATTGAACAGCCCCCAGAACAAAATGCAGGGGTGATTGTAGTTCTGTAAAATCAGTTCCTTCAATTGCAGGCGCAAGTTTTCATCATAAGCAGGATTATTCACATAAACATTGACAAAAGGAATCTCAACCCATGCCACCAGTCCCCGCTTGTCCATCTGTTGATGCATGTATTTGGCTTGCGGATAGTGGCAAAGACGCACGGCATTGCATCCCATTTCCTGCATCAAGTCCAAATCTTCGTCATGGTCTTGCGGATAAAATGCCGAAGCGCGTTCCGCCCTGTCCTGATGCCGGTTCACGCCATTCAAACGATAAGGCTTTCCATTCAGAAAGAAACCTTTTTCCGCATCGGCATGAAAGTAGCGGAAACCTATCTCTTCTTCGCGGCGGTCTATCTCTTTCCCATCCTTACGCAATATCACCACTCCTTTATATAAATAGGGGTCCTTCACTCCATCCCACAAATGAGGCCTTTCAAGCACCATGTCCATCACCACCTTTTTATCCTCACCCACCTCTGCACTGGCAACACGGCAAAGCAACTTTTCCTTGTCATATAGTTGAAACTCCACCTCGCAACCGGTCACAGTAGTTTCCCTTGCCGAAAGCAGTGCTTCAATTTTCAAATGGGCCTTTTTCTCCGATACATCGGACTGAGTGAAGAATACACCTGAAGAGGCATAATAAGCAGGTTCTATGCAGACATCCTCCGTTACCAGCAGCTCCACTCCCCGATACAACCCGCCAAACATATTGAAGTCACCGCAAATGGGAGCGATATCCATAGTCTGAGCATTGCTGACACGAATTTCCAATACACTTTCTTTTCCCGGAACCAAGAAATCAGTCAGTTCTGCTACAAATGCCGTATAACCACCTTTATGTTGCATCACAAAATAATGGTCGATAAAAATGTCGGCAACCGTCTGTGCAGCCATCACTTTCAAGAAAAAACGTTTGCCCCGATAATGGGCAGGAACAGACAACTTACGACTGTAATTGCATAATCCCCTATAATAATCGGCATTGCCAAACATGCCATCGCCCGCATTCCAAGTGTGAGGCAAAGTAACCTTCACTATTTCCGAAGCAGGTGCCTGAAAACCCCGGTGGAAATTCCATCCTTCATTCAGTGGAATCACCTCTACGGCAAATACACATGTTGACAATATTCCCAAAGAGAATAAAAATAAAATGATGAATCTGTTCATTTTCGATAAAGTATTAGAAGGTTAATCATATTGGCAGGAACCAGTCCTTCCCTGCAAAGGTATGAAATAAATGTTGAATAATAAATGAGAAAAACACTTCAAGACACGCAAGACAACAAACGGATGACATGTTTAAGACTTATACGACCGCGATGCAACATTACAGACCTATTAATGCAACATATTTACGTTTATTTAAATAAGATATTGCTATCTTTGAGAATTCAATTTCAGATTATATAGTATGTCTTTTACAAACTATTTACACAAATTAGTGTTCCCCCTCATTATTCTGTTACTGGCTTATCTGCCGTTAGCAGGACAAACTCCGTATGTATTTCGCCATCTGAAAGTAGAAAACGGGCTTTCAAACAATAACGTAAAAACCATATTGAAAGACTGTGAAGGCTTTTTATGGATAGGGACCGCCAATGGATTGAACCGATACGACGGATATAGCTTTAAAGTGTATCAACCCAAAGAAAAAGACATCCATTCTTTATTGTCTAACGACATCTGGAACTTACAGGAAGACGGTTTGGGCAATTTGTGGATTGGAAGCGAGGCAAGATATTGTATATACGACCGAGACAAAGACAACTTCATTACCGATATTCCCTCATACCTCCTTAAAATAGGCATCCAGATAAATGGTACCTACAAAGTACATGTTGACAAAAGACACAATTTATGGGTACTGCAAGGCCAAAATGCTTTTTACTTCAATTTTTCTCATAAAACCCTTAAAACATTCAAAATAGAAAACTTTCCAGAAGAAACTCCGGAACTGAGTATCAGCGATGATGGTGAAAACCTATATCTTCTTTGGAATTCGACCTTATTGAAACTAGAGAACAACGCAAAGAAATGTAAACGGGTAGATAACATCAGCTTACCCTCCAACTCTATTATCGAAAAGCACATATACATTGATTATCATGGAGGCATCTGGCTATATTCATATACCGATGAACAAATATTCTATAAGAAAAACATAAAATCGGAATGGAACCAAATCAATCTCCATTCTAAAATAGAGACAAAAAGTAATGCGGTAAGGAGCATACTGGATGACTCGAACGGACATGTCTGGATAGGAACGGACCATAAAGGAGTATTCATTTATGACTACGTAAATGATAACCTTGTCAACCTCCTGAATACCCCTATGTCTTCCACATCCCTTGCTTCCAACAGAATAAATACAATCTACCGTGATGATTCAGGCGTCATTTGGTTAGGAAATTTCAAAAAAGGAGTTTCTTATTATCACGAAAGCTTCCATGAATTTATTGATACCCAGCATAAAGAATGTGGTGATATAGCCTCCATTTTAGAGGATAAGGCCGGAAACATTTGGCTGGGAACAGATGGGAACGGACTTTATGTAAAAGAAAAGCAAAAAGGATTTGCCATTCGCAAACTATCCATCCCCGACATAGCCATCATCAGTCTTCTCGAAGACCATAAAGGACGGATTTGGGCAGGAAGTTATCAAGACGGATTGTTCTGCTATGAGAACAACAGTATTCGCCATTTTACTCCAGAGAACAGCCAACTGCCATACAGTGGCGTATGGAGTATGAAGGAAGACCGATATGGAAACTTATGGATAGGTTATGTACTGGAAACTTTGGTTTGTTTTAATCCGGACGCAAATACTGCGACAAGTTATCTACTACCTGATGGGAATAATATCAATGTACTCAATATCTGTTATGACTATGGAGACAAAATGTATATTGGGACTACATACGGACTCTGTGTAATGGACATCGTGACGAGAAAACCCGAAATGATTTATGCCAATCGAAAAGAGACACAGCCATTCAAGCAGCTCTTCATTTCCACTGTATTCAAGGACGACAGAGATATATTGTGGTTAGCCCATAAACAAGGATTGACTGCCTGGGACTTAAAAAATGATTCACTACACTGGTTCGACGTAAACAACGGATTGTGTGACAATCTCATTAACAGTATAACCCAAGACAATCATGGTAACATGTGGCTTGCAACAAGTAACGGATTGTCTATATTGGAAGTAACCCCAGACACCCAGGAAGGAGTAGACTTTTCTTTCAAGAATCTTTCTACCAGAGACGGATTGCCAGAAAATCATTTCAACTCCCATTCCGCTTGTAAATTGTCCAGCGGAGATTTACTGCTGGGAGGCACCAGTGGCTATACATCTATAAATCCGAACAAGCTGACCGAAAAGAGCCGACCGCTGGCAAAGGTGTATTTTACAAATCTGACCATTGGCAATCAACATATAGAAGTAGACTCAATATATGAAGGGCGTAAACTATTAACAACTGTACTTGGCAGAACCCCATCATTGTCTGTCAGATATGACGATTATTTAATCTCCATCGAATTTGCCGCAGGCGATTTGCTGAATGCTGATAAAATAAGATATGCCTATAAACTGGAAGGATTAAATACCCAATGGTACTATACAAACGAGAACAAAATAGCTTTCACCACCCTTCCTCCTGGCAATTACAAACTATTGATTAAAGCTTGTAACAGTGACGGTATATGGAATGACGAAGCTAGTGAGTTGAATATAACCGTTTCATCTCCAATATATTTATGTAATGTTGCTATCATCTTATACATATTGTTTGCCATTGGTATAATATCCTATGTAATATACCGATTCAAAAAGCATCACAACATAAGACTGGAGCAACAACGAGCAAAACTGGAGCAAGAACAAAAGTTGCTCCTGAATGAGATGAAGCTAAAGTTCTTTACAAATATAAGCCATGATTTACGTACACCACTGACGCTTATCATTAGCCCGTTACAAATGTTATTGTCAGAAACCCTGGATGACGGAATACGCAAAAAACTAAATACAATCAATAAAAATGCACAACAATTACTTACATCGATAAACTCTCTGCTTGATTTCCGGAAACTGGATGTAGGAGCCGAGACAGCTCATTACAAATCGGGAGATATTGTCAACTTTATCCGCGAGATTTGCAGTACTTTTCAAGAGTATGCTCTTGACCATACCATCAGCTTCTGTTTCATGTGCGAAGTAGAAAACCTGAACATGTCCTTCGATCCGGTTAAAATAAAAAAAGTAATGAACAACTTGTTGTCCAATGCCTTCAAATACACTCCTGATAAAGGAGAAATCAATGTACATCTTTATCGCGAAGATGACAATGTATGCATCTGTGTGGCAGACAACGGACAAGGTATCATAGACAAAGACAAGAAACATATCTTCGAACGTTTTTATCAGGTGCAACAAACTTCGGAAAAAACCGGCAGTGGAATCGGCCTGCATATTGCAAACGAATATGTACATCTACACAAAGGAACAATCTCCGTTACAGACAATTTTCCTAAAGGTTCCGTATTTACCGTTAAATTGCCTATCGTCACATATGCCAGTGAAAAGGAGGAATTACTTCCGGAACTGCTAAACAATGACAAAGCTCCGAATGAACTTCCCGTTCCAAATGCGGAAGAATTGCGGTATACCATCTTGTTGGTGGACGACAACAAGGATTTCTGTAGTTTCATGTCTGAATACCTGTCCGATGAATACGCCATACAGGTTGCCTACAATGGAGCAGAGGCATTGAAGATATTAGAAAAAAACAGTGTCAATATTGTAATAAGCGACATCATGATGCCAGTGATGAATGGAACAGAGCTATGTCGGCAAATCAAAACAAACATGCAATGGTCCCACATTCCCGTTATATTGCTTACAGCCCGTATGGCAGAAGAATACAAAAGTGAAGGATTTGAGCAAGGAGCCGATGACTATATCGTAAAGCCTTTTGACTTCAAATTACTAAAGCTGCGCATCAGGAAATTTATTGAATGGACAGAAAAAAGCCATCGTAAATTCAGTCAGAAAATAGAAGTGACACCTAATGAAATAACAATCACTCCACTAGACGAACAATTTATTGAAAAAGCTATCAAAATAGTAGAAGAGCGCATGAGTGATTCCGACTTCTCTGTGGAAATGTTAGGAGCAGAATTGGGGTTGAGTCGTAGCCATCTCTACAAAAAGCTGATGTGTATCACCGGTAAAGGTCCGGCAGAATTCATCCGGATTATCCGTTTGAAGCGCAGTAAGCAACTTCTAAAGGAAAGCCAGAAACAAATTGCAGAAATTGCCTATGAGGTGGGATTCAGTTCTCCAAAAAGGTTCACTGTAAACTTCAAGAATGAATTTGGAATATCACCATCTGATTACATCCGCAGTCTAAAATGATAACTTGAAACATAAAGGTATGTTATTTGAGACATGATAGACCTATGCTATTATGATAACTTTCCATATTTGCAGTAGCTTTTAATAACAGTTATTTTTAAATCTTAAATTAAAGTATTATGAAGTTACACGCAAATGTATGCTCTCAATGGGAATGGACAAAATTGAGACAATTGCTTGTTATCGTGTTACTAGGTTTGGGTATTGTTTCCACGTATGGACAAACCAAAACAGTATCCGGTATCGTTAAATCAGAATCGGGCGGTGAGCCACTTGTAGGAGCCACCGTCAAAGTGAAAGAAACCAATACGGGCGGCATTACCGACATCGACGGCCGTTACACCATCCAGGCAAATCTGGGACAAACATTGATAGTCTCTTACATCGGCTACCGCACCAAAGAGGTGAAAGTAGAGCGCACCATCCGCATCGACATACTGCTGCAAGAAGACAATGAGATGCTGGACGAAGTAGTAGTAGTGGGATACGGTACGATGAAACGCAGTGACCTGACCGGTTCCGTAGTCAGCGTGACGGGTGACGAACTGAAAAAGTCCGTAGTCACCTCGCTCGACCAAGCTTTGCAAGGACGTGCCGCCGGTGTGCAGGTGACCCAGAATTCCGGAACTCCGGGTGGCGGTATCTCGGTCAGCATCCGTGGTATCAACTCCTTGAACGGCAACGAACCGCTCTACGTTATCGACGGTGTAGCCATCTCAGGCAACAACACCAGCAACAGCAGCGTGCTCAGTTCCATCAACCCTGCAGACATCGTTTCCATGGAAGTATTGAAAGATGCATCGGCCACAGCCATCTATGGTAGCCGCGCCTCCAACGGTGTAGTACTCATCACCACCCGTCAGGGCGAAGAGGGCAAAACGAAGGTCTCCTACGAAGGTTACTATGCCTTGCAACAGCTTCCCAAGAAACTGGAAACACTGACACTCCCCGAATATGCAGTTTACCAGAACCTCCGCGCCGCCACCATCGGCTTCGGTGCACGCGAAGAGTTCAAAGACCCCTCACTCCTCAGCCGCGGTACCGACTGGCAGAATGAAATCTTCCGCACTGCCCCGATGCACAACCATCAGATAAACATCTCCGGAGGTTCGAAGAGCATGAAATACTCGCTCTCCGGCGGCTACATGCAGCAAGACGGTATTGTATTCGGTTCGGACTTTGAGCGTTTCTCTTTCCGCGTCAACATGGACAACGACATCAACAAGTGGCTCACCACCGGCTTGCGCGCCTCCGTAGCCCGTACACAGCAGACCAACAACGTAGACGGTTCGGGTGCCATCTACAATGCCCTAAACCAGCTCCCCGAAGTGCCTGCCCGCAACCCGGACGGCAGTTTCGGCATGCAGACGGAGAACATGTATGGAACTTACTTCTCCAACCCCCTCTCCGACCTTATCCAAAACGAAAACTATAGTCGCAACACACAAGTCTATGTCAACGCCTTTGCCGACATCAAGCTGTGGAAAGGACTCGTATTCCGCACGGAATATGCCGCCAACTTCAATTACAGCAACGACTATAAGTTTACCCCCTCCTACGACTACGAGCACTTCAAGCAGCAGTCGTCAGCAAGCCGTGGAGCCGGCAACGGAAGCAACTGGACATTGAAAACTTACTTTACTTATAATAATACCTTCGGCAAACACGGCCTCTCTGCCATGCTGGGACACGAAGCGCAAGAAAACAAGTACGAGTCGCTGAGCGGCAGCCGTACCAACTTCCTCTTCAACTCCGTACACGAACTGGATGCGGGTGATGCCACAACAGCAAAAGCCAACAGTTCCCGTGGTTCATCCGCCATCGAATCATACTTCGGCCGTCTGAACTACAACTACAACGACCGCTACTTGCTGACCGCTACGCTCCGTGCCGACGGTTCGTCTTCGTTTGCCAAAGAAAGTCGTTGGGGTTGGTTCCCTTCGGTAGCATTGGCTTGGAAAGTCAACAACGAAGCTTTCCTCAAAGATGTGGAAGCCATCAACTCACTGAAACTCCGCCTGGGTTGGGGTGTAGTAGGTAACCAATGGGCGGGTTCCTATGCCTACGGCGTCACCATGGCTTCGGCAGCCTCCATCTGGGGTACTGGTTTCTATGCAGGCAACTATCCTAATCGTGAACTGAAGTGGGAAGAAACAAACTCCTTCAATGTAGGACTCGACCTCGCCCTCTTCAACAACCGCATAGAGCTGTCTCTTATACACATCTGACGCTGCCGACGAAGCTAGAAGTGTAGA
>ERZ1027240.664-NODE-664-length-13212-cov-5.002584_pt1 | contig 13212 bp, 20 predicted proteins | sample MGYA00519263_ERZ1027240 | MGnify/ENA primary metagenome ERZ1027240 (study PRJEB26926, sample SAMN06164633) | human gut metagenome | biome: ENVO:00009003; feature: ENVO:2100002; material: ENVO:00002003 | host: Homo sapiens | place: USA | collected 2012 ... | reverse complement strand
ATATAGATGTCTTTCATAATAATAATCAATGACCATCTTTCCATCTGCAGTTACCACTTTCGTCTGTGTTTTCGGGCCGTCAAAACCGGTGTATGTCTTTACTGCAGGAATAACCTTGCTTCCAATCTGTGCTTTTTTCGTCTCTGTTTCGGCAAGTTCATAGTTTTTATCGTCATGGGTTGATGCAATACCGTCTGCTTTCTGTTTCCAGTGATGAACGGTATAAACAGCTTCATCTAACACTCCGGTAAGAGTCAAGGTCATGTTATAAGCAGGCATGCTTCTCTCATAGGCATAGGTTTTATCATTCACATAATCAGATGTAACCTTACAGTTTGTCGAAACACCAGTCTTTTCATTGAGATCCGTCCACATGCTGAACACGCAGCCGGTATTAAAGGTCGGTGTGGAAACAATGTTTGCATTACACGGCAATTCATACGATGTCATGTAATAATCACCGGATACCGTGCTGCTACTGTTTACTGTGCCACCGGCACCAGTGATCGCCGTCCCATTATTAAATACCTGTGTTACAGCTTTATTGACCGTGGTTTTGTCGATCTTGACAGTAAGTACATAGATCGGAACTCCAACTGATTCTTTCGTTAATATGTCATCAATGGTAGTACCAGTTGCAACATTTTGTGATCTCAAATCACCGGACAGCCTAGATCCATTCTTAAACTCTTCCACTCCGGAATTTTTCTCATATGTACAGTCGATGCTGTAACTGATATAACTGCCTCTGCTTGGGTTTTTAAATTTACTTTTTTCATAGAATGTTCCCTTATCTCCCTGTGTATCAACCGCAAAGGTTACCGTATGATTTTTCGCATTCCATGTTCCTGTGATCGTGGTTGTTTTATCCGCTTCTTTATTATATACTGTCAATTCCGGTTTCGTATTGGTCGGAGTCAGTGCTTTATCTAATGTGACTACCAGTTTTCCATTGTAATAACCTGTTTTTGTCTGCAGGGTTTTATTGGTGATCTTCTGTGAAACGTTAACTGTGGTAGGGCTCTTTACCGTTGTGACCTGATTTCCCTCTGCAAAGTTATCCGAAATATCTATCGCAATACCTGTCACAAACATGGTAACCCATTTGGTAAAATCTCCGGTATTGGTCTGCAAAGTATAATACTGATTTGCATAGGCAGGCTGTGTACTTTCCTTTTTAATTGTAAAATCGACCAGATCTCCTTTTGTTGTCGTCGCTTTACTGTACAGCGCATTTCCATTGATCGATAAATACGGACTTACATCTTTTGACAGTCCGAAAATCTTTTTGTTTCTATCAAACTTTTCAGACGCTTTCTGTGCATACAGATTCATTTTGGTAAATTTGGAATTACTATTAGTGCTCTCCACAAAAATCATCAGATATTGTCCGGTCAAAGGCACTTTATCATTTGCCTTGTATGCCTTTGATTTCACACTTGTAACCATTCCGGTTTTAATGTCTTTTTCTACCCATTCTCCATTATGCTTTGAAACATCATCAATATTAAAATCCGCGGACATTCTGAGACGCACTGCCCTCATCGGAACTGACATATCACAATTTTCCACAATGATCAGCTGCCATCCACCGGCGCCCTCACCACCGCCGATATGTTCATAATACGGAATGTTGAATACGGAATACGTTCCATAGATCTTGCTGCTTTTATTAATGATATCCGTCACATCCGCATACATGTTTACGAAGGTGTACTGTTGCCTCACTCCTTCCTCTTTGTTTTGGTTTTTATAATCAATTGACCTGTTATCATAAGTTGCATACTGTGCCTTTATCAGTTTTGCCGTTCCATCCGGCAGTACAAAAGCGATTTCTGATTTTGCAAGTGCTTTCGCATCTGTGTCCGATCTTTTGATACTTGTCCTTGCCTGCCATACCAGATATGCTGCACGGATCGTCCCATCCGCACCTTCTGACTTTGTCAGCTTTGCAGACCGGTTGTTTTTGATCTTCTTTCCGATCACTGAATTATCTGCATTTTTCAAAACATTTTCCGCAGCTTTATACTGGTCTTTTTTACTATCATAGGTATTATAATTCGTAACGATATCATAAGCCCATGTATCATAGTTCGTATTTCCGGTATAGTTAATATTCAGCCGCCCATACAGCGGGGTTTCTTTTCCAGCCTGTGAATCTGTCATATAGACATTTCCTGCTTCTTCTACCGTGATCGCTTTTATGTTCTGTGGGATCATGGTGATCAGAACCATTACTGCACAGAGCAGTAAAAATCTGCTTAGTTTCAATATTTTTTCTTTCATAGATCTCCTTTCGACTTTCCGTCCTGTGTATTTATATTTTCATTTTGAAAATACCGTGGTAAATAAAAAATGAACTGCAAGGTAATCAGAGATTCCAAGCAGTTCATTTTTTCGACTATTAAAATTAATTTTGATAGTTTTCATACTTATTCAATTTTCCTTGCTGTTTTAAAGTTTGGTTACCCAGCCATCCTTTTCATCAGTTTCATCCATGCCCTTTCCTGTTCTACAACCTGTAACATACTTACTAAAGGAAGTCGGTTTATCGCTTACGGTTACTTTCCAGGAATAACTCCAACGTCCATCGACTGTTTTTAAAGTAATAACAGAAGATCCTTTTCCCTTCACATCAAGATAAACGTCATCCTCTACCTTTAAAACATTTTCATTACTACTGGTCATAATAAATCCTATATCAAGCGAGCTAGACGTTGCAACTTTTTTATCAGAAGAAAACATTTCTCGGTTTACAGGCATTCGTCTGTACTCAATCGTTCCATCCTCATTTTTCTTCACATAGTACTTGATATTATCGTACCTATCAAATCCCACTGCCAGTACCATGTCATTTTTCTTGACAGTTACCTTGTAAGCAGCTTTGACTTTCTTATTGGCTTTGGATGTAACTGTGATCGTTGCGGTTCCTACCTTTTTTGGTGTAACAAAACCGGTAGAAGAAACGGCTGCAACACTTGTGTTGCTGGACTTATAGGAAACAGCACTGTTCTTTACGCCGGTGATCCGTTTTACCTTGATCTGTGCCTGTCCGTACTTTTCTTTCTGTACTAAAAGCTGTTCTCCGATAAACTGATCCATGCTCTCGTGATCTTCGGTATAAAATTCAAGGCTGTGTGCATCCCCACAATGATTATAAATCTTATGGAAAGATTTTTCCGGGTACAGAACCACGTTATCTTCTTCGAGGACGATCTTACCTTTTCCTTTTTCGGAATAGTCCGTATCGATCATATCCGCTGTTTTTACTGTTACCTTAAACACAGCTTTTACTTTCTTGTTGATTAGGGAAGTTACAGTGATCGTAGCTGTACCAGCTTTCTTTCCGGTTACTTTTCCTTTGGATGATACCGTTGCAACTTTTTTGTCACTAGAAGAAAAGGCAATGTTCTTATTGCTGATCCCTTTAAAGGATTTTACTTTGATCGTGGTTGTATTTCCAACAATGATGGATGCTTTTTTCTCTTTTAAAGTGATCTTTGCTTTCTGCTTTCCCTTGCTTACAGTCAGACTCAATGTTCCTTTTACCTTGGAATCATAAATGGATGTCACAGTGATCTTACATTTTCCTTTTTTCTTTACTGTCACAACACCCTTTGCATTTACTGTTGCAATGCTGGTGTTCGAGGATTTGTATTTCAGTTCACCGGATTTGATACCGTCTTTACTGTTTTTTGATCCTACCACCACTCCATTTTTAAACATGGCAACCGGGATGATCGTGAACTTCTCTCCTGCATAAACAGTTTTCTTTTTTATGCAGTGATAATGTCTGTATGTAGAAATATTGCAACAATGTTCCTGCGTTTTATGCCATTTGGCATCATCCGATGTTGCAAACACGATCTGATTCTTTGGCTGATCCTCTCCAAAGTAATCAATGTATGTTGCCTGCTTTGCCGATACTTCCTCCGGCTGTGGTACTACGATGCTGCTGATGCACATGATAAGTGCAAGCATCAATACGACTGCTTTTTTCCATCCTTTTTCTTTCATCTTCATAACTGCCTCCTGTTTTATCTTTTCACATTGTTCATGTTGTTTTCTTTGTTATTCTTATACTTATAGTATACACCTTTTTCTTTTAAATTCCAAGGCAGTGAACAATAAAAATTGCCACTGCCGTAAATAAAAATCCTTCCAGTAATACAAACGCCCCCATTCCTATGATCAAGGTGTTTAATATCCTGCTTTTTCTCTTTATTTTCTCCATCTTCTCTCTTAATTCCAGCCTGCATAATAAGCTGTATCCTGTGTAATTGTCATGTCCGGATCCAGTGCGTTTCCATCTGCATCCGTCCAGCCTGTAAAGTTTTTTCCTTCCAGGACCGGATTCTTTGGAACAGGAATCACATCACCAGTCAGAACCTCATAACATTTGTAATAATCTGTATCCGTATTGGATAAATAATAACTTACCTGACAGATCTCCGGTTCTTCCTCTTTCAGCTTGTTTACAATCACGGTCCTGTCATATGACACGGTTCCATCTTTGCCGTTTGGATGTTTAAATTCTTCTTTCACGCTTACTGATAAAAGCTGCTTCTCTGTATCTGCAGCATTTATTTTTAACCGGATATCTGAATCTGAATCGATCGCATAAGCTAATGTTTCTAAAAAATCAGCTTCCAGCTGATTCTTATCTGTGACATTATACTTTTTTGTTAACAGATTTTCTGCCGTCTCTTCTGCAGCAGACGGTAGATTGCTTTTTAATTCCATGCTCCTGTTCATCCTCCCTGACACCGCCATGATCGTTAAAAAGATCACTCCGGCAATACAGGTCGTGACAATCGCCCTGATGATTAATTTCATTTGTGCCCCTTTCTACATGACCGGAACATGGATCACTACGGTTGTTTTCCGGTTGCCGGCGTCCACCGCCCTGACTGTAAAGGAATAGATCCCAGCCGTCCCAAACGTGATCGTCCCTGATGTTGCATCCATCTGATCCGCAAGCTCCTGTCCGTCTGAATTACAAAACTTTATGAGCTTTACCGCAAGCTCCTGCCCGTTATAATCACGCGCCTTTACATAATCTGCCACCTGAACCGTCCCAGGTGCAAGACTACCGGTTCCCTGGTATTCAATTACCGGCGCATCTTTTGCTATTTCCGTCTGATACGCGCCATAGTCAACATACGCATTGTAATCAATACCTTCTGTATTCATGTGCGCCGCTATGATCTTTACAATTCCACGGTTTCCATCAGAATCTGTTACGGCAGAAAATATGATCGTAAGGATACTTATTACTACAGCGGCAGTGAACATCGCACCGCCATGTTCTTTTATGATCTCTCTCATAGCATTCTCCTTCTTACATATTTACTTCAATACATGTCTACGGTCAGATTTTCTTCTAATTTGTTTCTTACAATAGCCGGCAGTGCAATGTCCTGGCACAGCAATTTCAAAAAGAAAAGGACTTATTTTGGTCGCTGCCTTCCAATATTGGCAATTAAAACACTGCTTCATTGGCTGATTGATATTATATCCCAAACCAATTCTTGACATCTTTTCCTCCTAACCGCATAACCCGGTAAAAAAAGTTTCTACCATCTGTTTAAAATATCCGGCATACACACCATACATCACCGTAAACGCTATCACTGACAATGCACCTGCCTGTATGCCTCCGCCAAGTTCTTTTACTATCTCTTCCACTTAAAACACCATCCTTAAAATCCTGTTGCAGCCATATACACACTGACTAAAAATGCAAGCACTGCCAGTGCCGGAACTGCTTCCATTATCATTTCACCAAGATGTTCTACAATCTCTTCCACTACCTTGCAATCCCCCTTGTCTGGTGTATTTTCTCAATGCCAAAAACCGGCATTTTATAACTATAGGATAACACCACATCTGCGGACACCGTCTCTCCCTCCGCATTAGCAGAAGGCGTTACGGCAAGTGTATAACCTTCTGACTGTGCCTGTGAAATACAGCTTGTGATCACAGCCTGATTAAAATCACTGTTTTCGATCTCTGTTATCACGTCTGCCTTATACTCTTTGGCAGCCGCTGTCTGCGCTGATGCCGTCAACAATGCCGCTGCTCCAAAAACACAGAGCAGATAAAAAAACAACGTTGTAAATGCATTGATTATATTTTTCATCTACATTCCTCCCGCCTCTGACAGCATTTCAAATAAAAACATCATGCCAACGACCAGATCTCCCAGCAACTTGATGGATGCACCAAAAACCGGATACGAATATAACATCTTAACCTGGAAAGCCGAACTTTTATTCCGGCGTTCTGCAGCACGGTTTCTCATTTCCTGGACCTGTACTAAAAGGTTCTGGATCTGCACCTTTGCATCTCCGGTACCGGATTCTGAAATCGCATACAGCATTTTCATACAGCTGGTTGTTTCCGGGATATCGAAATTTTTACAGAAATCTGTGTAGGAACTCAATGCTTTCGGCTGCTCTTTCAAACGCTGCAGTAATGCATTTATTTCCGGAACCAGGATCTTTGGTGCGCCATCTAATGATTTTGCAATTGAAACCTGCACATTGCTGTGCTGCATTAATAATGCCATCTGCATCAGCCACTCTGGGAATGCCGCATAAAGTTCTTCAGATACCACACGTCTTGCAATATTCCTGCCAAATCTATGCTGCTGCGACATGGCTTTTTCATAGCAGCGCAGCACGTATTCTTCATCCCTGCCGCTTTCTTCTTTTAACCAGTTCCTGGTCAATGTCTTTTCTGATTTTGCATATACGTAGATCATCCATAAAAGAAGTCCAAAAGATGTGATCTGTACCAGACCTGTTGTAAGCACATTGTAAGGGGCTTCCATGTTGAGGATACCCGGAAGCGCATTTAACACATATAAAGTTCCGGCACATAAGGCTGTAGCCACAACAATGGATACCACATTGTTTGTATGTGCTTTTTTCTTTTCTCCCTGAAGCAGATATCCACGACGCTTCCATAATTCCACATCGTTTAATAACAGGGAAATGGAATCATCCGCCTCTCCACCATATTCCTCTGCACTGATCAAAAGTTCATGCAGCGTTCTGATCTTACGGCATTCATATTCTTTTTCCACAATGTCTAAGGATTCCCTTAAAACACCTTTTTCACTGTAGGAACATCCTGCTTCCAGATGACCGATTGCTTCCTCTATCACATCCTGCATATGCCCCGGTTCAAATGTTTCTTTCGTTTCTTTTAAGGCAGATAACACTTTTCCACTTTTCTGGAATGCATATAACATCTGTTCCATGTAAGTGGCAGCATCTGCAAAACGTTTCTGTTCATACATTTTTTTGTAGGTATCCAGAATAAACGCCGGAAGTGCCAAAAACATGGCGATCAGCACAATGACAAGCAGTTTCCATTTCAGTTGAAACAGTAAGCCGATCACTCCCATTCCGGCAATACATGCACCAATGACAAATAAATGCGTTTTCCAGGAAAAATGATATCCGTATGTATAAACCTCTTTTGCAAGGTTTCCCGGATTTAAAAGCAACAGATTTTTCGCCACACGGTTTTCTTTTTTGATCTGCTTTCTCTCTTTTTTCTCTTTTATCCGTGTCTTTTTCAATCCTGTCACTATCTGCCCTCCTTCCGGTATCTGTAAAAACTTTCACAAAAGAACGGTTCTTGTATTCCAGCACGTTCTAATTTCAAAAGAATATCTTTCGGTATCTCCTCTGAAACAAGTTCCCCATCCTCTACCAGCATATAAATTCTGTTTTCATGATCTTCCCTGGCATAAAAACAAAGCTGATCTAAATATCTTCTGATCTCTCCATCCTGTGTATTTTCTTTCCGGATCAGAAGTCCAAGATTTACATAACGGTAAATCCTGTTTTCCATACGTCTCGCATCATTTACATTATTCATCATGCTCTGGATACGGTCTGGCAGCTTCCTCACATCATCCAGATGGATCGTTGTAAATCCATTGACACCAGTACTCCACTGTTCCAACAGTGATGTCACTTCCGTTGACCTTGCCTCTGACAAAACCAGATAAGCCGGATTCTGTCTTAAACACGCCTTGATCGCATCCGTATAGGAAAAATTATCCTTTACACGAAGCTCTACGGCATCTGCTCCGGCATTAATTTCCGGATAATGGATTTCTAAAGAATCCTCGATCGTGATCACACGGCTTTCTTTCGGAATAAACTGCATAAAAAACTTTGCAGTCTCCGTCTTTCCGGCTCCGGGTTCCCCGCCAAATACAAAGTTCATACCCGCCCTCACACAATTTAAAAGCAGATGCAGCACCTTTTCTTCACAAAAACCGCTGTTTAACATCCCGTTAATCGTATTACGCACCAGACACGGAGATCTGCGGATACAGACGCTTGTCCCGGTTGCCGCCACAGAATCATGGATGATACTGATACGAAGTTCTTTCGTATCTGCCTCTAACACCTTATTTGCATTGTTAAACTGTGCATCCACACAATTTGCAATGTTATGTGTAAAGGCATCTAAAAAGTTTTCTGTAACTTTTTCTTCCGCTTCTTTTGCTCTGTACTTACCCTTTTTAAGATCCGTGATCCACAGGGCAGAACCGTTATAATCCACATCCGTAACATCCGGCTGCATTAAAAAATCCCAGAACACACCAAACTGTTCCGGGCTTGGTTCAAACATTTCACTCAAATTTAATTTCCCCTCCTTTTAAAAGTTACAGGCAGCATGTAAATGTCAAAGACCAACCGAACATTTGCCGCCGCCTGTTTTTTACTCCGGCCACTTTACTTATCAGCCTAATGCATTCATCTTTGTAAAGAAATTCGTGAATGCTGTTTTGAACTGCTCCAAAGCAATTCCGCCTTCCGTTGGATTGCAAATGAACAAGATCAATACTGTAATTGCAATAATCACTGCACCTCTTTTTACTGCACCACCATATTCTTTCATAAACTCTTCCATGGGAATCTTCCTCCTTTCATCGTTACTCGATTCTCCTGCAGGTGAAATCTGTATGGGATTAATTAATCCCTTATAAACACAGGAATGCTTTATCACATCGTTGTTCCTTCCAAAAGGTTATATATCAATTCATAGCGGCACATAACAAGGAAAGGAATTGTCTCTTTCAGACTGCAATATAAAGAAAATCTTTCTCTTGCTTCCTGAAATGCACAATCCATTTTGTATTGCGGCAGATTTTCTTTCTCTGCACTCTTTCGCCAGGCATTGTACTTCTCCTGGAGAGATCCGTTTTGTTCTTCAAATATTTTCAGATCATCCATCATACTTACTCCTGCTACACCTCTTCGTATTTTTTCATAGCATCTTTCATAAAAAAGCATAATTTCAAATGGTATTCTGTTTTTTAAATGGCACCATATAGAAAACGTACTTCTTGTTTCCTCAAAAATGCAGTCTGTTTCGTAAAGCGTTTTACCTTCTCTTTCTGCTTTCTGCCGCCACACTACATATTTTTCCCATACATCTCCATTTTCCAATTCAAAATTTTTTACTTTATCTCTTTCCAAATCATCCCACTGTCGCATTCTAATAGCCAGCTCTGTTGCATTCTCCATCGTATTATAAATTTTAAACAATTCAGGATATTTCAGTACCAGCCATAAATGCGCCTTTTCAATTCCTTCACTTTCAAAAGTACCTTTTAAAATACATTTAAAAACATAGTCTGTCAGGAAATGTGAAATCTCTATGGTAAACCTTGGATCATGTATATCTCCATTGCATATTGCAGATATAAAATATTCCTGCTTTATCAGAAGTGCCGTTGCATGATCTATTAATATTCTTCTATTTCTGTCAGCAGTCCGTTGCACTTTCTTGACTTTATAGCAATAAATAAATAGAATAATTATTGATATTATGTATATAATTGTAACTACTAACAAAAGAGTCATCACCTCGTAACATTCCAACAATATATAATCTTCCTGTGCTTATAAGGGACAAATTTGCGTCCCTTATTTTCTTTTGGCAGCGTTCTATAACCGCACACTGCCGAGAGCCTGTCAGCCCCATCACGGTCTTCTCCTCTTTCTTTCGTGACTGTTACGTTTTATCCCCGTCAATGGGGCTTTCTGAAAGTCCTAAATTTCATACTTCCACCCGCACAAGTCCATTCAGTTATCAAGGTTCCATAAATTTAATAAAGGGAAACGTCTGTTCAGATTGAACTTTTCTTAGAAATGCCGTAGAATAAATTTGTTGTTTTGGTGGCATTTCTAAGAAATGTTTCCCGGAAGCCTTGTGATTGCCGTCACAGGGCTTCTTTTTTTTCTGATTCCCGTTTCCAGGAACCGATCGTCTGTATTGCTTTGATGCTACGGTCGTGGAGCTGCCGTACAGACAGGTTGCTATTTCTTATTCATATTCTTCAAATGCTCTTTTAACTGCGTCATGTTTGTCCCACACTCTGCAAAGTGATGATATCCCGGAGAAAGAAGATAATATTCCTCTGTTTCACATTCTTTCTTATCCCACTCTGTATAGTACGGATAATTCTTTACCACGATCGCATAGCCATCCGGCAGATCATAGCGATAAAATGTTTCTTCGGTATATTCGTTCTTACACCAGATATTCCAAGACTTATAACTGTTTATAAAATCTTCTCTCTGCGTCATGTTCTTCATGACTGGAAGTTCCGGCTGCGTTATAACGGGTTCTTTATCCTCTATCCATCCGCATCTTCCATTACAGTCTTCCTTGCAGTCAGCGCAACATTCTACTGTTTCGTTACAGCCGCAGCACGCACAGGTTCCATTTGGATTTTTGCCTGTAATACAGCCTCTTTCATACGGCGGTACCTTTTTCTCCGGCGTTGGTTGCGACGTCGCAACAGATTTTTTCTTTTTCGATGTCTGTACCAAAGTATCTAAGGTATTTAAAGCGTCCGTCAAACTTTTCTGTTCTTTCGCTTTTTCTTTTAATGACCTCTTATAGTTCCTAATCTGCGATACTGTCATATCAGCATTGACCTTGAAACGTTCCTTTTCCTTTAATGGCAGCATTTCCACCAACTGGGAATAGGAATATTTCTCATATCTGTCATCGATCCACACCTTCCCGGAATTTGAGTTGTCTTTTGAGCAAAATTCCTTCCATACCGCAATCACACGCGATACTGCGGATTTATCCATATGGAAGTTCTTTTCGATACACTCATAGAAATTGTCATATCCTAACTCTTCATGGTATCTGTGCATCTCCATCTCATGAAGATGGAACCCTAAACTCATGTATCGTTTTTTGACATCCGCTATGTCCTGTTTCACATAGTTAAATGAAGCAACTGCAAGTTCATTTACTTCATCGCCGTAATAATCCTCACCAAATACAATGCCTGTTGTTAAATCCATATCATCACCGCCCATAATTTATATCCATCTCATTGCTTATTAAAGCGCATACACTGCAATCAGGATTAAATCTGCAATAATTGCTGCTCCAATCGCCACGCACCCATCTTTACTAATCAAACCAGCAATAATTCCAATAACAAAATTAACAATTATTGCTATGATCATAATCATTAAAACACTCATATCATCACCGCCCACAGTTTATATCCATCCCATATCTACAGATACATACCATCCAACCAATACCAAATTAAAAATATTTTGTACTACTCTCGATACCGTATCTCCATCTTCAATAACATCACTTTCTTCTAAACAAAAACATATAATCCCGATAACAAAATCAGCAGCTATTGCTATTACTACAACATCTAAAATACTCATTTCATCGTCCCTTTCCAACAGCCATGTGATCACAGCTACAGTTACCACATCGCAATAACCAGCTTTCTTCCTACCACCAGCCTATGTTCCAAGATCCTGTAAACTCTATTATTTCGACTTCTTTCTTTGGAATCGTGTATGTTTTGTCCTGATACCTAAATCTGTAATATTCTCTATGTTTTTCTATGTACCTTGCAAAGAAAACTGCCGACATACATTTATACAACTGGTCAGAATACAAAATCAGTTCAACATCCTTACAGCTACGCAATTTAAACAATATCTGGTATCTGTATTTCTGTCCTGCATTTTGTTCCGACAAACCATGTATAGACAAAATACCTCGCTGATAATATGATATTACTTTATCCATAATTACCATAATGGCTATTGTCCCAAGAAACATGTAATAAATAGCATTTTCCATATAAAGAAGATCCTCCCATGCCTATAATTAATTCAGAACTCAATAACTTTTCCATTTTTATCTATAATATCTATCTTGCAATTTGAAATGTCCTCTTTTGGAATGTTGCTTGGATATATTCCACCACATTCTCTTCTGCAACTATCACATCTATTGTATAATGCTCCGTGCAAACATGACGAATACATTTCTCCATAGGTAGGATGATTACACTTTGGTTTTCCTTTATTACATGAATAATATCCACAACTACTCATTTCATCCTCTCCTCTCCGACAGCCACGTGATCACAGCCGCTGTCACCACATCCTCCGGTTCCCATGAATCGGATATCTCACGTTCTGTTCCCTGGAGCTGTTCACGTTCCCATCCGGATAATTGTTTTGCAGCATTTTGAAGTTCTTCATAAATAGATTCCGAAATGGAGATTGTTATCTCTCGCTTGTTGTCCCGATCCATGTTATCACCTGCTTTCTAATAGTTATTTTCCCCTCTTACTTTCATTTTAAATTGTTCCAATAACCCTCTGTATATAAAAAATGCACTTCGGTTATCATGACTTACATAAAATCCTAATGGAAACGGTAATGTATTTTGTTCCATCGCACTTCTGATTGTATCAGCAGAAGTATTTAGTTCTTTTGCAGCCTGTTCTGGCTTTACCAGTTCAAACGGATTCATTTTTTCACCTCTTTTGTTAAATACTTTGAACTTCTAATTTAAAAAAATATTCTGTAACGTCATCCAACGACAATCCTAATATATCCATAGCGCGACATATTTCTGACTGTTTCCAATATCTTTTAGATGTCAGTTTCAGCGATAATGTGCGTTCTGACATACTCATTTTCTTTGCAAATATTATTTGGCTTCCACAGATTTCAGTTATTTTTCCACGCAACTTACTATAATCAAATTGCATCTTTTCTCCTTTCTTTATGTTCAATCATTTGAACTTACTAAAGCATACACCTTGATATTTATAATGTCAATATTAAATCTGTCTCTTATACACATCTGACGCTGCCGACGAAGCTAGAA
>ERZ1027240.663-NODE-663-length-13212-cov-9.677054_pt1 | contig 13212 bp, 14 predicted proteins | sample MGYA00519263_ERZ1027240 | MGnify/ENA primary metagenome ERZ1027240 (study PRJEB26926, sample SAMN06164633) | human gut metagenome | biome: ENVO:00009003; feature: ENVO:2100002; material: ENVO:00002003 | host: Homo sapiens | place: USA | collected 2012 ... | reverse complement strand
GTATAGGAGTCGGACTTGTGGGAAGTATTCTGACGACAAGGAAGCATTTGAGAGTCTGATACTAATTTTGTTATGTGGGGTTAACAAGGAGTAGTAGGATTATGAAGAAGAAATATGATAATTGTCGCAAAATAAAAAGATCGACATTGTTAGTGTTGGGATGTCTGGCAATGGGGGGCGCGATGCTGCTTCAGACAGGTGACAGCACTGTCAATGCGATGACCAAGGAAGAGGCTGAACAGCAGAAAGAGGAAGCCAAGGAGAATGAGAAGAGTGCCAAGGATATACTGAACGCCATGGAGGAACAGCAGAATGAGCTTGTTCAGGAGGTGGCTGATCTTGATGCTCAGGCGACAGCTGTACAGACGGAGATCACAAAGAAACAGGATGAGGCGGATGAGATTGAGGCGGGCATAAAAGATACCAAGAAACATTTGAAAGAAGCCCAGGAAGCCCAAGATAAGCAGTATGAGGCTATGAAACAAAGGATACAGTACCTTTATGAGGAAGGTGATGAAGAAATTGTGGATGCCTTTATAACATCTGTATCATTTACAGATCTTCTAAACAAGTCGGAGTACATTGATCAGATATCGGACTATGATCAGAAGCAGCTGGCAAAATTGATAAAGAGTAAGGATGATATTGCGCAGTATGAGAAAGATCTGGAGGCGGATCTCAGACAGGTTGAGTCTATCAAGACTGACTTGGAAAATGATAACGACCAGCTTCAGGCGTTGATAGATAAAAAACAGCAGGATATAAATAAATATTCTGATGATATTGATGCCCAGAAATCTCTCATGGCGAAATTTACCGCACAGAGGGAAGAGGCTGAGAGACGTATAGCCGAGATAGCAAGGCAGGAGATGATTCGTGCCAGGGCAAATGGCGGTGGAGTCTACACTCCGGATGGAAAAGTTTATGACACATCAAAGTATGCGGGCAAATTTATGTGGCCGGTATCGACAGGTGGAGTTATAACAGATGAGTTCGGTTACAGAGATGCGCCGACAGCTGGAGCGAGTACATATCATCAGGGACTTGATATCGGATGCGATTACGGAACAGATATAGTTGCAGCTGAAGCAGGAACTGTTGTCATGGCGTGCTACAACGGTGGCGGTGGAAATATGGTCATGATAAGTCACGGTGATGGAATATGTACTGTGTATATGCACAATTCACAGTTGTGTGTTAATGTGGGAGAGAAAGTCGTTAAAGGACAGGTCATAGCAAAGGCGGGAAGTACGGGAGTTTCAACCGGTCCGCATTGCCATTTTGGTGTATCCATAGATGGCACGTATGTAAACCCACATGATTTTCTAGGCCAGTGATAATAAGACCAGATTGGAGATGTAAGCGATGAGAAAGACGATCAAAAAGGCGGTAGTGACGGTCGTACTTGCAAGTACGGTGATAGGACTTACGGGTTGCGGTTCATCCGGTGTATTCAGCAGTTCACTGAATGGTGGGAAAAGTTCCAGTAAGGTCACATATGATGGTAACCTGATAGATGCGGATGTCCTGAGTAAGACATCAAAGATCGAGACTATCATAGATAATTATTATTACAATGATGTCGACGATGATGCGGTCAAGGAGGGTATATACAAGGGAATTATGGAATCTCTGGATGATCCATATGCTGAGTATTACACCAAAGAGGAGTATGCCAAACTGCAGGAGGATGACTCGGGAGAGTATGCAGGAATAGGTGTCACAGTCAGCAAGGATGAGGATACCGGATATGTGAGAGCTGTCAATATTCTGGAGGGAGCACCTGCAGAAAAAGTTGACATACAACCAAATGATGTTATCGTCAAGATTGATGATTACGATATATTGACGGATGACGATCTGGATTATCTCGTGTCACTCATAAGAGGCGAGGCCGGTACAGATGTCACACTCAAACTGTATAGAGAGAGCGACAAATCATACCATGATGTGACAATCACAAGAGAGATTGTGGAATACAGCACAGTCTCCTCATTTATGATAGATGACAAAATAGGATATGTGAGGATCACACAGTTTATAGACAACACTGATGAGTTGTTCGAGAAAGCAGTGGAGAAACTCAAAAAAGAGGGTATGCAGGCATTGATGATAGATGTCAGAAGTGATCCGGGCGGAATGCTTACATCGGTTGTCAGCATTTGTGATTACCTTCTGCCGGAGGGAACTATAGTTTCCATTAAGGATAAGAACGGCAAGGTTGAAGAGGAATACAAGTCTACAGATGAGCAGTCACTGGATATGCCTATGGTTGTCCTGACAAATGAATACAGTGCCAGTGCATCAGAGATACTGACGTCAGCACTGAAGGAATTCAAGGCGGCTACAGTTGTCGGAACAAACACCTACGGTAAGGGAATCGTTCAGAGCGTTATACCTCTTGGTGATGGTACTGCCATCAAGCTCACCACACAGAAATATTTTACCCACGATGGAAATGACATTCATAAGAAGGGCGTTGCTCCTGATATTGAGGTCGAACTGCCGGATGATTACACTTACAAGGATTTCCAGGGCAAGAATGACAGCCAGTACCAGAAGGGCATTGAAGTGCTTAAGGAAAAGCTTGGTAAGTAGAAATGGCTTGGCTTACAGTTTTATGCGTGAACAATAGAATTCTATAATAACCAGTTGGATGACGTCGAATGATATAAAGATGAATACAATATATCGTGCAGAAATAGGAAAAGGCGAATCATATATAAAGATGTATATAATATATCAGATAGAATGAGGAAATGCTGTGATATATATAGAATTTGCATAAATATTAAAAACAACATAATTTTTGGACAATATGCAGCACAAAAGTGCTGCATATTGTGTTATACTAAGAAATGTTCAGAAATCTGTTATAGGTAAATAAAAGGCAACAAAGGAGATATACATGGATAAGGAACTGATTATCGTATTGGACTTTGGCGGACAGTACAACCAGCTGATCGCCAGACGTGTAAGAGAGTGTAATGTATATGCCGAAGTACATCCGTACACATTGCCGCTGGAGAAGATCAAAGAGATGAACCCTAAGGGAATCATCTTTACCGGCGGACCAAACAGCGTATACAAAGACGAATCACCTAGCTGCAGCAAGGAGATATTTGAACTGGGTATTCCTATTCTCGGAATATGTTATGGTTCACAGCTCATGGCTCATCTGCTGGGCGGCAAGGTCAGCACGGCCCCTGTCAGCGAGTATGGAAGAACAGAGGTTGAGGTTGACAAGACATCCAAGCTGTTTGCAGATGTGAATGACAAGACCATCTGCTGGATGAGTCACACAGACTATATTGCAGAGGTACCAGAGGGCTTCAAGAAGACAGCTTACACTCCTGTATGCCCAGTGGCAGCCATGGAGAATGCTGAGAAGAAGCTATATGCGACTCAGTTCCACCCAGAGGTTATGCACACCGAGGAAGGTATGAAGATGCTTCGAGCATTTGTCATGGATGTATGCCAGTGTGCAGGCGACTGGAAGATGGATTCATTTGTAAAAGATACTATAGAGAGCCTGCGTGCCAAGATAGGCGATGGCAAAGTGCTGTGCGCCCTGTCAGGTGGTGTGGACTCATCAGTGGCTGCAGTTCTCCTGTCCAAGGCGATAGGCAAGCAGCTCACATGTGTGTTCGTAGACCACGGTCTTCTCCGTAAGAACGAGGGCGACGAAGTTGAGGCGGTATTTGGACCGGACGGTCCATACGACCTGAACTTCATTAGAGTGAATGCGCAGGACAGATTCTACAGCAAGCTTGCCGGAGTAACCGAGCCTGAGGCAAAGAGAAAGATAATAGGCGAGGAGTTCATACGTGTATTCGAGGAGGAGGCCAAGAAGATTGGTGCCGTTGACTTCCTTGTACAGGGAACCATATATCCTGACGTCATCGAGTCAGGCCTTGACAAGTCGGCAGTCATCAAGTCCCACCACAATGTAGGCGGACTTCCTGACTATGTAGATTTCAAGGAGATCGTGGAGCCACTTCGACTCCTTTTCAAGGACGAGGTCCGCAAGGCCGGCCTTGAGCTTGGAATCCCAGAGTACCTGGTATTCCGTCAGCCATTCCCAGGCCCAGGCCTTGGAATCAGAATCATCGGAGAGGTCACAGCTGAGAAGGTCAAGATCGTTCAGGATGCCGATGCCATCTACCGCGAGGAGATTGCAAAGGCAGGTCTCGACAGAAGCCTCGGTCAGTACTTCGCAGCCCTGACCAACATGCGTTCAGTTGGCTGTATGGGAGATTTCAGAACCTACGATTACGCCGTAGCACTCCGTGCTGTAAATACAACAGACTTCATGACAGCAGATTGTTCAGAGATACCATTTGAAGTTCTTCAGAAGGTAATGAACAGGATTATCAATGAGGTTAAGGGTGTTAATAGAGTAATGTATGATCTGACCAGTAAACCACCTGGAACGATTGAGTTTGAATAGTAAACAGAGAGCCGGGAACCCGCATAAATGCTGGGTTTCTCGGCTCTTTTTACGTCTTGTGATACCTGTATGATACCTGTTTGGATAATGATGGTTATTTCATAAGCCAGTTATACCGGTTATCTTTTTTATCATTTCCTTTTTCGTCTACTGTGCTGCTTGTGGCAGGCCAGTTGATTTTCCATTCAAAATATTCATCTTCTGAGATGATACCTGATCTGAGCTGCTCTTTTCTGAGACACCATTCACGCATAAAGTCATTTACAAGACCATAGTTGATCCACATACCAACTGGTGGATGTGCTGGCCAGTTATCGTTGTCATTGTAACGGACAGCAGTGTCGTCAGATGCGTTGGTCTTTCCTGGATTCCTGACAAGCTGGAAAAGGTGGAAGATATTTCGGTTATCCTCATCAAGCCAGAAGAATGTAAGCATGATCTCTTCAGCGGTTCCGGATTTTGTGCCGGTCAGGTGAATGCTATTGATATTCATGATTTCAGACATCGCAAGGAGTGTGTCTTTTTTAGGAACACGATACCCGGATTCGTATTGTGCAATTCGTACATCAGCATTTTTTTCATCGTATCCCAGTTTTAGTCCAAGATCACGCTGTGTTAAACCTCTAAAAGTACGTATTCGTTTTATCTTTTCACCTAATGTCATAAAGTATCGTTCCCCTTTCAGAATAATAAAGATATCAGAAATAAGTATATCATAATCAAAATAATCCATCAATTTGAATTTATCAAAAATGCTAAATTTAATAAAAAAGTTAAACTTAACAAAAAAGCTATTGACAGATAATGTGAATAGAGAATATAATGCAAATATAGCATTTAACAAATATGCTAAGTATAAAAAGACGGGAGGTGAGAACATGGGAAGTGCTTTATTCTTATCTGCCAGTGAGGTGGCAGAGGAGTTAGGTGTGTCAAAGCCATTTGCATATAAGCTGGTGTGACAGATGAATGATGAGCTGGAGTCAAAAGGCTTTATCACAATTGCGGGAAGAGTGAGCAGAAAATATTTTGAGGAAAAGCTGTATGGTGTAGCACAGACAGAATAGAGGAGGTTGGATGATTTGTCAGTATACAAGGACAAGGAGAGAGATTCCTGGTATGTCTCTTTTCACTATTATGATTGGACCGGTAAGAATTGCCGTAAGCTCAAAAGAGGATTTAAAACGAGACGTGAAGCTGTAGAGTGGGAGCGGCACTTTCGGATGAAAGAGGCTGCCAATCTGGATATGACGTTCAGGGATTTTGTCGAAGAGTATGAAATTGATATGAAGCCCAAGCTCAAGTTGAATACGTGGATGACGAAGGAACACATAATCAGGTCAAAACTGCTCCCATATTTCGGAGCGAAGAAGATGAGGGATATAAGTCCGAAAGATATTATCCAGTGGCAGAATGAACAGATTTCTTACCGGGATTCAAAGGGAAAACCGCATGCGCCAACATATTTGAAAACTATGCAGTCGGAATTAAGTGCACTGTTTAATCATGCGGTTAAATTTTATAATCTGAAAGATAATCCGGTCAAAAAGGCAGGCCCTCTCGGTAAAGGGAAAGCAGACGAGATGCTGTTTTGGACAAAGGAAGAATATTTAAAATTTATTGAGCAGGTAAAGGATAAGCCGTATTCATATCATGCATTTCAGATCTTGTACTGGTGTGGTTTGCGCCTTGGTGAATTGCTTGCACTTACACCAAATGATATAGACTTTGAAGCTAAGGTGATCAAGGTAAACAAATCGTATCAGAGACTTAAAGGAGAGGATGTAATAACAGATCCTAAGACACCAAAGAGTAAGAGAGTGGTATCAATGCCAGACTTCTTGTGTCAGGAGTTGAAGGATTATTTGTCCAGAATCTACGGTCTTATGCCGGCTGATCGGATTTTTACATTCACAAAGAGCTTTCTCCACCATGAAATGTACAGAGGAGCAGAGCTTGCGGGGGTGAAGAAAATTCGCATACATGATCTTAGACACTCACATGTGTCCCTGCTTATAAGTATGGGATTTTCGGCGGTGTCGATAGGGAACAGAGTAGGACATGAAAGTGTAGATATAACATACAGATATGCGCATATGTTCCCTACGGAACAGACACAGATGGCGCAGATGTTAAATGCACAGTTTGAGGGGAGTGAGTAGAAATTGAGTGGTAAGCACAGGAATAAGACAATTAGTTTTCGTGTTAGCGAAAGAGAGCGGCAGGAGATTGAGGCTAAGATACTTGTCAGTGGCATGAGTAAGAAAGACTATTTTACACGATCTTGCATATACAATCGTGTGTGCGTTGTTGGCAAAGAGGAGACGGTTTATAAAATCGTAGAGAAGCTGGAAGAAATGGACATACACTTGGCTGAACTTGCTCAACAGATCATAGATAATCCGGCAACTGTTACATGTGAGGATATGGAAGAATTGAGTATGGAATATACGGATCTGATCAATGCTGTTATCTGGGTGCTGGATGGTGCAAGATACCTGTGGCAGAAAAAACAGCCCTGACAGCGGCAACTGACAGGACTGCAGATGTTGGAAAAGCCTTTGCAATTCCTCATATCGAATATAAGTATAGCAAAGGTTTCTCCATCTAACAAGACGTTTTAAGGAGGATAGATTATTTGGAGAATACAAATACAGAATTAAGGTTAATCAAGATGTCTGATGTGGAATCAGAGGAAATCGAATGGCTGTGGTATCCGTTTATTCCATATGGCAAGCTCACAATCGTACAGGGTGATCCGGGAGATGGAAAGACAACGCTTGTGCTTAATATTGCAGCCGGATTATCACGTGGAGAGGGTTTTGACAGAGATATGAAGGTGAGTGAGCCTATGAATGTCGTGTATCAGACGGCAGAGGATGGCTTGTCAGATACGGTTAAGCCGAGATTGGAAGCTGCTCAGGCGGACTGTGAGCGTGTACTTGTGATAGACGAGAGCAGGAAGTCGCTTTCTATGGCAGATGAACGCATAGAGGCGGCTTTGATACAGACAAAGGCGAGACTGCTGATTCTTGATCCTATTCAGGCATACCTTGGCGGTGGTATAGATATCAATCGTGCAAATGAAACCAGAGAAATGACAAAAAAACTTAGCTTACTGGCAGAAAAGTATAAATGTGCAATCGTTTTGATCGGACATATGAACAAGGCTGCGGGAAACAAAGCGGCATACAGAGGTATGGGATCTATCGACTTCTTTGCGGTGGCTAGAAGCGTACTTCTGGTTGGAAGAATTGAGGGAGAACCGGACAAGCGGGCAGTTGTGCAGATCAAGAATAATCTGGCTGCGTTTGGACATCCAAAAGCATTTGCATTTGCAGACGATGGCTTTAAGTGGATTGGTGATTATGACATCACTGCCGATGATGTGCTGGGCGGTTTGGTACCGAAGGTAAATAAGCTGGAACAGGCAAAACAGATGCTGTGTGACCTTGCAAAAGAAACAGAGTCCGTATCCAGCAAGGAGATAATTGAGCTGGCAGACTATAAAGATATATCAAAGCGTACACTTGAAAATGCCAAGAAAGAGCTGGGAATCAGGGCAAGGAAAGTCAATAATTCCTGGTACTGGGAGATTGGCAGTTTGAATCAGTAACATGGCAAGAACGCAACAATGCATCTATATAGAAATTGCGGAGATGAACCGTGCAAGGTTGCAATATATATAGACACTGCAATGTTGCGGTCTTGATATATGAGACGTACAGGAGGCAGATATGAAACAGGTACAGATACCGGAAATACTATTTATAGCACTGGTGAAATATCATTTGTGTGATATGCCATCAGAAGAGATCGCTATAAAGAAAGGCTTGGAGAACAAGCTTGACAGCATGGTAAAAAGACAGCTTTACACGACTTATAAGACCGCACCGACGGAAGATGAACGGGAGCGGGCACGAAAAGAATATCTTGACCACATAGGAATGCGGGACAGTTTCAGATGGTAAAACGGAGGTAATGCAATATGGCAACAGGACGACTTGGATATAACAGCGTAAATGACAGATATGGACTGCTTGTGTCAGATCTGTGGGAGCACAGCGGATTTCACTGCGGGAATGGACTTGAGGTCATGGTAGATGACAAATGGGTGCCGACTCGCATGGAAATGTGCTGGAACGATGATGGCAGTCATGACTGGTATCTCGTTGGAACTCCTTATTTCGGTGATCTGGAATATGTCAGAGCAAGGGTATAAGGAGTGACATTGGATAATCGTGGCACTGGTGGCAGATGTGTACTTACATGTGCATTGGCAGCGTGGTGATTATCCGATATGGATTTTCCGTAATCAAAGATAACGGGGGCGTGGCACGCCCTCGTAGATATGGTTAAGGAAAAGCCGTGTATGTGTAGACGGAAGAGATAAATAGAGGTGCAGGCAGACACATACCATAAGAAGCCCTCGGCGCATGAGAGCCCTCGGAGAGCGCCTAGTTTTGATGCGCAGTGTCAAAACTAATAAGGCGTTACTTCTGACAGAAGTAACAAGACCTTGGCAAGTTTGAGAGTAAGAGATTGGAGGTGAGACGCAGTGGGGAAGACGATATCATTTGTAAAAGGCAGAGGGCATATCAGCCACAACAACAGAGATTTCATCAGCAATAACGTAGTGCCAGAGCGGACGGACTGGAACCGAACTTACGTGAAAGAGAGAATAGAATCAGCTTACGATACCTGTTTTGGACAGGCACTAAATGACTACAATGCCAGGCAGAAACGAAAAGACCGACAGAAGCATGACTATATCACTGAGATCAAAAACTCTAAGAATAAAGAGAAAGTATTTTATGAGAATGTGGTGCAGATCGGTTCGAAAAATGATACAGCAGTTGCAGATGAAAACGGCTGCATGACAGAGGAAGCAGAGAAAGCGGCGAAGGTTCTTGAGAAATATGCACAGACATTTCAGGAGAGAAATCCGAACCTGTATCTGTTCAACTGTGTGCTGCACATGGACGAAGCAACGCCGCATTTGCACATGGATTATATCCCGGTGGCGCACGGATACAAGTCGGGGATGGAGACACGGAACAGTCTGACAAAGGCATTGCAGCAGATGGGATTCGATAAGGCAAAGAGCCGGAATGAGAATGAAACTGTTGCATGGCAGAAAAGAGAGCGTGAATATCTGACGGAGCTTTGCCGGGAACAGGGAATAGAGATAGACGTTCTCGGTGTCAGCCGTGATAATCTGACCTTGCCAGAGTACAAGGAGGCTATGCGGAAGGTTGAGAGTTTGGAAGAATGGGCAGATAAGATCAAGGAAAATAATATGGAGCAGAGCCATGAAAATATACAGTTGAAGGTGGAAGCCCGGAAACTAAATGCCGATGTGGAGCAGTTGGAGGAACGTACAGTAGAGCTTGCCGGACAGATAAAATTGCTTGAAACAAAGGAGAAAGAGCAACAGGAAAGAGTAGATAAATATGGCGTCAGAGCCGATGGTATTGACAAGATATTAAAGGAAGTGTCAGCAGAGGTCAAGATAGTAAAGGCAGCGGCAACACCAGTCAAATCCATATTCGGCGGCGAGGAGTATGTCAGGGTCAAGAAGTCCGAATGGAGCAGGATCGTGGCGACATTTGAGAAAGCACTTACAAGAAACAAGCTGCTGGATAAGTATGAGGCAAAGATAGCCGAGCTTGAGAAGACCGTGGATTATCTGAAAACACGGGTGGAGAAATTCACAAATCGTATAAAAGAAATGAAGAAGTTTCTGACGGAGAAGGATCTGCTGCATGAGTTTCTGAATCTGACGAGAAAACCGGAGCAGGAAACTATGCAGGAAAGGATAGACAGGAAGAATGCAGAGGCAAGAGCAAGGCATGAGCAGACAGATCGGGATGGTCGGAGAAAGAGAGGTATTTATGAACAGAATATATGAGAAGAACAGAGAGTTTCGTTGCTGTGAATGATTATGAAATAAATCTTGAAAACTGTATCAACAACGAATATAATGCTTTAAAGTCTTAAAGTGAAAGGGGCATATGAATGAATATTACATACAGGACGGAAGGGGATTATTTAATTCCAAATATATTTGCAAACGAGGAGCCGGAGCAGACACTAACCAAGTATGGTATGCTCCGGGAGAGCTTTCTGAAAAATAATCATAAGGGTATTTACACAGGAAAGCTGCTGGCGGGTACATTGAAAGAGCACTGCCTCGATATACAGGAACAGGCAGAAAATATGGCAGAATGCCTCACAAAGCAGCTAGTGGCGGTAGAAGGTATTAGTGAAGATTTGAAAAGCCGTGATCAGATGGAATGGGTACGCAGGATGAATTCGATAAGAAATAGGGTGGATGAAGTAGTGCTGACAGAGGTTGTATATAAGATATAATCGATTACCTGTTCAATCAGTAAGGCATACAAGATCCAAGGATGGGATAATGCGTTTGGTTGAAAGGGGGTGAGCTGGCATGGCACAGATTAATGTGGAAAATCTAACAAAAGAAGCACGAATGACATATATTTCTGCGGATTTTATTGAACAGACTGAGGAGCAATTACATACTGCTGAGACAGAAATCCAGGAGAATATGGATAAGATGAAAGATATGTCGCCGGTTGAACGATTTCAGTTTGAGCGGGGGATATATGATAAGTATATATAACAACTTATGAAATAGTGGTGAAATAGTGATGTAAATAATTGAAAATGACACCCATGAATGTATATGATATAATTAAAATTGTAAATTTGATCGGAGGTGCTGTATGTGTCAATTTCAGTATGTAATTATAGAAGTTTCTAATAAGGGAGGATTTGCATTTTTTGAATGTACTAATGGGGATTATGGTGTCCTTGAACCACAAAATTGCGAAGTGGATGTTAATGATGTGCTGACTCCAGCGAGTACAAAGGTTATGCCTTGTTGTGGGGAACAGTTACTAATATTAAATGGTGGGAGACAAGTGAAAGTTGTTGTTGATGATTTGAATTTTAAAGAGCCTGCATATAAATTGTTTCATGAATTATCAAATAGTTATGAATAAATAATTTTAATTGGGCAGATGGTAGTACAATTAATAATTGGAGAAGAATGTATGGAAATTGTAATTTTGATTATAGGAATTATACAAGGAGTAGCATTTGGATGTGCAACAAATCAAATAATTAAAAATAAAGGATATAAAGAAAATTGGTTTTGGTGGGGCTTTTTCTTTAGTTTTTTAGCTGTAATAGTGGCTGCTACAAAGCCAGATAATCATGCAAATCAGCAAGTGATAGTGAAAACAGAAGATAAATCTGAAAGAGCAAATCCTGTAATTATGAAAGAATTAAGTAGTAATGATTTTGCAGATAAAGTCGATATAAAAACACCTATTCATATCACATCGTGGAATATTAAAAGGGAAAATTCAGATATATTTTTATATGTTAATTTTATAAATATTGGGGATTTACCGATTTCGGCAGTAATGTTTAAGGCGACAGGATTTAATTCGTTTTCAGATAAAATTAAGATATCGGGAAAAGATGAATTTGAAGTGATGGGGCAAGATTATAACTTGTTCCCTGGAATGAGTGAAAATATAAAAATTATATTGCCGGATGAAGATATAAGGAAAGTAGATATTAAGGTTAAAAAGGTATGTTTTTCTGATGGAACAATATATGAATGTAGTAATAGCGTATGGATTAATACAAAACAAGAACCACTAGAGGACAAATATCTTGAATTTGTAAAACAAGATAATCCGGTAGCTAAATTTTATTCAATAATAAAACAAGATTATTGGCAGTGTGTTTGTGGTTTTGTAAATATAGGAAAAGTATGTAGAGCTTGTAATATGAAGAAAACAGATGTATTTCAATTTACAAGAGAACAGATAGCGGGTACATATAATAAATATTTGATACAAGTGAAAGAAAGGAAGAAGAAAGAAGAACAAGTTCGTTTAGAAGCTGAACAAATTGCTGCTGAAGAAGAAAAAAGAAGAATAATAGCTATAGAGCAGGAACAAATAAATAGGCAGAAACAGAGAAAAAGAAATGTAAAGATAGTTGCTATATGTGGAAGTGTAGTATTGCTTGGAATAATAGGCACATTTGTATTTAATTATATGTCAAAGATGGAATATATGAATTCACAGAGAGAAGAGAGCAAATATGATTTGGATGAAATAGAGAAAATATTAGCCAGAGAGACTTCGGTGGTAGAATATGAAAAACAATATAATGTTTTGTTAATATACGATAATGATAAAGAGATGTATAGAGCAGAAGAATATGACATTTGTGGAACAAAAGGAATATTATATTGGAAAGTAAATGATGACATACTGTGCAACGCATATATTGATTTTGGAGCTTGTAATGAAAAGTTATCTTCTAGCATAGCTGATGAAATCATAGATTATTTGAATAGTACAATTGGGGAACCAAAAGAAGAAAGACATCAAATGGGAGGTTGGTTTTATCGTATATGGGAGAGTGATGATATCAGATTTTATTTAGGTTCTGGTTCGCACAGTGATATTGGACCATATGAAATAGAATTTAAACTGTCAAAATATAGAAAGCCAATTACTAACAGAAATACAGATGATGAAGTTATTACATTAATGCAGAAATTTTCGAATGGTATTAAAGTAGAAGATGTAGAAAAAATGATGGGGGAGGCAACAGAAAAAAATAACAATAGTATTATTTATAGGAAGTATAAAGATAAATTTAATGCTGTCTCTTATACACATCTCCGAGCCCACGAGACCGAGGCTGATCTC
>ERZ1027240.637-NODE-637-length-13592-cov-4.752678_pt1 | contig 13592 bp, 13 predicted proteins | sample MGYA00519263_ERZ1027240 | MGnify/ENA primary metagenome ERZ1027240 (study PRJEB26926, sample SAMN06164633) | human gut metagenome | biome: ENVO:00009003; feature: ENVO:2100002; material: ENVO:00002003 | host: Homo sapiens | place: USA | collected 2012 ... | reverse complement strand
TCTTCTTTAAATAACATTCGTAATTTGTTAAAAAAAATGTATACGCTTGCCTTAAAACAAAAATATGTTACAGACGATATTTCCAAACTATGCGATTACGATTACACGACAGTATCAGATGAAAAGCACCATCCATTTACTCACGACGAAATAAATCTAATCCGCAATACTTCGCCTTCTCCTGAAAAAGATATGGTTTTAATTCTTTTATATACCGGAATCCGTGCAGAAGAATTTTTGATTTTAGAAAACAAAAATATACATCTTGATGACCAATATTTTATTACAGGTGTTAAAACAGATGCTGGTAAATCACGTATTATACCAATCCACAATGATATTTTGCCTATTATACAAAAATATTACAATCCCAAAAAGCATTACTTCTGGGACTTTAACGGAAGTCAACGAATTTACCAGACTTTACGCTGGCGTTTTGACCGTCTCATGAAACAACTAAACATAAACCATATTCCTCATGATACACGGCACACAACTGCTACTGCCATGCATAATGCAAATTTAGATATTATGTACATCAAACTAATACTAGGGCATCACATTAATGATATAACCCAACGTGTTTACATTCACTCAAACCCAAAAATCCTAGTGGACGAAATAAATAAAATGAAACTCTAGGTTACTATTTGTATATCACGCGTATATCACGTGTAGCCCACAACTCAAAGCAAGTTATTTCTAACAATGAAGAAACCCCGGTAACATCATTGTTCCGGGGTTCCTCCGAGGAGTTTAGTTATGAAAATGTTAATCTCAAATCCCTTAAAAACAGCTACTTTCCATATATTTTTGTATATCACATGTATACCATATATCAAGTAATAACTCATGACAACTCTTTTTATCCTTTTAAACACTAATTTTTAACACTAAAAAAGACCTCATCCCAGCATCACACTGAAATGAAGCCTTTGTTCTGTTCATTTTATTTCACTCTGCATTCACGATCTTCCAGTTATCCCCCTTCTCCAGCGTCAGCTTATACTGCATGACCTGCGTAATCTTTAGATCCTGGTCGAGGTATTTTACATAAACTTCTGCTTTCGTCTGATCATCTTCCATATAATAGGCTTTTCCCGCCAGTCCGTCATATACATAATTCTTGCCGATCGCCGGAAGGACACCATCCTTTACATAATAGACGAGTTCTTTCGCTGATGCCTGGGGATACAGCTTGAAAAACGTATTCAAAAAATCTTCGATCTGTGTCTGGGTTTTTAAATCTATGCTCCCATCTGTTTCTTTCGCTTTTACTTCATAAGAGGATTTTCCCGGCAGCGCATACGCTGTCGGGTTTTTTACAACTAACATTTTTCCATTTTCATCTCTATGCACTGCTATCTGATACACATTGCTCTGCTCCGTGGTCTGTTCACCTTCCGATATCCGCTGCTTTACACAATACGTTACTTCGTACTCTGTATCCGCAAGATCCTTCACAGACCAGATATCTACGGATTCAACCTCTACTGCAGTCGGGCAGTCTGTCGTTATCATTCCATGATCCATAAGCTGCAGTGTTTCCGGAAGATACTTTTCCAGGGCTTTTTCTCTCTTACTGATCTCCCGGTCTGTATTTTCCCAGGCATGATATACACCTGCAAAATCCTTTACATAACTCTCCAGGGCATTTGTATCTTTCAGTTTTTCCTCGATCACAGTCTCTTTTTCAACCGTGACCGTATCAACCGATGTGAAATTATTATAAATTCCTAAGATAATGCTGATTGCAAGTAAAATCCAGAATAACCGGATCCATCCCCTGTTAGGAGATACCTTTAAAACCGGCATTTCTTCTGCCTGGTCACTTCCTTTATATTCACCCCTTATCTTTTCTTTTGGTTTTAATTTCCGGATATGTACTTTCATCTTTTCCGGCAGTTTTGTATATATCTTTTTTAAAAACAGCCAGACCTTATTTTTTATTTTTTTGATCATTACTTTTATCTGTACTTTCTTTTCCTGTCCCATTTTGTTTTCTTTTTCCATTTCTTTTCCTTTCTGCCGTTGCGACATCGCATTTATGTTGACGGCATGCTGACCCTTCCAATACATACAAAGTGTTCTTTCCAGAAATTCGTATTTAAGTCTGCAAAGCCGATCGGGTTACCGGCATGAAACATCCTTCCATTTCCGGCATAGATCCCAACGTGCGTGATGTAATTGTCTGTCTTATATGTTTTCGTGAAAAAGACCAGATCTCCCGGCTGCGCTTCCTCCAGCTCCAGATGCTGCACGGCTTCATACTGTTCCTGCGCTGTCCTCGGCAGTGACACTCCCGCCTGTCCAAAACACCATTGCGTTAACCCGGAGCAGTCAAAGGATGTCTGCGGACTTGAACCACCCCAGACATATTTCCATCCCTGATATTTATAAGCTTCCGCAAGAACCGCATTCGCCGTATCTGCTGGTAACGGCTCTGACTCCAGATATTGTTTTACAAGATATACATAAAACATGTTTCCGTAGCCATATCTCCATCCGCCATTCTGCGCGATCGCAACCGGATTATCATACTTTACTTTTCTGCCGCCGCATTTGCTGCTTGCAAAATCACACGACAACTGAAATGTATGAGCCTTTCCCCTGACTGATGTATAATCAATATATCCGGCTCCATAATTGTATGCCTGGATCACTGCATCAAGATCGCAACCTAACGTGTCCGCTTTCTGCAGTAATATGGCAAAATACGCAACTGCAGCTTTGATGGATTCCGAAGGAGTTTTCTCTTCCTCTGTCAGTCCACTGTTTCCAAGTGACTGCATCGGATCATTCCCTTCTCCCCCGGATTCTACCATCATGATCGCAAGCAGATACTTTTCATACTCATGTATGTTGTATTCCGCCGCCGTATCTCCAACAAACGCTGCATATTCCCTTACTTTGTCAGATAACCCAAGACCGGACGCATGCGCCGGATCCCCGTCTTCACCCTCATCGGATATTCCGATCAGCATCACGCCGCAAATCAAAAACAGAAAAACAGGAAACAAAATACATAACGTACCTATGATCCGTTTTACACGTTTCATCTCTTTTTATTTCCTCCTGTCTGTCCTCCGATCATCCTTTTTCAATCCTGTTATCTTTTTTACATGCGGTTCTGCATGTCCTGCGCTCCTTCGCTCTGCTAAAACATCACTTCTTAAGTCTTTTGCATTTCCGCCAGACCTTATAATGGTTCTGCCAGGTACAGACTCTGTTCCTGTTTCCGTTTCTCTTACACTTTGTCCACCATTTCTCTCCTGCAGCCCATGATCTTCATTTCTCTGCTGATGCAGGTCTTTCCTAAATTTTTCCTGATCCGTACTGTTTAACATCGTTCCGTAAGTTCCAAGTTCTTTTCTTACATCCCTGTTTGAATACGGAAGACGGGTTACACTCTGTTTATAACGGATATCCTCTAACGGCGTTCCTATGTGCTCTGCTTTCTGGTCATTTTTCCTGATCCGTTCTTCACTTCCTGCCATGTTCTGTAATTTTTCATCTGATGCTTTCCGCACCTGCCCCCTGCTGTCAATAAAGCTTTTTCCTGCTTTTGCGCCGCGGTTTAAACCATCCACACCACGGTATTTATCCAGTTCTTTTCCATTTACCGGAATCCGTTGGTGGATGTCAATTCCATCATAACGTTTTAGCGCAGTTTCATTTCTTCGCTTCGCAAGATACATTTCACGACGCTTTTTTCCTGCATCTGCCCGGATCCGGTTTCGTTCCTGCAGACGGTCTGCCTCTCTTCTGCTCCGTTCTCCAGCTATGCCTTCTTTAAAGTCTTTTACATTCTGATCTAACGCTTTTCGATGTAATCCTGCCTGGTATCTTATTTCAGTCGGTGTATTCTTTACATTATCTTTTACCATGCCGAAACGTTCTTTTAAGCGTTTTCCGGAATCCATAACCATACCGACACGTTTTCCGGCTTTTGTACCTGCAGACTGTGTTTTACTGCCGTAAGATACTGTCGTTCTTTCATTTTCAGACGCTCCATTGTTTTCCGTCCCATTCACATTTTCATTTGCCCGGACTGGTTCTCTTACAGGCTTACTGCCACTATTATTTGTATGTGATGATGCCCTCTGTGAATTGCTTTCACCTGAAGGCGCCGGTTCATTTCCAGAACTGCTTCCAGCATTTCCACCTGTACCGCCGCCAGTTCCATTTCCTGCACTTCTGCTTACTGCAGCACGTCTGCCGCCAGAATAATACCTTCGTCCAAACAATTTTCTCATAACCATATATCTTCCCATGCTCTTTAAGAAACGACCACGCTTATTGCTGCCGCCATCTCCTAACGCAACCATAGATAAAATTTCATCCATCTTTAAATACGTTCCAACAAAAACAACGATCTGTAAAAATGCAACCATTAAAAACGGATAATCTCCTGACATGGAATAGATCATTGCAGATAGAGAAAACGCAATCGTAATGAGAAGTGTTAATCCTGCGCGCATTAAAATCGTATTGAACAGTTTTAACACCGCCTTTTTCAACAATCCGTTATAAGTCGGCAGCATGGATAAAATAAAATTCAGCGGCAGATACAACGCAAATATGATAAACAAAAGCTGGGTAAATATAACCAGCCCACACATTATGACCACAAAAATACTGATGATCAGATTCAAAAAACCTATTAAAATAACTGTTCCAAATCTGCCTGCTACATTCGTCACAGTCATATTTACATTTTTATAAGTTTCAATATCTGTCTTTACTGCAGTCTGACGGTCTTCTCCGAAATTCGTTACAGGACTGACAGATAAAATTGATTTAATACGATCTCCATCAACTCCCGCTGCAATACGCTCTGATTCGATTGCAGTTTCATCCGTCGTACCAAACTGCAAAAGCAGCCATGGTTTATAGACCTGAATTGCAAACAGGTTATTCCGGATCTTGTCTGTTGCTTTTACTCCCATCTCATCATTTCCCGGCATGACAAGTTTTGCCCCAAGCTCCAGGACACCATTGCTTAAATCCGCGGAAAAATCATTGATATTTTTAATGTACTGCGGCGCATAAGCAATAAACGCGGCAGTTAAAAGAAAGATCACAAGCATATTTACCGCTGCGCTGACTGCCTCTGTGGTTTTTCTTTTGATCAGCCCGGCATATGCCATGTAGCCGCCCACGATCAATACGATAAACAGTAACAGCCAGGTATAAAAACCATCCGCATTGAATTTCTTCGATCCGGTATTCATGCCCGCCAGGATCTGAATGTTCTTTCCGATGTCGTCTGCCATATCACCGATAAAATCAAGCGAATACGTCTGCTGCACAATATATCCCGTTCCGCTGCTCAGCAATACACTGATCAGCCAGATTCCGTCACTGATTCCATAAAAAACGGATGAAATCTTATTATCTATCCTGTCCATCCAATTCCAGGGAAGCCAGTCCCAGGAAGTGTCCACATAGAAATCGATCTGATAATTATCCCATCGGTACTGACTATACAGATTTCCAGCATCGATCGTTTCATCTACCAGTCCGGAAGCCGCAGCTACCTCCATATTGGCAGCCGATAAAAATAATCCTGTCAGAAGCATGCATACAAGAAATGCTGACAGGATCTGTTTGCGCGGCTTTTGCAGTCTTTTTGTTTTCATTCCCCATTTCTTTCTCATGAAACTTCCTCCCTTCTTGGAGGTCTGGTATCAAATGCGTCAAATACATGCTGCAGTAATATCTGTGTATGTACTTTTCCAACACGACCGTAAATGTCCTGCATCAGACATTCCCCAGTTTCTAATGCCATGATCGCATTCTGGTTTTCTTCATCATCCGGATCAAGTCCAAAGAATCTTAATGTATTCCGTATCTCCGTCTTATCCGTGGAATGGAAAGCAAATTTCAAACCGATGTTGTTCTTGATCTTCTCATCCAAAAGATCCGAGGAACTCTGTGTGATAAAAAAAACGCCAGACTGCATGGAACGTCCGGCACGTACAAGCTTATTTGACAGCGCTTTTCCCTGTGCTACCTGCAGAAGGCTCCACGCTTCATCTAAAGCAACGATTTTATATATTTCCCTGTCCGAATAAATGAAATTCAGGGCAAAGGTTCCGATCGCGATCATGACCGCAATGCTTAAGTATTCGATACTGGTATACTCTTCCACGTTCTTTTCGGAATCCGGCAGCATCAGATCCTGTACCTGTAAAATATTCAAAGCTTTGTCTGCACTGATCTTATGCGTTGCTTTTCCATCTGAAAACAAAAGCCCTGCAAAATCATAATCCGTAAATGCGGCTATGTGGCTTGCGAGCAGATGCGCTTCTTCATCCTCCATTGCATTTAATTCATCGATCACATATAAAAGTCCGCTATTTTCCCTTTTTGTGACTGCTTTTACCGCATCACGCAGGAGAGGGAAACGTTTTCCATCCTTGATATTGACGCCTGTTAAAAATGTTAAAATATCCATTGCAAGGCTGTCTGCATCTTTTTTATTCTGCATGATCACATACGGATCCAGCATGCCTTTGTTATTCTCATCACTGGTCAGGTTGATAATATTGATCTGATCTGAAAGCTCCCACAGCTTTTCTTTCCATTCCCCGCGCTCTGACTTCGGATCAAGGATCAGCGCCCTTGCGCCATGTAAAACTTCCTGGTAAATGATGTTATTTGCAAACATTGATTTACCACCGCCAAGCGTTCCGGTAAATGCCACAGCAAGGGCATTTGTAACACTGCCGGCTACGTTCTGACAGGCAAGAGACGGGTCTATATAAATATTGTTTCCGGTTTCTGTGTCATACCCGATATAACTTCCATCCGGATCGCCTAAGATACGTGCCGCACCAAATCCAAGTCCTGCCAGAAAATCTGCTTTTACATACTGGATATAATCATTTTCATATCTTGATCCAGAAGGAATAAATTCTTCATGGAATCCGATCATATCACCAAACGGTCGAACCAGCTTAATATTAAAATCATTTTCATAGTAGTCCCTGACTTCTGCAATGCGCCGCTCCAGTTCCTCTTCGTTTTCTGCCGCAACCCGGACAACGTAGCTTAATTTGTACATGGATTCTTTTGTTCTGCCAAGATCTTTTTCCAGTTCATCAACATCCATCAATGCTTCTACTACGGAATTATCTGTGTCTGCGCCCGATTCATATGCATGTTCATCCAGATCATTTAATTCTTTCTTTTTATTTCTGACTGTGGTCAACGCATTCCTGTTTGAAACAATCTCAACATTCATGCTTACATCTACTGGAAACCGGAAACGTTCCTGTTCATAATAAAAAATCTCGGAAGATGGAAACTCCAGTTCTCCGATCAGCGCATTGATCGTCTGATACGCAACACAGCTTTCTCCCTCTTCCCTTACCATGCGGATATATTTCTGATGTTCCTGCAGCATGCAGCGTGTCAGACGGAGAATATCGTATTTACGGACTACGGTCTTTTTTTCCAGTTTTTCTTTTGGAAATGAATACTCGTATTTATAATACGGTGTTTTCTGCTGTCCATAGATATGCTCCACGATGTAACCTATGTCTTTCTTTTCTAAGCGTCTTAAGGAAAATTTTCCTTTTACGCGCTGCCTTAAAAAGTCTTCCAGTTTCACATACCGCTCTATCTCCGCACTGTTTACACTGACAAAATCCCCCATCAGATTATGATTGACACTGTTTATGAACTCTGTAAATACAGCTAAAGCGTCTTCTTTTATCTTCTTTACACTGACCTCTTCCTCCCCTTTGATAAGCTTGAATCCTAAAAAGAAACGGTAAGTAACTTCATTTTCCATTCCACCCATGGAAGTGATCAACCCTTCTGTCTGGATGTCGATCACTTTTTCTGCTGTTTCTTTAAGATCCCCCTTTAAGTGTCTCTTGCAGCGTTCCTGCCTGTCCCTTATGGATGTTTCAGATGCAATGCAGAGCGCATGCATCTTGCCTTCCCTGTTTACCGTCATGATCTGACGGAACCGTTCATGTACTGCCATCTTTTCATCCGGAGATAAAAAAGCATAGTTGTACGGGATCAGTTCATAATACGCCCACCATTCTCCCTGCTGGTTTAAGATCATATTATTTTCAATGTACTTAATCGGGAACATAGATATCCCTCCTCACTGCGGTAATATATTCATTTACCGTCTTTTTACGGTATATCACACGTTTTCCTGCATAAGTTTCCTTCGGACGTATCAGATAATTAAATGCGGAGCATAAAAAACGATATGGATTTTTCCCGTCAAAGCTCTTTTTTGACATCAGATATGCAATCCCTATACATATCGCAATCCATATGACTATGCTTTTTATATACACAAAAGGCGGCAGACTGCGTACCATAAAACACACAACCGCAGCCCCGGCAAAATAACCGATCTGCGTTATCGTGACCGGAAACAATAAATTAATATCCCCGATCGCATGGATCACTTTTTCCACATTCCAGATACTTGTATACGACTTTACCTGTTTCATTTCTTCCCTTTCTTTCCTTTCTGCCTGTCCGGCGGTTTTCTTCATCCTTTTCATTTATCCAAGGCACAGGGCAGCCCGCCCCGCACCTTATTTTTATCAGAGATTATTTTCCTCCATCTTTTACATCATCTGCAGCACCGCCCTCGATGATCGTGCCATTATAAATCTTTAACATCGTGTCTTTTGTCCCAGAGGGATTAAAGACAAAACCAACCGCTATGACCGCGATAATTGCAAAAACAATCAGCTCCGCAATCTTGTGTTTAAATAAAAGCATAAGACCAACGATAATAATCCCTCCTAAAACCAGAGGCTGTATATTCGTCATGAGCCACGTATAAATTCCCTGTCCAAAATTCATCTTTCTCTTTCCTTTCCGCGCATTTTGCGCATAAAAAAAAGACAGCTTTTTTTATTGCCGTCTGTTTACTGTTACATTTTTTTCTTTTTTCTTTTTATTTCTTCTTTATGGCGCATGTTCCATAACACATCCAGCTTTGCGCTTTAAAAATTGCGACGCCGCAATTTCAGGATTCCATATATTCCTCTTTAAGATCATCGATCCATTTTCTTCCTTTCTGCCTTGCTGCGACAACATCATCCAGTGCCGCCTGCTGTTGTTTTAAGATCTTTTTATGATGCGGGGACAGATTGGCTTCCTCGATCATATCCTTCGCCAGGCGCGTGCCTCTGAGATCATCCAGCTTCTGTACCATTTTAAGGGACGGTGCGACCTGTCTTGTAAGCCAGAGGAGTGTCCGGTCAAGTGTGTACTCTTCCGGTTTTGTTGTCAGCTTAATGCTCCGGTACTGTCCGTTTAAAAACCACACCCAGCGCTCATTTAGCGGCCAGTTTCTGCGCTCCTGCTCCGGATCTGCGTCTACAAACCTTACATAATGATTGATGATAGAATAGGCAGTACAGGCAACGTCTTCCATTTCCAAAAGATCATCCATGGCGCATTCCGCACGCTCATCTTTCAACCGGATTTCAAAACGGTTCTTTGTCTCTGCCTCGTCTAAAGGAGTGCCGTTTTTTACATACTGTTCATAGTCCTTTTCATAAATACAGAAGTAAATTTCACTTTTTAATGATCCCAGGTACAATGTATTTCCCATGCTTGCTACATCTTCTTCCCGGTTCCTTATCAGTTCCCCGGACTGGTAATCCTTAAAACTGTGAAAAATCGTGATGCATTCATCCCGACGGCATTTTACTGCCAGCTCCGGTATATTTAAAATCCCGGCACGGTCGTTGATCGCAATATCGATCCGCTTAAATACCGCCCCCATTTCTCTTGCCGTCCGGAAGAAATCATACCAGGTACGTTTCTGCACCTTAAGAAACGCTTCGAACTGTCTGCACCCCTTGCCCTTTAGTTCAAGCAGAATGCCTTTTTCATGTTCCGGCGATACCATGACTGTGATATCTCCGTAAATATACTGACGCCCGTATCCATAAAAACTGTGCGCTTCCTCGATCATGTACTGCATCCGGATATTCATGGCATCTTCGATCACGCGTCTCTCATCCGTGGTTGCAAACCGGATCCGAACATAGTCAAATAAAATTTCCATTTCTTTATCCGGATTAAATATCTCAAGAACCATTTCCAAATGTTCTAACAGCTTTTTTGTTGCCCGTTTTTTTCCGGTCAACAATACACTGTAATAACTTCTATTGATTCCTGCCGTTTCTGCATATTCACTTTGCGATACGCCGTAGCTTTTCCGTCTTGTTTCCAGGTTCGTGATCCATTCCACCGGATCAAATGCAATGGAATCTTCATTTTCTTCTATGTACTCGTCTGCCATCTCTCCTGTTTCTCCGGCGTTCCATACGTCATCCGCTGTTCTAAAACAGTCCGCCGGATCTTCTGTCCGTGTTCCATAACCGCTTTCTTTTTCTTTCCGGTATTCCTGAAGCACGTTTTGCAGCTGGTCAGCCAGTTTGTCACTGACCGGCTTTTTCCCGTGCACCAGCATGTTATAATAGCCTCTTGAAAAACCAATGCGTTTTGCAAGTTCTACCTGGGATAATCCCAGTTCTTTGCGTTTTTTCTCAATCTCTTTTAACATCTCCCGGTTCTTTTCCACATCTGCCACCATCCCATTTTATAATTCCGTTCTGCAGCTTCCGGGGAATATCCTCATAGATCTGCATTTCATTACGTCTTGCCTGCATAAACTCAAGCACTGCACCACGGCTCTCCCTCCAGCCCGGCATCATGTACACCCCGGTGCAGATCGACAGCAGCGTCAATGATACTTTTATATATTCCTCCCACGTCGCATCTTCCGGCAGCATTGCATTGACTTTCGCCGGATTGATCACGGAATATCCATTTTCTGTTAATTCCTTTTCTGCTTTCTCAAAACGTTTCATATAATCCGATGTTCCGGTAATCGGTCCACTGATGTAAATATGTTCCGTCTGTTTTTTATTTTCTTTTTCTTCATTCCTCTCCGGCAGTTTCACTGCCGTTTTCATACATTCGATCATACGCTTCTCCTTCCTGCTGTCTTTCTTCATAGATCCGCGACAGCTCTGTAAAAAAATCATATCCCGGATCTACATATGGAGCGTAAAACTCTGTTACAACACCGTTTCCGGTGTTCACATAGCCACGCCCGGCAATATCTTTTTCTTTGAATTGTTTGTCAATGCTGCCAAACATCATGGTGTAGCCACTTGCAGACATACTGCCCAGCGCAACACGGAAACCGAACTGATCGCGGACACCATCTCCGAGGTATTTTGCATCTGGTCGCTGACACGCAAGAATAATAAAATATCCTGCTTGTCTGCCTTTCATGATAATAATCCGGATCAGCTTCATGACCTCTTCCCACTCTTTTTTTGCAAGCGTATCCATAAAAGCCACATATTCATCAAAAATTAAAAAATGCGGTGTCAGTCCAACTTTTGCATAATTCGCACCCATCCTAAAATCCGGATGTTCCTGCATTTCATCATAACGGGCTTCCATTCCTTCATAAAAAGTTTTCACACACCCCATCATGCTTTCTGTATCGTAATGCACATCCGGCATGATCCTGGATAAGAAAGATAAATCTGCTTTCTTCGGATCACAGATATGCAGCACCGCACCTGATTCTAACAATGCTTTTATCACGATCAGAAGAAAGATCGTTTTTCCACTTCCTGTATCACCTGAAATCAACATGTGCGGCAATTTATCATATTTCCATGAGATATGCTGCATCAGATTCAGTTCTCCATTTTCTGCTTTTACATCCTGAATACCGATCCGGCTCTTTTCCACTCCTGTTAAAAATTCATATCTGACCCAGATATCCTTTGTATCTTTTTTTACCAGTTCACAATTTAATCCGGTTTCCAACTTCTCTTCCAGATGAAGTAATTTATCCTGGTATTTTCCCATGGTGATCTTAACTGTCACATAAATATGCCTGTTTTTCCTTCTGTAATAAAGCGCCGGAAAATAGGTGATCCGTTCCATTCTGCCGCCTGATCTATAACGCTGCAACGGCTCTGTCTCAAACCATCGGTTTTCCAGCAGCATCCGCGACATTGCCTGACGGTTTCGGATATCCACCATGCTGCCGCTTTTCCATTTATAAAACAGATCCAGCAGACACAAAACTGTGATCAGGAAAAGAAGGAATATCCTAAACAGGATATTCCTCTCTGTCATCCAGATCGTAAATACTGATAATGCTGCAACGGTCAGGGCAAAAAAAATGACAGACCTTAAAATCAGCCTGTCATCATAACGCCCGATGCGTTTTCCTTTCCAGATTGGAAATCTGTTCATCTATTCCACTCTCCCATCCGGTTATTTATTTTTTATTTCCTCCGTCCTTTGCGTCCGTTCCGGTCTTATCTGCAGCTTTATCAGATGGTTTGTTCTGATCTGCTGTTTTCGATGCGTCTGCTCCGGCAGCTTTTGTCTGATCAGCAGGTTTTCCTGCAGCATCTGCCAATACGATATCGTCCGCATTGATGTACCAGTCTGCCGTTGCCCTTCCACCAAACGTTGCATCCGCTCTTGCGCTTACTACCGGATTTGCAAGCGTTACCGCCGCATTGTATGGGAAGTCTTTTTCTCCGGCTTCCGGTGGAATGCTGACTGTGATCGTGTGCCCCTGGCGCTGACATTTCAGGTCATATGTACGTTTTGTAACCTCATCGGTCACATTCCCTTCTTCGTCCTGTGCGTAGTTCTCTCTGCGCAATGCCGCAAACTTTAATTCTCCTAATGTTTTCTCTGTATCGATAAATAATCCTTCTGAAAATCTCATTGTCTTTCCTCCATCTTTCTAATCTTTTTTATTTTCTATTCTTTTCTTTTTGAATTGTTTTCTTTTGTTTCATTTGCTATGCTGCATATGCTTCTTTTACCGGATTACTGCTTTACCCCTGTATCTGCCAGCTCATCCACGGAAATGATATCATCCGCATAAATTTTATAATTCACATAACCCCTGTTATTGATCGCGTATCCTTCAATTTCCACACGGGGATTAATAAGCGCCACCGGTTCCTCGTACTCAAAATGCTTTACCCCTGCCTTTCCAGGAATGGTAACCTCAACGTTATCCGCGCGCTGTACATCGGAATAAAGGCTGTAAGTTCTTGATGTAACCGTACGCCTGCCATTTGCACGCTGCTGGTTTTCTTTTCCTGCTCCAGCAAAGGTGATGTTTCCTAATGATTTTCCTGCATCAATAAATACATTTTTTAATTCCATGATATTTTCCTCTCTTCCTGTTTTCACATATCGTTTTGTTTGTTTTTCTGATCTGCTTTTCTCATTTACCTTTTCTTCATTCGTCCCGCTTCATAATGCTGTACCCGTGTTTTACCAGGTATTCTTCCACCAGCTCGTCTACACTGCCATCATCCGGTTTATCTTCCAGGCAGACATCTGATTCCCGATAGATACCATCTGCCATTAAAAGCAAGTTATTCATTCCGTCGCTCCGCGTCTCATGACTTCTTGCAATAATGCTTGGATTTTCCAAAACGACCGCTTCACCAAACTCAAACGGCTGGGATCCGTTTGCGCCGATCACCAAAGCTTCTACAACTTCCCCTGTCTCTTATACACATCTGACGCTG
>ERZ1027240.632-NODE-632-length-13706-cov-4.141162_pt1 | contig 13706 bp, 9 predicted proteins | sample MGYA00519263_ERZ1027240 | MGnify/ENA primary metagenome ERZ1027240 (study PRJEB26926, sample SAMN06164633) | human gut metagenome | biome: ENVO:00009003; feature: ENVO:2100002; material: ENVO:00002003 | host: Homo sapiens | place: USA | collected 2012 ... | reverse complement strand
ATCTAAAAGCATACATTTTAGCACTTAAAAACATGAATACAGATTTTACAATTAGAATTGCCCAACAGTCTGATGCCCTTGAACTTATGAGTTTGTTTCAAGAGACAGTCCTCCATATAAACAAACGTGACTATTCAGAAGCAGAAGTGGCAGATTGGGCATCGTGCGGAAACGACCTCTCCCACATAAAAGACATGATTAAGACACATTATTTTATTGTGGCAACCAATCAACAGTCACAGATTGTCGGCTTTTCATCCATTACCCACCAAGGATATCTGCATTCTATGTTTGTTCATAAAGATTTTCAAGGTAAAGGCATTGCTACCATACTTCTAAATGAGATAGAACGGTATGCAACCGCAAGAGGAATCATGCGAATTACATCAGAAGTAAGCCTGACAGCCCGTCCATTCTTTGAGAAAAGAGGCTATATAGTAGAAGTGGAACAGAAACGCAAAGCCAACCAACTTTATCTCACCAATTTTTGGATGGCGAAAAGGCTGGCTGAATGAAATCGTATAACGGACGTATTCCTGCTTGTGGTGTCTTTTGTGGTGGTTGTCCCATATACACAAGAGAAAAAAGTCCCTGCAAAGGAGCAGAACAGAATGGTTCTCGCTGTGAAAAATGTAAAACATTCCATTTATGTTGCTTGGAAAAAAGAATAACACATTGTTTCCAGTGTTCTGATTTCCCATGTACTAAATTCAAAAGATTTACCAAACGTTGGCTAAAATACGGACAAAACTTCATTGAAAACCAAAAGCTTTTAAAAAACGTAGGTGAAGTTAAATTTTTAAAGTATTATAATAAGAGAATCCACAACCAACTTACCAACAATGACAAAAAATCAGGAATAAAATAATAATTTTGTACCTTTCGAAAAACATGTGTTGTAAATGACAGATTTTAATTCATACATGGGCAATATAGACACTGACTTTTTTAGGGAACTGTGTTTAAGAAACGGAGAACTACGGTATTATAAAAGAAATGAATTTATCCTCCGAGAGGGAGAAGTCGGTTCTTTCTTCGGGTTTATTGTATCCGGTGTAATCAAATATACCTGCATCAACCAAACTGAAAACAAAACATATAATGTAGGTTTTTCTTTTGCCAATGAATTTATCTCTGATTATCCCAATTGTTTATACGACATAAAATCTGAATTGAATATACAAGCAATAACCCCATGTAGAATCTACATCTGTTCTTCCGAATTACTTCTACAAGAATTTGAAGAGAACAAAGAAAATCAACGAATAGCCCGTATTGCAGCCGAACAATTATTTTTTCAGTCGTATTCACGTTACTTGGATTTGTTCAGATTTACATCGGAAGAACGCTATCTCCAACTTCTTAAAAAATGTCCAGAAATCCTACAAATGGTACCCCTAAAAGAAATTGCGTCTTACTTGAAAATAACCCCTATTCACATGAGCCGCATCAGACACAAACTGAGTTTTGACGGCAAAGAATAAACATAGGTTTAGAAATTCAACCATTTAACAATATTCCAAGACAATATTGATTCTGTCAGGAAGTTCTCTTTTATCTTTGCCCTATCCTTTGGCTGATTCAGCGAAAGGCAGGAATGAAAGGAGTTAAACATAGAGTCCTATATATGAGAACAAGAAAAGTATTTAGAATGCCACTTGATAAAATTCTTTGTTTATCAGCCAATGCTATATTAACCATTATTGCACTATGGAGTATTGCATCAGTCTTTTTCGAAAACGCCACAATTGATTCTATAATAGCCCGTTTCAGCGTGGCTTCTGCCTGCATGGCCAACCTATTTTCAAAACATCGTCTTATCCGGATAATATTCCTCATTATGGCATTTGTACTGATAATTGTTGCAACCGCCCTCTATGTCCATAAAGCAAATAAGATGTAAAATACTCAGCAGTTATTCCGTCTCATTTTTCCTTTTCTTCCACAGCTGATAACTATTGATTATATTCTGCCACAGCACATACGATCCCGGACCGACGGAAGATAACGGATTAAGATAAGTATATGCCATCCAGATGGCAAGCACCGTATTCTTTTGCCCCAGCGCCTGCCCTCCACTGATGCGCTCACCATAATGACCGCCGATTCTCTTTCCCAAATAGAATTGTATACAGCAGGTTATCAGTCCCGCCAGGGCTATCAGCAGTTCAACAAATACCGGTGCATCACTATTGACCAATGAACGTACCGTCTGCCCTGAGACAATGGCAAGAGCTACCGCCCACAAATAGAAGGCTGCATCATGGAAACCCAACAGAAAATGATGCACCTTCGGCACAAACGCACGCAGAAACCATGCCAGCAAGAAAGGACAAAGCAGCAATGGAAAGACTTTACTCAGAATTTTCAGGAATGCAACAAAAAAAGTAATGTCAGCATGAGGCTCCACCAACGGGAAAACCAAAGGAACAGCCACAGCTGCCAGAAGATTGGACAACAACGTATAGGTCGTCAGGCTGGATGCGCTTCCACCCAGTTTACCGGTAATGACAGCCGCAGCGGTTGCAGTGGGACAAATGAGGCAGACCATTGCACCTTCAAACACTTCCCGGTAGACCTCCTCCATAGGGCAACACACCAACAATACCGCAACAATCAAGCAAGAAACCGTCTGGAACAGCAGTAACCATCCATGCCACGATTTGGGTTTCAGTTCATGCACCTCCACCTTGCAGAAAGTGAGCAGAAGTTGGGAAAAAATCAAAAGCGGAGTCAGGAAAGCCACTAACCCATTCACATAAGGTTTGGCAGGCTCCACAAAAGGAATGTCTGCAAAAAAGAAATATCCCAAAGTACCGGCAAGCATTGCCAAAGGCAACGTCCAGTTCTTTATAAAACGAACCAGCATACTTGATTTGCTATTTTAATTATCTGCCGCAAAGTTACGCATATTATCAATACATTGAGCCACTAATTACTCAAACACAGACATTAATTACACTAAAAATGAGAAGAAGAACAATAAAACTGAACATAATCCATTAGTTTTCTATAAATTTCCACTACATTTGCCAAGCGAAAAGGAAGCATTGTCTTTGCTACAATTATATGAAACTATACAGACGATACATATTATATATAAGTATATGCTTAGGGCTGCTTATCTCCCCCTTTTGCAGTGGCAGCGCTGAAGCGAAAGACTTTGTTGTCGTTATAGACCCCGGACACGGTGGACACGACCCGGGTGCAGTGGGAAAAATTTCCAAAGAGAAGAATATCAACCTGAATGTAGCACTCAAACTTGGCAAACAAATCAAGAAGAACTGCCCTGATGTAAAAGTTATCTATACGCGGGACCGGGACATATTCATCCCCCTGGACCGGCGCGCTGAAATTGCCAATAACGCCAAAGCTGATTTGTTCATCTCCATACATACCAATGCCCTGGCCAAAAACCGGACGGCCAAAGGAGCCTCCACCTGGACACTGGGTCTGGCAAAATCGGATGCCAATCTGGAAGTAGCCAAGCGCGAAAATGCCGTTATCCTCTACGAAAGCGACTACAAGACGCGGTATGCCGGCTTCAATCCCAACTCGGCAGAGTCCTACATCATCTTCGAATTCATGCAAGACAAATACATGTCACAGAGTGTGCACCTCGCCTCCCTCGTACAAAAGCATTTCCGCCAAACCTGCAAACGTACAGATCGGGGCGTGCACCAGGCAGGTTTTCTGGTATTGAAGGCCAGTGCCATGCCAAGCATACTGGTGGAACTCGGATTCATCTCCACACCGGAAGAGGAACGGTACCTGAACACTGAAGCAGGAACCACCTCACTTGCCAACGGTATCTTCCGCGCTTTCCTCACCTATAAGCGCGAGCAGGAAATCCGGTTGAACGGAAGCAGCAATACCATTCTTCCGGAGGATGTACCCGAGCCCGTTCAAGAAGAAGGCAACGCAGCTACAGCGACACCGGAAAAGAAAAATGCACCTCAAGCGGAGAGTAACCAAGCTGCCCAACGCCCGCAAAGGTCAGAAAATGCAGCCGTTTCCCAAACAGAACAGAGCGGCATCGTGTTTAAGATACAGATACTCACTTCTTCACGTCCTCTGGCCAAGAATGACAAAAGACTGAAAGGACTGAAAGACGTGGATTATTATAAAGAAGGCGGAATCTACAAATATACGTACGGCGCATCACCCGATTACAACAAGGTGCTGCGCAGCAAACGTAGCATTACGGACAAATTCAAGGACGCATTCATCATTGCGTTCAAGAATGGAGAAAAGATAAACGTCAACACAGCCATCAGCGAATTTAAAAAGAACAGAAATAAATAACAAAAGATACATCATGAAGTATATTACAAAAGAAGTTAGAATAGGAATAGCAGGCATAGCTGCACTTTGCATATTGGTATACGGCATCAACTACCTGAAAGGGATAAATATGTTCAAGCCCTCCAGCTATTTCTACGTGAAATTCCAGAATGTCAATGGGCTGACAAAATCCAGCCCGGTCTTTGCCGACGGCTTCCGCGTGGGTATTGTCCGCGACTTGTACTACGACTATACCCAACCGGGCAAAGTCGTTGCCGAAATAGATGTTGACCCAGAGCTGCGCATTCCCAAAGGAAGTACGGCAGAACTGGCAGCCGAAATGCTTGGCGGCGTAAAGATGAACCTGCTGCTTGCCAATAACCCACGGGAGAAATACCAGATTGGAGACACAATCCCCGGCGTGCTGAACAACGGAATGATGGAAAAAGTTGCCACCATGATGCCGCAAGTAGAGAAGATGCTGCCCAAGCTGGATTCCATCCTCGCATCCTTAAATGTCATACTAGCCGACCCCGCCATCCCTGCAACCTTGCATAACGTACAAGATTTAACAGCAAGTATGGCCGTCACAAGCCGCCAGTTGCAAACTCTAATGAAGGATGATATTCCACAACTGACCGGCAAGCTCAATACCATTGGAGACAACTTTGCACTCATTTCCAACAACTTAAAGGAGATAGATTATGCTGCCGCCATGCAAAAGGTAGACGCAACTTTGAACAATGTAAAAATGATTACAGACAAATTGAACCAGAAAGACAATACCGTCGGACTTTTGCTAAACGACCCTTCTCTATATAATAATCTGAACGCCACCACTGCCAACGCAGCAAGTTTATTGGAAGACTTGAAATCGCATCCGAAACGATACGTCCATTTCTCCCTATTCGGCAAGAAAGATAAGTAAAAGATGGACGTTATATAGATTTTGTCTAAATAACAAGTCTATAAAGGAATTAAAAGGAAAGCCCTCATTTGCTCTATACAAGGAGCGAAAAAGGGCTTTTTCCTGCTCTGGGCACAGAAAGAAAACAAGAGACGCAAAGCTACATAAACCACTATATGACAAAGTATTAGATAAATGCAACACACCTTATATAAGGAGTATACTCATAGTAACCGATAAGTAGCTGAAAGTAAAGAGCTTATTACTTTCCCTAAAAACGCAAGAAAAAAAGGATTTGTTTTTCTCGAATAAGATTGCCAATTTTGCAATCGTAGAAGTTATGCTTAATTAATAAATGTATTTATAGCCGTTATGAGTGAAATAGATCATGTCGGGCTGTGGAACCGCTGTCTTGAAATCATCAGAGACAATGTTCCGGAGCAGACATACAAAACATGGTTTCTTCCCATCATACCTTTAAAATATGAAGACAAAACGCTGGTCGTACAAGTGCCCAGCCAGTTCTTCTATGAGTTTTTGGAGGACAAATTTGTTGATTTGTTGCGCAAGACTCTCTATAAGGTCATTGGTGAGGGAACTAAATTGATGTATAACGTAATGGTGGACAAGAGCTCGCGGAAAACCGTCGACCTGGAGTCTACACAGCGTACCATCATACCGCAAAAACAAGTGATGGACAAAAGGATTCCGCAGATTCCCGTCCCCGAACTTGACCCGCACCTTAATCCAGAATACAACTTTGAAACCTTCATCGAAGGTTACAGCAACAAGCTGTCGCGCAGCGTTGCAGAAGCTGTCGCTCTCAATCCGGCTAAAACAATCTTCAATCCGCTGTTCCTATACGGAGCATCAGGTGTAGGCAAAACCCATCTTGCCAATGCTATCGGAACCAAAATCAAGGAACTATACCCGGAGAAAAGGGTATTGTATGTATCTGCACACCTATTCCAAGTGCAATACACCGATTCCGTACGTAACAATACGACTAACGACTTCATCAACTTCTACCAGACCATTGATATTCTAATCATTGATGATATTCAGGAATTTGCCGGCGTGACCAAAACGCAGAATACATTCTTCCATATCTTCAACCATCTGCATCAGAACGGCAAGCAGCTCATCCTCACTTCCGACCGTGCACCGGTATTGCTGCAGGGCATGGAAGAGCGTCTGATTACACGTTTTAAATGGGGAATGGTGGCTGAGCTGGAGAAACCTACCGTAGAACTCCGCAAGAACATTCTGCGCAACAAGATACACCGTGACGGCCTGCAGTTCCCCCAGGAAGTGATTGACTATATTGCAGAGAACGTGGGCGACAGTGTACGTGACCTGGAGGGCATCGTCATTTCCATTATGGCGCATTCCACCATATACAATAAAGAAATAGACCTGGAACTGACGCAACGTATCGTCCGCAAGGTAGTGAACAGCGAAAGCAAGGCAGTGACTGTCGATGAAATCATCAACACCGTATGCAAGCACTTCGGATTGGAAACTGCCACCATCCACACAAAATCCAGAAAGCGGGAAGTGGTGCAAGCACGACAAATAGCCATGTATTTAGCCAAAAACCATACAGACTTCTCTACTGCAAAAATCGGTGCGCTAATTGGACATAAAGACCATGCCACCGTATTGCATGCATGTAAAACCATCAAAGAACTGAAAGAGGTGGACAAATCATTCCGTGCGGAAATCGACGAGATTCAAGCCGCACTGAAAAAAGGATAAGAATAAAGGATAAGGGATTAAATGCAGCTAAGTATGCATTAGCTTAACCCCTTATCCCTTATCCCTAATCCTTAATTTTCAAAATCCCTGCTTTTTCATTATCTTCCAAAGATTCTCCGACATTGCCTCACTGTCTTTCTTCGTATAACGCACATCTGTAAAGACCTGCGCCAGCGTTTCCTTATTGTTCTCCAAGATGAACTGCTTGTTCTCAGGAAGCGATTCTTTATAGGCATACAACCGGTCAATGTCCTGAGGAGTATAATCATGATAAACCTCTTCGTGTACAATGGCCTCCAGCGGCAAACGGTCCACTTGTTCCGGCTGTTCGGCAGGCCATCCCACTGTAACTGTCGTGATGGGAAACACCAATTCCGGCAACTCCAACGCTTCGACAATCATCTGAGGGTTGTAAGTGGTAGTTCCCAGATAGCAAATGCCCAACCCCTTCTCCTCGGCAGCCACACAAAAAGTCTGTGCCACCAGCAAGGTATCGACAGCCCCCGTCACAAACCACTCAAAGTTGTTGTATCCCGGCTCAGCCTTACGTTGCTCACACCACTTGCTGAAGCGGCGCAAATCTATGCAGAAAGTAAGCACTACCGGCGCCGTCCGAACCATCGGCTGATTGAAATGTGCAGGCGCCAGTTTGGCTTTACGCTCTGCATCACGCGTCACAATCACACTATAAACCTGCATGTTCCCGACTGTAGAAGCCCGGAAAGAGGTTTCAAGCAAATCATTTAACAAATCAGCAGAAATATCCTTCTGCTGGTATTTTCGGATTGTTCTCCTTTGTTTCAAGCTTTCCATTCTTTCTTTTTTTGCAAAGATAATGTAATCCACGAACAATTCATTCAAGAGTTCACACTTTTTTTATCATCATATATCCGGAATAAAATACATCTTTTCAACAAGAAATGAACAATTATTATCTTTACGAGCAGATAAAAGTAACCTTATGTTCGACTAAACCGAGAACCTTTCAGCCCAACAAGTTGTTAATAAATTCCATTTTGGAAAACTTATTCGTTTACTCAAATCATTAAAACATTATAAACCAATAAATTAATAGCAATCAATAGAAAACTATACATCGGTTGATAAAAACATTCATTTTAATTTTGCCAAGTTGAAAAACATTCATAGCTTTGCAAATGCATTTGTTAACGATAAGTACGACTTCTACAACTTTACTTATTTGTAACTAATCCTAAGAGATACAACATTGTGGAAAAGAAAAATTATTCTTATGACGAAGCCTACGGAGAATCTTTAAAATACTTCCAAGGCGACGAGTTGGCTGCCAGAGTTTGGGTAAACAAATATGCAGTCAAAGATTCTTTCGGAAATATTTACGAAAAGTCTCCGGAAGACATGCATTGGCGAATAGCCAATGAGGTAGCCCGCATTGAGGCCAAGTACCCCAATCCATTAAGTTCAGAGGAACTTTTCGGCTTACTCGACCACTTCAAGTACATTGTTCCGCAAGGAAGCCCGATGACCGGAATCGGAAACAACTATCAGGTAGCCTCTCTGTCCAACTGCTTTGTTATCGGTGTGGACGGCGAAGCGGATTCTTATGGTGCCATCTTCAAGATAGACGAAGAACAAGTACAGCTGATGAAACGCCGTGGCGGCGTGGGACACGACTTATCCCATATCCGTCCGAAAGGTTCACCGGTAAAGAACTCGGCACTGACCTCCACCGGCTTGGTTCCCTTCATGGAACGCTATTCAAACTCTACACGCGAAGTAGCTCAAGATGGACGCCGCGGCGCACTGATGCTCAGCGTATCCATCAAACACCCCGACTCGGAAGCCTTCATCGATGCCAAGATGACTGAGGGCAAAGTGACCGGAGCCAACGTTTCCGTAAAACTGACCGACGACTTCATGCAGGCCGCCATCGAAGGCAAACCATATACACAGCAATATCCGATTGACGCCACAGAGCCGGCATTTCAAAAAGACATTGACGCATCCGCATTATGGAAAAAGATTGTGCACAATGCATGGAAATCGGCAGAACCCGGTGTATTGTTCTGGGATACCATATTAAAGGAATCCGTGCCCGACTGCTATGCAGACCTGGGCTACCGTACCGTATCCACCAATCCATGCGGCGAAATTCCACTGTGCCCGTACGACTCCTGCCGTCTGCTCGCCATCAACCTTTACTCATACGTGGTCAATCCGTTCAAGCCGGACGCCTACTTTGACTTTGAGCTATTCAAGAAGCATGTAGCTTTGGCCCAACGCATCATGGACGATATCATCGACCTTGAACTGGAGAAGATAGAGCGCATCATGAGCAAGATAGATGCCGACCCCGAAAGTGAAGACGTAAAACATACAGAACGCGTTTTGTGGCAGAAGATTTACAAGAAAAGCGCCCAAGGCCGCCGTACCGGTGTAGGCATCACGGCAGAAGGCGACATGCTTGCCGCCCTGGGATTGCGTTATGGCACTGAAGAGGCAACCGAATTCTCGGAGCAAGTACACAAGACGGTGGCACTCAACGCCTATCGCTCCTCCATAGAAATGGCCAAAGAGCGCGGCGCATTCGAGGTATACGATACAGAACGCGAAAAGAACAACCCGTTCATCAACCGCCTGCGTGAAGCTGACCCGGAAATGTACGAGGAGATGAAGAAGTACGGACGCCGCAACATTGCCTGTCTGACCATCGCCCCGACCGGCACCACCAGCCTGATGACTCAAACCACCTCCGGTATCGAGCCCGTATTCCTGCCCGTGTACAAGCGCCGCCGCAAAGTGAATCCCAACGATACGAACGTCCATGTGGACTTCATCGACGAAACCGGAGATGCCTTTGAAGAATATATCGTGTTCCACCCCAAGTTCGTGACTTGGATGGAAGCACAAGGATACAACCCCGCCAAACGCTACACGCAGGAAGAAGTGGATGCCCTGGTAGAGAAATCACCTTATTATAAAGCAACCTCCAACGACGTGGACTGGCTGATGAAAGTCAAGATGCAGGGACGTATCCAAAAATGGGTGGACCACTCTATCAGCGTAACCATCAACCTGCCGAACGACGTAGACGAAGACCTCGTGAACCGTCTGTATGTAGAAGCATGGAAATCCGGCTGCAAGGGCTGTACGGTTTACCGCGACGGTTCGCGTTCCGGCGTGCTCATCTCTACCAAGAGCGACAAGAAGTCCGAGCTTCCCCCGTGCAAACCGCCTACAGTCGTTGAAACACGTCCCAGAATATTGGATGCAGACGTTGTCCGCTTCCAGAACAACAAGGAGAAATGGGTGGCATTCGTCGGCTTGCTGGACAATCATCCCTACGAAATATTCACCGGTGTGCTGGATGATGATGAAGGCATCATCCTGCCGAAGAATGTGGTGTCAGGCCACATCATCAAGAATGTGGATGAGCACGGAAACAAGCGTTACGACTTCCAGTTCGAGAACAAGCGCGGATACAAAGTCACCATCGAGGGTCTGTCCGAGAAGTTCAACAAAGAGTATTGGAACTATGCCAAGCTGATTTCCGGTGTATTGCGCTACCGCATGCCTATCGAGCAGGTCATCAAGCTGGTAGGTTCACTGCAACTGGACAGCGAAAACATCAACACCTGGAAGAACGGTGTGGAACGCGCCCTGAAGAAATACATCCAGGACGGCACGGAAGCCAAAGGCAAGAAATGCCCCAACTGCGGTAACGAAACACTGGTTTACCAAGAAGGTTGCCTCATCTGCAAGACGTGCGGAGCTTCTCGCTGTGGATAATCCCACGGCAAGCACAAACGTTTGCATAGGAATTTAAATGACTTAGATAACGGTAGCTGCATGATTATGAGGAATAATTTCTATACTTGCATAATCATTGCAGCTATTGCTACTTCTAAATCTAATATAATATGACACTAATATTCAATATCGAGTATCGCACCAGCTGGGGTGAAGAAGTCAGAGTCCTGGGTTCCATCCCGGAACTTGGCAACAACCAGCCCGACAAAGCCACCCCCCTGCACACTGTAGACGGCATTCACTGGACCGCGGAAGTGGATATCCAGATTCCCGGTAATGGAAGCGTCGAATACAGTTACCACATCTATCGAGATGGCAGAACCATACGGACAGAGTGGAACAGCCTGCCACGCATCCTGCACGTTGCAGACAATCCGAAGAAAGTTTACCGCATAGAAGATTGTTGGAAGAATCTGCCCGAGCAGCAGTATTTTTATACATCCGCTTTCACAGAATCCCTGCTGGCGCATCGCGAACGCAGTGCCGCCCCGAAAAGCTACAAAAAGGGGTTGCTGATAAAGGCGTACGCCCCCTGCATAGACAGTGACCATTGCCTGGCACTCTGCGGAAACCAGAAGGCGCTGGGTGACTGGAACCCGGACAAAGCTGCCCTTATGAGCGACATCGACTTCCCCGAATGGCAGGTAGAAGTGGATGCCGGCAAAATCAGCTTCCCGCTAGAGTATAAATTCGTCCTTTACAACAAGAAAGAGCGCCGTGCCGTGGCCTGGGAGAACAATCCCAACCGCTATATGGCCGACCCGCAGATAGCCGCCAACGAAACGCTGGCTGTCGGCGACCGTTATGTATACTTCAATCTTCCTGCATGGAAAGGTTCCGGAGTAGCCGTACCCGTATTCTCCCTGCGCTCCGAGAAAAGCTTCGGTGTAGGCGATTTCGGCGACTTGAAGCGCATGATTGACTGGGCAGTTGCCACCAATCAGAAGGCGGTGCAGATTCTGCCCATCAACGACACTACCATGACGCATACCTGGACAGACTCCTACCCTTACAGTAGCATCTCCATCTATGCCTTCCATCCCATGTACGCCGACTTGAAGCAGTTGGGCGGCTTGAAGGACAAGAAGGTGATGGCCGAATTCAACAAACGCCAGAAGGAACTGAATGCCCTGCCCACCGTGGACTACGAAGCTGTGAACAAGACAAAGTGGGAATACTTCCACCTCATCTTCAAGCAGGAAGGGGAAAAGGTGCTGGCATCGGATGCTTTCCGTAATTTCTACGAAGCCAATAAGGAATGGTTGCAGCCATATGCCGTCTTCAGCTACCTGCGTGATGCCTACAAGACCCCGAATTTCCGCGAGTGGCCCAAGTATGCCACCTACGATGCCAAGGAGATAGAGACATTGTGCCGGCCGGACTCTGCCGACTATCCGCATATTGCCATCTACTACTACATCCAGTTCAATCTGCACCTGCAACTGCTTGCCACCACCGAACATGCGCGCGCCAACGGCGTAGTGCTGAAAGGCGACATCCCCATCGGCATCAGCCGCAACAGTGTGGAAGCCTGGAAGGAACCCCACTACTTCAACCTGAACGGCCAAGCCGGTGCACCGCCCGATGACTTCTCCGTGAACGGACAGAACTGGGGCCTCCCCACCTACAACTGGGATGTCATGGAAAAAGACGGTTATGCCTGGTGGATGAAACGTTTCCACAAAATGGCAGAATACTTCGATGCCTACCGCATAGACCACATCCTCGGCTTCTTCCGCATTTGGGAGATACCGATGCACGCCGTACACGGGCTGTTGGGACAATTCGTCCCCGCCCTGCCCATGACGCGCGAGGAGATAGAAAGCTACGGGCTGGCATTCCGCGAAGACTTCTTCCTGAAGCCCTATATCCATGAGTACTTCCTCGGACAAATCTTCGGCCCGCATACAGACTATGTGAAACAGACCTTCATAGAGCCGACAGACACGTGGGAGGTTTACCGCATGCGTCCCGAGTTCGACACCCAGCGCAAGGTGGAAGCCTACTTTGCCGGAAAAACGGACGATGACAGCATCTGGATTCGTGACGGGCTTTACGCCCTTATCAGCGATGTGCTGTTCGTGCCCGACCGCAACAATCCGCACGAATACCATCCGCGCATCGGCGTGCAGCACGACTACATCTACCGCGCACTGAACGATTGGGAAAAGGCTGCCTTCAACCGGCTGTATGACCAGTACTACTATCACCGCCACAACGACTTCTGGGGACAGCAAGCCATGAAGAAACTACCGCAACTGACACAGTCCACGCGCATGCTGGTATGCGGTGAGGACTTAGGCATGATTCCCGATTGCGTGGCATGGGTGATGAACGACCTGCGTATCCTTTCCCTGGAGATACAACGTATGCCGAAAGACCCGAAACAAGAATTCGGCCACACAGACTGGTATCCATACCGTTCGGTCTGCACCATCTCCACGCACGACATGTCTACCCTGCGCGGCTGGTGGGAAGAAGACTTCCAACAGACGCAGCGTTACTACAACACCATGCTCGGGCACTACGGTGCCGCACCGGCAACGGCCACGCCGGAGCTCTGCGAAGAAGTGGTTCGCAATCACCTCCATAGCAACTCCATCCTCTGCATCCTCTCCCTGCAAGACTGGATGTCCATGGACGGCAAATGGCGCAACCCGAACGTGCAGGAAGAACGCATCAATATTCCTGCCAACCCGCGGCACTACTGGCGCTGGCGCATGCACCTGACACTGGAACAACTGATGAAGGCAGAAAGCTTGAACGAGAAAATAAGGTGCATGATAGAAAGCACCGGAAGATAAGAAAGGATTCTTAGCAAAGTATTATTTTAGGCACGGATTACATGGACAATCACGGATAATATTGAAAGCAACCGTGATAACCCGTATAATTCCGTGCCTAAAATAGTTCGATAAGTTTATTTCGACCCTCACATAATTGCTGTCTCTTATACACATCTCCGAGC
>ERZ1027240.630-NODE-630-length-13800-cov-4.527392_pt1 | contig 13800 bp, 7 predicted proteins | sample MGYA00519263_ERZ1027240 | MGnify/ENA primary metagenome ERZ1027240 (study PRJEB26926, sample SAMN06164633) | human gut metagenome | biome: ENVO:00009003; feature: ENVO:2100002; material: ENVO:00002003 | host: Homo sapiens | place: USA | collected 2012 ... | reverse complement strand
TCTAGCTTCGTCGGCAGCGTCAGATGTGTATAAGAGACAGGCGATAAAGTGGCACTTTAATGCCGATAAAGAAAAATAAAGTTCCTTCCTGTTGGTAATGAGTAGCTTAGGAAGATGAAATGAAAAAAGCCGTTTCCCAGAATAGACAAGGGGGAAACGGCTTTTTTGTTGTAGTGTGCTTACTGTTATTGGGCCACTTTTGCTGTGTCTTGGACGTTCTCGGCTTTCTGCAAAGTATCCGTTACCACAGTGTCGTTAGACAAGGTTGTTGTCTTACTCGGCTGTTCTACCGGAGCCTTAGCTTGAGCCAAGAACGTTCCGCCACAAACAAACATAAACAGGGCTGCTACTAATACTAATTTTTTCATAATTCATTTGCTTTTAGGTTGGTATATCTTATTGTTAAGTCTAAGTGCTTGCTTGTTGTAGCGCTTGTTGCTTACGTCTAATATAGGTCAAATGGTGTGCCAGAAAGAGTGTGTGTTGGATAATGTTCTGATAGTTAGTGATATATGTTTCTGTGCAAAGTGTGGCATAGTGTGGAAAAGTGTGGAATGTGTGGAGGGGAGTGTGGAATAATTCCACACCCTTTAGTCGGATATGTTATAAAGCTTCAACTTGTTGTACAGCGTTTTGCGGTCAATGCCCAACAGTTGTGCAGCGCGGCTCTTGTTGTTTCCCGTCTGCCGCAAGGCTTCGATGATTTGATGCTTCTCTGCCTCCTCATTGCGGAGAGGGATACCGATGATGCCCGGTGCGGGTCCTTTCAGTTCATTCAGTTCGTTGATAGTAATGAATTTGCCTTGTGCCAGCAAGGTTGCACGGCGTACCATATTCTTCATTTGGCGTAGATTGCCGGGCCAGGGATATTCCAATAGGGCGCGGGATGCCTTGTCATCAAAGCCGGTCAGTTGCTTGTCCATTTCGCGGTTGGCCTGGTCCAGAAAGAAATTGGCAAAGAGCAGGATGTCTTCACGGCGGTCTTTGAGTTGCGGCATGCGTAGGGTGAATTCATTGATACGGTGATATAAATCTTCACGGAACGCCCCTTTTTCAATGGCTTGCTCCAGATTTTCGTTGGTGGCGGATACCAGACGTACATCCACGCTTATCTCTTTGTTTGAACCTACCGGACGTATCTTGCGCTCTTGCAAAGCACGCAGCAACTGTATTTGCACTTCATAGCTCAGATTGCCTATCTCATCCAGGAAGATGGTACCGCCGTTGGCTTCGACGAAAGCGCCCGTTTTGTCGGTCAGTGCGCCGGTAAAGGCACCCTTTATGTGCCCGAAGAACTCCGAAGCGGCCAATTCTTTGGGAATAGAACCGCAATCGATGGCTACAAACGGCCGGTCGGCACGCTTGCTGAGCTGGTGGATGCGGTGGGCTACGTATTCTTTGCCCGTTCCGCTGGCACCATTGATGAGTACAGACATATTGGTAGGTGAAACCAGTTTCACATAATTGTAGAGTTGTTTGGCTGCGTCGCTCTCTCCCTCGAGGAAGTCGGAGGAGGACAATGAGCCTTCTGCACCCTTCAGAGGCTGATTTTTCATCTTGTCGGAATGCATCGTCTGTTTGGGTGAAACGGATGGTCTGTTTGGGGTAAACGCATCATCTGTTCGGGACGAATGCATCATCTGTTTCAAAGCGGAGGATGATGCATTCAAGGCTTCGCCTATTTTTTTCAGTAATTCGTCCGGGTTCACAGGCTTGGCAATGTAATCGCAGGCTCCCAGTTTCATGGCTTGGACGGCCGACTGTATGTCAGCGTATCCCGTCATGATGATAAGCGGTATTTGCAGGCCGTGTTCGCCCAGCCATTTCAATAAGTCAATGCCATCCTTGTCGGGCAGGCGCAGGTCAGACAATATCAAGTCTACGGTTTCCGACTCAATATGTTTTTGAGCACGGGCAATGCTGCTGGCGGAGGTTACTTGGAAACCTTTTTTGCCGAGCCATGTTTTTAGCATCATGCCGTAAGTAATATCATCTTCTACAATTAATATGGATGTCATTGCTTTAGCCTTTTATCTCTTTTATGTAGGCAAAGGTAAGTGCTTTTGTCTGATTTTAGTATATTTGCAAACTTAAATTAAATAAAAAACAAAATGAAAAGAAATCTTATTGTATTATTAACTATACTGGTTTGCGGTCTGACTGCTTGCAAGCCGGGACAAAAGAAAGAGGAAGATATGGAAAAAGAAACGAAGCTGAAGATTGAAACAAGTGCGGGTGACATCACCGTGAAACTGTATAATGAAACCCCGAAACATCGTGATAACTTTATCAAGCTGGTGGAAGACGGCACGTATGAAGGTACGCTGTTCCACCGTGTCATCAAGGACTTTATGATACAAGCAGGTGACCCGGAATCGAAGAAGGCTCCGAAAGGCAAGATGCTGGGGGCAGGCGACGTGGGTTATACCGTTCCTGCCGAATTTGTTTATCCGAAGTATTTTCACAAAAAAGGTGCTTTGTCGGCTGCACGCCAGGGTGATGAGGTGAACCCTGACAAGGCATCATCCGGCTGCCAGTTCTACATTGTGACCGGAAAAGTGTATAATGACTCTACCTTGCTGGGGATGGAACAGCAGATGAATCAGATGCGCTTGAACAATGCTTTCAACGCGTTGGCGCAGAAACACATGAAGGAAATCTACAAGATGCGCAAGAATAATGACCAGGACGGTCTGATGGATTTGCAAGATTCCTTGATTGCGCAGGCAGAGGCTCAGGTTGCCAAGGAACTGGAGTTCAAGTTTACCCCCGAGCAGGTGAAGGCTTATACTACCGTGGGCGGTACTCCACATTTGGACGGTGCATATACCGTGTTCGGTGAAGTGCTGGAAGGTATGGATATTGTTGATAAAATACAGAAGGTCAAGACTGACCGTAACGACCGTCCCGAAGAGGATGTGGTTATTAAAAAAGTGACAGTGATAGATTGATGATAGATTCTGTCATTCCATTTTATGAAGATAAACAAAAAGATATTTGACAACGGTCTGCGGTTGGTGCACAATGAGGACACCAGCACGCAGATGGTTGCCTTGAATATTGTTTATGACGTGGGTGCCCGTGACGAACATCCCGAGCATACGGGCTTTGCCCATCTGTTCGAGCATCTGATGTTCGGAGGTTCGGTGCATATTCCTGATTATGACGCTCCTTTGCAATTGGCAGGCGGAGAGAATAATGCATGGACCAATAATGATATTACCAATTACTACCTGACGGTTCCAAAATCGAATGTGGAAATCGGCTTCTGGCTGGAGTCCGACCGCATGCTGGAACTGGCATTCAGTGAGCAAAGTCTTGAAGTGCAGCGTGCGGTAGTGATGGAGGAATTTAAACAACGTTGCTTGAACCAGCCGTATGGTGATGTGGGACATCTGCTTCGTCCTTTGGCTTATCAAACGCATCCTTATCGCTGGCCTACTATCGGGAAAGACCTCTCTCACATTGCCAATGCCACGCTGGACGAGGTAAAGGAATTCTTTTTTCGTTTTTATGCACCTAATAATGCAGTGCTGGCCGTTACCGGAAATATTTCGTGGGAAGAAACGGTTAGGCTGACAGAAAAATGGTTTGCTCCCATTCCCCGTAGGAATGTGCCCGTAAGGCAATTACCGCAAGAAGTTGTGCAGACGGCGGAACGCCGGCAGACGGTGGAACGGAATGTTCCTCTGGATGCTTTGTTCATGGCTTATCACATGTGCAGCCGTGAGGATGCCGATTATTATGCCTTCGATATTCTGTCGGATATTCTGAGCAATGGACGTTCCAGTCGCTTGACCCGCAGGCTGGTGCAGGAGCAAAAGCTCTTTTCCAGTCTCGATGCCTATATCTCTGGTACACGGGATGCCGGACTGCTGCATATCAGTGGAAAACCATCTGCAGGCGTATCTTTGGAGCAAGCCGAGGCTGCTGTCCGGAAAGAGTTGGAAGAGTTGAAATCCGGGTTTGTTGGAGAGCAGGAATTGGAGAAAGTAAAGAACAAGTTTGAGTCTACACAGATATTCGGCAACATCAATTATCTGAATGTTGCCACGAATCTTGCCTGGTTTGAACTGACCGGACAGGCAGAAGACATAGACCGTGAAGTGGACAATTACCGCTCTGTGACGGCAGAACAGCTTCATAGGGTCGCCCAACAGACCTTCCGCGATGAAAACGGGATTGTGCTTTATTACCAAAAAGAAAACCTTTAGTATGAAAAAATTATTTGATACGTATAAGCAGCACTATAAAGCATTGCTTCTCCTGGGGCTACCCATTGTGGTGGGGCAGTTGGGAGTCATTGTGCTTGGTTTTGCCGATACGCTGATGATTGGGCATCACAGCACGGAGGAACTGGGTGCCGCTTCTTTCGTAAACAATCTGTTTACTCTTTGCATTATTTTCAGTACGGGCTTCAGCTACGGGCTGACACCGGTTGTAGGGGGCTTCTACGGTAACCGCCGCTTTGCCGAGGCAGGGCAGGCGTTGCGGTGTAGCCTGGTTGCCAATGTGCTGGTGGCTTTGTTGCTGACTCTTGTCATGGCTGTTCTCTATTTCAATGTGGAGCGGCTGGGACAGCCCGGAGAATTGCTGCCTCTAATCAAGCCTTACTATCTGGTGTTGCTTGCTTCACTGGTCTTTGTCATGCTGTTCAACGGTTTCAAACAGTTTACGGACGGCATCACCGATACCAAGACGGCCATGTGGATTCTGCTCGGAGGGAATGCGCTTAACATCGTAGGAAACTATATACTTATCAATGGAAAGCTGGGCTTTCCGGAGATGGGACTGCTTGGTGCGGGTATCAGCACCTTGTTCTCCCGCATTGTGATGGTGGTGGTCTTTGCGGCGATTGTGCTTCGCGGCCGCCGGTTTATCCGTTACAGGCTCGGCTTCATGCGGCTGGGGTGGTCGATGCCGATGTTCAGGAAGCTCAATGCACTGGGCTGGCCCGTGGGTATGCAGATGGGTATGGAGACCGCTTCCTTCAGTCTGAGCGTCGTCATGGTGGGCTGGCTGGGGACACTTGCCCTAGCATCGCATCAGATAATGCTTACTATCTCTCAGTTCACCTTCATGATGTATTATGGCATGGGCGCTGCGGTTGCCGTGCGTGTCAGCAACTTCAAGGGGCAGGGAGACGGGCAGAATGTGCGCCGCTCGGCGTATGCCGGCCTTCACATCATCCTGTGTATGGAGGTGGTGTTGCTGGGTATCGTCTTTGCGCTTCGCGGTCAGGTAGGGGGATGGTTTACGGACAATGCGGAAGTGTCCGGCATGGTTGCCGCTCTCTTCTTCCCGTTCTTGGTTTACCAGTTCGGCGATGGGTTGCAGATTAACTTTGCCAATGCCCTGCGCGGCATCTCGGATGTGAAACCGATGATGATTATTGCATTTATATCCTATTTTATTATATCTTTGCCCGTAGGGTACCTTTGCGGTTTCGTTTTCGGTTGGGGGCTGACGGGAGTCTGGATGGCTTTCCCGTTCGGACTGACCAGTGCGGGAGTGATGCTGTGGTTGAGGTTCCGTAAACAGACCAGGGAAAGGATTTGATAGTATGAATAATGTCTCCAAAGTAAAGATTGCCGTAGGCTACACTTTGTTGCTGGCGGTATTGTTTTTTTCCTTGTTTTTCGTACACCGGGAAATGGAGAACCTTATTCTTACTGATGACCGCGATGTACAATGGACAGACAGCGTGCTTGCTTTGATACGCGAGAAGGATACCAATACGATAAAAATGCTGCGCACGCTGAGTGAGGCGAATGACAGCATGGTATCCACCAGTGACATTGAGCAGATAATTGCCCAGCAGGACTCGGTAGTGACCCAGCAGCGTGTGCAGCACCGTATCATTACACATCGGGATACCGTCGTGACACGCCCTCGGAAGAAGGGGTTTTTCCGTCGTTTGGGTGAAGTGTTTGTCCCCCCAAAGAAAGATACGGCTATCCAGGTAAAGACCTCCCTTGAATTTGCAACGGATACGGTGATTGAACCCTATAATCCGGCCGATTCTTTGCATGAGAAACTGCGTGCCGTGGCCCAGCAGAAAAAAGCTGTAAACACTGTTATACAGCGACGTAAACGCTATCTGCAACGCTTGGACCATATGCTGACCGCTCGTATTGACAGCTTGCTGAAAGATTACGAGACGGAAACTCTGCTGCGTGCACGGACGGAAGCCGAGTATCAACAAGCGGTCCGACGCCGTTCGGCCAAGATTATCAGTGGCATTGCCGTAGGTGCGGTGTTGCTTTCCGCTTTTTTTCTTATTATCATCGGCCGCGACATAACCCGAAGCAACCGTTACCGTCGTGAGTTGGAAGAGGCCCGTCGTCGTGCCGAGGATTTACTCGCTGTCCGTGAAAAACTGATGCTTGCCATTACCCATGATTTCAAAGCCCCGCTCGGTTCTATTATGGGCTATGCCGACTTGCTTTCCCGTCTGACGGTGGATGAGCGTCAGCGGTTCTATCTGGACAATATGAAAACCTCATCGGAACATCTGCTGAAGCTGGTCGTTGATTTGCTCGACTTCCATCGTCTTGATTTGAACAAGGCCGAAATCAACCGGGTCACCTTTCATCCTTCCCGCCTGCTTGAAGAGATACACGTCAGTTTTGAACCACTTACGGCTGCCAAAGGACTGGCGCTTCATTGCGACATTGCCCCGGAGCTGGGCGGTACCTATATTTGCGACCCCTTGCGTCTGCGCCAGATTATCAACAATTTGCTGTCCAATGCCGTGAAGTTTACGGACCAAGGCAGTGTTACCATGACTGCCCGTTACGAGGACCGTCGACTGGTAGTTGCCATTGCTGATACCGGTAAAGGTATGGAACCTGCCGACCGGGAACGTATCTTCCAGGAGTTTACCCGCTTACCGGGTGCTCAGGGTAAAGAGGGGTTTGGACTTGGACTTTCCATTGTCCGTATGCTGGTACAGTTGCTTGAAGGCACGATTGATGTAGACAGTGTGCCAGGCAAGGGAAGCACTTTCACCATATATATTCCTATCTATCCCGTAAGGAGTGAAGGACGGAGAATGAAGGATGAAGAATCGGGATGTGCTGCCACGCCGAATGGCAATTCTTCATTCCCCGTTCCTCATTCTTCACTGAAGAATGTCCTCCTTATCGATGATGACCGTATTCAGCTTACCCTTACTGCCGCCATGCTTCAGCAGAGTGGTATAAATTCTGTCTCTTGTTTACAACTGGATGAACTGCTGGATGCCTTGCGCACTGCAACCTTTGATGTTCTGCTTACTGATGTGCAGATGCCTGCTATTAATGGTTTTGATTTACTGAAACTGCTTCGTGCTTCGAACATACCGCAGGCACAGTCTGTTCCGGTGATTGCTGTCACTGCCCGCAGTGACATGCAGCGTGAGGAATTTACGGTGCATGGATTTGCCGGATGCCTGCATAAGCCGTTTACCGTCAGTGAATTGCTACATGAATTGAATATGGAGGACAAAGGGATGGAGGTTATGGAAGTTTCGGAAACTTCGGCTTGCCCGGGGTATAAATTCTCTTCGCTCACTGCTTTTTCGGTCGATGACCCCGAGGCGGCAAAGTCCATTCTGGAAAGTTTTGTGGCTGAAACCCGCCTCAATGCGGAGCGTTTGCAGAAGGCTGTGGAGAATGAGGATGTGGACGAGATGGCTGCTGTCTCCCACAAAATGATTCCCCTCTTTACTTTAATTGGAGCAGCGGAACTGGTTGCATTGCTGAAACTGTTGGAAACTTCTCATGGAGTGCCTTTTACCGGAGAGTTGAAAGAACACGCCCTTGCCGCCCTCGTTTTGATAGAGGATGTCATTACTCAGGCAACAGCTTTTCCGTAATGGGGGAACAGAGAAGAATACGTGATTTTTCTCTGTCGGGAACCAAATGTCGAAAGAAATTGTTTACTTTGTAGGACTTTTAAATACGATGAAAGATTGACGTTCCGATGAGAAGAAAATGGTTGAGAACAGCACTGTGGGTGTTGCTTACTCCTATTATACTGTTTATAATATTGATGATATTGCTTTATGTGCCTCCCGTACAGAATTTGATACGGAAGCAGGCTACGGCAATTGCATCAGGTGCTACGGGTATGGACATATCCGTGGAGCGGATTGACCTTCGCTTTCCTTTGAATTTGTTGGTCCGCGGTGTATTGGTGGTACAGCCTGCCGACAGTGCTGTTGATGTGCAGCATCCCGATACCTTGCTGAATCTTGGAAGTTTGAACGTACGGGTACAGGCATGGCCTTTACTCAAAGGGAAAGTGGAGGTGGATGACATTACCTTGAAACAAGTTGCTGTCAACTCCTCCAATTTAATGGAAGGTATGTGCATCAAAGGAGTACTGGGGCATTTCTTTTTCGAAAGCCATGGCATAGACCTTACAAAAGAAGATGCCATCCTCAATAATATAGAATTGAGCGATACCCATGTGCAGGTGATGCTTGCAGATACCACTGAGACTCCCAAAGACACTACTGACACTGCGTTAAACTGGAAAGTCACACTCCATACTCTGAAGTTGAAGAACGTCTCGGTCGATTTACAGATGCCATTGGACTCCATGGGGCTGAAAGCCCATATAGGAGATGCTGAGATTGCGGACGCTGCTGCCGACCTGAAACACCAGTTCTATGGCTGGAGAAAATTCCTGCTGACTGGAACTTCTGTCAATTATGATACCGGTGGCCCGGGGAGTGCGATAGGCTTCGACCCCTCGCACATTGCTCTTCGCGACATTCGCCTGGGCATTGATTCTGTGATGTACTACGGCAGAGATATGAATGCCGTTATCCGGGAATTTTCCATGTATGAGCGTTCCGGTTTGAGTGTAACTTCCCTGACCGGGCGGTTGTTTGCCGATTCTACCGTTATCCGTATCCCTTCTTTGAAGTTGCTGACACCTCATAGTGAGATGAACCTTACGGCACAGACTTACTGGGAACTGATAAATATACCTACCACCGGCCGTCTGACAGCCCGTTTCAATGCCCGTATCGGCAAACAGGATGTACTGCTTTTTGCCGGTGGCTTGCCGGAAGCTTTCAAGGAAGCCTATCCGTTCCGTCCGTTGGTGATTCATGCCGGTACGGAAGGAAACCTGAAGCAGATGCAGATTTCCCGTTTTACGGCTGAGCTGCCCGGAGCCTTTTCGTTGAGTGGGGGAGGAGAATTCTGGAGCTTGACCGACAGTGTGAAACGTAATGGAAGCATGGACTTCGAAATGCATACGCAGAACTTGAACTTCCTGACCGGACTAGCTGACATTGCTCCCGATGGCTCCATCATTGTGCCGGACAGTATGCACCTTGCGGCACGTCTCGGTATGGAGGGGGCGCAGTGCACTGCCGCCCTGAAACTGAAGGAGAAGGAAGGCGCCTTGAATTTGGACGCCGCCTATAATCTTGCTACGGAAGCCTACCATGCCGACCTTGCCATCAACAACTTGCAGGTGCATCACTTCCTGCCCAAGGACTCTATCTATACTCTTACGGCAAAGATGTCCGCTAAGGGGCAAGGGGTGGATGTGGCATCACGAAAAACTGTGGCCGCTTTGAATGCCTCCTTGGAAAAACTACAGTATGGCCATTGGGACATTTCCGGTGTAGATGTGCATGCCGGACTCAAGTCATCCGTTGCTACCGTCCGTCTTGCCAGCGATAATGTCCTTCTCAAGATGCAGGGAAATGCGGATATGCGTCTTGACCGCAACTATCTGGATGGCGCTTTGGATTTAAATGTGGAAGAGGTGAATCTGCATAAGCTGGGTTTGGTGCCCCGACCATTGCAACACCCGTTTGCCTTTACAATGGGAGCGGAGGCACGTCATGATTCTCTCAAGTTGAGGCTTGATGCCGGTGACTTGAATCTGCGTTTCCGCGCTCACAGCACGTTGAAGAAGTTGATGGAACAGTCGGATAAATTTGTCTCTATCCTGACAAAGCAGATTGATGAACGGCGTTTGGACCATGCCGCTTTGCGCCAAGTCCTTCCTTCAGCGGGCATGCATCTGGAAGCCGGTAACCAGAATCCCGTCAGCTATTTCCTGGCTGCAAAGGGTATTTCCTATAATGATTTCAAACTGAGCTTCGGATTTACTCCGCAAGTCGGCATCAATGGACGTACAGCTGTTCACGGATTGCGCATGGACTCCTTGCAGCTCGATACGATATTTTTTACAGTGAAGCAGGATACTGCCCGCATGAAGTTGCAAGGTGGTGTCATAAACGGTCCCAAGAACCCGCAGTTTGTGTTCCGTAGCACACTGACGGGTGAAGTCCGTAATGAAGATGCGGAACTGACTGTGGATTATGTGAATGGAAAAGGGCAGACCGGTGTTCTATTCGGTATTAATGCCCGTCCGTTGACCGAAGGACACGGTCGCGGTAATGGTGTGCTGCTGAACCTTATTCCTGCCGAGCCGATTATCGCTTTCCGTAAATTCCACTTTGCGGACAATAGTAACTGGATTTATCTGCATAAGAATATGCGCGTCTATGCCAATATTGATATGGACAGCGACGATGGTCTGTGTTTCCGTATGCAATCCGACAAGAATGATACCCTTTCCTTGCAGAATATAAACGTAGAACTGAGCCGATTGCGCCTGGATGAACTTACGGAGGTACTTCCTTATATGCCCCGGCTTACGGGATTGTTCTCTGCCGAAGCAAATTATATACAGACTGCCACTTCCCTGCAGGTGTCTGCCGAAGCCAATGTAGAGAAACTGACCTACGAACGCCAACCGGTTGGAGACATCGGCCTGGGGGCTACCTGGTTGCCGGGCGACAAGAATACGCACTATTTGAATACCTATTTTACACATGATAACGAAGAAGTGATGATCGCCGACGGTATCTTGACGCAGAAAAACGGAAAGGATACTCTGGAAGTGTCCACTCGTTTCGAGCATTTCCCATTGAAGATGGCCAATGCATTCATCCCTGACCAAATGGTGGCCTTTACCGGAGATATTGATGGAGGGCTTTATATTTATGGTTCGCTGGACAAGCCTCAAATGCATGGTGATATTGTTTTGGACAGTGTGTCTGTCTATGCACGCCAGGCGGGAGCACGTTACTGGTTCGACAACCGTCCGGTACAGATAAAGGACAATCAGTTGATATTTGATAAGTTTGCCATTTATACCACCAGCAAGAATCCGTTTACGATTGACGGTAAGGTTGATTTCCGGAATATGGAGCGTCCTACTGCCAACCTCAATCTGCTGGCAGAGAACTATACGTTGCTGGATGCACCGCGTACCCGCGAAAGTCTGGTGTATGGAAAGGTGTTCGTCGACTTGCATGCCACGGTGAAGGGGCCGCTTGACGGGCTCACGATGCGTGGAAACATGAATTTGCTGGGCAATACCAACGTAACCTACGTGTTGACCGATTCCCCTTTAACGGTGGAAGACCGTCTCAGCGGGCTGGTTACCTTTACCTCGTTCACCGATACGACGTCGGTAAAAGCGGATGAGGTTCCTGCCATGTCTTTGGGAGGATTGGAAATGTATATGTCCGTCCATATTGACGATGCTGTCCGTCTTCGTGCTGACTTGAGTCCCGACCGCAGCAAATACATCGAACTGGAAGGTGGCGGTGATTTGAATATGCAGTATACTCCCCAAGGGGATATGAGCCTTACCGGACGCTATACCCTTTCGGGTGGCGTCATGAAATATTCGCTGCCTATCATCCCGTTGAAGGAGTTCCAGTTCAATCCCGGCAGTTATGTGGATTGGCGGGGAAATATTATGAATCCTACGCTGAGCCTGAAGGCTACGGAACGTATGCGTGCTTCTGTGGCCGATGGTGACGGGGATGGTTCGCGCATGGTGAACTTCGATGTTTCCATTTCCATCAAGAACAGGCTTGACGCTCCCGATTTGATATTCGATATTTCGGCGCCCGAAGATGCCGCAGTAGAGAATGAGCTGCAGGCAATGGGTGCAGAAGAGCGTAGTAAGCAGGCCATTGCCATGCTTGCCACGGGTATTTACCTGAACAGTGGTGCCAAAGGAGGAGGTTTGTCAATGGGAGCCGCCTTGAACTCAGTGCTTCAGAGCCAGATAAACTCCTTGGCGGGAGGTATAAAAGGTGCCAATATCAGTGTAGGTGTGGAAGACCGTACCTCTGCTGAAACGGGTGACACGCAGAAAGACTTCAGTTTTCGTTATTCCCAGCGTTTCTTCAACGACCGCGTACAGATAGTCATCGGTGGAAAAGTGTCCACCGGGGCCAATGCCACGAACGATGCGGAATCATTCATTGACAATATATCGCTGGAATACCGTCTTGATGCGTCGGGTACTCGATATGTCCGTGTATTCCATAATAAAAACTACGAAAGCATACTCGACGGTGAGATAACCGAAACGGGTGTCGGCCTTGTGCTGCGCCGGAAGATGGACCGATTGAGTGAACTCTTCATCTTCAGGAAGAAAAAGATAAAACCGGAGGCTGAAAATAGCGATATGAAAAAGTAGGAATGTGATATGAAACGACTGATATTATATATTGCAGGATTGATATTTCTGGCAGGTTGCTCCACCACGAAGCACTTGCCCGAGGGGGAGATACTCTATACCGGCCAAAAGCCGATGATTGTATTGAACCGCAGTGAAACGTCTGTTGGTGAGATTGCTATGGAAGAGGTGGAAGCCGCCCTTGCTACGGCACCGAACAATTCGTTGCTGGGAAGCTCTACTATCCGCTATCCCTTTCCTTTCGGACTGTGGATTTACAATGGTTTCCAGAAGTATGAGAAGGGATTCGGAAAGTGGATATTCAATAAATTTGCCGCCACTCCGGTGCTTATGTCTACGGTGAATCCCGATATACGCCAGAAGGCGGCGGTTAACTTGCTGCGCGATTATGGCTATTTCAACGGAAGCGTCAGCTACAAGACATTTATCGACCCGAAGGACTCGCTGAAGGCAAAGTTGCAATATACGGTGAACATGCGTAACCCCTACTTTATAGATACGGTATATTATCGTGGTTTCAGCGAGCGTACCACTCGCATTATGGAGCTGGGACGCCGACGTTCCCTTATCAGTTCGGGAGAACAATTCAATGTGGCTGATTTGGATGGGGAGCGTACCCGTATCAGTACCCTGCTGCGTAATGTGGGCTGTTATTATTTCCGTCCCGACTACCTAACCTATCAGGCCGATACCATGATGGTTCCCAATGGGCATGTCCAGATGCGCTTGATTCCCGTTCCCGGTATGCCAAAGGTAGCCGAGAAGCAGTTCCGTGTGGGGCGTAAATCCGTCTATCTTCTTGGAAAGCAGGGGCAGGAACCCAATGACAGCATGGATTACAAAGGCTTGACCATACATTACTACAACAAACCTCCGGTACGTCCCAACATGCTTTACCGTTGGTTGAACTATCAAGGTTATCGGCGGAAACGTCAGATACAGGACAGCGCAGGTATTGCCCGCCAGCGTTCTATGCAGAGTTTGTATAGTTTGTACCGTCAGACCCGTATTCAGGAGCGTCTGGCAAGCGTCGGTATTTTCCGTTATGCGGAGATGCAGTATATACCGCGTGATACGGCGTTTGTGTCTGATACATTGGATGTGAGGGTCATTGCCGCGCTCGATAAACCCTACGATGCGGAGTTGGATTTTAATGTCACCATGAAGAGCAATAACCAGACGGGACCGGGTGCCGCTTTTACGGTGACGAAGAACAATGTCTTCGGTGGCGGTGAAAGCTGGAACTGTCTCTTATACACATCTGACGCTGCCGACGAAGCTAGA
>ERZ1027240.622-NODE-622-length-13881-cov-4.528425_pt1 | contig 13881 bp, 14 predicted proteins | sample MGYA00519263_ERZ1027240 | MGnify/ENA primary metagenome ERZ1027240 (study PRJEB26926, sample SAMN06164633) | human gut metagenome | biome: ENVO:00009003; feature: ENVO:2100002; material: ENVO:00002003 | host: Homo sapiens | place: USA | collected 2012 ... | reverse complement strand
AATGTCATGTGTTTGAATTTTCCTTCTATTCGGACTCTGTTGGCGGGAGCGTTCCTGCTGGGCACTTCCCTCGGCTTTGCGGAATCTCAGGACTCTGCGGCGGACCCCTCCCTCCGCACCTGGACGAACAAGACTACGGGCACCACGGTGGAAGCGCGTCCCATAGCCCTGAACATGAAAACCGTCAAACTGGTGACCACGGCCAAAAAGCCCATCACTATGCCGTTGGAAAAACTTTCTGATGAAGACCGCACATGGCTGGAGGAGCACAAGGACGTTATCGGCAAGCCCCTTTCCGAATGGTCTTCCACACCGTCCGGACCGCTGGCCGAGGAAATGAAGGGGCAGACCTACATGATGGAGGACGGCAAGCTCAAGAAAAAGGACGGCAAGCTGAACGCCAAATATTTTGCCGAGGGCGTGGCAGAGTACCAGAAGCGCCTTGCCGCCTTCGCATCCTTCCGCATCATCGAGCTGCCGGAGGAAAAGATCGAGGAGAAGAACGCCTCGGATGCCGTGGTAAAAAAGGCACTGGACAAGGAGGGCAAGGCCATCCTGTCCAATGTACGCAAGGGTGCTGCCATCGTGGCCATGTGCATCGAGGGCAGGCAGATCTCCTCCGACGAGCTGGCGCAGTTCCTTGCGGACCGCGCAAACAGTGGGGCAGGAGACGTGGCCTTTGTGATCGGCTCGTCCCACGGCCTGTCCGATGAGGTGAAAAAGGCCGCTGCACTCAAGTTCAGCATGGGACGCATCACCATGCCCCACCAGCTGGCCCGCCTTGTGCTCACGGAACAGATCTACCGTGCCTGCACCATCAATGCAGGAATGAAATACCATAAATAAGTGCAAAAACCGGTCTGTTCCCCAAAGCAGGCCGGTTTTCGGCTTTACAAGCGGCGCAAAACATGGTACAGTAAAGATACTGTGCTTTCCCTTTGAAAAGCACGCCCGGCAGTGGGGAAAGCTGCCGGAACGATACAACAACGACACGGCAAACCAGCCGCGGACGGAAAGGATGTACTACAATGGAACAGAGCGAAAAGACCCTTGATATGATCGTCAATCTCTGCAAGAACCGTGGTTATGTGTTCCCCGGTTCCGAGATCTACGGCGGTCTGGCCAACAGCTGGGACTACGGCCCGCTGGGCGTCGAGTTCAAGAACAATGTCAAAAAGGCATGGCTGAAGAAATTCGTGCAGGAGAGCCCCTATAATGTTGGTCTGGATGCAGCCATCATCATGAACCCTCAGACCTGGGTGACCACCGGCCACGTCTCCAGCTTCTCGGACCCCCTGCTGGACTGCCGCGCCTGCAAGGCACGCCACCGCGCCGACAAGCTGATCGGCGAGGAGCACCCCGAGGTGAACGTGGATGCCATGAGCTTTGACGAAATGGATGCTTTCATCGCAGAGCATGAGGACATCGTGTGCCCGGTGTGCGGCAAGCACGATTTTACCCCCATCCGCAAGTTCAACCTGATGTTCAAGACTGCCATCGGCGTTACTGAGGATAGCTCTTCCACCTGCTATCTGCGTCCTGAGACCGCACAGGGCATCTTTGTCAACTTTGCCAACATCCAGCGCACCACCCGCCGCAAGCTGCCCTTCGGCGTGTGCCAGGTGGGCAAGGCTTTCCGCAACGAGATCACCCCGGGCAACTTCACCTTCCGCACCCGTGAGTTCGAGCAGATGGAGTGCGAGTTCTTCTGCAAGCCCGGCACCGATCTGGAATGGTTCGCTTACTGGAAGGACTATTGCGAGAACTGGCTGCTGAGCCTTGGCATCAAGAAGGAGCACCTGCGCCTGCGTGACCACGAGCCTGCAGAGCTGGCCTTCTACAGCCGCGCTACCACCGATATCGAGTACGCCTTCCCGTTCACTGACTGGGGTGAGCTGTGGGGCATCGCGGATCGTACCAACTACGACCTGACCCGCCATCAGGAAGCTTCCGGCAAGAGCCTGGAGTACTTCGACAGCGAGACCAACGAGCACTACATCCCCTACGTCATTGAGCCGTCTCTGGGCTGTGACCGTGTGGCTCTGGCTTTCCTGTGCGAAGCATACGACGAGGAGCACCTGACCGACAGCAAGGGCAAGGAGGATATCCGTACCGTGCTGCATCTGCATCCGGCTCTGGCTCCCTACAAGTGCGCCGTGCTGCCCTTGAGCAAGAAGCTGGGCGAGAAGGCCATGGAGATCCGCAACGAGCTGAGCAAGTACTTCATGGTGGATTACGACGATACCGGTTCCATCGGTAAGCGTTACCGCCGCGAGGACGAGATCGGCACCCCGTACTGCATCACTGTGGACTTTGATACCGTGGGTGACGAGGCCAAGGGCATTGCCGCCGACAACTGCGTCACTGTCCGTGACCGCGACACCATGGAGCAGGTGCGTATGCCCATCTCCGAGCTGAAAGCTTATATCGAGAGCAAGATCGAGTTCTGAGAAAATTTCGCTTTCAGGCGATAAAAACAGCCCCGCCGTTGCAATTTCGGCGGGGCTGTGCTATAATACAAATAAAGAAAGTGCTGTCTGGCAAACGGTCAGTACCTTTCCGGTTGGTTAATCAAAAGATGACCGCACGAGTTGGTAGCTGGGCGGTCATTTTTTGTTGTTGAAGATCTTCCACGCGATATCGAAAATGCCAAAGCTCACAGTTGCAAGCAATGTGAGCAGAGCCAGAGTTTCTAAAAGCGTCATGAAGCATCACCCCCTTCGCTGCAAAGCGTCGGGGTACGACAAAAATGTTCGCCTTCCCGACGCAGGGCCGAAAAGGCATAGACCGCCTGCCGTATGTAGACAGCACTCTCAAAAGACAGTATAACAGACGTTTCCTGCTTTTTCAACAGCGGGAGGTGTCTGTTTTCTTTTTACTGGACAGAACGGCTTGTACCGGGTATACTGAAAAACAGAAAAACATGATTTTTACACCGCAGGAGGTTCTACCGTGGAAAACTTTGACGAACTGCTGAAAAAATATGCCGATTTCATCGTCCGGGTGGGGGTGAACCCGCAGCCGGGCCAGACCCTCATCATCAACTGCCCGCTGGAGGGCGCGCCGCTTGCGCGGCTGTGCGTGCGCAGTGCCTACGAAGCCGGTGCCCGGGATGTGCAGGTGAACTGGAGCGATGACGCTGTGGCCCGCGCTCGCATGGAGCTGGGCAGCGAGGAGGCTCTGACCGACCTCAAGCCATGGCAGCTGCGCCGCTATCTTGACTATGCCGAAAGCGAGGGCGGCGTGTGTGTGCTGCATCTCATTGCGGACGACCCGGAGCTGTATGCGGGCATTGACGGCAATAAGATCAGCCGGGTGAATGCCGCCCGCCGCGCCTTTATGGAGGAGTGGCAGGAGTACACCATGAACGACCGGGTGCAGTGGTCCATTGCGGCCCTGCCCAGTGTGCCGTGGGCAAAGAAGGTCTTCCCGGAGCTGGACGCGGATGCCGCCATGGAAGCGCTGTGGAAGCTGATCTTTGACGTGTGCCGGGTCACCGGTGGCGACCCGGTGAACGAGTGGCAGGCCCATATGGAGCGGCTCAGCACTCTGCGGGATAAAATGAACGCGCTGGACTTGGAAAGCGTGCATTTTGAGAGCAGCAATGGCACGGACCTGACCGTGGGTCTTGCGGATCAGGCTGTGTGGGAAAGCGCCGCCAGCAAGAGCGAAAAGGGCGTGGTGTTCCTGCCCAACATCCCCACGGAGGAAGTGTTCACTGCGCCCCACAAGGACAGGGTAGAGGGCATCGTCTACGGCACAAAGCCCTATGTGTTCAACGGCCAGCTCATCAAGGACTTCCGTGTCACCTTTGAGAAGGGCCGGGTTGTGGACTACCACGCCGAGCAGGGACAGGTGCTGCTGGGCCGTCTGCTGGACGGCGACGAAGGCTCCCGCAGCATTGGCGAAGTGGCACTGGTGCCGGCAAACAGCCCCATCAACCGCAGCGGCAAGCTGTTCTACAGCACGTTGTTTGACGAAAATGCCGCCTGCCACATCGCTTTTGGTGCCAGCTACCCCGGCACCACGAAGGGCGGCACGGCGCTGACGAAGGAAGAGCTGCTGGCCCGCGGCATGAACCAGTCCCGCCTGCATGAGGATGTGATGATCGGTGCAGAGGACAGCTATATCACCGGCAAATGCCGCGATGGCCGCACCGTGGAGCTGTTCAGGGACGGCGTGTGGGTGCTGTAAAAGACCCTGCGGCGAAAAAAATCTGCGAAAATGCTTGCATAATCGCGGGATGTATGGTATATTCTAGTAGTACGATATAGTTTAACCTGAAACGTGGGCCGCAAGGTCCGCGTTTCTTGTTTGTTTGGAGGTTTTTTATGGCGAAGCAGTCTGGCGGCAACACCGCCCAGAGAGTCGAAGCGCTTGTCCGCCCCACCGTGGAGGGCATGGGCCTGCGCCTGTGGGATGTGGTTTTTGAAAAGGAAGGTCCAGACTGGTATCTTCGCGTGCTCATCGACAAGGACGGCACCATGGATACCGACACCTGCGCGGATGTTTCCCATGCGCTGGACCCCATCCTTGACGAGGCAGACCCCATCGACCAGAGCTATTATCTGGAAGTGGGCAGCCCCGGCCTTGGCCGCAAGCTGACCCGCCCGGAGCACTACGAGGCACTCAAGGGCGAGAAGATCGGCGTCAAGCTCATCCGCCCCACCGCCGACGGCGTGCGCGAGTTTGCCGGCATCCTGAAAGGCCGCGAGGGCAGCACCGTCACGGTCGAGACGGAGAACGGCCCGGTGAGCTTTGAGGTGAACGCTGCATCCGGCGTCCATCTCTGTGATGACGAACATCTGTTTGATTAAGAACAGCCCTCTCAGGCGCGTTCCGCGCCAGCTCTCCCAGAGGGAGAGCCAAAGATGAATCGAGAAAAGATACCATTATAAACTAGGAGGAACCCGAAAAATGGCAGCAGCGAACAATGAATTTTTTGAAGCTCTCTCCATGCTGGAGCACGAGCGCGGCATCACCGCAGAATACCTGATCGAAAAGATCAAGGCTGCTATCATCATTGCCGTCAAGAAGAACTATGAGGTGGAAGAGGACCACGTGAAGGTGGATATCGACCCCGCCGCAGGCCGCTTTGATGTGGCCCTGATCCAGGACGTTGTGGCCGACGAGGACTGGTACGACGAGCACTCTGAGATCGGCATTACCGAGGCACAGAAGATCCGCAAGAGCTACGAAGTGGGCGACCGCATCGTGACCCCCCTCAAGACCAAGGACTTCGGCCGCATTGCAGCCCAGACCGCAAAGCACGTGATCCGTCAGGGCATCCGCGAGGCTGAGCGCAGCCAGCAGCTGAGCGAGATCCAGTCCCGTGCACACGACATCGTGCAGGCCACCGTTACCCGCGTGGACCCGGAGAAGGGCATCGTTGCTCTGGATCTGGGCAAGGGCGGCGAGGCTATCCTGCCCCACAACGAGCAGGTGCCCGGCGAGGTGTACACCGAGGGCCAGACCCTGCAGGTCTACGTTGTGGACGTGGTCAGCACTGAGCGCGGCCCCCGCGTTATGATCAGCCGCACCCACCCCGGCCTTGTCAAGCGCCTGTTTGAGCTGGAAGTGCCCGAAATTTTTGACGGCACTGTGGAGGTCAAGGCCATCAGCCGCGAGGCCGGTGCACGCACCAAGATGGCTGTTTGGAGCAAGGACCCCAACGTGAACCCTGTTTCCGCCTGCATCGGCGAGCACGGTGCCCGTGTAGCTGCTGTTGTGGAAAAGCTGGGCGGCGAAAAGATCGACATTGTGAAGTGGAGCGAGGATATCTCCGAGTTCATCTCCGCAGCACTCAGCCCGGCCAAGGTGGTCAAGGTGGAACTGCTGCCCGGCGAGACCCGTTCCTGCCGTGTGACCGTGCCCGACCAGCAGCTGAGCCTTGCCATTGGCAACAAGGGCCAGAACGCACGCCTGTGCGCACGCCTGACCGGCTACAACATTGATATCCGCCCCGAGAGCGGCTATTATGGCGAGGAAGAGCCCAAGAAGGAAGCCGAGACCGACACCGAGTAATTCCGGTGCAGATGGCCAAAGGAGGGAAACCGGATGGCACAGAAAAAGATCCCTTCCCGCCAGTGCATCGGCTGCATGACCAGCCGCCCCAAAAAGGAGCTGGTGCGTGTGGTACGTGCACCCAGCGGAGAGATCAGCATTGATCTGGTCGGCAAAAAGCCGGGCCGCGGCGCGTATCTCTGCCCGAACCCCGACTGCCTGACCAAGGCAAAAAAGAAAAAGGCGCTGGAGCGCTGCTTTGAGCAGCCGGTTCCCGCCGAAGTTTACGAGGCTCTGGCCGCACAGCTGGCCGAAGCCGCAAAGGAGGCAGCAGCAAATGGCAAAGAAGAATAACACCCCCGCAAAGCCCAAGCTGCCGCCGGAGGAAGCGCTGTTTCAGGCGCTGAGCCTGTGCCGCAAGGCGGGCGCACTGACCATGGGCTTTGATGCCGTGGAAGATGCCTGCGTCAAGAGCAAGGCATGGCTGGTGATGGTGGCAAGCGATGCCAGCGCCAAGACCGTGCAGCGCCTCGACTATTCTGTGGGCGATCTGGTGGATGTGATCACCATGCCGCTTACGCAGGATAAACTGGCCGATATCAGCCGCAAGCCTGTGGCTGTTTACGCGGTGACTGACCGCAACCTCGCAAAGCTCTGCTTTGACCGCCTGTCGGACTGCGGAGCAATCAAAAATGAGGAGGATATGACCGAATGATCGTAAAATATAAAGTGAGTGATTTTGCAAAGGACCTGAACCTTTCCGCCAAGAAGGTCCTGGATGAGCTGAACGCCATGGGCAGCACCGGCAAGAAGAACAGCTCCAATCTGGAAGAGAACGAGCTGAACTACCTGCTGGAAAAGTTCAGCAAGGATAACAGCGTGGCAAATCTGGACGAATTCCTGAACAGCGCCAAGGCCGCAAAGGAAGAGCCGAAGCCCACTGAGAAGAAGGCCGAGAAGAAGGCCGAGAAAAAGCCCGAAGCTCCCAAGGCAGAAAAGAAGCCGGAGCAGCCTGCCGCCAAAAAGGCAGAGCCTGCCCAGCAGGATAAGAACGGCAATAAGCATAACGAAAAGAAGAACGAGCAGCACAAGAAGCGCGAGGAAAAGACCGTTTCTCTCAGCGAACTGGCTCGTGAGACCGGTGCCAAGGCATCCGCTGCTCCGGCACAGGCTGTGTCCGTGCGCCGCGAGGACAATCAGGTCACCGTGGATACCCGCACTGTGGATATGAACGTGGACCGCTTCGATGCCCGTTACGATGATCTGGCTTCCACCAAGAACACCGAAAACCGCCGCAAGCCCACCCCGCAGGGCAACAAGCAGAAGTTCACCCAGCGCGGCCAGCGCCAGCGCCAGCAGTTCCAGAAGGGCAAGCGCGAGACCGAGTTCGAGCGCCTGCAGCGCATCCAGCTGGAAAAGGCCCGCAACGCACAGCTGAAGGTGATGATCCCCGATGAGATCACCGTTGGTGAGCTGGCTGCCCGCCTGAAGCAGCAGGCCGGCAAGGTCATTGCCAAGTTCATGCAGATGGGTGAGATGCACGCCATCAACGACGTGATCGATTTCGATACCGCTTCTCTGCTGGCAGAGGAGTTCCACGCAAAGGTCGAGCACGAGGTGCATGTGACCATCGAGGAGCGCCTGTTCACGCAGGAAGAGGATTCGCAGGAGGATCTGGTGGAGCGTCCCCCGGTGGTCTGCGTTATGGGCCACGTTGACCACGGCAAGACCAGTATTCTGGACGCCATCCGCAAGACCAACGTCACCGCAGGCGAGGCCGGCGGCATCACGCAGGCCATCGGTGCATATCAGGTCAAGGTCAACGACAGCCTCATCACCTTCCTGGATACCCCGGGCCACGAGGCGTTCACCTCCATGCGTGCCCGCGGTGCCAATATGACCGATATTGCAGTTCTGGTGGTTGCTGCCGACGACGGCATCATGCCCCAGACCATCGAGTCCATCAACCACGCCAAGGCTGCAAATGTCAAGATTATCGTGGCAATGAACAAGATGGATAAGCCCACCGCAAACCCCGAGCGCGTGATGGAAGGCCTGACCAAGTACGGCATCATCACCGAGGACTGGGGCGGCGATGTGGCCTGCATCCCGGTGTCTGCCCTGACCGGCATGGGCATCAACGACCTGCTGGAGCGCATCGCTCTGGAAGCTGAGGTCATGGAGCTGAAGGCAAACCCCAACCGCCGCGCCAAGGGTGCGGTCGTCGAGGCCCGTCTGGACAAGGGCCAGGGCCCCATTGCCACCATTCTGGTGCAGAATGGCACCCTGCACTCCGGCGATGTGATCATTGCCGGTACCGCTGTGGGCCGCGTGCGCACCATGCGCAGCGACAAGGGCCAGCTGCTGAGCGATGCCGGCCCCTCTACCCCTGTGGAGATCACCGGCCTGACCGCTGTGCCCGAAGCAGGCGACCTGTTCGAGGCTGTTGAGGACGAGCGTCTGGCCCGTGAGCTGGCCGAGCAGCGCATCGCTGCCGCCAAGGAGAAGCAGTTCTCCTCCTTCCAGAAGGTCACGCTGGATAACCTGTTCAGCCAGATGGCTCAGAACGACATGAAGGAACTGGCCATCGTGGTCAAGGCCGATGTGCAGGGCTCTGCCGAGGCCGTCAAGCAGAGTCTGGAGAAGATCTCCAACGACGAGGTGCGTGTGCGGGTCATCCACGCCGGTGTCGGCGCTATCAGCAAGTCCGACGTGGATCTGGCCGATGCCTCCAACGCCATCATCATCGGCTTCAACGTCCGCCCGGACAATGTGGCCAAGGAAGAAGCTGCTGCCACCAAGGTGGAAATGCGTATGTACCGCGTCATCTATGATGCCATCAACGATGTCACCGACGCTATGAAGGGCATGCTGGCTCCCAAGTTCCGCGAGGTGTCTCTGGGTGAGCTGCAGGTGCGTCAGGTGTACAGGATCTCCAATGTGGGCACCGTTGCAGGCTGCCGTGTGACCAGCGGCAAGATCACCCGCGACAGCAAGGTGCGCGTGGTGCGTGACGGCATCGTGATCACCGAGGACGAGATCGCATCCCTGAAGCGCTTCAAGGACGACGTCAAGGAAGTGGCCGAGGGCTACGAATGCGGCGTTACTCTGGCAAAGTTTGCCGACGTCAAGGAAGGCGACGTGTACGAAGCCTTCAAGATGGAAGAGTACCGCGATTAAGATCTGAAATAACCCTCTCCGTCATTGCTGGCGCAATGCCACCTCCCCCGAGGTGGGAGGTTTGCAGAGAAACGGAACGTTTGCCGTATCCACGCAAAAAGCTCGTCCCTCGGGAGAGCTGCCGAGCGAAGCGAGGCTGAGAGGGTTTTCTTTTATAGGGAGAAATACTATGTCTCAGAAGAATATGGGCCGTCTGGCGCAGGATATGAAGCGCGAGATCATTGCCATCATCGGCAGGCTGAAGGACCCGCGTCTGGAGGGCGGCCTGCTCACCGTCACCCGTTTGGATGTGACCCCTGATCTGGATGTGGCCAAGGTGTATGTGAGCGTGATGGGCCGCGAGGACGGCCCAAAGCCCGCCATCGAGGCACTGAACCGCGCGGCAGGCCATGTGCGCACTGAAGTGAGCAAGAAAATGCACATCCGCAAGGCTCCCCGCTTCATCTTCGTGGAGGATGACGGTGCCGCCTATGCAGCCCACATCAACGAGCTGCTCCGCACGCTGAACGTGAACGGCGACGCTGACACCGAAGCCAGCGCACCGGAGGAGACCGAAGAATAATTCCGCCTGCGGAAAGGATGGATCATGGAATGACAGAACAGTTGAATGTGCAGCAGATGGCCCAGCGCCTGATGACAGCGGACAACATTTTGATTCTGTGTCACAAAAACCCGGATGGCGATACCATTGGCTGCGGCAGCGCGCTGTATTGTGCACTGAAAGCACTGGATAAAAACGTGGCAGTGCTTTGCTCCGATGCCATTCCCAACCGGTATGCGTTTACCAACGCACATATGTTCAAAGGTGAGTTTGAACCGCAGACGGTGGTAGCGGTGGATGTCGCCAGCGTGCAGCTGTTTGGAGAAAACAACGGTATGACGCAGTTCTCGCGCCATGTGGACCTGTGCATCGACCACCACGCAGGCAACAGCGGCTATGCCGACTTCACCCTGCTCAATGGCAGCGCCGCAGCGGCGGCAGAGCTGCTGTACGAGGTAATTAACGCCATGGGCGTTGCCATTACGCCGCACATTGCAGACTGCCTTTACACCGGCCTTGCAACCGACACCGGCTGCTTCCGGTTCTCTTCCACCACGGCAAACACCCACATCGTGGCGGCAAAGCTCATTGAGGCGGGCTGCCATGTGGAGGAGCTGAACACCCTGCTGTTCGATACCAAGCCCCGTGAGCGCATGGAGGCCGAGCGCATTGCCCGCAACCATCTGGAATACTATCTGGATGGCCGGTGCGCGCTCATCTACCTCACCCGGGACGAGATCGAGCAGAGCGGGGTGGACCCGGCCGATCTGGAAGAACTGACCAGCCTGCCTGTGAGCATTGAGGGCGTAAAGGTGGGCCTGACTCTGCGGCAGCAGCCCGGCGGCAGCTACCGTATCAGCGTGCGCACCGCAAAGGGCGTGGATGCCTGCGCCATCGCCCGGCGTCTGGGCGGAGGCGGTCACAGCCGCGCTGCAGGCTGTGAGCTGCTGGGCAATCTGGAAAACGCAAAAAATGCAATTCTGGCAGAGGTGGAAGCCGAGCTGGACGCACCGCAGGAGGAAGCATAAATGCAGGGCATCCTGATCGTTGACAAGCCCATGGACTGGACCAGCTTTGATGTGGTGGCAAAGCTGCGCGGCGTGCTGGGCACCCGCAAGCTGGGCCACAGCGGCACGCTGGACCCCATGGCCACCGGCGTGCTGCCGGTGTTCTGCGGCGGTGCCAGCAAGGCAGTGGACCTGCAGCTGAACCACAATAAAAGCTACCGTGCGGTTTTAAAACTGGGCGCGCGCACCGACACCGGCGATGTGACCGGTACTGTGCTGGAAACGGCTCCGGTCACGGCGGGCGAAGGGGAACTACTGGCCGTGCTGCCACAATTCATCGGCCCGCAGATGCAGGTGCCGCCCATGTACTCGGCCATCAAGCTGAACGGTCAGCCGCTGTATAAGCTGGCCCGTGAGGGCGTGACCGTGGAGCGCAAGGCACGCCCCATTGAAATTTACAGCATCACCTACGGCGGCAGCCCTGCCGAAAATGAGTATGTGCTGGATGTAACGTGCTCCAAGGGCACCTATATCCGCACATTGCTGGAAGACATTGCCGCCGCCATGGGCCAGAAGGGCACCATGAGCGCACTGCGCCGCACCTCGGCGGGCGTGTACACCGAAGCCGATGCCCACACGCTGGAGGAAATTCTTGCCGCAAAAGAGCAGGGCATGGACGCGCTGGAAGCGCTGATGCTGCCGGTGGAAAGCGTGTTTGAAAGCCTGCCGCTGCTGGTGGTGGAGCCTTGGGTGGAACAGCATTTGTACAACGGCTGTCCCACCAGCCGGTATCCGGCAGCAGATGGCCGCTACCGGGTGCGCAATGCCGCCGGACAGTTTTTGGGCCTTGCCAATATCGTACAGGGTGTGTTGCGGGTGGAAAAACTGTTCGTAGAACGTAATTGAAAAAGGAAACAAAACCCATGCAGATCATTTCACAATTTGCACCGCTGCCGCTGGCGCAGCCGGAAAAAGGCACCGCAGTGGCAATGGGCTTTTTTGACGGCATCCACATCGGCCACCGTGCGGTGATCGAAAGCGCCGTGCAGTGGGCCAAAGAACACGATGCCGCCCCGGCGGTGTTTACCTTCAAGCTGCCGATGGTGAATAAGATGAAGGGCAAGCGCCTGCTTTCCACAGCGGATAAGCATGCTCTGATCGCAAGCCTTGGCGTGGAGTATTACCTCACGCCGGATTTTGAGGAGATCAAGGGCCTGACCCCGGAGCAGTTCGTGCTGGGCATCGTGCGGGACTGCAATGCCCGTGCGCTGGTCTGCGGCGAAAACTTTACCTTTGGTGCCAAAGCGGCCGGCAACCCGGAGCTGCTGCGCACCCTCTGCGCTCCGTTGGGCGTGGAGGTGATCGTGGTGCCCATGGCGCAGTTTGAGGAAAAGCCGGTGTCTTCCACCCGCATCCGCACCGCGCTGGAAGGCGGCGACATCCCGGCAGCAAACGCCATGCTGGGGATGCCCTACGCCATCCGGTTCGAGGTGCAGCACGGTGCAGGTCTGGGCCACACGCTGGGGGTGCCCACCATCAACCAGCTGTATCCCGAGGGCTTTCAGCTGCCCCGCAGCGGCATTTATATCACCCGCACCCACATTGGTGGGGTGTGGTATCCTTCGGCCACCGGCCTTGGCAGCCGCCCTACCGTCAACGATGATGCCACCAAGGTGACCTGCGAGACCTTTATCCCGGGCTTTTCCGGCGACCTCTACGGCACCGACCCGGTGGTGGAGTTCCACGCCTACCTCAGCCCCAGCAAAAAGTTTGATACGCTGGACGAGCTGCGGGCCTGCATCAACAACGCTGCAAAGCGTGCACAGGAATATTTTGCATAAGAAAAAGACCTGTCCTTCCGGAGATCCCGGAAAGGCAGGTCTTTTTACTGCTTATTCGTAGTCGATGGGTAAAGTGGGCAGACCGTTCAGTTCAAGGCCCGCTGTGTGGCCTGCAATGTACTGGTAATACCCCTGCGCCGCGATCATAGCGCCGTTGTCACCGCAGAATTTCAGCTCCGGCAAATAAACTTTTGCACCCAGCTTCTGGGCACCGTCGTTCACCAGCTGGCGCAGCCGTCCGTTGGCGGCAACGCCGCCTGCCAGACACACCTGCTTTGCGCCGGTGTCCGCTGCGGCCAGCAGCAGCTTTTCGGCCAGAATGCCCGCAATGCGATCCTGAAAGCTGGCGGCAAGGTCGGGCACATTCACTTCTTCGCCCTTCATCTGGGCCTTGTTCACCTCATTGAGCACGGCGGTTTTCAGGCCGGAAAAGCTCACGTTGTACTTGCCGTCCACATGGGGCACCGGCAAGCGGTAGGCCTTGGGGTTGCCGGTCTTGGCGGCATTGGCCACGCTGGGGCCGCCGGGATAGGGCAGACCCAGGGTGCGGGCGACCTTGTCAAAGGCTTCGCCGGCGGCATCGTCCACGGTGTGGCCCAGAATGTGGTAGTGGGTGTAGTCCTGCACCTCCACGATGTGGCTGTGGCCGCCGGATGCCACCAGACAGATAAAAGGAGGCTCCAGTTCTTTATTCTCAATGAAGTTGGCACTGATGTGTCCCTCAATATGATGTACTCCAACCAGGGGAATTCCGGTAGCAAAACTGATTGCTTTTGCCTCAGATACACCCACCAGAAGTGCTCCCACCAATCCGGGACCATAGGTCACCGCAATGGCGGTAATGTCTTCCAGCGTCACATGGGCATCGGCAAGCGCCTGCTCAATGACCTGATTGATCTTCTCGATATGTTTGCGGGATGCGATTTCCGGCACCACACCACCGTACAGGGTATGTAATGCAATCTGTGAGGAAATGACGTTGGAAAGCACTTCCCTGCCGTTTTTCACCACAGAAGCCGCTGTCTCATCACAGGAGCTCTCAATTCCCAGAATATAAATATCTTTTTGTTTTTCTGTCTCTGCCATTTTTCTGCCTACTTTGCTTTTAATTATTCTCCTGCTGTTCCAGACTGTCATTCAACTGATCCGCCGTCTCCCAGCCGTAGATCCTCCATTTGCGGTTTTCATCCCTGCGAAGCAGATATACCAGCATGGTGGAACTCTTTTTTCCGTTTTCCGTCATGCCATAGCCACAGGCAATCCGGGCAAAAGAATATCCGTCTGCTGTATAATCTGTCTCTTATACACA
>ERZ1027240.614-NODE-614-length-14006-cov-6.684467_pt1 | contig 14006 bp, 6 predicted proteins | sample MGYA00519263_ERZ1027240 | MGnify/ENA primary metagenome ERZ1027240 (study PRJEB26926, sample SAMN06164633) | human gut metagenome | biome: ENVO:00009003; feature: ENVO:2100002; material: ENVO:00002003 | host: Homo sapiens | place: USA | collected 2012 ... | reverse complement strand
TCGTCGGCAGCGTCAGATGTGTATAAGAGACAGTTCATTATCTGCTTCTGAGAAATTTAAACTAAAAGAAATAGATTACTTTGCAAGACTGACAGATGGACTTGATGATACAGCTAAGGTGGAACAGGCTATAGCTGATTATATTAAAGGTTCGGGGAAAACCTTGGGACAGTTGGATGATTTAGACAGGGCATTAATTAATGTAAGTTCCAAGATTAATGTTATACAGGAAAAAACACCAATATCAAGAGTGAATACATGGTTAGAGACGATGCAGAGTTCATCAAAGTTTGCCACTGCCATGAAAGGATTAGAAGTGGCTGGATATGGTGTTACAGTAGTTATTGCAGCATACACAGTATATGATACTGTTAGTCGGGCAAATGCTGCTATTGATAAGGGCAATTATGGAGAGGCTGCCGGAATAGTTGCAGGCTCAAGTGCGAATTTAGCCATAACATTTATAGGCGGAGAGACTTTAACAGCTTCTTTGATGCCGTATTTTGCCGGAGCAGGAATGGCTTGTGCGGGTCCGGTTGGCGCATTGATTGGTGGAATGCTGGCAGGCATTATCGGATTTGGCGCAGCGGCAGGCGGAGCAAAGATAGTTGATGATATTCTTAAGGGAACCGGAAAGTTATGGGATACTTTATTTGGTTCTGCTTCCAGCATGGTACGATATGTAGCTGACCCTCTTGTTCTTGATTTTGATGGGGATGGATTTGAAACTCTGTCTGTTAATGAAGGTGTGTATTTTGATGAAGACAGTAAAGGATTAGCAGAAAAGACAGCATGGGTATCACCGGATGATGCATTGTTAGCAATGGATATTAATGGCAATGGCATGATAGATGACGGTTCGGAGTTATTTGGCACATCAACTAAGCTGACTGATGGAAGTACCGCCGGCAGCGGATTCCAAGCTCTTTCACAATATGATTCTAATGGTGATGGAATAATAGATGAGAGTGATGAATTATATTCAAAGCTGCTTATATGGCATGATAAGAATAGTGATGGAGTAAGTCAGGATTCTGAGTTGATATCATTGAAAAACGCAGGAATTAAGACAATTTCTTTAAACATTGATAATACTGCTGGTAGAAATATATCTGTTGTAACATATGAAGATGGAACAACAACTAAGCTTGGTGAGTTTGATTTTGATGCTCAATACTATAATACAATAGAAAAGACAGATATAGAGGTTTCTGATGAAATAAAAGAACTTCCGGATGTTAAGGCGATTGGTAATGTTGAAAGCCTGCATACATCAATGCAAAAGGATGAATCAGGAATACTTAAAAAATATGTTGAACAGTTTAAACTTTCTGATTCAAGAATAGAAAAGGAAGCTATTGTAACTAATATATTATATTTTATTACAGGTGCTAAAGATGTTGCTTCTAATAGCAGAGGCAGTCAGATTGATGCAAAGATTCTGACGGTAGTTGAAAAGTTTATGGGTAAAGGCTTTGTTGGAACTGAAGGCTCAAATCCTGTTAATACAGCAGCACCTATATTAAATAATATATATAATCATATATATAATACATATTATTGTCTGTTAAATTCTCAAACACAGTTAAGTGATTATATTAATCTTTTATATGTGACAGAAAGTAAAGATGGCATTAACACAATTAATACTGATACATTTAATCAATATGTTAAGATATGTAATGATAATGGAGCTGATATGTCTGAAATTGTCGGAGAAATGGGAAGATATATCAGGTATGTCAATGCAGCAAATCCGGCAGATTTTGAAGTATATTTAAGAAATTATCTTATATATGATAATTACCTTGAGACTATTTTCGATTGTTGTATTAAGGATGGATATCTTGGGACTGATGACAGTGATAGTATGACAGGAACAGCATTAGATAATATAATGGTAGGTTTGAAAGGTAATGATACTATAAGCGGAGATGCCGGTGATGATTTTATAGTAGGAGGAACCGGAAACGATATACTGAGAGGAGGAACCGGAAAAGACACATATGTAATCAATCTGGGAGATGGACAGGACTTAATAGACAACTATGACCATGCAGGCTGGAAAGATGACAGAATCATGTTAGGAGAAGGAATCAGAGCGGAAGACATAAAGTTATACCGAAACGGAGATGACCTAATCTTAAAGAATAAGACTAATAATGACAAGATAACAATCAGTCAGGCATATGCAGGTAATAGTGGGGATTACTGTGTAGGAAAGATAGAGTTTGCAGACGGGAGCTGGTGGGATAATGAGTATATCATAGAGCATACAAGACATTATGTCGGAACAGAAGGTAATGACAGAATGGACGGTCTTGGAAGAGGATATAACTACAACCAGAATGAAACCTTTGAAGGAGGAGCCGGAAACGATACAATATACGGAAACGACGGAAATGATATCATAAACGGAGGAAGCGGAAACGACACTCTTGAGGGAGGAAACGGGGAAGATATCATAAACGGAGGAACCGGAAACGATATACTGAGAGGAGGAACCGGAAAAGACACATATGTAATCAATCTGGGAGATGGACAGGACTTAATAGACAACTATGACCATGCAGGCTGGAAAGATGACAGAATCATGTTAGGAGAAGGAATCAGAGCGGAAGACATAAAGTTATACCGAAACGGAGATGACCTAATCTTAAAGAATAAGACTAATAATGACAAGATAACAATCAGTCAGGCATATGCAGGTAATAGTGGGGATTACTGTGTAGGAAAGATAGAGTTTGCTAATATTGCATTGTATGAGATTGATTATACTAATGTTAGTGTGGAATTAATCGAAAGCTATGAACCGGTTTCAGAAACAGGCACAGTAGTAGATAGTATGGTTAATCTTGTAGTACAAGAAATGTCAGAAACCACGGCAAGCAATATAATTGATATAAGCAGAATGGCAGAAGATACATCAACCAGTGATACTATCCAGTTATGGGAAGCAAAATAAAATCATAATACAATTTTCCGTTGCTGTTTTCTGGTAATTGTGGTAGAATATCTGCGGACAAAATTATCCTCGATATGAGGGAATATGAAAGGAGTCTATATAATTATGAGCAATATTGCAGACAAATTTGAAGAACTTGGAGTAATTCCAGTAGTAGTATTGAATGATGCTAAAGATGCACTTCCATTAGCTAAGGCTTTAGTTGATGGTGGTCTTCCTTGTGCAGAGGTTACATTCCGTACAGCAGCAGCTGAGGAATCTATCCGTCTTATGCATGAAGCATATCCAGATATGGTACTTGCAGCAGGTACAGTACTTACAACAGAGCAGGTTGACAGAGCTGTAGCAGCTGGTGCTTCAGTTATCGTAAGCCCAGGATTTGATCCAGAAATCGTTGATTACTGTATTTCTAAGAACATTCCTGTTATGCCAGGTATCGTTACACCTTCAGAGCTTGCTCAGGCTGTTAAGAGAGGCCTTACAAGAGTTAAATTCTTCCCAGCTACAGCTGCAGGTGGAATTAAGATGATCAAGGCTATGTGCGCAGCTTACACTAATGTAAGAATCATGCCTACAGGTGGTATCAACACAGCTAACCTTGAGGAATTCTTATCATGCGATAAGATCTTCTGCTGTGGTGGATCATGGATGGTTAAGGGTGATATGATTAAGGCAGGAGAATTTGACAAGATTAAGGATATGACAGCAGAGGCTGTTGCTCTTGTTAAGAAGATCCGTGGCTAATCACCAGTGATTGTTAATATCAAAGATACATATAAACCCCGTATTCTGTTTTGCAGGATACGGGGTTTTGTACGTATATTATGTTTTTTAGTGAATTACAGATTAGAAAATATATTCTCAATTTCTTCATGGGGAAGTACAAGGGCAAATCTTACATGACCTTCTCCAAGGCTTCCGAAGCTGCTTCCAGGTGTACATAAAACGCCAGTCTTATTAAGAAGTTCCATAACATAATCAGCTGAACTGGTATAGCCGTCAGGAATGGCAGCCCATACAAACATTGTGCCTTTAACATCAGCAGGTTTAAGTCCAAGCTTCTTAATTCCAGCAACGAGAGCATTTCTTCTTAACTCATATTCAGCACGGTTGTCAGCGACATATCCTTGCGGACCGTTAAGTGCAGCAACAGCAGCTTTCTGATATATAAAACTTGTTCCATAGTCGAATTGTGAGCGGACAGTTTTGAATTTGCTTACGATTTCACGGTTTCCGATAAGAAATGAAAGGCGCAGACCAGTAAGATTATAAGTCTTAGAAAGAGAGTTGAATTCAACTCCGACTTCCATAGCACCTTCGTGGCTTAAGAAAGAACCACCAATCTGTCCGTCATATATAATCTCAGAATATGCGTTGTCGTGAATAATAATGATGTTATATTTCTTTGCAAAAGCGATGAGTTTATCGTAGAATTCATCAGGTGCAGTAGCACATACAGGATTCAGTGGATAAGATACAACCATCATTTTGGCTTTTTTTGCAGTATCTTCATCGATAGAATCAAAATCTATAAGATAATCATTCTCTGGGAGAAGATTGTAATAAGCAATCTGTGCGTCACACAGGAATGGTCCAATCTCGAATATAGGATATCCCGGATTAGGAACTAAGCATAAATCACCAGGGTTGCACAAAGCAAGGGCAATATGAGCCATGCCTTCCTGGGTTCCGAATACAGAGGCGACTTCATCAGGTGTGATAACGGTGTTGTAACGGCGTTTGTACCATTTGCATACAGCGTCAAGCAATTCATCAGTATCACCAAGTGAGTACTTGTAATTCTCAGGGTCAAGTGCTGCCTCTGAAACAACCTTCATAACAGATTCATCAGGCTTGAAATCAGGAGTTCCTACAGTAAAGTTATATACCGGCTTTCCCTGTGCAAGTCTGTCATTCTTTTTCTGATTAAGTATATTAAAAATGTTGCTGCCAAAGCGGTCAGCTCTCTTAGAAAATTCAATATTCATATGTATACTCCATTTCTTTAAATGCGTATCTGCATGCATTTTATTCAGACCCGAAATATAGAAAAATTTCAAGCCTATCGAATAAGATACTAGCATAATTAACAAAAGTCAATTTTAAGGTGTATTTTTTGGTGAAAATGTGATAGTTTTATATATGTAAGTAGAAATAAATAAGATATGGCGGTCTGCAAATGTTACATACAGGAACATTAAACGGTAGAATGCAGACAGAAAGGAAAGGTAGAAGATATGTCAGTACAGGATTATCTTAGTGCAGTAAAGATTGGTAAAAAAGAATATCATGCGTGTGTAAATAAGGGTACGTACCCATATCTTCCGGTTTTGGAGGATATTATTGATGAAAACAGTATTGACAGAGAAGTTAGTCTTGGAAGTGACCAGATTCCGTTAAGACTTGTGGTTGGAACATGTACAGCAGGTAGAACTACTGCATTTGCAGACAACTTCATGCCTATACTTGACTGGGGAACAGAATTTTCAGCAAAGTGGGCTTCGCTTAGCGACAGTCAGGTGAATGAAGGAATAAGAGACGATATTAAAGTATATGAGTACATGAATAAGTTCTATGTGCTTGAAGGTAATAAAAGAGTCAGTGTACTTAAATATTTTAAGGCGGTGACAGTAAGTGCACAGGTTATAAGAAAGATACCTAAATACAGTGATGATCCTGATGTTAAGATATATTATGAATTCATGGATTTTTATAAATCTACCAAGTTAAACGATATATATTTCAGTAAAGAGGGCAGTTTTACAACTCTTATGGAGCTGGTTGGAATTACACCAGGAGAACCAATGGATGAGGATGATAAGAAAGACCTTGTTTCGTGCTATCTTAATTTCAGGCTTGCTTATGAATCAAGAGGAGGGGATAAGTTTGATTTCCCAACAGGAGATTCATTTTTACGCTTCATTCATATTCACGGATATGATGCTGTTAAGAAGATGACTAAGTCTGAGATGGCAAAGAATGTTGCCAAGACATGGGCTGAATTCGAGCTTCTTGATGACAACAGCGAAGTGGAACTTAAGATGACACCGGCAGCAGCACCTAAGAAGAATATATTAAGCTATCTGCTTCCAATGGGTGGAGGAGTTAAGAAACTTAAGGTCGGATTTGTGTATGAAAAAACACCGCAGGATTCAGAGTGGTGTTATACACATGAGCTTGGAAGACAGTATATTGATGATACATTTGGTGACCAGATAGAAACATATGTTGAGGAGAATGTGATACCGGAGCAGAGTGATGAGGCGGCAATTAACAGACTTATAGAGAAAGGATGTGACCTTATATTCGTGACATCTTCGGCGATGAATATGGCTGGACTTAAAGCTGCAATAGCACATCCGTCAGTAAAGATTCTTGATTGTTCTCTTAACATTTCACATAAATATATCAGGTCATATTATGCAAGAATGTTTGAAGCAAAGTTTATAACAGGGATTATTGCAGGTTCACTGGCTGATGACGATAATGTTGGTTATATAGCTGATAATCCGGTTTATGGGGCATGTGCGAATATAAATGCATTTGCATTGGGAGTAAAGTTTGTTAATCCAAGAGCCAAGGTTTACCTTGAATGGAACAGTATTAAGGATAATGATTCAGAGGAAAATCTTGCTAAGAAGAATATAAGCATTATTTCTAATCAGGATATGATTACTCCGGGCAAGAGTAAGAGAAAGTTCGGGTTGTATAAAGCGAGTGATTCGGATAAGCACCTGGCTATGCCTGTATGGCACTGGGGAGTTTTTTATGAAAAGCTTATACAGAGCATTATGAGTGGTTCATGGAGTAAGGATGAGGACGGCGATAATGTAAAAGCACTTAATTACTGGTGGGGAATGTCAGCAGGAGTTGTTGATCTTATATATTCAGAGAGTCTGCCATCAGCAACTAAGAGACTTGTAAAGCTCTTTGAGAAAGAACTTAAGGAAGCAAGGTTCAGAGTGTTTGAGGGTGAATTAAAAGATCAGCAGGGTAATATAAGGGTTGAAGAAGGGAAGCTTATTGATCCGGAACATATAATTACTATGGACTGGCTGCTTGATAATGTGGTTGGCAGACTGCCTCGGTATGATGAACTTACAGATAATGCTAAATTAAAAATGGCACTTCAGGGTGTTGTCAAAGAAGAAGAATAGAAAGCATGCTGCCTGCAGTGGTGGCTGGGGAATTATTAATGAAAATACTTGTGTTAGCGGATGTTGAATCAAAGTACTTATGGGATTATTTCGAAAAGGAAAAATTAGAAGGCATAGATCTTATACTTTCAGCAGGGGATTTAAAGCCCCAGTATCTGTCGTTTCTTGCATCATTTTCAAAAGTACCTATTCTTTATGTGCATGGCAATCATGATGACTGTTATGATACACAGCCACCGGATGGATGCATTGATATAGAGAATAAGATATATGTGTATAAAGGTGTCCGTATTATGGGACTTGGTGGTTCTATACGCTATAAGAAGGGAAAGAACCAGTATACACAGAAAGAGATGAACCACAGGATTAATAAAATGTGGTTTTCGATAAAGAAAAATAAAGGTTTTGATATACTGCTTACACATTCTCCGGCTGCGGGAATAGGTGACGGACCTGACGAACCGCATAAGGGTTTTGAGGGCTTTAATTATCTGTTGGAAAAATATAAGCCTAAGTATTTCATCCATGGTCATATCCATAAGACCTACCAGATGAAGTTTAAGCAGGAATATGAGTATAATGAGAATACTAAGATAATTAATGGTTATGAGAGATATATATTGGAATATCCGGATGCTTAATCTACACCGTGGCATATTAGCTTAATAGCAAATGTGCTACGGTGTTTTACATATTTTTGACATATTTTCACATGAAATACATAAAAATTATGAATATGGTACCTATTTCCTACTTAACATACATGTACTTTTTGAGTAAAAGTTGCTAATATAACGACATAAACCCTTGCTGGTTAAAGCAAAATGCACAAAAAAATGTATTGAGGAGGAAAATCAAAACATGAAAGCTATTATTAGCAAAGCAGCTCGTAGAAAATGGGCATGGGTACTTGCATTGGTTATGATTGTGAGTATCGTGATTCCTACATCACTTCTTACAGCGAAGGCGGATGTTGGAACGGTTAAATTTATTGATGGTGCGGCAGGATGGTTAGAGTCAGCATATGCACAGTGGACCATTGATAATCAGGCAGAAGGATATACAGCATATATCAAGAAAGCCAGCCAGGCAGATTCTGCTTATGCAAGAATCGACAATGAACTTATCAGAAAGTATAAGAACTACTACAGGGTTGATGCAGTAGGACTTGCGGCAGGTGACTATGTTATTAAGGTAGTTCCTGTAAAGAACGGAAAGGAAGTTACTGACAAAGCACAGGTTACTAAGACACTCAATGTAAGTTCTTATGACAGATCCGGATTTGCATTTTCATCTGAATCAAAATATAAAACAGGTTCAGGTGCTTACAATGAGAATGGAACACTTAAGAAAGATGCAATTGTTCTTTATGTTACTAACGATAATGCAAAGACAATTAAGGCATCAGTAAAAGAGGCAAAGGGAGAGAAGGAATATACAGGTCTTCAGACAATAATTGATGCATATACAAAAAGTGCTAGCAAGGGGATAGAAACAAGAGCACTTGATGTTCGTGTAATCGGATGTGTTACAGATACTGCAATGGATAAGTTTTCAAGTTCATCTGAGGGAGTACAGATTAAAGGAGCTAGTGCTTATTCAAATCTTAATATGACAATAGAGGGTATCGGAGATGATGCAACAATCAATGGATTCGGTTTCCTCTTAAGAAATGCAGGAAATGTTGAGATGAGAAATTTCTCAATTATTAATTTCATGGATGATGGTATTTCTCTCGATACAGCAAACTGCAATGTATGGATTCACAATGTTGATCTGTACTATGGTAAAGCAGGTGGGGATGCTGACCAGGCAAAGGGTGACGGTTCAATTGACATTAAAGGTAATTCACAGTATATAACAGTTTCATATGTACATTTTTATGACTCAGGTAAGTGCTCATTATGTGGAATGAAGAGTGAGTCTGGTCCTAACTATATTACATATCATCATAACTGGTTTGATCATTCTGATTCAAGACATGCAAGAGTAAGAACAATGTCAGTGCATATGTATAACAACTACTATGATGGCAATGCAAAGTACGGTGCTGGTTCAACAATGGGTTCTTCATTATTCATACAGAATAACTATTTTAGAAACTGTAAGAATCCAATGCTTTCATCTAATCAGGGAACAGATGCACTTGGTGAGGGTACATTCTCAGGTGAGAACGGTGGTATCATTAAAGCATATGGAAATGTTATCGTAGGTGCACAGAAGATTATCTATGCAAATGCTGTTTCAGAAACAGGTGATTCTGCAAATGCGGCATCATTTGATGCATACCTTGCAAAGTCAGCAGATGAGAAAGTTCCATCTTCATATAAGACTGTAGCAGGTGCAACATCTTATGATAACTTTGATACAACTAAGGATCTCGGAGTTAAATCAGGAAGTCTTAATAATGCAGAAGATGTACCTTCAGTAGTAACATCTGCAAAGGGAGCAGGAAGCCTTGGTGGTGGAGTGATTTCATGGACATTCTCTGATAAAGATGATTCTGTATATGCCATTGATAAGGAATTAAAGGCAACAGTTACTAATTACAAGAATACAGACCTTGTTTCTGTAGGTGGTACTAATGCGAAGATTGTTTCACCAGATCCAACAACAGAAGAGACTAAGGCAACAGAGAGTACAACAAAAGCAACACAGGCAACAACTAAATCAACAGAGAGCGCAACAAAGGCAACTGAAAAGGAAACAGCGGGTTCAGATGCAACAACATCATATGATAAGACAAGTCTTTCTTATTCAGGCGCTTATACAGATATCAGTAAGAAGAAGGATTCAGATTTTAAGAATGCAAAATATGTATCATCTTCAAATGAGATTCTTAATGCAATCAGTTCAGCTAAGGCGGGCGATGTAATTATTGTAAAAGAGGGAACATATAAGTTCTCAGATACAATTGTAATTAATAATGCCATGAATGGAAAATCAGGCTCTTATATTATTGTAAAGGCTGAAAGTGGCAAGGAAGTTAAGTTTGATTTCTCTGCACAGAAGCTTGACGGAGCTAACAGAGGTGTAGTTGTAGATGGAGATTACTGGTATTTCCAGGGAATTAATTTCTATGGTGCTGGAGATAACGGAGTATTACTTGCTGGTAATAACAACATTTTTGAAAAATGTGTATTTGAAGCAAACAGAGATTCAGGACTCCAGATTTCAAGATATGACACAACAGCTGCTACTAAAGATTTATGGCCATCAAATAACCTGATTATCAACTGTACATCACATGATAACTGTGATTTCCCTGACCAGGGTGGTACAGGTGAGAATGCAGATGGATTTGCTGCAAAGCTTACATGTGGTGAAGGCAATGTATTTGACGGATGTATATCATACAGCAACTCAGATGATGGATGGGATTTATTTGCAAAGAGTGCAACAGGTCCTATAGGTGTAATTACAATAAGAAATTGCGTTGCATTTAACAACGGAACATTATCTAATGGTGTTCATTATGCTAATGGAGATATGAATGGATTTAAGCTTGGTGGTTCAGGTGTTGGAACTCCACATAATGTAATGAATTGTCTGTCATTTGACAATGGTGCAACAGGATTTACAGATAATAATAACCCAACAGGTCTTACAATTGTAAATGTTACAGCATGGGGCAATGGAAAGTATGCTAAGAAGGGTAACTTCTTATGTTACAGAACATCAAGTGCAGCAATATTTAAGGGACTTGTATCAGCTGGTGCAATTGATTCAGATAAGTTTACTGGTAAAATGGCTGATTCAATATATTACAATTCAGGTAAGTATTATAATCTTTCAGGTTCTTTGTTTACTTCTTTAGTAAGTGGAGATAAGAAGGGAACTGTTGTAACTGACCCTGCTAAGACAGCTGGAATGTTTAAGAACACTGTTAATGCAATCGATATGAGCAAAAATATAGATAAACAGCTTAGAAATTCTGATGGAACTGTTAATATGAACGGTCTCTATGAGACAATAGGAAGCTATGCTTCAATGGGAGCAAGATTCAATGTTGCTAATCAGATGATTAGTGTATCTTCAAAGAATTCATCATCTGAGGTAACTAAGCCAGAAGAGACAACAAAGGCTCAGGAAACAACTAAAGCTACTGAAGGCACAACAAAGGAGACACAGGCTCCAACTAAGGCGACAGAGGCAACAACAAAGGAGACACAGACTCCAACAAAGGCTACACAGGCTCCAACAAAAGCAACAGAAGCTTCTTCAGTATCAACAAAGGGTGAAAAATTAATTCTTAATGCTAATGATGTTTCAACAGGAAAGATTAAGAGTTCAACTGTAGTTGATGGTCTTAAGATTGTTGCAACAAGCAAAAAGACTGTAACGGTTGATAAGAGCAATAAGGATTACAAGAATATCAGCTTTACAAAGAGAATCAAGCTTGGCGGTGCAGGAAGCGAATCTGCAAGAGCTATTGCATTTAAGACAGCAGGTGAATCTAAGGTAAAGATATATGCAACAAGCTCAGATACAGATACAAGCAGACTTATTAAGATTATTGATAAGAATGGTAATGATGTAACAAGTACAGCTAAGATACCTGGTTCTTCACTTAAGTCAGTATCATTCAGATTAGATGAGGCAGGTGAATATTATATTGTATCAGAATCTGGTGGAGTTAATATTTATTATGTAGAAGTATCTAATGGTATAGCGTATTAATATTTTGAGAATTTCCCCGCACATAGTGCGGGGATTTTTTTGCAAAAACATTTTATGGTAAAATATACACAAAGACTTGACCTTGACATAGGTTCATAGTTTACAATTTGAACAAATAAAAGAAAGGAATGGTCTTTGTTATGAAAAACAAAAATAGAAGGCTGATCAGTTGTCTGCTTAGTGCAATCCTTTTGCTTGTTATGAGCTTTGGATTTGGAACATTTGCAGGAGCTGAGGAATCAGATTCATCAAAGCCTGTTGTCTGGATTGTGGGAGATTCGACAGTCAGTGCTTTCACAGACAATTATTATTATCCTAGATATGGATGGGGAACACAGATTGATAAGTATCTGGATGGAACTTTTGAGGTAAAGAATATTGCTTTATCAGGAAGAAGTTCAACAAGCTATACAGCGGATAAGGAGTATGGTGAGCTTATAGCTGGAATGAAAAAGGGAGATTTTCTTCTTGTTGGTTTCGGCCACAATGATGAAAAAGCGGAGAGCGGAAGATATACTAACCCTAATGGAGATTATAAAACAGCAGGTTCATTTGCTTATTCTTTATATGAGAATTATATAAAGCCAGCACAGGCAGCAGGAACAACAGTTGTTTTATGTACACCGATTGTAAGAAGAACTGCTGATGGCAACTGGTCTGACAGTCAGCTTCATGTTACAGCTGCTTCAGGAGAGTTTGAAGGAGGAAGTTATCCACAGGCAATCATTAATCTTGGAAAAGATCTTAATGTTCCAGTGGTTGATATGACTTCTCTTACTAAGAAATTATATGATTCATTAGGAGCAGCCGAGACAGTTAATTTACATGCATGGACATCATCAAAGCCAGAAAGTGTAGACAATACGCATACTAATATCTGGGGCGGAACATATAATGCATATCTTGTTACTAAGACAATTAAGGAACTTAATGTAGCAGGACTTGCAGAGCATATTATTGATGCTAAAGCACCAACTAAGAGTGATGTTTTAAAGTCTAATCCTGATTATAAAGAGTCAGAATATTCAAATGATTTAAAAGACAGCGAATTATGGGCTAATGCAGGAATCTTTAAGGGAACTGTATTTGGAAATGTTGGCGGCAATGATAAGATAGCATCTAAATTTAAGCTTGAGAGTCTTGACAATGGTAATATTAATATTGCTGTTAATGGAGCAGGAAAGATAGCAAGTACTGCTGATGGAATTGCTATGTATTATTACAGAGTTCCAGCAAACAGTAATTTTACAATTACAGCAAAGGCGACTGTAAACAGTTTTACATCTAATGATCAGGTATCATTCGGTCTTATGGCAAGAGATGATATGTATGTAGATCAGTATATTAACAGTACAATGGGTGACTATGTTGCAGCTGGTCCACTTAAGCTTACTAAGAAAGATTCTGTATGGAACTGTTTTGCAAGAAAGAGTGGCGCTCTTACACAGGGCGGAACATGTGCTAATGAAATTAAGGCTGGTGAGACATATAACCTTAAAATCGAAAGTAATACAGATGGTTATGCATGTACATTTGGTAATGAAGAAACTATTACAGGTGGTTTTGATTTTAAATTAACTTCTGTAGATTCAGAATATGTATATGTTGGAATGTATGTTGCAAGAAGTGCTGATGTGACATTTTCAGATGTTAAGCTTGTTGTTGATGGTAAGGAGATTACATCTGCAGGCGAACCAGAAAATCCAACACCAGGTGAACCGGAGAATCCAACACCAGGTGAACCGGAGAATCCGACACCAGGTGAACCAGAGAATCCAGCACCAGGTGAACCAGAGAATCCAACACCAGGCGAACCAGAGAATCCAGCACCAGAGCAGCCTGCTAAACCAGAGACACCGGCAGAGCAGCCAGCTACAGATCCAGTGGTATCAGACAATAATGGTGTTGAGACAGGTGATTCATACCATATGGTATGGTATATTGCTGCAATGACATTAACAGCAGGAATTGCATGTGTTGAATTAAAGAGAAAGAAGACATTCGATAAATAAGTTTATAAGAATTTACTTCTCCTAATATTTCCAGAAAAAGCTTCCGGTTAACTGCCGGGGCTTTTTCATTTTTACATTAAAAAATATATTTTTATTAAGAAAAATCTTAAAATATTTAAAAATGGCTTGCATTATCCTATAGGCCTGTCTCTTATACACATCTCCGAGCCCACGAGACCGAGGCTGATCTCG
>ERZ1027240.605-NODE-605-length-14188-cov-4.703885_pt1 | contig 14188 bp, 10 predicted proteins | sample MGYA00519263_ERZ1027240 | MGnify/ENA primary metagenome ERZ1027240 (study PRJEB26926, sample SAMN06164633) | human gut metagenome | biome: ENVO:00009003; feature: ENVO:2100002; material: ENVO:00002003 | host: Homo sapiens | place: USA | collected 2012 ... | reverse complement strand
CAGCTCTGCACAGGCGACGCCGGTGCCGCGGTCATTATGCGGGTGGGTGGAGATGATGACGCTGTCGCGGTACTTGAGGTGCTTGTCGCAATACTCGATCTGGTTGGCGTAGACATGGGGCATACTCATCTCCACGGTCACCGGCAGGTTGATGATCATGGGGCGGTCAGGGGTGGGCTGCATGATGTCCAGCACTGCGTTGCAGACCTCCACAGCATAGTCCACCTCGGTGCCGGTAAAGCTCTCGGGGCTGTACTCAAACAGGAAGTTGCCCTCGTACTCCTGGCTCAGCTGTTTGACCAGCTTTGCGCCGTCGGTGGCGATCTTCTTGATCTCTTCCCTGCTCTTGTGGAACACCTGCTCGCGCTGGGCCACAGAGGTGGAATTGTAGAAGTGGATCACCGCGCGGGGAGCGCCCTTGACGGCCTCGAAGGTCTTGCGGATGATGTGGTCGCGGCACTGGGTCAGCACCTGCACGGTGACATCCTCGGGGATCATGTTCTTCTCGATCAGGGTGCGCAGGAACTCGTACTCGGTGTCGCTGGCGGCAGGGAAGCCCACCTCGATCTCCTTGAAGCCGATCTTGACCAGCATCCGGAAGAACTCCAGCTTTTCCTCAAGGCTCATGGGCACGATCAGGGCCTGATTGCCGTCGCGCAGGTCCACACTGCACCATGCGGGGGCTTTTTCAATGTGATCCTTCTTTACCCAGCTGTCATAGCCTGCGGGTACCGGGTAGTAACCCGGAGCGTACTTGGTTGCGTCCATCATTTGCGCGTCCTCCCAAACAATTTACACTTCTTGCTCCATGCTCTTTGTGAGCGTCCTTGCCCTCTCAGTCTCACATTCGTTCGACAGCTCCCCCAAGGGGGGAGCCCTTGGCAAAACCGAAAACTTTGCCGTACTGCCAAGGCCTCTCACTTTGGGAGAGGTGGCACGGCGTAAGCCGTGACGGAGAGGGCAAGCCTGCTTCCAAAAGGCAGATATACGAAAAGGCTCTCGTCTTTCAAGGCGAAAACCTTGAGAGACGAGAGCCTGTAAAGTTCAAACTACAGGGCACCCGTGGTACCACTCTCTTTGCTGCGCCTTTGGGCACAGCCGCTTTGCACGATCGGCTTTTTGCGGCGAATCGCTGTCCTTGTAACGGTGGACATCCGTCAGAGCCTACTTGTGTGTTCAGCCCTGCCGCTCAGGGGCCAGTAACCGAAACCCTCTGCACCCGCCTTGCACCACCCGGCGGCTCTCTGTACGCAGAAGAAAATCGTTTTTTCCCCGTCAACGCATTTGTGCTTTTTTCAAAGTGGACTAAGTTTAGCATGATTCGCGGGCAGTGTCAAGCAATCTGATTCATTCTCAAAATGAAACAATTTCACAAAATAAGGGGCAGAATTTTCCAAAATTGTGCACCGGTCGATTCGACGCATTTTTCGGTCGATTCGTGTCAAACGAATGCCCGGGGGTGGGTACGGGTGTATGATAGGCTCAAAGATATAACAGAGGAGGTACACCCTACATGAAACTACGTACCCGTAAATTCCTTGCCGGGCTGCTGAGCCTTGGCCTGCTGCTGCAGGCGGCAAGCCCCCTCAGAGCATTGGCGGCGCAGTTGCAGCTGTTATTGTTGGCGGCGCAGCAGTCTGGGGCGGCTACGAGATCGCTACCCGGGTGATCCTGCACAACATCCTGCCCGAGGGCGCAGAGATCCCCGCAAACCGCGGCCAGCTGGCACTGCTGGTGTGGAACACCGCAGGCAGACCTGAACCTGTGAACACCCCGGCTTTTGCGGATGTGGCAGATGCCGACACCGCCAAGGCAGCCCAGTGGTGCGTGGAACAGGGCATCATGGAAGCCAAGACCGCAGAAACCTTCAAGCCGGAAGGCTGGACCCCCAAGCTCAAGGTCATTGAGGTCTGGAACAAGGCGTTCCCCAAACAGTAAACCTATACTAAACCAAAGAGAGCGGCTTCGGCTGCTCTCTTTTTGTATGCAGAGGGAACCTTTGTTAACAAACTGCTAAGTTTTTGGAAAGTTGTGCTCGAATTGCTGTTGCGCCCGGTTTTACTGTGCTATACTACTTGCATCAGGAACCAAAGGAGGAATTGCCACATGAAAGAAGTCAAACCTTCCAAAAAGCCGCTGGCGATCTACTACGCCATTGTGCTGGCGGTCCTGCTGCTGCTCAACCTTGTGCTGCTGCCGTGGATGAGCGAGCGTCAGGTGGAGGAAGTGGACTACGGTACCTTTATGACCATGACCGAGGAAAAGAACATCGGCCGTGTGGATATCGAATCCAATCAGATCATTTTTACCGATAAAGAGGAAAAGCAGGTCTACAAGACCGGCCTGATGAACGACCCGGAGCTTACCCAGCGCCTGTATGATGCCGGAGCACAGTTTTCCAGCGAGATCGTGGAGCAGGGTTCGCCGGTGCTCAGCTTTCTGCTGTGGTTCGTGCTGCCCATCCTGCTGTTCAGCTTCATCGGCAACCAGATGAACAAAAAGCTGATGGAAAAAGCAGGCGGCGGCCCGGGCTCCATGATGTTTGGCGGCGCGGGCAAATCCAACGCAAAGGTGTATGTGCAGTCCACCCACGGCATCCGCTTTGCGGATGTGGCCGGTGAGGATGAAGCAAAGGAAAACCTGCAGGAGATCGTGGATTACCTGCACGATCCCGGCAAGTACGAGAGTATTGGCGCATCCATGCCCAAGGGCATCCTGCTGGTGGGCCCTCCGGGCACCGGCAAGACCATGCTGGCCAAGGCCGTGGCAGGCGAATCCAACGTGCCGTTCTTCTCCATTTCCGGTTCTGAATTCGTGGAGATGTTCGTGGGCATGGGCGCATCCAAGGTGCGCGACCTGTTCCGGCAGGCCAAGGAAAAGGCCCCCTGCATCGTGTTCATCGATGAGATCGATGCCATCGGTCAGAAGCGCAACAGCGGCAATCTCGGTGGCAACGACGAGCGTGAGCAGACTTTGAACCAGCTGCTCACCGAGATGGACGGCTTTGAGAGCAACACCGGCGTCATCATTCTGGCGGCTACCAACCGCCCGGATTCGCTGGACCCGGCGCTGACCCGTCCCGGACGTTTTGACCGCCGTGTGCCGGTGGAGCTGCCCGACCTTAAGGGCCGCGAAGAGATTTTGAAAGTGCACGCCAAAAAGGTGGCGCTGGCCCCGGGCATCGACTTCAACACTGTGGCCCGCATGGCTTCCGGTGCATCCGGTGCGGAACTTGCCAACATTGTCAACGAAGCAGCTCTGCGCGCTGTGCGTGCAGGCCGTAAGAGCGTGACGCAGGCCGATCTGGAGGAGAGCATCGAGGTGGTCATTGCAGGCTACCAGAAGAAGAACTCCATCCTCACCGACAAGGAAAAGTGCATCGTGGCCTACCACGAGATCGGCCATGCACTGGTGGCGGCCAAGCAATCCAACTCTGCCCCTGTGCAGAAGATCACCATTATCCCCCGCACCTCCGGCGCACTGGGTTACACCATGCAGGTGGACGAGGGCAACCACTACCTGATGAGCAAGGAAGAGCTGGAAAACAAGATCGCCACCCTTACCGGCGGACGCGCCGCCGAGGAAGTGGTGTTCCGATCCATCACCACCGGTGCCTCCAACGATATCGAGCAGGCCACCAAGCTTGCCCGCGCCATGCTTACCCGCTACGGCATGAGCAAGGACTTTGACATGGTGGCGCTGGAGACCGTGAACAACCAGTATCTGGGCGGTGACACCTCGCTGGCCTGCTCGGCGCAGACCCAGCGCGAGATCGACCAGAAGGTGGTGGAGCTGGTCCGGGCCCAGCACGAAAAGGCTGTCCGCATCCTGACCGACAACCGCGCCAAGCTGGATGAGCTGGCACAGTATTTGTACCAGAAAGAGACTATCACCGGCGAGGAGTTCATGGAGATCCTGAACCGGGAACCGGCACAGGCCCAGTGACCCCGGCGGCAGAGCTGCCAAAAATTTTTTTTAGCCTGCTGCAATAATCCCGCCGCCGCATCCGTTTATAAGACAGATGCGGCGGTTTTGTATTACACCGCATAGCAGACCATGGTTTTCCACAAAACAAAAATGTGCGGTGCAAAACCGCCGTCAACGGAGGTATTCCAAATGAAACTGAACCATAAATTTGTCCGTACCGTCACCACCACCGCTGCAGTGCTGGGTGCTGCCGCCATGCTGAGCGTGGGCGCATTTGCCGCAGAGGCAGACATCAACGACCCTGCTGCCGCAGGCTATCTGCCCCCGCAGGAGCAGATGGTGCAGGGGGATATCGCCCTGCACAGCGCCGATGTGGCAATCGGCGAAAAGGACCCCACCTACGGCGGCTACGGCGCACCGGAGGGAAACCCCATTCAGGGCAATATTATGCTGATCTCCGGCGATGAGCTGGCCGCCCCGTCCGCAGATGCAGCGGCGAAAAAGAGCGAGGCCCGTTACACCGTCAAGGGCCTGTTCGGCAGAGAAGTGCTGTACACTGCCCGCCAGAAGGACAGTGTGCTGACGCTGGATGTGCCCGCCGGTTCTGCTACTTTCCGCACCACCGTGCAGGACATGCAGACCCTGCTGAACGAGGGCGTGAGCACGCTGGTGGTCCAGACCGAGAAGGGCTCCACCACCCTGAACCTGTCTCTGCTGGTGGAGGGCCAGAAGGGCACCGACCGCGTGGTGCTGCGCCGACTGGGCGAAAACACCTTCCTCACCGTGGGCCTGCGCTGCCGCCGCGATTTGATCGTGGGGCGCTGACCGCTGAGATCAAATGATGAAAGGGCTGCTGCACGCAGGGATGTGCAGCGGCCCTTTTTGCGCTTTTCTGTTAAGTTTTTGAAAATTTGCGCAGATGTCTTTGCAAAGTCTGCCGGGAGATGTTATAGTTAAATTGAAACAGTATGCATTCCCGATAGAAAGGAAAAAACGCCATGGAGCATTTTGTGGAGTTTGAGGACGTTTGCAAATATTACCAGACCGGCAGTGTGAAGATCGCCGCCGCAGACCACCTGAATTTCTATGTGGATAAGGGGGAGTTCTGCATCATCGTGGGGCCCTCCGGCGCAGGTAAGACCACCCTGCTGAACATCCTCGGCGGCATGGACAGCTGCGACGAGGGAAATGTCTGGCTGGACGGCCAGAACGTGAGCCATTTTACCGCCAGAGAGCTCACCACCTACCGCCGGTACGATGTGGGCTTTGTGTTCCAGTTCTACAACCTTGTGCAGAACCTGACCGCACTGGAGAATGTGGAGCTGGCCAGCGAAATCTGCCGCGACCCGCTGGACCCCAAAGAGACCCTGCGCAGCGTGGGTCTGGGAGAGCGGCTGAACAACTTCCCGGCCCAGCTTTCCGGCGGCGAGCAGCAGCGGGTGTCCATTGCCCGCGCACTGGCCAAAAACCCCAAGCTGCTGCTCTGCGACGAGCCCACCGGTGCACTGGATTACAAGACCGGCAAGCAGGTGCTGGCCCTTTTGCAGGATACCTGTCGCCGCACCGGCCGCACGGTGATCGTTATTACCCACAACACCGCCCTGACGGCGATGGCAGACCGCATCATTCAGGTGCGCAGCGGCAAGATCGTCTCCAATCAGGTCAACGAGCACCCTGTGCCGGTGCAGGAGATTGAGTGGTGAGAGCTGTGCTGAAAAGTTATCGTAAAAACATCCTGCGGGAAATGAAGGACAACCTGAGCCGCATGGTCTCGCTGTTCGGCATCGTAGCGCTGGGCGTGATGATGCTGACCGGCCTGATGAGTTTTGCGCCCAGCATGCGCATCGCCGGGCAGAAATACTACGTGCAGCAGAACGTGTTCGACCTGCGGGTGCTGTCCACGCTGGGCCTTTCGGAGGAGGACATTGCCGCCATTGCCGCCGTGGACGGCGTGGAGGCTGTGCAGCCGGTGAAATATCAGGACGTGGAGGCCCAGTGGCAGAGCCAGAGCGAGACGGCGGTGGTGCGCCTGCAGCAGCTGCCCGCCGACCCCGGGGCCGACACAGCAGAAAATATGAACCGCCTGGTGCTGCTGTCGGGCCGGATGCCTGAGGCCCCGGATGAGTGCGTGGTGCATGTGATGGGCTACGGCGACCCGGTGGAACCGGGCACGGTGCTCACCCTGCCGGAGGACACCGAACATGTGAGCCGGAAGCAGTTCACGGTAGTGGGCACCGTGCAGGACCCGCAGCATTTTTCCACGGACAAGGAGAGCAGCACCGCCGGTGACGGCCAGCTGGATGATATCGTATTCCTGCCGGAGGGCAGCCTGACCACGGATTATTATACGGCGTGCTATCTCAAAGTAAAAAATGCCGGCCTGTATGATAATTACTCGGACGCGTATCAGGCAGCAGTGGATGACACAGCCGTAAGGGTAAAGGCCATCAGCGGCGCACAGTGCACGGCCCGGCGGGCGGAGCTGATCGAGGACGCCAGTGCAGAGCTGGCCGACGCCCGGGCCGAGTACAACGACAAAAAAGCCGAAGCAGACCGTCAGTTTGCAGAGGCAGAGCAGCAGCTGGCCGATGCACAGGCACAGCTGGACAGCGCCAAAGCCCAGCTGGACGCGGGCGAAGCGGAGCTTGCCGCCAACAAAAAGGCTCTGCCGGACACCATGCAGGGCGGTGCGGACGAGCTGGTGAGCGGCGAGGAACAACTGCTGGAATTTGAGGATCAGCTGCAGCAGATCGAGATGCTGGTGAACCTGAAAAAGGTAGCCGACCCGCTGCTGGGCTATGCAGAAACGGCTCTGCACAACGCGCAGAAGGCGCTGGACGAGGCCGAGCCCGCCGACGAGGAATACACCGACCTGCGGGATGCCCTGCAGAAGGCGCAGGATGCTTACGACAACATCAGCGGCCAGCTGAACGGCTATCAGGCCCAGCTGGACGAGGGCAAGCGCCAGATGTATGCACAGGGGCTGATCTCTTCGCCCAGCCTTTCCAACGAGCAGCTGGTGACTGAGGCAAAGGCAGCACTGCGCCAGATGAAGGTAAAGCTTCTGCAGGGGCAGCTGCAGCTCACCACCGGCACGGCCACAGCCTACACCCAGTTTGATGCGGCTCGCACCCGGCTGGACGAAGGCTGGCAGCAGTACAACGACGGCGTGCAGCAGCTGGCCGATTCCCGCGCGGAGTACGAGAGTCGGAAGGCCGATGCCGAACAGCAGCTGGCCGACGGCCTTGCCCAGCTGAACGATGCCGAGGAGCAGGTGAGCCAGATCAAGAGCGGCGAGTGGTATGTGCTGGACCGCGGCTCCACCATGAGCTTTGTCACCTTTGAGCAGTATGCCGACCGCATGGATGCCATTGCACGGGTGTTCCCGGTGTTCTTCTTCCTGGTGGCGGCGCTGGTGGCCACTACTACTATGACCCGCATGGTGGACGAGAACCGCCTGCAGCTGGGTACTCTGAAAGCTCTGGGTTACTCCAACGCAAAGATCGCAGGCAAGTATCTGTTCTATGCCCTCAGCGCCAGCGTGCTGGGCAGCATCGTGGGCATGGTCATCGGTTTTGTGGTGTTCCCGCTCATCATCTGGTATGCTTACCAGATGATCTTCAGCATGTCCACCTTTACGCTGCACTTTTACCCCGGCATGGCGGCAGCCAGCGTAGCCATCAGCGCGGCCGTCATCGGTTTTGCTACATGGAACGCCTGCCGTGCCAGCCTGAAGGAAAAGACTGCAGCTTTGCTGCTGCCCCGGGCCCCGGTGGCAGGCAAGCGCATCTTTTTGGAGTACATCACCCCGCTGTGGCAGCACATGAGCTTCTCCCAAAAGACCACAGCCCGCAACCTGTTCCGCTACAAAAAGCGCTTCTTCATGACAGTGCTGGGCGTGGCAGGCTGCACGGCGCTGCTGCTGATCGGTTTTGGCATTCAGGATTCCATCCTGCCCATCGTGGACAAGCAGTCCGGGCAGCTGACCCACAACGATCTCACCATCTCGCTCAGCGATGAAAAGGCGCTGACCATGGAGCAGGGCCTTGCCGACACGCTGGACAGCAGCAGTGCGGTCCACAGCTGGGGCGCGTTCTACACAAAGTCCACCACCCTTTATAATGAAGAGGGCGGGAGCGCCGATGTCAGCATCGTAGGCGCGGAGGACGATGCCCGGATGACCGAATACTTCACCTTCCGCACCCGGGTGGGCCACGACCCCATTCCCTTTGAAGAGGACAGCGTGATCCTGACCGAAAAAACGGCCCTGAATCTGGAGCTGAGCGTGGGCGATACGTTCTATGTGGAGGCTGCAGACGGAAGCCGCGTGCAGCTGACCCTGACCGGCATTACCGAGAACTACATGTTCACCCGGCTGTATCTCTCCAATGCGCAGCTGCAGGCCCTGCTGGGCAGCACGCCGGAGTGGAACACCGTCTACGGCCTGACCGGCTGTACCACCGAGGCGGAGTACAACGCCCTGCGCACAAAGCTGCTGGACTGCAACTATGTGAGCAGCGTCAGCTTCACCGAGGACACCACCTCCATGTTCGGCAGCCTGATCGGCAGCCTGAACTACGTGGTGGTGCTGATCATTGTGTGCGCGGCGGCGCTGGCGGCGGTGGTGCTGTACAACCTGATCAGCGTCAACCTTGCCGAGCGCAAAAAGGAGCTTGCCACTATCAAGGTTCTGGGCTTCTATGACAAAGAAGTGTACCGCTACATCTTCCGCGAGATCGAGCTTTTGTCCCTCATCGGCTCCGGCGTGGGCCTGCTGCTGGGCGTGCCGCTGCACCGGTTCATCATCCTGACCGTGGAAATGGATCAGCTGATGTTTATTCGCACCATTGCACCCCGCAGTTATCTGCTGGCAGTGGCATTGACGATGCTGTTCACCTTTGTGGTGTGCTTTGCCATGCGGCGGCATGTGCGGCATATCAGCATGGTGGAAAGCATGAAAGCCCCGGAGTGAGTTTACAAAATCTTCATAAAAAGAACATGGTTTCGCAGAAATTCTTTGGTATGATAATGCTACCGACAGGCGGGGCCGCAACCGCCTGAACGGGTAACATGATTCCTCCTTTACCAAACCAAATACCGCAAAACAAAACACCGCGCCTTGTCTGATCCGCAGCAGACAGGGCGCGGTGTCTTGTTTAAACCGTTAAGTTTTCAGCATCTGCGGCAATGGCATCGGCCTGCTGCTGGGTGAGCACGCGGCACTTGACCATCCGCTTGAGCACCACCTGCATCCGCTTGAAGGCAAGCTCCGGGCTGCTGGCGTAGGTGGAAGGCGCGTTGGGCATACCCGCCAGATAGATCGCTTCGGCATCGGTCAGCTGGGCCGGTTCCTTGCCAAAGTAGCCCTCGGCAGCTTCTGCAATGCCATAATACCCGCTGCCAAAATAGATGGTGTTGGCGTACATCTCAAAGATCTGCTGCTTGGAGTAGGTCTTTTCAATATCAAAAGCAGCAAGCATCTCGGCAGCCTTGCGGGCCAGATGCTTGTCCTGCGTGAACAGCTCGTTCTTGGCAAGCTGCTGGGTCAGGGTGCTGCCACCCTCGGCCAGCGAGTGGGTGCGCAGGTCGGCCAGCAGGGCGCGGGCAATGGCCCCCGGGTCGATGCCCTTGTGGGTCATAAAATGCTCGTCCTCGGTGCAGATGACTGCGTTAATATAGATCTGCGGCAGCGCATCGTAGGAAGTATAGCTCCCGCGGGCACAGATGGTGTCGTACATGGAAGCCACTGGGTAACTGCTGGCGGCACTGCGGTACAGCTGCCTACCCTGATAAAAGAACCAGCCGCCTGCCAGCAGCCCGCCAAGCAGCAGGATGCAAAGAACAACGAGCAGGCTCTGCTTTAAAAAATGAAAGAAACGATGCAGCATCGAAAAAACTCCTTTGATGATAAAAAAGAACGCTACCATAATAAACGATTTGCAGGGCGTTTGCAAGGAACAGCTTTAGTATAACAATAAAATTTTAAGGTTTTATCAATGGAAAAATAAAAATTTTCGAAGAAGCAGAAGTGTTACTCCTGTTGGAACTGCACAACGGGATGCTGCAAATGCGGGCTGCGCATCGTGCAGAAAACTCAATTTGCAAAAAACTGGAATTAACCTATTGACAAACTGGGTAAGAGGGAATATAATGCAAACAACAAATCCACAAACCTAGTGGGAAAAAGAAAGCAAAGGTTTTGCTTCCCGGTACAGAGCAGATAGAGGTGCCGGTTTGTAGATGAGTGGGAAAGAGTTTTACGGGAAAGGAGGGCACGGATATGAAGCTGATTTGGAACGACCTGCTGCATGCAAACTTCCGCTGTGGGCGAATGTGCGGTGACCGGGCAGAACATCTGGCTGTGAACTGTACGATGCCCTCTTGCTGTGCACGAATGTGTACCCGAATGTGACGTTGACAGAATCGCTTTGAATTGTGTTTGCCCGATGCGCTTTTGTATCACGCATCGGGATTTTTTGTATCAGAAAATTATACTATAAGTACAAATAGAGAGGTAAAATACTATGTCTAACTATAAATTTGAGACCCTGCAGCTTCACGTTGGCCAGGAGCAGGCCGATCCCGCAACCGATTCCCGTGCAGTGCCTATCTATCAGACCACTTCCTATGTGTTCCGCAACAGCCAGCACGCAGCAGACCGCTTTGGTCTGGCAGATGCCGGCAACATCTACGGCCGCCTGACCAACTCCACGCAGGACGTGTTCGAGAAGCGCATCGCTGCGCTGGAAGGCGGCGTGGCTGCTCTGGCAACCGCCTCCGGTGCTGCTGCCATCACCTACACCATCGAAGCACTGGCACAGGCCGGTGACCACATCGTGGCTCAAAAGACCATCTACGGCGGCAGCTACAACCTGCTGGAGCACACCCTGACCCAGTTCGGTGTCACCACTACCTTTGTCAATGCACACGATCTGGCTGAGGTGGAGAATGCCATCCAGCCCAACACCAAGGCCGTCTATCTGGAAACTCTGGGCAACCCCAACAGCGATATCCCCGATATCGATGCCATTGCAGCCATCGCGCACAAGCACGGCCTGCCGCTGGTCATCGATAATACCTTCGGCACCCCGTACCTGATCCGTCCCATTGAGCACGGCGCAGATATCGTTGTTCATTCCGCCACCAAGTTCATCGGCGGCCACGGCACCACGCTGGGCGGCATCATCGTGGACAGCGGCAAGTTTGACTGGAAGGCAAGCGGCAAGTTCGGCAACATTGCTGACCCCAACCCCAGCTACCACGGCGTTTCCTTTGCCGATGCAGCAGGCCCCGCAGCTTTTGTCACCTACATCCGTGCGATCCTGCTGCGTGATACCGGTGCCACCATTTCTCCGTTCAACGCCTTCCTGCTGCTGCAGGGCACCGAGACCCTGAGCCTGCGCATCGAGCGCCATGTGGAGAACACCAAGAAGGTAGTCGAGTTTCTGGCAAACCACTCGCAGGTGGAGAAGGTCAACCACCCCTCCCTGCCGGATCACCCGGATCACGCCCTGTACGAGAAGTACTTCCCCAACGGCGGTGCATCCATCTTCACCTTCAACATCAAAGGCGGCCGTAAGGAGGCATTCAAGTTTATCGATAACCTGAAGGTCTTCTCCCTGCTGGCAAACGTTGCTGATGTGAAGAGTCTGGTCATCCACCCGGCTTCCACCACCCACAGCCAGCTGAATGACGAAGAGCTGGCCGAGCAGCAGATCTATCAGAACACCATCCGCCTGTCCATCGGCACTGAGCACATCGACGATATCATTGCTGATCTGGAAGCAGGTTTCGCAGCCGTCCGCGGCGAGTAAATCTTATCCCCTTAAAACCTCCGACAGAATGTGTATGCCTTGTTTTTTCTCCTGATCTCTTCCAAAAATTCCTTATATCCTAGACACAGCAAAAGGCTCCTGCCCATTGGGCGGGAGCCTTTTGCTGTGTTACCATTTTACGTCGTATGCGGCACAGGCGGTCTTTATAAATTTGCGTACCTTGCGGTCGGTGCAGCCGGAGCGCCATGCAATGCCAAACTCCGTATCCAGCACTGGCTCCAGCGGCACAGTGGTAAGGCCCGGCAGCGGTACATACACAAAATCCGGCATCACAGCAAGGCCTACATGGCCCTGGATCATAGGCAGGGCATGCTCCGATGAACTGCTGAAGTAGTACACAGCCTGCGGGCATTTCTGACGGATCAACTCCTGCGCAGTGGTCATACGGGCGGAAATGTGGGCCATATCCAGCAGAATGAGCACCTCGCCGTTGAGCTGTTCCAGTGTGACAGTTTTGTGCTTTGCCAGCGGGTGCTCCTCGTACATCACGCACACCATTTTTCCGTGATACAGGCTGCGGTATTCCAGAATACTGTCCGCAGGCAGGTCGTCCCGGCTGTCAAACACGATGTCCGGTACACTTTTGTCAAAGGAGCGGGACCACTGCGGCCCGGAGCGCGCATCGTTGAGGATATGCACCTGCGGGCAGCGCTTCTGGTACTGCTGGTAGATCTGCGGCAGTTTCTGGATCTGCATACTGCCGCTGTAGCCTACATGCAGCTCTTCACTGAACAGGGCCTGCGTGTTCTGCGCACGCTGCACAGCAAGGGTGAGCCGGTCCAGCATGTCCACGGTGTCGTGGTAAAAGGACTCACCGGCGCTGGTCAGGGCCACCACATGGCGGGTGCGGTCAAACAGGCGCACGCCCAGCTCGTTTTCCAGTGCATGGATCTGGCGGGAGACAGCGGGCTGTGAGATATAAAGGGTCTCGGCAGCGCGGGCAAAGTTGAGCTGACGAGCGACTTCAATAAAGCAGCGCAGCTGGGTAAAGGTCATGGCGAATCCTCCTGTAATAATTTTCTTGTTATCAATAATACAGCAAAAGCATTATCAATACAAGAAAAAGCTTGCTATAATATTAACGAAGGGCCGAAACAAGACCGGCCAACACACAAACAGAACAAGGAGAAAGAAAAATGGCAAACGACATGAACCGCCGCGGCTTTTTGAAGTACGCGGCTGCCAGTGCACTGGGCATGGGCGCACTGGGCGTGATGACCGGCTGCAGCAGCAAGGAGACCGCATCTTCTTCTGCCGCCAGCACTTCCGGTGCTGTGTACACTCCCGGCACCTACACCGCTTCCGCCGAGGGTTACGGCAGCGATGTGACCGTTACCGTCACCTTTGACGAGACCAGCATTACCAACGTGGTGGTGGATTCCTCCGGCGAGACTGAGAACGTGGGCGCTGCTGCCGCCGAAAAGCTGGCAGACCAGGTGCTCAGCGCACAGAGCAGCGCCATTGACGGCGTGACCGGTGCCACCAAGACCAGCAAGGCTGTCAAGCAGGCTGTGGCCGACTGCATCAGTCAGGCCAGCGGCGGTGCCATCGTGGAGGGCGGCGACGTGGCCGTGACCGACGATGTGACCGTGGGCGGCAATACCGACTGGCTGGGCACCGCTCCGGAAGTGGCCGAAAGCGACATCACCGAGACCATCGAGACCGATGTTCTGGTGGTGGGCGCAGGCAATGCCGGCCTGATGACCGCTGCCCGCGCTGCTTCTCAGGGCGCAAAGGTGCTGGTGATCGAAAAGGGCATGAGCAGCATGAACGAGCGCCACTGGATCGGCGCTGTGGGCACCACTGCTGCCAAGGAAGCCGGCGTGGAAGTGGACAAGAACAAGCTGGTGGCAGAGCTGTGCCGCTACGCCAGCCACCGCTGCGACGAACGCCTGATCCGTCTGTGGGTGAACCACAGCGGCGAGGCCATGGACTGGTACCAGGAAGTGGTCAAGCAGTACAACCCGGACGTGAAGTTCCACATGGAGTGGGACGTGGGTAAGGGCGGCCACGATACCTACTATGTGCCCGCCACCATGCACAACTTCCAAGATGATATCCCGGAGCACGATTACAGCTCTGCCACTGCAGAATACGGCTTTGCCAGCCTGCAGCAGTGCGTCACCGACAATGGCGGCGAGATCGTGTACGAGGTCGCCATGGTCAAGCTGGAGCAGGACGGCGGCAAGGTGACCGGCGTGATCGCCAAGGCGGGCGACGGCCACTATATTCGCATCAAGGCAGCCAAGGGCGTGGCCCTGTGCTGCGGCGGCTACGCAGCCGACAAGCAGATGCTGGCCACCCTGAACCCGGATGCTTACCAGAGCATCGTTGGTTCGGATGCATCTGCACTGGACACCGGCGACGGCATCCGTGCTGCTATGTGGGTGGGTGCTGATAAGGACCCCGACCCCACTGTGATGCTG